>PDWI01008122.1_pt1 | contig 12457 bp, 8 predicted proteins | sample 1430891 | NCBI WGS metagenome assembly PDWI01 (sample SAMN01162508, study PRJNA174530) | Oral metagenome, whole genome shotgun sequencing project. | biome: Marine environment; feature: Marine mammal; material: Swab sample of the gingival sulcus; isolation source: swab sample of gingival sulcus... | reverse complement strand
GTGTAACACCCTCTTTTTTAGCGGTTATCGTAATTGGAACTCCGTGTTCGTCCGAACCGCAAATAAAGGCTACATCTTTACCAACACCTCTCAAATATCGTGCGTAAATATCCGCTGGAATATAAACTCCTGCCAAATGTCCTATGTGTACCGCTCCATTCGTGTAAGGCAAAGCGGCCGTGATTGTATATCTCTTTGTGCTCATCTAAAAAAAATTTAGTCGAACGCAAAAGTACATTTTTAAGTTTAGTTTTCCTTATTTTTTTGTATAAAAAAGAGATTTTACGAAATCACCCCAGAACCAATTAATTCATCTTCCTCATACCAAGCAGCAAATTGACCTTGTGTAATGGCGGATTGAGGATTTTCAAATAGGATATACAATCCTTTCTCCACTTTGTAGAGCGTGGCTTTTTGCAAAGGCTGACGGTAGCGAATACGAACTAACAACTCTCTATTTTCGCCTACGGTTAGTTTTTTATCTTCTCGTATCCAATGAATTTCATCATCGTTGATATACAACGCCTTACGATACAATCCTTGGTGATTTTTACCTTCACCACAATAAATTACATTCTCTTTTACATCGGTATCAATGACAAAAAGAGGTTCTTTTGTACCGCCCACAGCCAAACCTTTTCGCTGACCTATGGTAAAATAATGTGCCCCTTGATGTGTGCCAACTATCTTTCCGTCGGCTGGCGTATAAACGTATTTTTGAGCAAAAAACGCCAATTCTTCCTCCTTGTTTTTAAAATCAGGGATTTCTCTTTTGTACAAATCACTATCAGAAGGAATTTGAACAATATTTCCCTTTTTAGGCTCTAATTGCTGTTGTAAAAATTCTGGCAAACGAACTTTACCAACAAAACACAACCCCTGTGAATCTTTTTTCTCTGCAGTTACTAACTCTTGCTCTAAAGCAATTTTTCGCACCTCTGGTTTTGTCAATTCTCCAATAGGAAACAAGGCTTTTTCCAACTGCTTTTGCGACAATTGACACAAAAAATAAGATTGATCTTTGTTACCATCTTCACCCGCTAATAACCGATAAAAAGTCTTCCCTTTTTTAACTTCTTCATCTTTTCTGCAATAATGCCCAGTTGCGACATAATCCGCACCCAACTCTAAAGCAATTTTTAAAAACACATCAAATTTAATCTCTCGATTGCACAATACATCAGGATTTGGCGTACGTCCTTTTGCGTATTCATCAAACATATAATTCACGATTCGCTCCTTATATTCCTTGCTCAAATCAACAACTTGAAAAGGAATATTCAGCTTCTGTGCGACCAACATAGCATCGTTACTATCCTCTAACCAAGGACATTCGTCAGAAATGGTTACAGAATCATCGTGCCAATTTTTCATAAATAGCCCAATCACTTCATACCCTTGCTCTTTCAATAAATAAGCCGCTACGCTCGAATCAACTCCGCCTGACAGCCCTACGACAACTCGTTTCATCTGTTCTATTTTATTGTTTTTCATTTGTCAGATGTTACCTTTGATATTAAAAATAATCATTCCGTTATATATTAATAATTATTTTTAATATGTCGGTTTCATCTGTTTTATGTTTTTGTTAAAATTTGATGTTTTCCGTTTCAGAAACGGTATATAAATCGGTTTGTTTTCCGTTTTTTAAGATGATTTCTCCCAAGAAACCTGCCAAGAAAAATTGCGTTCCGATAATCATCGTTGTTAATGCAATATAGAACTCTGGTCGGCTAGTAATTAAACGACCATTTGTTGTAAAAACCAGTTTATCAACACCCATATACAGCGAAAATACAAAACCTATGATAAACATAAACGTTCCCAACAATCCAAATAAATGCATCGGTCTTTTTCCGAATTTAGATAAAAACCAAATGGTAATCAAATCCAAAAATCCATTGGTAAATCGGTCAATACCAAACTTCGTAATACCGTATTTTCTCGCTTGATGTTGCACGACTTTTTCGTCAATTTTGGTAAATCCTGCATTTTTCGCCAAAACAGGAATGTATCGGTGCATCTCCCCACTGACCTCAATATTTTTAACTACTGATTTCTTATAGGCTTTCAATCCACAATTGAAATCGTGTAACGACAAACCTGAAGTTTTCCGTGCCGCCCAATTGAAGAGTTTAGACGGAATATTTTTGGTCAAAACGTTATCGTATCGCTTTTTCTTCCAACCAGAAATAAGGTCAAATTTTTGTTCAGAAATAAGTTGATACAATTCTGGAATTTCCTCTGGACTATCTTGTAAATCTGCATCCATTGTAATCACTACATCGCCTTGAACAACTTTAAAACCAGCATTCAAAGCCTGTGACTTTCCATAATTTTTCTGAAATCGTATTCCTTTAACACAAGGATTTTCTGCTACCAATTGTTGAATGATTTTCCAAGAGTTATCCGTACTCCCATCATCAATAAATAGCACTTCATAAGAATACCGATTGGACTGCATCACTCGTACAATCCAATTGGCAAGTTCTTTAATAGATTCTTCCTCATTCAGCAAAGGAATAACTATAGATAAATTCATTTATTCTGATTTTTTTAAGATAAGTCCAGAGATTAAAGAGTAAATAAGTCCTCCGAACAAACTACTCATAATTGTACTTAATACTGTAACCCAAACACCTGAGAACTTACTCATCATTTTCACTGCCATTTCTATTTGTTCATCACTCATATTAGGGTTGGTTTCTATCATTTTGGCTTGTGTTACTTCTGCAAATTTCACAAAGAAATCTGGCTCTATAAATTTAAAAAATATAAAATTATAAAATGCCAAAAGAATACCTGCTATCAACGAAAGTCCTAAACCTGTTTTGATAGCCTCTGACAAAGTTAAGACACCCCCATTCATCTCTCGCAACTTCTTAATTCCTAAGAAAATAACTACTAATGGAATAAGAAATTGTAAAAATGAAAAAATGAAATGAGGCTCATAAAGTCGCCCCATAGCATAAGGGATAAGACTTACTCCTACAAGTAAAAGTCCTAAAATTGTCCCATAATTTAACATTATTCCTTTTGAAAATGATTTGTTTTCCATAATTGTTGTGTTTAAAAGTTAATATACAAATATATGTATTTTTTTGGTTTTAAAAAATTATAACTTACTCAATACGAGTAATCTTTGCTCCAATGGCTCTTAATCGTTCATCGATTTTGTAATACCCTCGATCTATTTGTTCGATGTTATGTATCGTACTTGTTCCTTTTGCTGAAAGAGCCGCAATCAAAAGTGCTATTCCCGCTCTGATATCTGGAGAACTCATTTTTGTTGCTTTGAGTTGGTGCTTTCGATTGTGTCCGATAACAGTCGCTCGGTGCGGGTCACATAAAATTATTTTAGCTCCCATATCTATCAGTTTATCAACGAAAAACAAACGACTTTCAAACATTTTTTGATGAACTAACACACTTCCATCCGCTTGGGTAGCAGTTACCAAAACAATACTCAATAAATCTGGCGTGAACCCAGGCCAAGGAGCATCTGAAACGGTTAAAATAGAATCATCTATAAAGTTTTGAATTTGATAATGCTCTTGTTTAGGAATAAAAATATCATCGCCTTGCTTTTCTAATTGTATTCCTAATCGCTCAAACGTACGAGGAATAACCCCTAAATTCTCCCAACTAACATCCTTAATTGTCAATTCGGATTTTGTCATTACCGCAATTCCAATCCAACTACCAATTTCTATCATATCTGGCAAAACACGGTGTGTACAACCTCCTAATTTTTCAACGCCTTCTATGGTTAAAAGATTAGAACCAACGCCCTTAATCTTCGCCCCCATACTGTTGAGCATTTTACATAATTGCTGTATATAAGGCTCACAAGCAGCATTGTAAATCGTAGTTGTACCTTTGGCTAAAACGGCTGCCATTACAATATTGGCAGTTCCTGTTACAGACGCCTCGTCCAAAAGCATTGAAGTTCCGTGTAATTCTTCTGCCTCTACTCCGTAAAAACGGTCTTCTTTATTATATCTGAACTTAGCCCCTAATTTTATAAAACCCTGAAAATGCGTATCTAATCTACGGCGACCAATTTTATCTCCTCCAGGTTTTGGAATATACCCCTTCCCAAAACGAGCCAACAAAGGACCAACCACCATAATAGAACCTCGTAATGACGCTCCATCTTTTTTGAATTTTTCCGATTCTAAATAGGCTAAATTAACATCGTCTGCTTGGAAAGTATAAGTAGCCTCCTCCAATTTACGAACCTTAACACCCATTTCTTGTAGGATATAAATCAATTTATTGACGTCTATAATATCAGGAATATTACTTATAGTAACTTCCTTATCCGTCAACAATGTAGCACAGATAACCTGCAAAGCCTCATTTTTTGCTCCCTGTGGCGTTACTACACCACTCAATTCATAACCTCCCTCAATAACGAATGTTCCCATTGTTAATTTCGTTTTTTATTTGTCCTTTGTTTTCTATTATTATTGTTGTTGTTTCTCTTCTTCAACAAGTCTTTGCTTGTTGAAAGTTCTTCTTTACTATTCAACAAATCAATTTTCCCATCAGACAATTCGTACAAATGTTCAAATATTACAGTGTCTTCTACCACATCTTTGTTCCAGTTCAAATAACATTTTTTCATATGATTCGCAATCACGTAGCAAAGAGCGTCTCGCTTTTCGCCCTCTTCCCAAGTGATAGCGATGCCAATCATCTTCTGAATATTATGTCCATAAAAACGATATTTTGACATTGATTTAGGATACCCTAATGGCTCTGGCTTGCTTTGCAACTCCTCTCTTGAAGGCTTGTCAAAAGGAGAGTCTATGTCAATTTTAAAATTAGACATAATAAACAACTGATCCCACAATTTATGCTGAAAATCAGGCACATCTCTTAAATGTGGTTGCATATTCCCCATTACATCAACGATGGCTCTCGCCATTTTATTTCTCTTCTCTCTGTCCTCAACTGCTACACAATTATCCACCAACCTTTGCATATGTCTTCCGTACTCCGGAATAATCAATTTCTCTCGTTCTGAGTTGTATTCTAAATCAAAATCCATACATTCTATTATTTGTTTCGCAAATTACTACTATTATTTGGCTTGTCCAAAATCTTGTAGTGAGATTTCTATTTTTTGTATTTTCAACCATTTTAAATTAACAACATAATCTTGCCATAACTTGTATAAAAGGTAAATTTATAATAGGTTTGCACCCTGAAAAACAACACATTATTTTTGGACTCAAAACAAGACATAAGAGAACTTTCTAAGGAAGATTTACGTGATTTTTTTAAGAAAATAGGCGACAAGGCATTCCGAGGCAACCAAGTGTACGAGTGGCTTTGGACGAAAAATGCCCATTCTTTCGATGAAATGACAAACATTTCTTTGACAACTCGTCAGCAATTAGCGGAGCATTTTACCATTAACCACATCAAAGTGGATAAAATGCAACGAAGTAATGACGGCACTATCAAAAATGCTGTAAAATTATTCGACGGATTGATTGTAGAGTCTGTTTTGATTCCTACGGAAACGAGAACAACGGCTTGTGTGTCAAGTCAGGTAGGTTGTAGTTTGAATTGTAATTTTTGTGCAACAGCACGATTAAAACGAATGAGAAACCTCAACCCTGATGAAATTGTCGATCAAGTGGCAGCAATTAACCAACAAAGTTTGATTTATCACCAACGAAAATTGTCAAATATCGTTTTTATGGGAATGGGAGAACCCTTGATGAATTACGAAAATGTAATGAAATCCATTGAGAAAATCACCTCCGAAGAAGGACTAGGAATGTCTCCAAAAAGAATCACAGTTTCTACTTCTGGAATCCCAAAAATGATTCAAAAAATGGCAGATGACGGAGCAAAGTTTAACTTAGCAGTTTCTTTGCATTCGGCTCGTGATGAAGTCCGAACTAAAATGATGCCTTTTAACAGAAAATGGTCATTAGACTCTATTCGCGAGGCTCTAGAATATTGGTATCAAAAAACACGTAGTAGAATCACTTACGAATACGTAGTATGGAAAGATGTTAACGACACTCAAAAGGACATTGATGCCTTAGTAAAGTTTTGTAAATATGTTCCTTGTAAAGTCAATTTGATAGAATACAACCCAATTGATAACGGCGAATACCAACAGGCAGATGACAGTGCATTAACGGCTTATCAGAACGCTTTAGAACAAAATCGAATTACCGTAAACGTAAGACGTAGTAGAGGAAAAGATATTGATGCTGCTTGTGGGCAGTTGGCTAATAAGAGTTAGGAATAACAAACATCACATAATATTTGACCATATAAAATATCCATTAAGATTAAAATTTTCACAAAAGATTAAAGAGTATAAAAAAAGACCGTCAAAATGACGGTCTTTTCTGCATAATTACGGTATAATTAACTATCTATCCCACCAAATACGTCCTTCTGTTTTATCAACATCTGAACCATATCTAGCATCTTGCTTTAATTGTTTTAAAGCCTCATTATAATTCTCCAAATTAGATGAATTAGGAATTGGAAGAACTGCTCTCCTAGGAATAATTAAATCACTTCCTGCCGATTTAATCTCTTCTAAAAATGCAACTCCATCTTTAGGCACAGGTTGTGCTTTAAATGCAGGTAGCCCTGTTCGTTTCCAATTAGCCCAAGCCTCTTCTGGACGCATAAATAAATTTATCCATTGTTGAGAAGCAATCTTTTCTAGAGATACTGATTGAAAATCTGACTCACTCAAATAAGCATCAATCTTATCAGAAGTAATAGGATTGTAATTATCACTTTCAGGATTCATAGCAGAAGGTACTTTCATATCCTCTGCCCAAGATTGATATTGCTCCATTGAAGCTCGAATACCATCTCTATACCAAGTTAATGCATCTTTTCCTCCTTTAGCTCCTTCTTTATAAGCAATCTCTGCCATCATAAAACATACTTCTGGATAAGTGATCATTGGAGTAAAAGTTACTATTTCATCTTGATTTACGATATAAGCATCATCTTCTATATCTCTTGCTGTACTATTATGAGCTACTTTACCTCCATTTTTAAGATAAAATCGGCTTTCTATTTGACTGTTATTACGAATATTCATCGTTTTTTCAGTCCCTTTATCATCCTTATAAGCAAGTTCATAATACGCCGCTTTTGACCATTTACTACTTGTACTATCTGGATTTGCAGACATACCTACGTAACGATCTGTCCATTGAGCAAATTCAGTTTCATAATTAGGATATTTCTTTTGTAATAACTTAAAATATTTATCATTTGATTTATTATTATTACCTAATCCGAAACCATTTCTCCTTACTAATAAAGCTAAACGAGGATCATCATAAGCCTTCAAGAAATTAACCAATGCTCTTGACGCACAATACTTACCTGTTAGTGCATCGATATCATCTGTATTGTTATTATAATCATTCGCATGATGATAAATACAAGATTCATCATTATTAGAAATAATACCACCAGAATTTGCTAGAGCATCTTTTACCACCTCTTTATAAAAAGAATTATCAGCTTTTTCTAATCTTTGAGCCATCTTTATACGAAGTGTATTACCAAATTTAATCCACTTAGCAACATCCCCATTATAGAAAAAGTCATTTTTACCTAAATTATATTGATCAGAAGAAGTATTTTGTAATAACTCTACACTCTTTTTCACCTTTTCATCAAAAACCTTATATAATTCTTTACCTGAAATATCTTTTTGATATAAATCATACTTCGGCTTTGTTATATTCTCTGAAGTATTTTTAAACGCCTCATTGTATGGTGCTGCACCGTTTACATCAAACATCAACCACGCTTCATAGGTTTCAAGAATATTAGCAATAGCAGCTACATTTTGGTAACGTTCTTTTTCAGGATTCAAAGGAATAGCCGTATTAACTAAATACCTTAAATTCAAACCTATATACCCAAAATAATCACCGTAATAAGGCAGATAAGGCGATGGACGACCTGATTTAGAAGGAGTTACATAAATACCTTCACTTGCTCCACCTGAACTTACAATATATTGCATATACTGCATTACACCACTGTATTTACCTGTTAAATGACCTCTACTTCTATTATTAAAGTTCTGAGTAGCTCCAGTAAAAGCATTCAAAGGATTCGTTGATGTCAACAATTCCGGGTCTGTGTTTAGTTCTCTAAAATCATCTAAACAACTCGAAAGCATCACAAGTGTAAACACACTTAATGCTATTATTTTTATTTTTTTCATAGTATTCATTTTTTTAGAATCTCATTGTTAAATTAAGTGCATAAGTACGATAAAAAGGAACTCCTGTCATATCCAAAGGAGTTAAAGGGTTATTAGAGGTAATTGACTCTGGATTCATTCCGTCATCTAATTTATTAATTAAATAACCTAAGTTTCTAGCTGTTACACCTAATCTCAAGTAATTCATTCCCATTTTTTCACAAACTTTTTCAGGTAGACGATACCCTATACTTATTTCTCTTAAAGCAAACCATGTGTTTTCCTGTAAATTAAGTTCTGCTGGAGAGCCCCATCCATAGTTCCAAGCGTTAAACGTACTTCCCATAACAGGTTGTATTCCTTTATCTAAAGCCTCCTTATATGTCAAACCTCCTACTTCAACCATTTTAGAAGGATCTGCTTGAGATGGTGCTTTTGCTCCTTCATCAAATACAGCATCTAACATTATTGCATCATAGACAGTTTCTCCTTTATAGTTAACACGAGCAATACCTCCATGCTCTTTATCTCTTCCTTCAAGAGAAGACTTTGTAGCACCTCTAGACATAGCATATTTACGAGTATGTGAATAATAATTACCTCCTACTCTACCATCAACTAAAGCATAAAAATCTAAATTCTTATATGAGAATGATGTGTTTACACTCAATATGAAATCAGCCTCTACTTTACCGATTACTTTACGCTCTTTATCCCCCTTATCTATGTTAGTAACATATTTATAAAAAGGAACACTATTAGGGTTTCCATAAGAAAAATCATACTTAATTACAGGCTTTCCATTTCTCGGATCATTAGGATCTTTTTCATTATTAAAACGATGAATAGCCGCCCCATAGTTACTTCCATATTGAGTAGTAATCACTCCAAATTTACCACCCTCATAAGCCCATATTTCAGGACCTGCGTCATATCCAGACATTATCTGCCATTCCTTTACATCTTTGTGTAATTCTATAACTTTACCTCTATTCAAAGTAAAATTAGCTCCCAATGACCATCTAAAATCATTAGTTCTTATAGGAGTTACATCTAACTGAACCTCTACTCCTTGGTTTTGAATATTACCTGCATTTATTAACTGCTTGCTAGCTCCTGATTCTGTTACTGCTCCCACAGTCATTATCTGGTTTTTTGTATTTGTCTTATAGTATGCTAAATCCAAATTCAATCTATCATCAAAAAATCTCAAATCAGCTCCTATTTCTATAGATTGCTGAATTTCTGGTTTTAAATCTGTATTTGGAGCATCTCCTAAATTTGGATTTGCCACTAGCACACTTTCTCTATTAGGATCATATTGAGAGCTTTGAGCAAAAACTCCAAATCCTTTTGTAGTTGCATAAGCATTTGTTCCCATACCAACTCTCGCAATGGAAGCTCTTAATTTACCAAAGTTAAACCAGTCAGATTCTTCAAACGCCTCTGTGAACACCCATGACAAGTTTGCAGAAGGGTAAAAAACAGAATAATTATTTTTTCCTGCTTTCATATACGAAGGATAAGTAAGGGTTGACATCCAATCGTTACGAGCTGTTAATTCTAAGAATAACTGGTCTCTCCAACTTATATTAAAAATACCTGAAATACCAAATGTTTGATTATTACGAGGAGTATAATTATATGTTGGTTCTATTTTATTTTTTGAATTAGAAAAAGCAAAAATACCAGGAATATCTAATCCTCCATTAGTTTCTTTCCACCAAGAGTGTGATTCTGTATTACCATATAATTCAGCTGCAATAATTGCTCCTATAGAAATTTCTTCATCTCCAATCTCTATTTTATTATCATCTGATTGCAACATTCCTAAGAAGTTATAAGAGCCTGAAATATTCCCTCCTCGTCCATATTTTCCTGTTCCTGTAGGTCCATAATTTGCTCCCGCACCATATTCTTTTAATAAAGATGAAATACCGTAGTAGTTATAATTCCCTTTTAAACTTGCTGTTAACCAAGAAGCCACTTTAGCTCTTAATGTCAAGTTTGCAAGGAACGAATTTTCACTACGCTGATTCAAATTCATATCCCTCTTGTGTAAAAAGGTTCTTGCTGTACCCCAAGGACTATCTTCCTCTAAAGCTTTAGTAACAGGATCTCTATACATTCGCTCATAAGCCTTCATATCAAAGTTTCTAGGAGTATAGTAAGTACTAATCATAGCAGCATTATTAGCTCCTGACCAACTCCAAACTCCCTGATTAGCTCCATTTTGAGCCTTTGAAAAAGCATAGTTAATACCTGCTTCCAAAGAAAACACATCATTCAACTCCATCAACCCCTTAAAAGTAACAGAGTTACGAGTAAACTTATTTCTTTTAAAAACTCCATTATTATCCATTCTTGACACAGACACACGGAAAGAAGACTTCTCTGTTCCTCCACTGAAAGCAACATTAGTAGTTACATTCAACCCTGATCTATAAATTTGCTTCCAATTGTTAGGATGTGCTACAAAAGGTGTTTTTACCCCATTAGGCAAGTACTGATTTATCAATCTTCCATCCATTTTAGGTCCGTAACTCATTGATGTTTTTGTCAAAGATCCGTCAGCTAAAAAACCTCCTTCATAACCATTCCAAGGCTTTCCTGCTCCATAAATATTTTGAAATTCAATAGGAGCTTTATAAACATCTGTTGTTTCAACTGTCTGAGAAATTTCAACCCCCAAACCTTTCTTTCCATACTTTCCTCCTTTAGAAACAATTACAATAGCACCATTAGCACCTCTTGATCCATAAAGTGCCGTAGCTGCTGCACCTTTTAACACAGTTACACTCTCATAATCTGCAGGGTTTAAATTCTTCAACTGAGACCCCCAATCTAATCCTCCTTGAGCTCCAGTAATTGGTTCTTGAATAACCATACCATCAACCACAAATATAGGTGAATTATTTTTATCAAGAGATTTCGCTCCACGAATTGTAATAGCAGAACTTGACGTAACCCCTGAAGCTCCACCTGAACTAATACTAACACCTGCAACCTTACCTTGTAAAGCATTTACAGGGTTCACTACATTAACCCTCTCTAATTCCTTAGTAGAAACTTTACTTGTAGCGTATCCTACTGATTTTGCTTGTTTGTTCACTCCCAAAGCGGTCACCACAACTTCTCCAAGTGATTCTGCACTTTCTTTTAGGATTACATTAAGTTTGCTTCCTCTTACCTTTACTTCCTTAGTCGTAAATCCCATATAAGAGAATTGCAACACAGTTCCTTCCTTTACTTTGATAGAGTAATTTCCATCAAAATCAGTAGAAGTACCTTGCGTTGTGCCTTTAACAAGCACTGTTACTCCTGGCAACGGCATTCCATCACCAGCTCCGGTTACTGTACCTGTAACCGCCTTGTTTTGCCCCCATAACAAGATAGGAACAAATGCTAAAATTACTGTTAATTTTTTAAGCATAATTACTTGATTTTTAAGTTAATATTAAATTTTCACTTCCTTAAATGTTATCCTACAATAGATAACATCTTACAAACATAATATTTTCCTTAATACAGAAGCGTCTTTTTTAGACAAAAAACAACTATTAACACACGAACGACACATTTATTGAGACAATCATAAAAAAACACCAACAGTAAATTAGTTTTAAAAATACCGCCTCTACCATAATTTTAGCAAAAAACTTATTACACAAACTAAAAAAAGACCGTCATTTTGACGGTCTTTTTAGGATTGTAAAATTAAATTTTTACTGTTTTGCCCACCAAAGCGGAATACTCAATTCATCTGCTCCTTGTATTCCTAAAGCTTTATTTAGATTATCTCCATTAGTATTATAAGCTCCATTTCCATAACGGATTCTTTGAGGATATTTCCCATTAATATCTCCTTGTGCAAAGATATTTACATTATCAGAAACACCTTTAAACAATGCTTTTGGATAACCATAATCTCTCACTATTGACCAAGCCTCATAACCATTGGTATAAGCAACTATCCATCGTTGAGTAGCTATTTTTTCTAAATCTTCCTCTAAACCACCTGTCAACTTTGCTATATCAGAGTTTAAATATGCACCTGCTCCAACATCCCATAATTTCATAGCCTCTTGTATACCTTTTGTATACATATTTTGCGCATTCTCATTACTCAATCCTCGTAAGGCTGCCTCTGCTCTTAAAAAGTATGCCTCTGCAGATGTCATTACAATTTCAGAAAGTACTCCTTCTTGCCCTCTTCTCTGAACGATATTTTCAGCA
>PDWI01008121.1_pt1 | contig 12459 bp, 11 predicted proteins | sample 1430891 | NCBI WGS metagenome assembly PDWI01 (sample SAMN01162508, study PRJNA174530) | Oral metagenome, whole genome shotgun sequencing project. | biome: Marine environment; feature: Marine mammal; material: Swab sample of the gingival sulcus; isolation source: swab sample of gingival sulcus... | reverse complement strand
TTTTCATTGAACACATTATATCGATGTTGCTATGGGACTTCTCTATTTTGTGCCTACACTCTCCTGAATTAAGTGGACATTTTATTTTACAACTAGCGGTGCTAAATTTTAAAATGTCAATAGGTAATTATGTTGCTTTTTAGCTTTCAATATTGCTATCAAACACATTGTAATTTTATCTTGGTCTCTATGCTTTATAGGGATTTTTTGTATTTTTTGCTTGTATGGGGTTGGGGTCTACGCCGGCGTGTTACTCCTTCTCGGCGATGATGGCTACGGCACAGAGATAATCCTTGTACTGCATAAAGCACTTGCGCATCGCAATCATCCTTTTGCGCTCCTTGGGCATCCTTATACTATTAAAAAGTATTTTAAACATACGCAGCTTCTCGTCTTTGATCATACGCTTAGGGGAGAGGAGGTGCATAGGATTGGTATGTGCTTCGAGCACCTTAAAGCCTTGGGTCTCGAGTTTCTCGCTCCACTCAGCAACTGTAAGCGGACGAGCGTTGACGCGAATTACCTTAGAGAGGGCGCGGAAAATCTCGGCTTTCTTTTCTTCGGAAATATTTTCTGGCTTGAGACCGAGCTCGTGTATACCATAGCGACCTCCCACTTCGAGAAGACGGTGTGCTTCGCTGATAATAGCAGTCTTTTCTTTGTCGGATTGCATGGTGAGCATTGCTTCTCCGTAGAGCTTGGTAGCAGAAGCGTCGGCGAGACCAGTTTCTCGAGCATTTGCCTCTACAATGTTAATCTTTGTGTTGCCCTCGTTCTTCTCAAACTTCTTTCGGAGCTTTTCTGCTGCGAGGGGGTGGAGTTCTACACCGGTATAGGTGGCAGGCTTGAGGGCGAGGGTCATCTTGGCAGTGATACCAAGCCCTGGCGCGTACTCGAGCACCTTGTCGTCTTTTGTAATCTTGAGACCACTCACGAGCTTTTGGGTGAGTTCTATACCACCTGGTCGCAATACACGCTTTCCAATGCGAGCCAAAATCCAGTGTCCTGGTGCCGTTTCTACTTTCATCCCGGTGATCATGTCTTCTTTCATACCCTTAATATAGTATTATTTTTGCACCCCGCAAGGAGAGGCAGGCAGAATATGTCAGCAAGTGATTGCAGAAAGATACTTGTCGCGAGTGAGTAGTTGCGAGCAGCCGCGAGCGGTTGTTGTGAAAAACTTGCTTGAAACTTGCATGAGCTGCGCTGGGCTTCGTGCAAGGAGATACTTTTTGCCCTTATAAGGGTATGAAGGATTACGATAGCTCTCTTTTAGATTTGGCTCTTGCACCGCTTGCTCCATGGCTGAGTGACCAAAGTATTATCGAAATTATGGTTAATCCCGATGGCAGTGTTTGGATAGAGCGAGCTCAAGAGACAATGATCAAAGTCTCAGACATAGAGAAGGCATCCATTGAGCGGATCATACGCTTGCTCGCCAGCTCTTATGATACTGAGATAAGCAGAAAAAAGCCGAGCCTTTCGGTCAAATTGCCTCGCTATGGTATGCGCGTGCAAGCACTGGTGTCGCCCATCGTTTCGGGCGCGAGCCTTGTGCTTAGGCGACCGGCACAAAAGGTCTACAGGCTTGCATCTTATGTGGAGCGAGGCGCACTAAGTGAGGCTGAGGCTGCGTACCTCCGCGATGCGGTCAGGTGCCACCAAAATATTATCATTGCAGGTGGCACTGGCTCGGGCAAGACGACGTTTGCCAACGCGCTCTTGGCTGAGGTGGCGGAGCACGAGAGAATTTACATCATCGAAGACACCCAAGAGCTGCGCTGTGAGATACCAAACCGCGTTGAGGTTTGCGTGCAGAGCCCTATATACGACCATGCCCGAGCCATACGCGATGCGCTTCGCTCGCGTCCTGACCGCATGGTGATAGGAGAGGTGCGCGATGGGTCTGCGTTGGATCTTGTTAAGGCATGGAATACCGGACATCCGGGTGGGATTGCGACCATACATGCATCTTCGGCAGCCCTCGCGCTCGATCGGCTTTGTCAGCTGATAGAGGAGCGCGTAGCTCAAGCCCCACGTTCGCTTATCGCCGAAACGATAGATCTCATTATTTTTGTAGAGCGCGACGATAGCGGGTGGCAGGTGCGAGAGCTCAGCCGCGTACTCGGCTACGATGAGCGCAGCTCGGTAACTCGCGGCTGGAAGCTCGAGCCTGTTGCGAAGCCCCAACATCACACCCCAAAAACCGAGAGGAAAATCGGAGCTCAGGACAGTCTTTTGGCTCCGACCGAGGGCATTTGACGAGAAAACAAGAGAAACAAGAGATGACGAGGAGATGAGAGATAAGGAGGAGATATGAACACAATCAGAAAAATCGAGGCGAGGATCCGGGCGCTAGTCTTGGGCGCGGGGCTCTCATTGGCAGGGACATTGGCAGCCGAACAGGCGCCTTGGGACACACCGCTCGAGCGGCTCACAGATATGCTTACGGGTTCGACCATACGCATCGTGGGGATTTTGCTCATATTGAGCGCCGGACTTTATATCGCGGTGAGCGAGGGCAGCAACGTAAAAAAGCGCGTGGCGTGGATCGTAATCGGCCTCGGCGTCGCCATAAACGCGAGTGTAATTATAGATAAAATATTGACTTAGCGAGGAGGCGAGGTCGTGAGAGTATATGGAAGTTTCGTGCGACGGGAGCTTATTGCGGGCATTCCGAGCAAAATCGCAATCGGGCTTTGGACGGTGGTTGCGGCACTTTCGGCGGGGCTCATGCAGGTCTGGCTCATTATTCCCGCGCTGTGCATACATATGCCTTTGGCGCTTGTCCTGCGTGAGGACGCCTACGCCATTGAGGCATTTTTCGTTTCGTTACGAGGAGCAGATGTTTATGAACTATAATTTTCGCTTTTGGGGGAAGAGGGGTGCGGGGGCTTCGCAGCACAAAGAGGCTCACGACGTAGGTCGCGCCGCATCTCGTGCGAAGTTGACGAGCTATTTGCCTTGGTGCGCGCTCATAAGCCCTCGCGTAATCTTGCAAAAGGCAGGCTATTTTCAGCAGGTTTATGCCTATCAGGGGCTTGATACCGATGCAATCTCGCAGGCCGAGCTCAATGTGCTGTGTCAAAAGCTCAACAATGCCTTGCATAGTTTTGGCACGGGCTGGGCTATAGGCGTGGAGGCGCAGCGTCTATCCTACGATGACTACCCCGGCGACCGTTGGCCCAACCTTGCGTCTTGGCTCATAGACCTCGAGCGAAAACTGAGCTTCAAAGAACCAGGACGGCAGTTTCTCAATACCTATTATCTCTCTTTCGTCTGGAAAGCGCCGCAGGAGACTCAGCGCCAAGCTAAACATATATTCTACGAGAGCGCGCTCGCCCAGCAAGAAGCGGATTGGAAGGAACTACTCGAGCAATTTTCTGGCAGGATGGCAGAGATTGAGCTGCTTTTGGGCTCGCTCTTCGCGTCCATGCGCGTGCTTGAGGGGGAGGAGCTCCTCTCATATCTGCACAGTAGCATTTCTTTTAACCGGCAGCGCGTAGCTATGCCCGAGGTACCTTTCTATCTCGATGCGCTCCTTGCCGATATGCCGCTCGAAACCGAGCGCCCCCTCAAGCTCGGGCCTTATTATATGCCAGTTTTGAGCATAACAGGCTTCCCGCCCGAAACCAGTGCGGCGCTACTCGACCGGCTCAACACGCTGGGGCTTTCTTATCGCTGGGTGACGCGCTTTATCGCTTTATCTGATGAAGATGCCGAGCAGGTTATCTCCGGCTATCGCAAACGCTTCTTTGGACGCAGAAAAAAACTCGGACAGCTACTTTCGGAGGAAATCCATCAGGAAGAAAGCCCGCTTATGGATAACCACTCGCTACTCGGATTCGAAGAGGCGGACGACGCGCTCTCCGACCTTTCGAGCGGTCAGATAGGATTTGGCTACTATAGTGCTCATATCGTGGTCTGGGACCTCGACGAAGCAAAAGCCCAGCACAAGGCTCGCGAGGTGGCTCGTGTCTTGAGGGGCGCAGGTCTCGTCTGTTACGAGGAAGGATTGGGCGCGCGGGAGGCATGGTTCGCCAGTCTGCCCGGCAATGTGCAGTCCGGTATGCGTCGCTACCTCCTCCATACTATGAATCTCGTTCATCTTTTGCCCCTGTCGGCACCCTGGTCTGGCTACGAGGAGAGCAAACACCTCAAACGCATCTCGGGCAATGGCCACGCGCATGTCGTGTGCAGCACGCCTCTTGGTACGCCGTTTTTCCTTAATCTTGGGATAGGCGATGTGGGGCATTGTTTTATTGCGGGACCTACGGGCTCGGGTAAAAGTACGCTTCTTGCGCTGCTGGAATCGCAGTGGCTTCGTTACCCGGGCGCGCGCGTTTATATTTTCGACAAGGATGCCTCTGCGCTTGGGGTCACGCTCACTCATGGTGGTCGCTGCCATTTTGCCGGAGAGGAGGGCTTTGCCCTGCAGCCGCTCTTGTATATAGACGATCCGCTCGAGCGAGGATGGACCCACGAGTTTTTGTCCGATTTGCTCCATCTGAGCGGCGTCGAACTCGATCCCGAGGGCTCTGCAGAGCTGAGTGCATGTCTCGAACACCTCGCGTCTTTGCCTCCCGAGCACAGGACCCTCAGCTCCTTCGTCGAGCTCTTGCAAAATCAAACATACAGACTCGCGCTCGGTAGCTATACGCGAAAGGGCACTTACGGCGGTCTTTTTGATGCCCGCGAAGAAACTGAGCTCTCAGAAGATTGGATTATGTTTGAGATGGGAAGCCTTATGGAGATGGGCGACCGCGTGGTGCTGCCGGCGCTTTCTTGTATCTTCCACCGCCTCGAAAAGCGCATACGTCGCGAGCTCCGTCCCACGCTGCTCGTCCTCGATGAGGCTTGGCTTTTCTTGTCGCATCCGCGCTTTGGCGACCGTATCAAAATTTGGCTCAAGACCCTTCGCAAGTTTGGTTGCTACGTCATTTTTGCCACGCAGGAGCTATCCGATGCGATGAATTCACCCATCGTGCATACCATCCTTTCTGCCTGCCAAAGCAAGATCTATCTGCCCGATGCCGGCGCGCTCAATCCTGCGCAGACGCAGCTCTACAGGTCTTTCGGTCTCAGTCCCGAGGAGATTCGGCTCATTGCGCATGCCGAACCCCGCGAGTCCTATTATTACACTTCGCCGCGGGCCAAGCGCCTCTTTTCTCTTGGGCTGCAGGATTTGAGTTTGGCGCTGCTGACTTCGCGCGATACCGAGTTTTTGCGTGGGCTTATAGGGCTGGGTCCCAAGGATGTCATTCTTGCCATACTTGAGCGGGCGGGCGATTTTGAAGAAGCGGTAGAGCTCGTGGAGACCGTCTCATCGCGTCCGCATTTCTACTTGAGTACACGCGAGGGCGATCCCGCTTTGTGCCAAGAAAGGAGCGAGCCATGATTAAGCGAGCCATGAGTATCGGACGAGAGTATCGAGCAAATCGTCACGCTTGCGGTGTGCGAGGGGGCGCTCGTGCCGGCAGCGTGCATTGTGTCCCACGCTTCGCTCACTGTCTTTCACAGCGCGTGCGTCGCGCGGGCACTGCGAGCTTCGTGGGCGTCATGCGTCGTGCAGGCAGGAGCCTTGCGCTGGTCGTCTTGTTGTCGTGCATGCTGCTATCGCAGTCGCTTCATGCTCTTATCGTGATAGAGGATCTCTCTAATCTTGCGCAGAACATCATTATCGCGCGTGAGAGCATAAAGCAAGTGACCCTTATGAAAAATCAGCTCAAGTCGCTCACCGATCTCAAAGGTGCACTCAAAGTGCTGGGTGTGCCAGAACTGAGAGACCTCGAGGGGCTGCTCGGGTTCGATGTCTTTGGTGATGATGTAGACGAAGCCCTTGGGCAAAGCTTGCGAGACATACTCAAAAACCAAGAAGATAGTATGGAATTTGCTCGAAGTGCGTTGCTTGGCTGGGAAGCACTCAGTCCCGAGGAGCGCGCAGAGGTACTAAGCTATGTCGAATCCGAGCAAAAGAGGGCTCAAGATGAGCTCAAATCTATACATAGTTCCCTTGGTGACTACCGCAATCAAATAAGGGAGCTTTTGGCTTCGTCGGGTTCCCAAAATGCAAGCATCTTGCTTGTAGCACAAAACATCATGGGTGGGGTTGCAATACTATCCAAACAGCTCGACGAACTTATCATGCTTCAGACCTTTGAGCAGCGCAGGGCTATGCGTGAGCTTGAGGTGGAGAAATGGCAGGAGGAGCGTGCCAAAAAGGAGACCCCAGTTCTTTTAAGCCCCGAGGAGTTCGCAGAACTCAATAGCGCGACTCCTATGAGGGCACTTCCTGACATAGGAGCCTCTCGTATGGGAGTAGGAGGAAGACTATGATGGATAAAGTCGGCAGTCTTATTGGTACATCTCCGATGAGTGTAGGAGAGCTTTTTCGGCAAGTCTTGGAAATCCTCGCGGCATCTCACATGCGCATTATGGAGACAGGGGAGGCGCTTTTTGTCCGGCTCGCCATACTCGATCTCATCATTACGGGGCTCTTTTGGGCAAGTGAGGGCTTCCCTGGCATGGCAAAGCTCATCAAAAAGCTCTTGCTCTTGAGTGGTGCACTCTACTTTTTTAGGCATTATCCAGAGTTTTTTGCTTTGCTCAGGGATTCCGCACTCTATCTTGGGAGTAAGCTCTCTGCACCAGAGGGACAGGGGAGCTTTGTCCTCGATCCAGGCGCCATTATGAATATGGCCTTTGAGCTCACTGCTCCACTGAGGGCCTACTATTTTACGCTTGGCATTACGCAGATCCCTCAGCTTTTGCTCGCGCTTCTTCTGATAGCCATATTGGATGTGGTTTTTCTCGTGATGACCTTGAGTGTGGTGCTTGTGAGCATCGAGTTCTATCTTTTCGTCGGGATAGGGAGCATATGCATACCCTTTTTTGTCTTTCCGCTCACGCGCCGTTTTGCCATACGGATGCTCGAGGGCATGGCGAGTTTTTTTGTTAAGTTGCTCACGCTGGCGTGCATAGTCGGCATTATCCAGACGCTTTATCTCAGAATAAGCGAGGATTTGGGCAAGCTTATGCTCGTCAAGGGAGGGCTCGGCGGAGGTATTTTGTTGGTGCTTTTCTTTGCGATGTTTTCTCTCTTCTTTGTGCTGCGAGGCCCGTCTCTTATCAGCTCTATGCTGAGTGGGGCGGTGTCAAGTTCGCAGGGGCTGGGAGGTGCTTTTGCGCTTGGTGGAGCTATGGGACTTTTGGCTTCTGCGCGGGGCATGACTGCTCGTATAGCTCGCAGGCGAGGCGCCGATGGCACCGCAACAAAGAGCGGCAGTTCGAAAAAGACTGCCTCCGAGCAGCTGTCGGAAGATAGCGCTGGTAGTCTAAGTGCTGCAGGCAAAGCGAGCGCATCTGGCGGGGTTGGTTCATCGACGGGGGCTATAGGTGCGGGGGTTGGTAGTGCGTCTTCTGACACAGGCACAGCAAAGGCTGGCGCGAAAACGGGCACGAAGAAAAAGAGCGCTAAGGCAAGTGATAGCAGCACAAGTAGTGCAAAAGCAGCGAGTTCGAGTGGGGGCGCTGCGGCCGGAGCAGATGGTGCATCTCCCGAGCCCAAAAAGCCACCGAAAAAGAGGAAAAAACGCGTCGAGCTCACGCCAGAGCTCAAGGCAATCATGGGCTTTATGGATGATCTCGCCCCTGGAGAGGAGATTATGCTTACGAGATCTGGAGCTCCCTCGGAAGCTACGGAGCTTACAGCTATAACTAAGAACTCTGATGTCGGCGAAGCCCCAACAACCACAACAAAAACTACAAGCAAAAGAAAGTCGTCGCGCGCGGGTGCTGGCTTGAGTGACGAAATGAAAGATGGGATGAAACAGTTGCACATGTCGATTAGGAAGGAGGAACTATGAAATACAAAGAAGGCGCATCATGGGAAACTGCCCCCGTTGAGACCGCCTATGTGCGTGCACGCGGGGAGTGGGACAATATTTTTGGATCGGTCGCGAGTAGGGAACGGAGGTGGCGGCGCATCGCCTATGCTTTGGTCGCACTGCTTTTGCTGCAGCTTGCGGGGCTTTACTACATCGTGAGCCAGCGGAGCTTTACGCCTTATTTTTTCAGCATAAACGAGCTTGGAGACGTGCGCTACAGTCCTGAACTGGGCTCGCTCGACCATGCGGATATGGTGCTTAGGAAGCAACTGAGCGATTTTGTCGTTTCGCTGCGGGAACTTTCGAGCGATGAGGCGGTGACCAAAAAGCGTTGGCTTTCGCTTTATGATATGGCGACCAAAAACGGGGCCAAGAGCCTCAATAGCTATTATGAGGAGCGTCAACCTTTTACTCAGCTCAAGACCAAGCTCGTGCGCGTTGATATCGAGAGCGCGTTTAAGGTGAGCGATGAGACGTGGCAGGTCGATTGGCTTGAGACGGAGCGGCACATCGCCAGTGGGATGACGCGGAAAAAGCGTATGCGCGGTATGTTTCGCGTGGTTGAGCATGTCGCGCAGACCAAGGAGGCGCTGCTGGCCAACCCTCTCGGCGCTTATGTAGATGATTTTTCTTGGCAGATATTGGAGGAGATAAAAAAATGAAAAAGCTAAGAGTTTTGTGCGACGCCGCGTTTGTAGCGCTTGTGGTGCTTATGGCGGTCTCCGTCGTTGGGTGTGCCACCTTTGAGGGGATGGGACCTATAGATCGAGGTGCTCAGGAGAGAGGTCTTCAAGAGAGAGTTGCTCATGAGAGGGGGGGTAGGGATAGGGGGGCTTCGCGGACTGTTCAGGCGAGTGAGCCAGTCCAAGAGCTTGCTGTGCAGTCATCGACGACGACATCGCAGGCGGAGGAGAGCTATCCTCTTGTGCAGACGGTATTTATTCCTTATGAGGCAGCGGGTGTAACCGGGGCGACCGTTGCAACCAGGGCAACCAATGCAACCGAGGGTTCGTCCAAGGGCGTTAAGCGCGCGACGACAGAGGGCGTTGCTGAGGGAGCCGAGATGGGTGATGCGCAGGTCATATATCCTTATACGCCCGACGCAATATACCCCATACTCACCGCGCCCAAGCACATCACGGATATTATGCTCGAAGAAGGGGAGTATTTAGTTTCGCCTCCGGCAGCCGGAGATACGACGAGATGGTCTCTCGACATAGCCTATTCTGGAGATGAAGAACATCGCAAACAGCACATTTATATTAAATCTCTCGTCTCGAAGGCAGCGACCAATCTTATTTTGGTGACGAATAAGCGCGTCTATCATCTCGAGCTCAGGAGTGTTGTGGATAATCCGATGCTTTCTGTTTCTTGGATCTATGCACAGGGATTGCGCAAGTCAGGGGGCGGTCTGCTGCGATCGGGTATGGGCTTCTCGCGCCCGATGTCGTCTCAGTCGGGGTCGCCTTCGTCGTCGGTGGCAGCGGCAGGCTTAGCTTCGTCGGTAGCGGCACTTCGGGACTTTATACCGAAAAAGGGTATTATCGATTACGACCTCGTCGCCTCATCGGATATTCCTTGGACGCCAATCAGAGCTTTTAGTGACGGAAAAAAGAGCTATATCCTTTTCGATAAAAATTTTCTCTCTCTCGAAGCACCCATACTCTACACTCTCAATAGCTCGGGCAAGGCGCAAGTCTGCAATTATCGGGTGGTGGGCAACTGCTACATCGTAGATAAGGTTTTGAATTCGGCGCTCCTCAAGAACGGAGAAAAGGGCGAGCTGAGTGTCGCAATAAAAAGGAGATCCTAAATGGCTCGGCTTAGACGAAAACGAATTTATGCGCTTGGTGTTTTTCTCATTGCCTTGCTCGTGCTTGCCTTTGAGTTGGGATTGGATACGGCAAAGCCTCGGAAGAAAGAACAGGCTTTTATAGAGCCAGCTGAGCGCCCTCATAAGCTTCGCAGAATTTTTGAAGAAGAGGAGCAAAGCGGAGCTTATCTGGGTGCGGGAGGTCTCGCGGAGCCTTTTGGGAGAGATGAGGAGACCTGCTCGGGAGTGGGCGCTGCTTCACAAAATAGCCTTTGTTCGAAGCATAGTGACAACACAGGCGGGCATCAAGCCTCGCAGGAGGGGGTACGCTCACAAGATGGCAATGCGAAATTCGAGCCCTATAAGAAAGGGAGTGCGCAGTCTGACTATTGGGGCAAGCGCACGCGCGAAGTTCTCTCGGTGCTGAAACAGAAAAAGCCCAAGAAGGATGATAAGGAGCGAGTAGCCAAGAAAGAAAAGTCCGTCGCGCTCTTTTTTGATAAGGTCAAAGTGCCAGCAGTAGATATGCGTGCCGAAGTCCAGTCAAAAACAAAAGATGAGGCTTTTTCTGCTACAGAGACCATGCTCTTGCCTGGGACTTTTATTCCCGTTTCTCTCGTGAGCGGCATAGATAGCGATCTCCCCGGGCTCATCGTAGCGAGAGTGCGTGAAGCTGTATACGACTCCGTCACGGGACAGTCACTTTTGCTGCCACAAGGTACGATATTGACTGCGCGCTATGATTCCTCGCTTGCCTACAGTCAGGAGCGGGTGCTCGTGGTCTGGGATGCGCTTTATCGGCAGGATGGCTTTAGTCTCGAGTTGGGCGGTATGCCAGGTGTAGATGCCGAGGGCTATGCAGGCTACAAGCAAAAAGTAGATAGGCACACCGGGCGACGAGCTCGGGGAGTGGTGCTTTCGAGTCTCGTAGATGTGGGAGCGTGGGGTATAGCCGATCTTTCTTCATCTTCGAGCGTACTCGAAAGAAGCGGACTTGTAGATCCAAAGAGCCCAGCAGCTCTTCTGGCTCAGGGTAAGCTGGCATCTGGTCTTGCAAAATCGGCAAAGCAAATGGCAAGGAAGAAAAAGCAAGATATTCCTAAGCCTACGCTCAGAATAGCTCCGGCGTCTTCCGTCCAAGTTTTGGTCTCGCAGGTGCTCCGTATTCCGCCCTATGCAGATCCCCGATAAGCTGGCAGCCAGAAGACGCAGGCAGACCCAGCTCTTCTTGGGCTTCGTCTTGCTTTTGAGCTTTCTCGCAGGTGCACGCGTCTTTCTCGACCTTCTTCGGGTTCCTCATTTTCCTGTCGAGCCCGAGATAGTAGAAGCTATAGACATACAAGTAGCGGGGGAGCTCTCTCAGACGGTGCGAGGTGGGGTGCGTCTGCGGGCTCAGCTGCTTCGCTCTCATACGAGGAGGGGGGCTTTTGAGACAAGCAGAGCAAGTATTATTGAGGTGTATATGCCAGATGGCGTACAGACCTATGCAGGCATGCTTTTCAAGCTCGAAGGCTCTTTTTTCAAGAGAGAAGGGGATACCGATTATGTTTTCTTTGCCAAGAGAAGCCGGCTTATATCTCGTGGTTCGGTCTTGGCACAGCTTAGGGCTCGGACGCTTAGTTATCTCGTTTCACTATGGGGGACGAGCCTCGAGGGTGAGCTTATATTGGCGCTGTTGGTAGGCATACGACCTCCTGCAGATAGCCTTATCGTTGGCTATTTTAGGAGCACAGGGCTTATGTTTCTTCTCGCTCTCTCGGGTATGCACCTTGCCTTTCTACTTCTCTGTGTAGAAAAAGCCTTCTTCTTTTTGCCTTTTCGCACGCGGAGTATGATTGCGCTCATATTGGGCTGGCTCTTTTTGTTACTCGTGGGTATGAAAGCTTCTCTATTGAGGGGAGTGCTTATGTATAGTATCTCGCGTCTTATGCTCTATTGGGGCTATAGGGGGGCGCCACTTATGCTGATATGGCTTACGGCACTCGTACATCTCATACTCTTTCCGTGGCATATGTGGACGCTAGCCTTTGTGTTATCATATGGCTGTCTCGTTGCCATTGTGCTTTTGGGCGCTTGGTTTTCTTGGGGGCTGCCTTGGCTTATTCCTATGCTTGTGCGCAAGGGCTTGGGGATCGCTATCGCTGCGGGAGTTTTTGGTCTCCCTTCGAGTTATCTGAGTTTTGGAGTGTGTTATCCTGCTTCTTTGATCGGAGGCTATGTGCTCACGCCTTTTATCCTTTTGCTTATGGGTGCAGGATGTCTATGGATTTTCTATCCACCTCTGGGGCAGTATCTCGCGAGGTGGCTCTATACTATTATCGCCTTCGGACTGAGGTCTTTCTCCTTCTAGCCCAAAGGCGATATCTTAATGATGACGATATCTTCGCGATGCTTTATGATGCTTTTATTCGCTTACTTGTATACTCTTATACTTCTTCAAGTACGATTTCTACGCCTTCCTCGAGGGTGCGACCCACTGGGCAAGCGTGAACATACTTCATAAGATATTCCTTGTCCTCTGCACTGAGGTGCCCAGGGAACTTAATCGTACCCTTGATGCTTGCAATCTTGCGAGGGTTGGAACGCATTTCTTTCTCGAAGTTAATAGAAGTTCCTTCTACATCGAGCTCTTTGCGAGCTGCTGCAAGTGCCATAGTGATAAGCATACAACCTGCAAGACTGGTTCCAATGAGGTCGGTAGGAGAGAAGTCTCGTCCCTTACCTCCGTTGTCTACAGGAAGATCCATGTTAATACTTACG
>PDWI01011094.1_pt1 | contig 12461 bp, 14 predicted proteins | sample 1430891 | NCBI WGS metagenome assembly PDWI01 (sample SAMN01162508, study PRJNA174530) | Oral metagenome, whole genome shotgun sequencing project. | biome: Marine environment; feature: Marine mammal; material: Swab sample of the gingival sulcus; isolation source: swab sample of gingival sulcus... | reverse complement strand
TGTTGCAGATATTGAATTTGCTTGCGACATTGACCGAATGTGTAAGTTTATCCGTGAGGCACAAGAAACGCTATTGCATAAGCATATTGGTTGGGCGTTATTAGATGAACTTATAAATAATCCTAACAAGCACAAAGATTTATTATGTGGTAGTACCTTTTGTCATTGTAATAAGACTGAAAAGCATTTTGGAATTAAACGAGTGCTTGTGTTTTATGCTTATGGGCTTTATGTATTGCGTGGGTCGGTGCAAAATCAACAGTATGGAGTAGTTCAAAAGTTGGTAGCCGATAGCGTTCCGTTAAACATTAAAGACCTTAACCAAATTAAAAAAGAGAATTTTCAACTCGCACAAGAATATTGGACAGGCGTTGAAAAATATTTGTGTGCGAATAGTGATAAATATGCTTATTACGGTGCGTATGATTGTGGTTGTGGAGGGAAATGTGGGTGTGATAAGAGTTCAGAGTTCGGAGTTGGGAGTTCAGAGTTTAGGGGACACGATGATAGCAATATCGGTACTGCAAGAATAAGAAAAGTAACAACATTTAGAAAATACTGATTAGCGAAAAGGGAAAAGCGAAAAGGGAATAGCGAAGAGGGAAAGAGGGCTAGTGACTAATCGCTAATGACTAAAAACTAAAAAAATGGCAACAATAAAAATAAAAAGTAAAGATGATAATTTTTTCATCTATGAATTAGGGGTAATAAAACGAGATGAACCTCGTAATTATCACGCAAAACAAACGGTGTGTGGCGACATCAGAGCCGAAATGGTTGGCGATGAACAAAGCGACTTATTTAATCCTATTCACTTCTCAAAAATTGAGGTAGATGGGCAAACTTTTGACAATGCTAACGACTGCGTAACAGCATTGAATAAGGTTATTTATAACGATGTAGCGAGTGGCGGTGGCACTGACGCTAAACTTGATGTGTTGAATACTACGGCTACGGCAATTAAAGAGAAGTTGGAGGTAACTTGCGAGAAAAACCCTATCAATGTAAATGTATGTAACCAACTTGATATAGAGCAAATCAAAAAAGATTTAGGCGATATAAAAGGCTTTATGGAAAAGATAAGCAAAGTGTTTGAGGAAACCGAATACGAAGATGACGGCGATTGTGGTTGTCCTAATAAAGAAGAAAACTCGGAAGATAATGTGATTTATTGCGACCCTAATAAGGCAGATTTGATTTTATCTGATGGATACTATGATTATGATGATATATGGGTGTCAGAGTATTGCCTTTTAGTAGGAACAAGTAAGCAGATTAGTGGTGGAGATTTTACAATAGAGGTAAAAGCAACAAAATCTGACGGAACTGTGGAAGTACATAGTCAAAATATTAACCCAGAAGGACATATTGTTTGTTTAGAAGGTAGTGTAACATTGGAAAATTTCAAAGATTATCCAAAAATTGAAATTACAACAGATGACCCAAGAGTAAATGGTAAGGCTGTATTTAAGTATGGAGTAAGACAGGATTGTGTTGAAAGAGTTGATACCACAGTAAGAGCAGAAGATAAAGCAGATGTAGTTGTATGGGGAGATTATGATTCAATGAGGTATGGAATTTCTTTAAGTAAAGAAATAAAAGGAGAACCGGTAGAAGTAACAGTAACTGTTGATGGAGTAAGTAAAACAGGAACTTTACCTGTTAATGGAGAGTTAGTAGGTTTAGGTTTTGATTTTTATAGTATGTGGGGAGAAACAAAAGATGTTATAATTACTTCAAATGACCCAAGATTAAATCAAAGTAGGTATGAATTTAATAATTTCTATTTTGAGCCACCTACCAATATAATATAATGAAAAAATTTATAATACATAAAAAAGATTCAGATAGGATGCTACCTCAAATTGATGCTGTGGTAGTAGAGCCTATTTATGATGAAGTGCCTTATCATTCTTTGAGAAAAACAACTTTGAAAATATTAGAAGATAATAAAGGGGAAGATGTTTTAATTTTTGAAGATGATGTACTATTTACAGAGAATTGGAATGAGGAAGAACTTATAAGAATAGCAAACAAATATAGAGGTCAAATAGACTATATAAACACAGGAGTTCTATTAAAACCAAGTTCAATAGTAAGGGATTTTAAAGATGGTTATAAGTGGGTAAATTTCTATGGAGGAAGTCAAGGTGTGTATTATTTATCAAGTGCTTTGGATAAGTTAAAAGCAAGTCATCAAACGCATATAGATAGAATGCTACACCTTAAAACATTTGGAATTTGCTTACACCCTTTTATGACAATTCAAAAGAATTATGAAAATAGGCTGTTCCCTTACAAAGATAATTTAGAGGAACTATTTAAACAGTCGGAAAAAGACCAAAGGTGGAATTAAAACAAAAACAAAAATTATGGCAAAGAAAAAAGTAACAATAGCAAGTTTAGGTAAAGGTGTTGATTGCCTTATAAAAAATACTTGCAACCAAATTGATTTAAGTGAAATAGAAAAATCGTTAGCGTCCATAGATAAGAAAATGGGTGGCGAGGACGGAGGAACGAACGGCGATATTTACAAGAAAATCGCCGAATACAAACAATACATCGACAATATTGAAACTTTGCTCGGCGAGATTAAAGATAAACCAAACCCAACACCTGTTAATTTAACGCCGATTGAAACTGCATTGGGCGATATTAAAACTTATGTAGATAATGTAGAAAGTAAGTTAAATGAGATTATCGGTAAGACAGAGGTTGTTGAAGTTAAGGGGTGTTTTGAAAAAGAAGTAAATTTATCCACCAATAATATTGATAAAAAAGATAGCTCATATAGGAAAGGTTTTGAAGTAAGATTAAAAGGAGAAGATACTTATTTTAAAGGAAGTGATATAATTGCTTTTTATAAAGATGAATTTTTCCCCAATACCGAAACAGTTAAGGAAAGAGTTGAATATTGGTTGAAATCAAAAAATTATCATTATAAAAGTGTTGAAGTATATACACGTAAATATACTTCAACAAAACAAAAATATTCTATTATAATAGAAGGTTTTATTTTTAATGAAAACCTTTTATTTAAGTTCTCTGCAAAAAATAGAGTGCAAACAATTATACCTGCTTTTATTATAACGAAAATACCAACCACCCTCGTAAAATTCTTTGATAAACAAGGCGTTGAAATAAAGAACAAAAGAAAATACTACGAGCAAGGTAATAAGTTACTTACTAATATAAAAGACAAAGACTTTGTTTTAGATTGTGAGAAAAAGGAAAAAACACCGACTGTTATAAAAAGCGAGGAAACAAAATACCAACCATTTCAAGAAATACTAATGGCTGAAAAGACTTACACAGACGAGTTGTTTTCATTGACTTTCAAGGTTAAAGAGGGTACATCAAATGTAAATGTGAATGGTACTACCATTGAATATGAGGAGGGCGATGTAATCACTTTTGACGGAAAAATTAGTTCGGAGGTGTTGAAAGGAACTATCACTATTACGCCGAGTATGAATGGTAAGGTGTTGGTTGTGGGTATTAAAAAGGTGTAGATTATGGGAACGCATACGGAAATAAATAGCAAAGAGAAATTAAGGGGCTTGATTATTAAGGATAAAGACGATGTAATCTTGCAAGAAAACGATACTTGTGTTTTGAAGATTGGCAAGGGGTTGAAATTGGAAAATGGGGTGTTGATAGCGACTGGCGGTGGTGCGGATACGACTAAAAATAAACACTTAAAAGAGGTTGAGGGTGTTTTGTCTGATGTGCTTACACAGAGTGGTTTGCAGGGTAAGTTGTATAGTATTCAAAGAGAGAATAATGCGGATAATATAGGAGATGGAGGTGCTGATATTTATGATAATGGGAATATAATTATAGTCAATAATGCGACTGTTACCTATGGTAATGATGTAGGAAGTACTTATATTTTAGAAGATGACCAAGCATTTATTTATGGGGGTATTATTTTTTACAAAAAACGGAATGTTGCATTGACAAAATTCCAAGTCAAAGGGAATTATGGCTCTGACGGTAATACACAAAAATCTGTATTTAATTTTGATATTACAGTTAATGGTATTCCTATTGCGGTTTTTGTGGGTGCAAAGCAAGGCGATGACCCAAGTACCAATACAATAATGTATGTCGTTGGGGGACAAGTTGCTGATTTTAATTTTGTAGATACGATAACAGCAACAAATAATGATAATTATGATTATACTATCACTCCTAAAACAGGCACTCCAACTCGTACGATTGGCTGTGTTACTATTGCAAGAAATACAAGTTTGGGTACAACAAGTAATTTTACAGAAGAGGAAGTTAAGGGGTTTGTGTTGCGGTTTTTGGAAGGAACGATTTAGGTTAATTAAGAGTTAAAAATTAAGAGTTAGGGGTTAGGAGGGAAAAGGGAAAAGCGAAAAACCAATAGCTAACAGCTAAAAATAAAGAGATGAATATAACTGCTGAAATCGATGCTATTTTGCGAGAAGAGTTGGAAAGTATTGCGAAAGACTTACAACAGAAACATATTGATTTGGGTCAAAAATCGAGTGGGGATTGGGTAAATTCTATTGAGGTTAAGGTGCAGGGCGGTCACGGTGTTATCCTTGCAAATGATTATACGAAGTACTTAACGAGAGGGCGAGCAAGTGGAAAGAAACCTCCTATTGCTCCATTAGAAAAATGGGTAAATGAGAAGTTGGGTGTAAGTGGAAAAGATGCGAGGGGTATTGCTTTTGCTGTGGCATTCAAAATAGGCGAGGAGGGTACTAAAATACACCAAGAAGGTGGCTCTGATTTGGTAGATGGTGTGGTGACAGAGGAGCGAATACGAAAGATTAAAGAGCGAATAGGTCGTGCTGTTTTGGTGGAAGTGAATGAGGAATTGTTAAGAGTGTTTAAGAGTTAAGAGGGAAAAGCGAAGAGCGAAAAGGGATAAGTGAAGAGGGAACTAATCGCTATTGCCTTTTCGCTAATGGCTAAAAATAAAAAGAAATGCCAACAGAAATAAAAAGAAAGATAGGTAATCCTCCGATGTTTATCGATGAGGGTGTTCATTGTGAGATTGGGAGGTATGGTAATGATGCTGATGGGTGTTTTGGTGGTGCTGTTATTAGTTACCCTAATGGTGCTTGTTGCAGCACAAAGGACGACCATTTTATAACCTATCCTAATGGTGCTTGTTGTAAGGAGGCTAATAAGGAAGTGAAATTGCTGTTTGTTGATGGAAATTGTTGTACTGAATTGGAAACTCCTATCATAGATTTTAATTCAGCAACACAGAAATTATCAATTGTAAATCAACAAAAGGGGGTAAAGTATATGTGGAGTTATAGTGCTTTGGATAAAAAGAAAAATCCTTGTTTCTATTTAGGTAAAATGAAAGATGATAATAGTACTTTTATTCAGATGTTTCCTTATCCTTCTGCTAATTGTGTTAATACGGCAGAAGTATATGTAAGTGCAGAATTGGGTGGTTTGCAAAAAATAGGAAGTAAAATCATAACTGTAAATAATTAAAAATATGTGTCAGATAAAATTTAAAATTCAAGCAGATTTTACGGTAACGTCTGCAAAGGTAAGGTATAGAGAAAAGGGGGCTACTGCTTGGAGTAAAGGGTATAATGTAAATTTGAGCAACCCTCAAACGCCTAATATTACTAAAATAGGGGAGTATGAATTGCAAATTCAGGTAAATGGGGGCGAATGGCAAGGGAATTACCCTTTTAGTGTGAGTAGCGATTGTGGAGGTGGCACTGATACTGGTGGCAGTGGTACAGATAATGGTAATAATGGAGGGGGAAATACTACTGGTAATGGTGGTAATCCGCCAAAAAAAGACTGTAAAAGTTGTGTTAAAGAAGCTGAAAAACAAGATGTTCTTTTTTCAAAAAGGGATGGTACTATTCGTGCATATTTAGATGGAAACTGTACAATTAAATGTCCTATGACTTCTAAATTAGGAAAATCAGAACGGGTTGACTTAGGTTACACTTGGTATGATGTAGCAATATACGATGTTACAAATAAGCCAAATCTTGTAGGTCAAACGGATACTCTTGTAATTACAGTGTGTGGGGAAAGTGTAACAAAAACATTTGTAATACCTAATTTATCTTAAAATTATGTGTAGTGTAAGATTTGATATTAATACGAATATTGCCATTTCATCTGCAAAGGGGCGATATAGAAAGGTTGGTACTTCTTCTTGGAAGGAGTTTGATGTAAATTTGTCTGCTCCTCGAACGCCTAATATTACTAAAATTGGTGTGTATGAATTGCAGGTAAAAATCAATGGTGGGGAGTGGATTACAGATGTGCCTCCTTTTTATATTTCTAATGATTGTAATAATGATAGTGCTGGTAATGTCCGGCTGTTGTTTCCTAATGGAAATTGCTGTAAGAGTGCTGGGGATAGTGGTGGCTCTACTGGTGGAGGTGTTACTCCTAAAACAGAACTAACGATTGTTTATGTTGGCGATGTGCCTATCAATCCTACGGAGCAACCTGATAAAATTATTTTAGGAGAGAGGGAGCGACCTTATTATAACGATGTGGTATCGCCTATTACTGAAAATGGTTGTGTTCATACTTTTTTAGGTTGGAGAGAAAAAGGAAAGGCTATTTCAAATGATGCAGGGGCTTCCTTGGATTTAGGGACAAAGGCAATTATTGAGGGTGTTTGGGAAAAAGAATGTAAGGGAACTGCTCCTGAATTTACAGATATTTCGGTAGATGAAAATGGGGTGTTGTCTTATGATTCTGATACCATTAGTGGTAAGGTAAATTGGTCGTTGGAGGGCAATAGTGCTCTTTGTTATAAGTTATCTGCACAGTTAGCCGAACACCCAACTATTTCGTGTAATGAGGACACAGTAGGTATTAGTTGTTCCAAAGCAAGGGTGTGTGTGCATCAGGTAGATGTGAATAAGAAGTTCTGCAAAATGGTAGATTTTTCTTGTGAAAGTGGTATGTCTGATTGTATCGATACGATAGAAATAGGTAGTGTAGATGTGAATAAAACGAACAAAACTGCTACGGTAGAGATATTGAAAAAAGAGGGCTTTTCTTATAATTGTATTATAGAAATTGCAACGAGTTGTGCGAATGAAACGATAAGTTATTCGGATAAGGATAATGTGTATAAGGTGCTTACTTTTCCTTTGCAAGAAGAAAGCCAAGAGTGTGATATTTTGGTGGCGACAGGAGGTAAGACTAAAAATAAGCATATTGTTTTGCCTTCTAAAAAAGCTGTTTCAGGTGGAGGGTCAGGAAATGGAGGTTCTACTGGTGGAGATAATGGTTATAATCAAGATAATACATTTATTGATAATGGTGCGGGAGAGTCTGATTATGAAATAGTACAAGTAGTATCGCATTTGAATACTAATGTAGGGGATGATAGTAAATTTGGAATAGATTATATTGCGATGAGTCCAGTTATAGATGGGGTAAATCCTGATGATTTAAGGTATATTGTTGATTATTATGTAGATGGTAATATTATTTATCAGGAATTTATACCTTATAAACCTGGGGAAACTAAATTTAAGTTTAAATTTGATACATCTGAACGAGTTACTGAAGATAGGGGAAATGATGAAACTAATTATAATATATTTATACGATTATATAGTCCAAGTAAAGGAGAGTCTAAGGGTATTAGTACAAGGGTTATAAAAAAACCTCCTTATTCTGGTGGAGGTAATGGAATTGTAAGAGTAGTAAATGCAGGAGAAGATATAACTCTAAAATTAGAAGAGGGAAAATTGAGTACTGCATTTGCAATGAGTGTTTCTAATATAGCAATAGATGAAGAATATGCTGTAAGTTCTATTAAGTGGAAGAAAGTGTCAGGGGGCGATTGTGAAATTGAAAATGAGAATACTAAAACACCTACATTTAATAATTTAGGATTAGGTAAGTATATTTTTAAAATGATTGTAACTTATAATGATGGAAGTGTAGTGTATGATACTGTAAATATAACAGTAAAAAAGCAAAAGGTTAAGTTATTAAGTTTTAATTATGGGGAGACAACTTGTGATACAGGAATTAAGCATAGTGAGTATTATGACCCTACTGAAAAAAAACTTATAGCAGAATTGGATAAAAGTCTTTTAAAATTTAGAATAAAAACAACACCTAATATTACATCTGAATTAAAAATATACCTTTTAGAAGTGGGATACCAAATAGATAAATTTAAATTAAGGGTAAATAAACCATCTTATATAACACTAACAAGCTCTCTTTTTAATAGAAAACAAAATAAAAAAGAGGGGAAAGATTATTTAGATGTTTTGAGTATTCCGTTTACGGCTAATTCTGAAGGGATTGCTGATTTTGAGATAGGTACTTGTTTTACACCTATAGAACATTACATTAAATATCCAGTACAAGTAAATTTAACAAATGCAGAAATTAAAATGCGATTGGTAATAGAAGATTTAGAAAAGGAAGTGGAAACAGAAGGTAAAATAGTATATTGGAAATGATACGAATAGCATCACATAATAACAATTATCATAGGTTTGTAAAAGAAAATGCAAGTTATGCAATTATAACAGTAAATGGGGTTGAATATATTTTATATCCTGATAAGTATGGAAAATTTCTCTTCAACACAAGAGAAGTTTCCTATTTTTTGTTTGATTACAAAGATGTATTTAATTATGAAAAAAATCTTATTGATAAAAATCAAAGCAAAGTAGTTTTTTTTAAAATTGATATTTACCACGAAACAGATATTTCTAATACAGTAACAAAAATAGACACCAAAAACTTTAAGACTACATTTTTTAATGGTGTATTTCAGAGGTGGGAGTGTCCATCGGTTGCTGATGGTGTTGTGAATTTATCGGATATAAAAATGCCTTATTTTGAGGGGTATCCGTTTGAATATTCGGAGGTAAAGGGTGCTGATGTGGAGCGTGTTTTGGTTGATGATGGCTCGGGGCTTGGTGTTGATGAAAATGTAAGGATTATTCGCAGAAATTGCTGTAATGATGGTTATTACTTGAAGTGGCACAATGGCAAGTGGGGTTATTCTTATTATTTGTTTGACAGAATAGGTCAAGAGAAATTATCGGCTAAAAGCGTTGGGGAATTGAGGGAGCAGTTTAGTTGGACTGATAACGGATTGGAATTAGGAAAGGAGGCTCAACGAGAAATTCAACTTTTTAAACAGGTGGATTATGCTGATAGGGAATTGATGAAGTCTTTGATGACCTCTAATGAGGTGTATTTGTACACTGGTAGAAATGGGCAGAAAGCAACGGCTAATGATTGGCTGGAAGTTCGTGTAAAAGGTGGTGTAAAGGAAACGAATAAAAATGGTACTTTTAAACAAGTGGTTACTTTGTTGCTCCCAAAGGAGCAGGTGCGTAGTAGAATTTAGTAAAAAAATGGAAAAAATGAGGTATATATGGGATTGGCTTACGAATGTGTATCACTTTGTTGGTGGATTGGTAATGTCGTTTTTGGGGTATTTATTGCCTATTAGGGATTTGGTTATGTTCGTAACCTTATTATTTATTCTCGATGTGGTTTTTGGCTTTTGGAAAGCAAAAAAGTTTAAAAAAATGAAGTTCAAAACGAGAATAATATGGAATAAAACAATGCCGAGATGGTTGTTCTCGGTGGTTATTTTGGCTTTATTATTTATGTGGGATAGTGTGCATCATCAGGATTTTATAAAGACTTATTATGTGGGTGGTTATTTTTTAAGTGGAACAATCATAGCATCTATCATTGAAAATGCTTTAAAGATTACGGGTTGGAGTTTCTTTAAGGGATTGGGGAATATCGTTAAAAATAATGTGGAAAAGCAAACTGGGGAAAAAATAGGAAGTGATGAAAGCGAAGTTAATTAGATTAGTTCAGGAGGATAAACAAACATTGTCAGAACTATTATTTTATGATGAAGTTAATTTAAAATTGTCGGTCAAGGCGTTGGAACTGCCAGACCGAAACAATCAGAATAGTATTTCGAGAATACCAGCAGGAAAGTATATGTGTGAGTTGCGATACTCGGATAGATTTGGGTGGCATTACATTTTAAAAGATGTGCCAAATAGAAGTTATATACTTATCCATTTTGGTAACTACTATACCGACACACGAGGTTGTATAATCGTGGGTAACAATTTTAAAGACTTAAATCACGATGGCTACCGAGATGTTACTTCATCTCGCAAGACAATGAAACGAGTTTTGGAGGTTGCACCGAAAGAGTTTGAATTATTAATTGTAAATGAATAGAAAAATGGAGGCAAAAAATTATTTAGAAAATTTGAAAATCGTGATGACTGATGTTCATCAGAATGTACAGCATTATCAAGTACAGGATAAAGCGACAGGGAAAGTGTTTGTTGAGCGTGCCGTAACTTATGATACCAATGATGAAATAACGGCTCAAAAGTGTCAAGAGGATTACTGCGAATGGTTTAGGCGAGGGGGCAAAAATTTATTAAGAGAATATTATAAGGTAAATGGGTAGGTTTGTTGTTATAGTTGTCATCTTATTGTCAGTAAGTTGCAAAAGTCAGAAAGTAAAGGTAAAAACGGATACTAAAACCGAAATTAAAGAGGGAAAAGTATCGGAATTTGTTGATATTAAGAATGTTGATATTTCGGAGTATTGGCAAAAAAATTATTTGAAATCGTTAGGGATTGATTATGACTTTACGCTTAAAAGTATGAATGATAAACCAGCGAAATTAACGGAGTTTCGTAATGGTAAGCCTTATCGTACTATTATTGCTGAAAATGGGGAGTATTCGGAAAATAAGAGTGAAAATCGAAAAATAAAAGGCGAAGAACGAAAAGATTATAGTGTTGATTTTTTGATATTACAAAAGGAGTTCGAAAAGCAAAATATAACTATCAATCAGTTACAAACCAAAGTTGAGAAATTGAAAATTGACATATTAAAAATTGCTAATAATATTAAATATTCGCTTTGGTTTGGTGGGTTACTCGCTGTTATTTGGATTTGTGAACGAACTGGATTGTTTCGTGTAGTTAAAAAGGTTTTAAATGGACTTTAAATCCGATTTAAAAAGTTAAAATTAATTATTATAAAAAATGCGAGGTTTTGTTAAAATCTCGCATTTTTATATTAAAAACTTTTCAATTCATATTTTTTAGATTCTTCAAGTCTTCGTTCTGTCAAACTATGAGCGTATCGTTCTGTCATTGCTGTTTCGGAGTGTCCAAAAATAGAACAAATCATTTTTAAGTCCATACCAGCATCTAATTTATCATCTGCTCCTTTGTGTTTTCCTGAATAGAGATTTTTATTAATTCCCAAACCATCTTTAATTAGTTTTTTCCATTGTCGGTTAGGGGTATCTCTTTTTAATTTGTATTTATTGGGGGTAAACCAATTTTTTTGCGAGTGCCTTCCTCCATTAGTTACCCAAGTTCCAAAAACATATAAATTTTTATCCAATCCTTTGCAAGATTTTAGTAAATCATAAACATTCCCCACCATTGGTATTTTTCGAAACTTATCATTTTTTGCATTTTCTTCTCTTATTTTTATATATCGGTTTTCAAAATCTAAATCTTTAATTTTTAGTAAAATTAATTCTTTTGGTCGTATTCCGCAATAATAAACAAGCATAAAGAATACATATAATCCGTAGTTTTTTTCTTTAAGTTCCTGACAAATTAATTCCATTTCTTCATCTGTTGGCGGAATATTTGCCAATTTTTTTACAACTTTTAAATTTCTTATATCTCCAAAAGGATTACTTTTGAAGTAACCTAAATCAAGTCCCTCATAAAATATTGTTCGGAACAACCCGATGTATTTGTTATAATTTTTGTTAGTCCAACCTTTTTTTTCTTTGAGGCTCTCTAAAATTCTTTTAGCGTGAGAGCGTTCAAAACTTAACGAATTTAATTGTTCCATTTTTAAATCCTTTAAGGTTTCTTTAAAATAATTGATAGCAGTTCTGTATGTTTTTACTTCATCAACTTGCTTTGCTTTCAATTCAAAAGAAATATCAGCAACTTCTAAAATAGTTTTTCGCTCTATTTTTTCTGTATAATTTCGTGCTGATTTTGGTATCCAGCCTTTGTTAAGTTGTATATCTAATGCTTTTGCTAATGCTTTTCCTTCAAGTTCTCGCTCTTTGAGGTCAATAATTTTGTTAAGACCTTTTTTAACATAAATTAGTTTTTTGTTAAATCGAAACCATACATACCATTCTTTTTCTGAATATTCAGGGTAAGTCTTTAATTTTGGAGTAGTCCAATAATTTTTCATTTTTCTGATTTTTTAATCAGATACTTGGAGAGGTTGAAAAATTAAATGTGTAAACTTTTGTAAGTTTTTTCTTAAAACAAAACCGACAAACCCTTTGTTTATCGGCTCTGCGTTAAGATTAGCGGAGAAAGAGGGATTCGAACCCCCGGAGGTGTGACCCTCAACGGTTTTCAAGACCGCCGCATTCGACCACTCTGCCATTTCTCCTTTGCGAGTG
>PDWI01008120.1_pt1 | contig 12461 bp, 5 predicted proteins | sample 1430891 | NCBI WGS metagenome assembly PDWI01 (sample SAMN01162508, study PRJNA174530) | Oral metagenome, whole genome shotgun sequencing project. | biome: Marine environment; feature: Marine mammal; material: Swab sample of the gingival sulcus; isolation source: swab sample of gingival sulcus... | reverse complement strand
ATTGTTTTTAGATAAGGAAAGGTGGATGTAACTTGGCTGCAAAACGAGATTATTATGAAGTGTTGGGAGTAGATAAGTCTGCTGATGAATCAACTCTTAAGCGAGCATATAGAAAGCTTGCTATGAAATACCATCCTGATAAAAACCCCGATGACAAAGAGGCTGAACGAAAGTTCAAAGAAATAAATGAGGCATACGAGGTTTTGTCTGACAGTGAAAAACGGGGGATGTACGATAGGTTTGGACATGATGGTGTCAATCCAAATATGGGCGGAGCTGGTGGATTTACAGGTGGCTTTGGCGGATTTGAAGACATTATGAATGAATTCTTTGGTGGAGGTTTTAGCGGTTTTGGTGCAAGTTCTACAAGGTCTAGGACAAGACCCAGGAAGGGCCCAACAATCCAAGTTGCGGTAGATTTGAGCTTTAAAGAAGCTGCATTTGGAACTAAGAGGGAAATAAGTTATCACCGTACGGAACGTTGTAGTTCTTGTGATGGAAAGGGTGCAGCAAAGGGATCTAAGATAACGACTTGTTCAAAGTGTTCTGGAACTGGTAGGATAAGGACCCATCAAAGAACTATGTTTGGCGACCAAGTTGTAGAGAGCCAGTGTCACGCCTGTGACGGAAAGGGAGAAACCTTTGACAAAGCGTGCGATACATGTAAGGGCAAGGGCATAGTTCGTAAGAAGAGGACCCTAGAAATAAATATACCCGCTGGAGTTGATGACGGGCAAGTTATGCCTATAAAAAATGAAGGTAACTTAGGGTCAAATGGTGGTCCTAGAGGTGATGTGCACGTAATTATAAGGGTCTCTGAGCATGAAATTTTTGTAAGAGATGGGTTTAATATATATTGCGAGATGCCTATTACGATTGTCCAAGCTACCCTAGGTGATGAAATAATCGTTCCTACCTTGGATGGAAAGGTGAAGTACAAGATAACTGAGGGGACTCAAACCGGAACGGTCTTTAGACTCAAGGGCAAGGGTGTACAAAAACTAGGTTCTTCGTCTAGGGGAGACCAGTACGTAAAGGTAACCATAGAAACGCCTAAACATCTAAATGATGAACAAAAGAACCTTTTAAGAAAGTTTGCTGAGAGTATGGGGGACGAAGTCCATGAACAGCAGAAGGGCTTCTTTGACAAAGTCAAAGATATGTTCTCTTAGTTCTGTTTAAGATATGGGGCTGCCACATTAGAACCTCTAATGTGATAGCTCCTAATTTTTTTATCTTCATTATATTGTCTGTCTTTTTTGTCACATAACTGTCATTAAAAAAAAATACCATTTTTACCGATAACAACATTAGCTTATAATGCTTAGAGTATTGACAAAGTCAATGATATACAGGATGCCGAAAGCGCCTTAGTTCTAGGAACCAGCAAAACTCTAGCTCGCAGTGTACTTAAAACGTACATAAGAGACTGAATTTTGGGTATTCCTAAAGAAATCAGGGGCTTACCGGTAGTTTGGCATTAGTTTATAATCCAATTATAACTATATCTTAGAGAGGTTGTTTTTGATGAAAAAATTCATTTCTGTTTTTACCATAATCTGTTTAGTATCTTCCTTTGCTCTTTTAAATCCATTATTTTCTGCTCCATCTAAGTGGGCAGAAGAATCTGTATTTAGTTTAGAGGTCCTTGGAATACTCGATGGGGATCTTGCGGACTCTTCAAAAATGGATGATTTTGTAACTAGGGAAGAGTTTGCTGAGCTAATTACCAAATTTTATTCATATGTGAACGAAGTCAGCTTAGCTAGGTTTGGAAGGATATCTCCATTTGAAGATACAAAGTCTAGATACGTTGTAGCAGCTTACAAGTTAGGGATAGTTAAGGGAGTTTCTGATACAGAATTTGCTCCATCTAGGAATATAACTAGAGAGCAGATAGCGACTATGATGTATAGGGCTATCTCAGTTATGGACCTAAGTGATTCTAATCAGGATTCCTCCCTTTTTGCAGATGATTCAAATATAAGCTCTTGGGCTAGGGATGGTGTTTATTTTTGCAAGGCTGACAAGCTGGTTCAAGGTGTTGGAAAGGATAAGTTTGCACCCAAGGGTCTCGCAACTCGTGAACAGGTTATAAAGATTTTGGATAACGCCTTGATAAGCTATAACAAGGGTTTTACAAAGTCTTTGGATATGACTAAGGCGTATGGGCGCTACAAGTTGCCGGATGATAAAAAGTCGCTTCTAGTCTACAGTAGCGATTTGGAAAAGGGTATAGAGTTAAGGATAACTGCTCCTAATTATGCTAATGGGTTATACGACTTCGATATATTAGGAGCTGCTCAAGAAATGTATTATGTTTTATCCCCGGTTCTAGGGCACGAAAGGGCAAAGGCTGCAGCGGTTTTGATGAGGGAAAATTGGTCTCTTACAAATATGAGTTTTTCAGATAACGGATTTTATGTGATTACTGAAGATGGTAAAGCCTTGAAGTCAGGTTCTTTGACTTCTGATCTTAAGATGAGTTTTAACGGAGCTTGCACCTTAGAAATATCTAGGTAGTTAGGCTGTAAAAATATAGGTACCTAAAGATAGGGGATTAAAAATGATTATTCGAAACAAATTAAAAAGAACTTTTGCATTAGTTTTGGTTTTTTCCTTACTGATGGGGAACTTGTTTATATCGCCTAGTTTAAAAACCTATGCCATAGATGTTGATGGCATGAGGATTGATGAACTCAGGTATATAAAGAACCACCAGGGATATAATGTTACGGGAGGAAACCTTATAATACTGGGCGCTAGCTTAGACGATTCAAATATTTACTTTGATGTAAATGGGGTTCCTGAAAAATTAGGTACCTTGAGTTCAAACTCTGGAACTAGCATACTAAACTACGAACTAACTGCTCAAGAAGTAAATCAGTTTACCGGAATAATCTATGCTGGTAGTACAGGGCTTTCGCTTGATACCCCTAATATGCCTTATATATCGGGTGCTGATGTCTCAAACGTAAACCAGGACCAGGGAGAGAGCATAACAATAACTGGCTCTAAACTAAATACCATAAACAATACAACTTACACCGCAACATACGGTCGAGGGATATCTGTGAATGACGTAGTAGATTCTCCTCCTCCAGGGTCTTCTACAGAGTATACTTTTACCCCAACCGCTCCTGGAGAACTCGGTTTTCAAGATATTAAACTTCAGCACAATGATTCTGTTTCAGATCCTAGGATTAGGATAACTTATAACTATATGGGGGCTTTCAGGATATTGGAGGATCTAAACCTAGAGCCAATTCAAATGTATCCTAACTCTGCGAGCCGCGGAGATTTTATAGTTTTAAGCTCTCCTAACTTTAGTAGTGCAGATGAATATAGGGTTTACTTTTTGGATTTAACTGATAATGACTTTGCCTTTGCCGACTACAAGATGTCACCCGACGTAGTTTTATCTCAAGATGGACAGAGACTCTCTGTGCAGGTTCCTACATCTGACCAATTAGAATTAGGGAGCAAAAAGGTTATAGTCACAAAGATTGCAAATGACGAAATCATAGCTAGGTTTAACTTAAGCGAGTACTTTAATTTAATAGACGCCCAATACCAACCTGTAATTACGAATATAAATCCTAATACTGGCTCAGATGAAGGTGCCAACATCCAGGTAATAGGTCGTAACATAATTAAACCGACAATACCAGGGCTTACAAGTCCCAGTGGTGATATCCCAGTAGATGCTACTAGTCCCCTATCTGCAAACGAAAAGATGCACATAGTATATGATACAAGTGCTGTTACCTTTAGGGGAGAGCCTGTAACTTCATTGTATAGGGATGTCAATGTCACAATCTCAAAGCCTGCCAGATTTGTTTTGAAACCTGATGGTTCAGTTCAGTATACTCAAATAGGAGCGGATGACTTTTTATACCTTATAACTGCAGTTGTAGACGACGTGGGAGATGACCCTGTAAAAGATGTTTTGGTTGAAACATTAACAGTTATAACTACAGCCTCTGGAACCTTTGAATTCAATCAATCTGCCTTAGAACCAGATGGCTTTACATTTATAGAAAGCTCTATTGAACCTAGGGTTGATGAAGTCAATCCCGAACTGATACAGATAACTTCAGCTTTAAAGCTAAAGGATAGGATTTTGATATCAATAGTCGGCGATGATTTTTTGGTAAATAAGTATACTGACGAATCCGGCGTATTGAAGACAAACTATCCTGTTGTACAAATTCAATCTGGAACCCAGCTCGGATCATCTGAATACATAGTTAAGTTCGACAAGGGAGATACTACGGGAAGTCCAGAGGGGACTATTTATAACCCTAAGGGTGATGTGCTTCTAGATTCTGATGGTAATCCAATAGGTGTTGACCTAGTGGTATTGAAGACAAATGGCGAAGTTGTAGATGGCTCTAAGGATAATGAGATAGGTCAGAGGATGGTCCTTTACCTTCCAAAAGAAATTTCTCTTCCGTCTGGTGGAAGAAAGAATATTCAGGTTATTAACCCTAAACGTGAATCCGAAGAAGACGGAAAGGCAATTGTTGGAAAGGATATAATATCCTTTGTTCAAGACTCTGAAACACCAGTAATAGTTTCAGTTGAGCCAAACATAGTTACTATAAACAGCTCTACAGAAATAGTGGTTAAGGGATCGAATTTCCAAGAAGGTTGTAAGGTATATATAGACGGTGAGGAAATTTCAGGTGTTGTAAGGGAAATAGACCCGCAGGGTTCTGGAATGACTTTGACTTTTTCTTCTCCTCCTGGAAGGGTAGGGAAGACACAGTTACAGGTCTTGAATCCTCAAGGCGGAATTGCTGTAAGGGATTTTTACTTTATAAAATCCTTTGGACAGGATCCTATTTTAAACAGAGTGGCACCTAATAAGGGAACCATAGATACCCTAGTTGTTGCAAGTGGCGATAACTTTTTTAAACCTGATCCAGCAACTGAAACAGCAACAGGTTTAGATATATATAGACTTATAGGAACTAGGGTTTACATGGACGGTAAGGATGTAAATCTTTATAAGAAGAATTCTTTGGGAGATATAGTTCTTGGAGACTACACCGCACCTCCAAGTGAACCGTTATTAAAGATAAAAAACTCAGCGGCATCTTATTCAGATTACAAGGACAATGCCTTTGTAACCAGTGCGGATGGTAGCATAGTTTACGAGCTCAATACTGATAAGCTTGGCAACCCAGAGTTTTTTGACGGTAGCCACGTAAAGTATGTTTTTAAAAATAATGGCGGTCAAATCTATGCCTATGAGGAAGACGGAACTGAAGTTGGGCTGGTAACAGTAAGTAATACCAGCGTTAATGTAGCGGGTGGAGATAACTTTGCTGTAAATATGGATAACAATATATTGGGTTCCAAATTTGACAGTAACCAAAGACTCTATCCATATTTGGCGGACTATTGGGGCGCTATAATTTTATATAATAGTGCAGAAGATGATTATTACACATTGGTAGAAGATCTAGATGGAAGTATAAAATTATCTAATGGTAAGGATTACGTCTTTGATATAAAGGCTACAGGTACGAATGTAACTAATCCTGAATTTAGGGCTTTTAATCCCGCTGGAGAATCTTTCACAGTAAGTGTAAATAATACAGGAATCGTTATAAATTCACCTACTCCAATAAATCTCACAATGAAGACTCCGTATTTAGAACAAGATGGAAGAATAGTTGGAAAGAGGGCTCAGGTATATACAAAGAATGAGATAAGGTTTACAGTTCCGAGCTTATCTTCTGGGTCTGGGTTAAAAGATGTGGAGGTAATAAACCCAGATACAAAGTCCTCCCTTAAGGAGAAGGCTTTTTACTATTACCACCTTCCAGCTACGAGACCTACTATATCGAGAATAGTTCCAAATAGGGGTTCAGTAGTAGGAGGATACTTGGTTACCATATACGGTAGAGATTTCAAAGAATCTACCCAAGTTTACTTTGGCGCTTTGCTAGTTCCGCCTACTGATAAGTACGTAGATACTACAGGGGAATATATGGAAGTCAAGGTTCCAGAATACCCTGTGGATTTAAATGAAGTTTACGGAGTTGGCGAACTCACAGTTCCCGTTGTGGTAGTAAATTCAGACGGTGCTACAGCTCAGGATGATAAGGGCTTTACCTATGTAAAACCCGCATCTACACCAATTATAAAAAAGGTAATATTGAACAATGGACCCGCAAATGGTGGTGAGGTTGTAGAGATAATAGGAGAGGACTTTAGGTTCTTTGAACCATATATAAACGTTGGGGGAACACCTGGTTATGATGAGGGTATAGACACATTTACAAACTTTAACAACAACCTCCCCGTTGATCCTAAGTGGGATGACTTAATAGAGGAAAGGTATGATGGAACCGTTGACTTATGGGAACCAAAGCCCTTTGAAAGCGGAGCTAACTACTACGGATATGACAATTACTATTCTTCTAGAATCCTACCCTCAGTATATTTTGGAAATAGAAAAGCTAAGGTAGTTGAATTTTCTAGGGACTACCTCAAAGTAATAAGCCCTGTATCTAAAGCTGGCGTGGTGGACATTGTTGTTATGAACAACGATTCCGGTGTAAGCAATAAGGTGCCTTACACTTATACCTCGTCTAGCCCATCTATAGACTATGTAAATCCTGGAATTGGTGCTAGGATAGGTTACGAAAAAAGAGATATAATAGGTAGTGGGTTCTTCAAAAATAATATAGATGCCTATCAGAATGATGTGGATGACACCATAGTTGAAGGAGTGTCTAGACTTCACAGTATAGTTAGGTTTGGAGATTTAACCAACGAAGATATAAGTATAGGTCAGCCTAATGATGGCAGGATAAATGCAAACCACGCAATCGTAAACATAGAGGGTGGGCTTAGGGTATCCTATGACGGAGTAGCTTCATCACTTATGGTTTCTATTGAAGAGGGAGGTTACATTTATAGCAGGACCTTTACTAATTATGATGGAAGGGACATCTTTGTACCAGCTGGTATGCTCAAAAAAGATTCTAATTACTATGTGCCCTATGGTTATGAACGTGAAGAAACAACCGTTTATAATGCTGAAAATGACTATGAATTAATAAGGGTCAGGGTAGATGATGAAGAAAAGCGTTTAATTGTAGGAAGGGGTTATGCTCCCGTTACTTATTTGGAAAACGAAGGTAAGGTATCTGTGAGGACGCCTTCGTACTACACCATTGGCAAGGTAAATGTCTATATATTCAATCCTGATGGTGGTTCTGCTAAGGGAAGATTTGAATTTACAAACCCTGCTTCTAAACCCCTAATTGAGTCTGCAAAACCAATGGATATAATACCCGCTAATAGCGTGGAAAACAACACTAATCAAGACCAGAGAATGGTTCAGGCTAGTATTAAAGGTGGAGCTAGAGTTGAGATAGTTGGTAGGGATATAAGGGACGGAGTAAAACTGTACTTTGGAACTAAAGAAATAAAGATATTGGATATAGAAACAGATGAAGTTATGAAGACTCAGACCATAATAGCTGAGGTACCACCGGGAACTGACGCAGAAATATCTGAAAAGAAACCAATTATCATAGTAAATAGAGATGGAGGAACGGCTGTATCTACTGACATAAAGACTCTGGGTGTAGATAAGCGTTTGCTTTACTTCATATACAGAAAACCACTTAGCCTTCCAGTTATAGATGAAGTTGTTCCAGATAGAACGTCTCAATATGGTGGAAATAGAATAACTATAAAGGGTAGCGATTTCAGAAAAGGTTGCCAGATAGTGATTGGTTCTAAGGGGGGAGTACCTATAACTCCAGGTGTTTTAGATGATTTTGGGCGCTCTGTAGACTTTATAATGCCTTCAGGACTATCTCCAGGTTCTAAAGACCTTCAGGTAATAAACTCAGATTTTGGTACTGTAACCTTAAAGGATGCGATTGAAGTTGTAAGTTATCCTACCATAGATAGGCAGATAACTGATGAAGAAGGAGTGGTTCAGGTTACCGTTGTTTCAACTGAAGGTGGAGATGTTATAACCCTAAAGGGAAATAACTTTATGGAAGGTGCTAAGGTATTCTTCGGAGGAAATAGAAAGGTTCTTGGATTTACGGACAAAAATGGCGAAAAGGGTTTTTATAAAGATGATAAAACCTATATCCTATACGGAGCTATAGAGGCTAAGAAGGTTGAATTTATAGATGCACACACTTTAAAAGTTACTACTCCAGAGATAAACAAGGAAAAAGAGTACGGCATAACTGTTATAAATCCTGATGAAGGTATCAGTGCAGAAGGCTTGAATATAAGGTTCTCACTACCTACTCCATCTGCAAGTTCGTCTTTGAAGGTCGAGATAGTGGATAATAAGTACATAAAACTTTATGATTACAAAACGGCAAATGTAAGTTACTACACTATATATGCATATTTGGGAGGAAAATCTAAACAAGATTTGATAAAAAACAAGTACAGAGATTTTAAAGCTGTTGGAACGACCTCTAAAGAACCTTATAAGATAACTAGACTGGATGGATTTACAGACCTTACTAGAACTCAAAAAGCTAGATTTTTGGTAAAGGGGGTAAACTCGTTTGGTTCTTCTGAATACTCAAATATAGCTACCTTAGAGTACAAGGACATAAAAGATGTTTATTTTTTAGGCGATCCGGGAAATAAGGGGTTTATAAAGCCAGGACCTGGTGAAAAGTTCGTCGTTTCATCATTTGCTGGGGGAGCAGATGTAGTATTTACAGAATATGATATAGAAGGTGATTTAAGAGTAAATGTTGGATTGGGTGGTACGGATAATATTACCGAACTCGACCTAATGTTCCCTAAGAGAATGGTGGATAACTACATTGGTGTTTGTAGGCTTAATACGCCTATCGCCTATGTTACAACATATCCTTATTCCTTTGGCAATGATTTGTTTAACTCTTATTTGACAGGGTCTAATGGATATGGTAATTTGGGGCTAACTTGGAAGGACGGTTATGAAACTTCTGCTGCAAAATCGAGGCTACCTTCCAATTTAAGGGCTGTTTCTCCTGTTATGAAATTTGAGTTTAATGCTAAGAATACGAAGGGCTCAAAGGGCGTATCACCTCTTAGGGCTAAGACCAAGGTTGGTGTAAAACTTGCAGCTCCAGAGATTACAGAGGGCAGTGGTCCTATATACTTGTATAAGTACAATAAAAATACAAGAAAGTGGTATAAACAGCAGGGTTCTATAGTTGGAAATCTGTTTAAATTTGATATTGACAGAGCAGGGTATTACGTAATGGTACAGTATAGATAGGCTTTAATTTGGCGTTTCGTTATATTAGGGTGGAGGTATTATGAAGAAATTTGTTTCGCTTGTCTTGGCGCTTGCTATGTTGTTGGGTCTTAATCCCGTAATTTTGCCTGCGTTTGCTGACGGGGACGACGTATACAACGAACCCTATGATGAAAGACAAATTGTAAAGGTATATAGGGCTCTTGATTTAAACCTAGAAGATATAAGTCTCAGGGGAGAAGGGGGGTTGACCTATAAGGAATTTATAGCAAAGTATGACTTTACCGACGTTTCTAATTTTTATAAGAAGGCAGCCACTGAGCTAGCGGCTTTAGGGGTTAGCTATGGAACTGGAAATCGAAAATTCGGAGGAACTCGTAATATTAAAAATATAGAAGCTGTTGCGATGTTTCTTAGGATGTTTGGAGCTCATGAGGCAGTTCACAAAAAAGTAATAGAGGAAAATCCAGAACTCAATTTTTCTAGCCTTACCCCATACCTATATGACGCCTATGTGGAGGAGGCTACAAATAGGGGGATCTTACCCAAGGATGAGTCCCTACCTTACTTTAAGGATGCCACAAGGGAAGATGTTGCCTATTGGTTTGTCAAGACTGCGAACTTGACAAACCCCAACCCCAGACACGTTGTAGAAGAGGCTTCGGATGTCGGTTTGATAAAGTCAAAAAATTATCTTGCTGTAGAAACATTGGTAGACCTTGGGATAATGACTGTTAATTTTGGAGACGAATTCGGCGTTAGAAAACCCATAAGAAGACAAGATTTTGCAAAGATTTTGGAGAATACGGTATCTCGTTTCCAAGATGCTTTAAACCTTGAAAAGGGCTATGGGATGATTATAGGTTTTGAAAGCAAGGAAGAAGAGACTGGAAATTATAAAGACGTCTTGTTGAGAACCCAGGAAAATACGATAGAGAGTATACGCTTTGGAACCCTTAAAGATGGTAGGGACATAGGTTTTCCAACTTTGAACGGAAATCTAATATATCCTCAGCAATTGCAAAGGGGGATGGAGTTAGAATATCTGATAAGGGATGGTAAGGTCATCTTGGCTAGGGTTTTAAATGAGAACGAAGTCAAGCTTGGATTAGTTGATAGATTTTCTGATGATAAAGACGTTGAAATAATACAGGGAATAGTCAAATCAAACATTTTAGAGACCATAGACACTGATAAGGAAAAGATAAAAAGACACAGGATAAGAGTTGAACTTGACGATGATAGGATGGTTGATTTTATTGATGAAATTGACCTTATCAAGGGAATAGATAACGAAGTATTAGTTAAAAATGGTTCAGGTTTTATACCCGCTGCTGCTTTAGAAGTAGAAAGTCCTGTAACTGCATATGTAAAGGGAGACAACGTGCTTTTTCTACAGACTGGTAGGGATGCTATAAAGGTTTATAAGGGAGAACTCCGTTCTATTAATAGGGATTCAGACCCTATGACGATAAGTGTGTTGGACTACAATTCTAATATTATAACCCTTTCCGTGGGTGTTGATACGAATTACGCTGTAAACTATTACAGGGTAGGGATAAAGGACTTAAAACCTGGAACTCCTGTATCTGTCGTAAGCTCTCGTGGCTTTGCCGAATTTGTAAAAGTAGAATCTTATCAGCCTCCTGAAGGGAATATAACTAAGAGGGGTAAGATACAGTTCGCCGTTGTAGATTCAGTTGGAGACTACTCTCTTTCTCTAACTGGAGATGTTGATTATTGCGAAATATCTCCTTTGACTCTAGTAAAAAAGGCTGGCAATACTATAAAACTTTCTGACATAAAACCTGGGGATAAGGTCAAACTTTATTATGATGATATATATGGGGAATCTCCGAGTAAGATTGTAGTTGAGGAAACTGGGGCGTTGATTAAAAAGCTTGTAAAGGCAAATGTTACTGATTACAATCAAGCTAGGCAACAGATAGAGGTGAGCGATTCCTATGTTCTTTTAAGTACCAAGTGGAAACCTGAAGATGACTATAATTCTACCTATAAAATTGCCTACGACGCAGAATTGTATGCTGATGGAAGGTTGATAAAAGACCTATCTGAAATAAAGGAAAGCCACCTAGGCGATATAGCTTATATGGTTGTTAGGGATGGTTTAAATTCGAGGGAAGTATCTAAACTTGTATTTTCATCTGGGTACGAAAAAAATATGAATGAAGAGATTGGCTCTTTTGACAACACTTTAGATAGGCTTAAATTAGCCAATGGAAAGCTCTTACTATATGGTGACGACACTATATTTTTAGAAAGTGATCGTTTGGTTTCAAAAGATAGGTTGAGGTATGGGCTAAACTTACAAGTCATCACAAATGGGGCTGGAGGTGTTGATTCAGCGAAGGTGATAAAGCTTTTAGGTGCTGATGACAGCATGACGGGTAAGGTCTTTGTAGGGGCTATAGAAGACGTAAATACCTACTCGATTTCATTAAAAAATTACTCTAAGGTTAAGGGGGCGGATTTTACGGTAAGAACGCCTATTCCTCGGTCCTTTAATATGTCTGATGATACGAGTATATTTGATATAGACAAGGAAAAATATATAAGCAGGGATACCTTTTTCAATGGAGATTATTATAGAAAAGAAAACAAAGCTCCAAACAATAAGGGACTTAAGTTTAAACGCTATTATGGTTTCTTTGTAACTGATGGGGAAGATAACCTAATTGCCATGAAATTGAGGCATAAGGGGCTTGTGAAAAACGATTCAATAGATGATAGGCTAAAAAAAGAAACGGATATAGGACAAGCCCTAGATGACATATTGGATAGGATGACATTTACTAGAGGTATAGTTGGAGGCTTTGAATCTAGGTGGTCTAGGGTTAGCTTATATGATTCCTTTAACTTTTTCTCTTTTAATAAAGAGTGGAAACCAAATGACAAGAACACCGAGATAAGTTTGTTGAATGCCCTCATTATAAAAGATGACAAGGCTATAGATTATGAGGATTTGAGGCTAGATGATAGGTTGTTTGTGATAAGAGACGACGATGAAGGATTGCTTGTTTTAGTGGAGTAATGTTATGAAGAAATTTTTTGCAATATTGGCAACTATGGTTTTATTGGTTTCATCATCCCTTATATTTGCTGATACCTATTCAATTTTTGGGGGATTGAAGGGAGATTTAACCCTTAAAAAGGGTGTTTATTACTATGAAGAGATTTCCTTTATGTCTGG
>PDWI01008119.1_pt1 | contig 12462 bp, 12 predicted proteins | sample 1430891 | NCBI WGS metagenome assembly PDWI01 (sample SAMN01162508, study PRJNA174530) | Oral metagenome, whole genome shotgun sequencing project. | biome: Marine environment; feature: Marine mammal; material: Swab sample of the gingival sulcus; isolation source: swab sample of gingival sulcus... | reverse complement strand
CCCCTTTTTTTATCTTCTTTTGAATTGCATTGTATTGACATAGTCATGCTGTAGAGGTATTATAAGGTATGAAGTTTGAGTGGGATAGCAACAAGGCTAAAAAGAATATCACCGCACATGATGTAACCTTTGAAGAGGCAAGTGAAGTTTTTGATGGGATACACTCGGACTATACCAATGACTATGAAGATACACGCTTTGAGTATTCAGAAGATCGTTATATCGCAAAAGGGCTTACAACTCAGGCAAGATGCTTTTAGTTGCTTATACATATAGGCATGATGCTGATGGTGTTCGTATTCGAATTATAAGTGCTAGAAAAATATAGGAGGAAGTCATGAGCAAAAGAGAAATATTCATAGACACAAACGCTAGTGAGGAAGAAATGGCATATGAACTTCCTCAAGATGTTGATTTTTCAAATGCAGTTTCATTTAAGGAACGATATGCACAGAAGCTTACCGTCAAAAAGCAAGTGAGTATGAGACTTGATGGTGATACTCTTGCAGACCTCAAGCGGATTGCTGAATACAAACGCATAGGATATCAAACTATCATTAACAGCGTTTTGCGAGATTATGTGCGAGAAGAGCTAAGTCATATTAGTTAAGTGTTTTCTTGTGACCAGAATGTGACCAGCTATATTGCTTTTTATAGGGGTATTTTAGGCGACTTTTTGGGCTAAGTGCCCTAAAGTAGTAGGTTTGTCACTTATTAAAGCACATTTAGGGCAGTATCTGCCACTCGTCTTTGGCAAAACTAAAACATTGCGAAGAGGGGAGCATATGCCTACAATATAGGATATGAAGAAAGCCCCAAAACTTTTTGCTGAGGGTCATAAGACTCTTTTTATTTCTAGCGTTGCACTGAGCATTGCACCTACGGTATTGCTCGTCTTGCAGCTCTATGTAGCGAGCGTACTTGCCTATCGGATATTCTCGCATTATCAAGCCATTCCGCTTGCAGCAGAACAGCGACTTGTTGATCTCTTTGGTACTGGTGGCACCAATCTGCATGTCTCTAAGCTCATCCTTATATATCTTGTCCTTCAGCTTATACGCATCGCGCTTCAACTCATTCTGCGCCATAGCATGGAGAGGCTCGGCTTTGCCGGTCGCAACGAAGTGCGTCAGCGGCTCTACGACAAGCTCTCACGCGTGAACCCCAAAGAAATTGATGCCGCCATGCGCGGTCGCCTCGTGCATCTGCTTGGAGAGGGGATTGAAGCCCTTTTCTACTATTATGGCTTCTTCTTGCCCCAAATATTTGCGGGAATCCTTGCACCGGTAGCCATACTCTATGTCATCGCTCTCGTTGACCCCATCTCTGCGCTTGCTCTTGCTATGTGTGTACCCATGTTGCCTCTCATACTGCGGATACTCTTTTCTAAGTTCCGTGCGGCGACCATGGGCTATAGAGAACAGCTTTCTCACATGATGGAGCTCTACATGGAAAGCCTCCACGCCCTGGGCATACTCCGTATCCTTGGCTTTTCCTACCGATGGGGCTTCCGCATACGCCGCCGTGGCGAGCAACTCCGCTCCTCAACCATGGAGCTCCTCAAGGTCAACCAGTTGCTCATTTTCGTGATGGATCTGCTCTTTTCACTCGGCATACTCATGCTTGCAACGCTTCTGGTGCTTATGCGCCTCGATATCTTGGGTGCTTCTGCCGGACTCTTTATCCTTTTTGCCTCGGTCGAACTGATGCGGCCCATGATGCTTTTGGGCAATTTCTTTTATTTTGGAGCCATAGGCAGAGAGATCAAACGCGAGAGTGCAGCACTCGAGGCACTTTCTGAACTTCCACAGCGTGAGCAGCCAGCGGAAGCCGAGCTCCTTGCTATAGAGAACCTAGGTTTCTCCTACAACGCAGACCAGAGCATACTCAATAACTTTTCTTGTCGCATTGCCAAAGGGGAATTTGTGGTGCTCACCGGAGCAAGCGGAAGCGGAAAGACTACGCTCTTTTCTCTTATCTCAGGTGCTCTCGAGGCAGATAAAGGAAGCATTGCCGCTCGTCCGTTCGGTTATGTGCGACAAAAACCCTATCTTTTTGAAGGAAGCTTGCGCGAGAACATAGAGCTCGGACTCGGTTCCCTTGAGCGGAAACTCAGTGATGATGACTACGAGCAGCTCCTCAAAGGCCTCCACTTGTCTCATATCGCTACTCAGATGATTAAACGGGATGGAGAGGGTATCTCTGGCGGACAGGCTTCGCGCATAGCTCTTGCCAGGGCTCTCGTCTCCGATGCTTCTTGGTTCTTGCTCGATGAGGTCACCTCAGGACTCGAGGCCCAGACTGAAGCCCTCGTCCTTGCTCGTATCAAAAAGCTTGCTCGAGACAAAGGCGTTCTAATGATTACGCATTCACCTCGCGCGATGGCAGCCGCCGATCGCATCATTCATCTGAGTGCTGGTGATTCTGCTGCAAAGGAGGCTCCTCATGCTTAAGAAACTCCTCAGTATCGCTTGGAACTACAAAAAACTTTTGCTTACTTCATTCATCTCGCGAGTGATTGCCCGCTTTGGAAGCATTGCGATGTTGGCACTCTCCGGCATGTGGCTGGGGCGTCTCATCAATGGGCAACCCATTTCCCTCGGGCGTATCTGTCTTATCCTTGGTGCTATTGCCATCATAAAGGCTTTTGCTCGCTATCTCGAGCAGGTATCAGGACATGGTGCCGCATTTCAAATCCAGTCGGACTTGCGCTATCAGATTTATCGCGTTCTAGAAGGGCGGTCGCCTGACAGTATCGGTGATATTGGCTATGGCGAGTTCGTCTCGAGAACGGTTGCTGACGCGGAGCGAATAGAGGTCTTTTTTGCCCATACTTTGGTTCCGTTAAGTGCGGCACTCGTCCTTGTCTTTGTTATTATGGCTTTTTGTTGCCTTTGGGTGCATCCTATGATTGGACTTCTTATGGCGCTCTATCTAAGCTTCGTAGGTCTTGGAATTCCTTTGTTTTTGCACCGCGTACGCATGAAGCAGAACCGCGAGAGTAGGGCAATTTTTGGTCGCCTGCAAGAGGGCGTTTCTGACTACGTGCAAGGTCTCGCTGAAGCTCAGGCTTGGGCTAGCAGCGATCGTCTCAAAGCACGCATGCATGATGAGCAAACTCGTCTTGATCAGAGCAATAGACGTATTTTTAGACTTGGTACTAAGCAGGATATTCTTAGCGATAGCTTGATTATGGCAGGGCTTATTGGGCTTGTCGTGGTGCTGGTGCTTATACAGCCAATCGAAGCACTTGGGACTTATGGTGCCGTTGCGTTCTATCTCGCAGCCTTTGCTCCTTTTCTTGAGCTTACGCGCATATTCCAGGATCTGCCAAGTGCTTTGGCGGCGTGCGAGCGTCTCTTCGCCTTAGTTCCAGCAGAAGACTTTGCGAAGATGGGAGCTCCTCTTAGTGATGAAAACACGGGTGACGCCCCTGAAGAGACGCTCGCAAGCAGCGACGCGGAGGCAGCTCGCCCCGCGATGCTCCGCGTCAAGCAGCCGAGTGCACCGGTAGATCGCCTGGTGGCAGAAGGTCTGTACTATAGCTACGACGAGGCTGCCAGTGGCGGCGACAGCCATGCCGGCGAGATACTTGGTGGGCGATCCTTGTCGGTAAGCAGGGGAGAATATCTGCTTATTTCAGGTAAGAGTGGGAGCGGTAAGAGTACGCTTGCTAAGCTCCTTGCTTCTATCATCATGCCTGCGGCGGGGAGTTTGGCTTTGCATGGCAAGAACGGCGTTTTGTTGAGCTTGGGTGCGGGGGAGCAGGCGGCTACCGTAGCTACGAGAGAGTCAGCTGCGGCAACCGCAACCGCCGCAGCGACAGCGACTGAGACCGAAAGTAAGCGTAGGCTTTGGTGGGAGCATGTGAGTTATGTGCCACAAAAGGGTGTGATACTGCCAGCAAGCCTGAGAACCAATCTTGAAATGGGCGTGCCACAAGAAGAAGCGGCACTCATGGAAGCCCTAGAACTTGTGGAGCTCAAAACCTGGTTTGAGGCGTTGCCTGATGGTCTCGACACAGAGCTTGGGCTCATGGGCTCTCGCGTGAGTGGCGGCGAAGCCCAACGCATAACCCTAGCTCGTGTCCTCTTGAGAAAAACTCCGGTCTATGTCCTTGATGAAGCCTATGCTGCGCTCGATGAGGCAACGGAAATTCGCGTGAGAAAGAATCTTGAGCCCTTTATGCGGAATCGTATCGTTATTGAGGTCGCTCATAATCATAGTGGTCTTGGTATCCATCAAAGTTTGTGCTTAGATTTGGTATAAAGCTTGCGTAGTGTCGATATATTGCTATGTTCTATGGATAAGGAGTTTATATGAGAGAATATTTAAAAACGAAAGAAGTAATACTTATAGCCTTGTTGGCTGCCTTGTTTATCGTCATAACCATGGCTTTTGCGATTCCCTTGTCTATAATGGGTGGGCTTATCGGGCATCAGATTGCTTCAACGCTTTCTATACTGGTAACCGGAAGTATTTATTACTTTATTGCACGCAAGGTTGGTAAGTTTGGGCAGTTTATTATCTTCAATGGTATCTTTATGCTCGTATTCCTCATAAGTTCGGGTGGGCACTTTGGGGCAATTATTGCGTCTATGATCGGTGCCATCATCGCAGATTATATTGCGTCTCGCTCTAAGGATACACCAACGCTTAAGATTGCGATTGGTGTGGGTATTATACATACCTCTATGCTTGCCGGAATTATCATCCCTAACATCATATATGTAGAGAAGTTAACCGCTCGTCTCGCCGCTAAGGGTTATAGTCAAGAGCGCGTAGTTACCATGGTAGAGCAGGCAACTGGACCTTTCGCCTATGTTTTGCTCGTCGTATCATTCTTCTTTGCAATGGCCGGAGTATATATCGGTGCTCGAATCCTCAAGAAGCATTTTGAAAGTGTTGCAGCCTAGACGTCTCCACCGACGCATACACCCACTTATTATCATTCTTGCCAATCTGCTTATGCCATTGGCGGTGCTGTATCGGGCAAACATCGCTTTGCAGCTCTATTTTTGGATATTTGCAGGTGGGGTTCTGCTGCTTGGGGGCAGATACAAGCGTTTTCTCAAGAGTCTTGGGATTACGCTCGTTTTGTTCGCAATACTTTGGGCGATTTTCCGCTACGTGCCGGACATCAATCCCTTTTTGTACCTTATGGTCTTGTTGCTCTTGAGCTTCATGCCCATTTTTATGCTCGCTAGTGTGTTGGTGCACGATTATACGACACCAGAAGTCTTAGGTGCCTTGCAAATGCTCAAGTTGCCTCGCCAGTTGGTGCTCGCCCTGACCATTACGATTCGCTATATCCCAACTTTTAAAAAAGAGTTTGCCTACATACGCGAGTCACTACGCCTTAGGGGCATTCATTATAGTATACGTCGCCCCCTCAAGAGCATCGAGTATTTTATCGTGCCACAACTCTTTCGCTGTTTGCTTCTCTCTGAAGAACTCACCGCCGCCGGTCTCACGCGAGGCATCGAATACGCCGGTCGCCGCAGCTCCTATTTGGACATGCACCTTCGCGCTTGTGACTTCGCCACCCTCGCAATTTTTCTCATCGGAACGATAGGAGTGATGCTCTATGGATTCTCATATGGGTGATAAGGGTCTCTCGACGGAGCTTCAGGGCTCCTTGTCCAGCGTTTTGGTAAAGCAGCTTGCCTTCCGCTATGAAGGGAGCACCGGACTTGCCCTGTATCCACAGAGCTTCGAGCTCGGGAGCGGGGAACTTGTGCTCATTTCAGGTGATAGCGGAAGTGGAAAATCGACTCTTTTGCATGCACTCAACGGGCTTATCCCTCATATGGTTGAGGGCAAACTTGAGGGGCACGTACTTGTAGATGGCATGGATATAGCCCATACGACGATTTCTGCTTTGAGTGAGCGGGTTGGTACGGTATTTCAGAATCCACGAAGCCAGTTTTTTACGACCAATTCTACGGCAGAACTTGTCTTTGCTATGGAGAACTTTGGTCTAAGCCGTGAAGCTATGCAAGAGCGCCTAGCAACTATCGTTGAGGATTTTGGCATAGCGGAGCTTTTGGGGAGAGACATCTATGAGCTTTCGAGCGGAGAACGACAGGTCTTGGCATTGGCTTGTGCTACGACGCTTAAGCAACACATACTCATATTTGATGAACCATCTGCCAACCTCGATTATGTGAACACTAAGCGACTTGCACGCATACTCGCTACTATGAAAGAGAAGGGCTATACCATCATTGTGGCAGATCATCGCTATTATTACCTCAAAGATCTCATAGATAGCGTTCTCTTCTTAGAAAAGGGGCACCTCACTCGCTATAACTCTTTTGACAGCTTTTTGGCAAGTTCTTATCGTCGCCGCTCCTTGGAGCTCTTTGCGCCTTTGGCTTTGCAGAGCGCAGAGTCATTTGCTGAGCAGAGGGGTGGCACATCGCCGCAGTGTCAGGACACACCGCAGCCTCTGGCAGCAGCCGTGAGCCTTGTCAGCCTTTCGTCCCTCAGTTATAAGCATATACTCCGCGACATCAATCTCGAACTTCGCGCAGGCGAAATAAGTGTCCTTATTGGGAGCAATGGCGCTGGCAAGACTACGCTCGCCCGAGTTCTTTGCGGTGGACTTAAGCCTTCACGGGGCAAGGTCTCTTATCGTGAGTTGCCGTTTTATATCATGCAAGATGCCGATTATCAGCTCTTTGCCCCACGTGTGGTCGACGAACTCAAGACGCTCCCACGTAAAGTGGAAGACAAAGAAATCTTTGAGATCCTCCAAGAACTTAGCCTCGCTACTCATGCCCACGCACATCCCTTCTCGCTCTCAGGAGGGCAGAAGCAACGCTTGCAGATAGCCCTTGCCGTGCTCTCTGGGCGGGAGCTCCTTATCTTTGATGAGCCCACCAGTGGGCTTGATAAGAGCTCTTTGGACGCGGTCGCAGAACGCTTTATCAAACTCAAGGCAACACCGCGTCCCTCCGGCATCCCTTGTGGGATTCTTGTCATAACCCATGATTATGAACTTTTGCAAGCTATTGCTGACCGCGTAATCTATCTCGATAAGGGACGCATAGAGGCAGACTTTGCTTATGATACGAGCGAGGCTTGTTGCGAGCGTCTCCGGACAATCATCGATACTATGGAGTAGAGAGTAGCCGCTCGCTACCCCTCACGGCTGACAGTACGTGCCGCTATCGTGTACACCTACAAGGCTTGCTAGCTTCGTATCTCCATGTCGCCGCTTGTTATAAGCTTTTTTTGGCGTAGCACAAAAGCTACCACGCCTGCAATAATGGCAGGGCATACAAAGAGCATGAGTACAATTTGAGGAAGGGCATCGGCACCCATAAGGGCATAGGCGGAGATAGGACCTACAAGTCCGCTTGTACCCATACCAGATCCTATGGCATCTGCCTCTATGCCAACTATACAGGTTGATATGGGACCAAGGATGGCAGAGCTGATGATAGCTGGCAACATAATGATTGGTTTCTTGATAATATTGGATATTTGTATCATCGAGGTGCCAAGTCCCTGAGCAATAAGGCCTGAGACGCCATTGTCTTTGTATGAGGCTATAGCAAAGCCGATCATATGCGCTGCACAACCAACGAGAGCGGCTCCTGCGGCGAGCCCATGAAGCCCAAGTGAAATACCTATGGCGGCAGAACTAATAGGAAGCGTAAGCACGATTCCCATGAGTACACTTACGAGGAGTCCCATTACAAAGGGCTTCTGTATGGTAGCATAGTTGATGAGCTCTCCGATGCCCTTCATAAAGAGGGCGATAGGGGTACTTACAAATGCTCCAGCAAGTCCTCCTATGAGTATGACGAGCGAGGGGATGAGTACTATGTCGATTGGCGTTCTTCCAACTATGCGTTTTGCGATACTAACGCTTAGCCATGTCGCTACGAGTGCTCCCATTGGTTCGCCAATGCTGAGAGTGAGCGTAGATTCTGAGATGAGAATGCTTCCAGCCCCTAGGCTTCCTGCGATTAGCGAGCTAATGAGTACAAGGGAAGGGGCTCCGAGCGCTTGCGCGACCCCTATGCCAATGGCTGCTCCCATGAGATGCTGGGCTATTATACCACAAGTTCTGATAGCGGGGATATTGAGTGATGTTCCCAGCTGCTTAAGTATGAGCCCTACGATAAGAGAGCAAAAAAGTCCAAGTGCCATACCATTAAGTAGGCGAGTAATATAGCTTCGCATCGTATCCTCCTAAGTATGCCCATATATGCTAAGTATGCCCATATATGCTGAGTATGCTCATATATGCTAGCACATTGTATCAAGTTGGCAATTTCACGCAAGTATAGACAAAGTGCTTGACGCTTATGCTTTAGTTTGCTATAGTGTCTGAAGTTAAGGAGATAGCTATGGCACCAAAGACTGTATCTAAGAATGCACGACGATCTGGAGCTCAGGTTTATACAAGCCGATGGGGCGGAGAGATTAAGATGAAGTCCGTTTTTGAAAACGGTAAGTTGCGACATGTTGCTTACTGTGAAAAGTCAGGAAACACTGCACGTAAAGTACGCGACTTGATGTAGCTATTGACAAAACTGTTTGGCTATGTTTTTATAGCTAAACAAGTACGCCGCTGTAGCTCAGTTGGTAGAGCAATGGACTGAAAATCCATGTGTCAACAGTTCAATTCTGTTCGGCGGCATTTACCTGTTATGAAGTAGATTCATAGCAGGTTTTTTTATGCCTTTTTGCCCCTCTGTCTCTAGGTGTTTGCAGCAGCTCGCATTGGGGTGCGGCTTCGTGTGGCGGCACTTTGCCCCTCCGCGTAGCTATGCGGGGTCGCGATCGCCAGCAAGCACCCCAAGGTACTTTTGTATCTGTATGAGTATGGAGCTCACCGTACCGCTTGGTACTCCAATGATTTGTGCAATAAGCCGATGTGATGGTTGTAAACGCAGCGCTTCTATTCGTTTTTCGGTATTTGCTATGGCTCGTTGTTTTTTGCATATCAGTTCTTTGAGGCGCTCTTCTGATTCATAGATGAGACTTTGTTGTTGACGCTTTTGCAAGCTAAAGAGCTGCAGGAGTTGTCGGTCATGCAAAAGCTGCATTTGTTCGCGTCGGCTCGCTTGTGCTCCAAGAGCAGCATCTACTCGCTGCACACAGGCTTTAAACCTCGCTTCGGGCACTCCGCAAAGTTCGGCAAATTCTTTTACTAAAAGAGGATCTATATCAATGTAGTTGCGAAGGCAGTACACAAAAGCAGCTTTTTTACGTTTGGCAAAGTAGGGGAGCTTGAGGGTCTGATAGAGAAGAGAATTTGCCTCGATGATATCTTCTTCATCTTCGCATTCATCCCAATTGAGGGCTTCTTCGTGTACCTGCTCATAGAAGCCACGATAATTCACGATAGCTAACTCTCGGTGTTGATTGCGCCTTTCGTCGCGAAGATAGCCTCGTATGCGTTGCTTAAGGACGCGACTTACAAAATGCTCGAGCGGAATGCCCTTATACTGGAAATTTCGTATGAGCCGTTCCCATTCGCCATACATAGCCAAAAAGAAGCCCGAATTATCATCTTCAGAAATATTGAGACGGCGTTGACCATAAGTATAGGCAAAAAGCCTGATGTCTTCGAGGAGTTCTTGCAAGCTGATAAAGCCAGAGAGCCACAAAAAATACCGCGAAGTTAGTCCAGTAATATGTTCATCACGTGCCATACAAACTCCTTTTATGCCTAGACTTGTATCTTCAGTTTAAGCATTCATACACATAAGGGTACAAAAGCATATTTTTGCACGAGTTTTTGCGACAAGTTTTAGGGCAGATTTAGATTTTTTCCATTTTCACCTTAAAATGCGATAGAATAGCTTCATGAATTTAGACGCGATAACAACAGAGGGACGAAACCCACAGAGTGCCACCATCGATAGGTGTACAACTCGGGAGATTGTTGAGATTATCAACAACGAAGATAAAAAAATTGCCTATGCTATAGAAAAAGAGCTTGGGGCTATCGCCACGGCAGTAGACGCTATAGCCGCAGCCCTGGCTGATGGCGGCAGGCTTATCTATATGGGATCCGGCACATCGGGTCGGCTCGGCGTGCTCGATGCAAGCGAGTGTCCGCCTACCTATAGCACCAAGCCAGAGCAGGTGGTAGGGATTATATCAGGCGGTCCTGGTGCCATGTTCAAAGCAGTAGAGGGTGCCGAAGATAACCCAGAGCTCGGAGCACAGGACCTTGAGGCACTTAAGGTATGCTCGAAAGATATCGTAGTTGGTATTGCCGCAAGTGGGCGGACACCCTATGTGCTTGGAGGCCTCGCCTATGCCAAAGCACAGGGCGTGACGACGGTTTCCATCTCATGTTCTGAGACAAGTGCCGTAGCAGAGGCTTCAGATATTGCCATCAAGCCCATCGTTGGTCCAGAGGTAGTAAGTGGATCAACCCGCATGAAAGCAGGAACCGCTCAAAAGCTCGTACTCAACATGCTCAGCACAGGTGCTATGATTAAGCTTGGCAAGGTCTATGGCAATCTGATGGTTGATGTTAAGCCAAGCAATGCCAAACTTATCGTGCGCCAGCGCCGTATCGTTGCACAGGCAACAGCCTGTAGCACGGAGCGAGCCGAAGAGCTGCTTGCCCTCGCTGGAGGAGAGACAAAGACCGCTATCTTGATGGAGCTCTTGGGCTTGGATGCTACAGCGGCTCGCGAGCGTCTTGCCTCAACGCAGGGGCACATAGGCAAAGCCCTCCAATAAAAGCTTTTTTTACACATCTGTAAAAAACTGGGGTATAATAGCATAATCAATTCGGTGCCGCACAGCTTGCAGCACCCCAAACGCGTATATGATGCGTATAAGACTAGAAGAAAGGAGTATATATGGCACTTACACAGGAACACATACACAAGCTTATAGCTTTGCTTGGTGGTTGTAGCAATATCGCTCAGGCAGGCAACTGTATGACGCGATTGAGGCTCACCCTCAATGACCATGCGAAGGTAGATACCGACGCAATCAAGGCATTGCCTTGGGTAATGGGGGTCGTAATCTCAGGGGGACAATATCAGGTAGTCCTTGGCCCAGGTCGTGCCGCAGAAGCCCGCGAATTGGTAGAGGCTCGCATGGGGCAGTGCCCTAACAAGACTGCTACACAGGAGGGTGCTCAGTCAGAGGCACAGGCTACAGCTTCCGAAGTAGAGAGCCTCGACACAGTAGCTAAGCGTAACAAGGCAGAAATCAAGTCTCGAGGCGGTCGCGTTCAGGCCTTCTTTGCGACCTTTGCAACTATCTTTACGCCACTTATACCAGGCTTTATCGCCGCCGGTCTTATGATGGGAGTTGCAAGCCTTATCGCCCAGATTGCTGGTCCCGAAGCCCTCAAGGCAACGCCATTCTTGGCAAGCCTCGTGGCATTCCTCAAAATCTTCGGCAAGGGCCTCTTTACGTTCTTGGGTATCCTCATCGGTTACAACGCATCCAAGGCATTCGGTGGAAGCGGTGTCGTAGGTGCTATCGTAGCTTCACTCTTTGTGTTGGGTTACAACCCAGAAGCTACCAAGGGCGTATACTCTGGCATGTCCAACTTCTTCGGTATGCCTATAGATCCTCGCGGAAACATCATCGGTATCCTCATCGCTGCAAGCTTCTCCGCAGCTGTTGAGAAGCGTGTACGCCGCGTTGTTCCAGCTACCCTTGATATGCTCCTGACTTCAACCATCACGCTTCTTATCATGGCTGTCGCAACCTATCTCGTGATTATGCCTGTCGGCGGCGTGCTCTTTAAGGGAATGTCATGGCTCTTTACTCACTTGAGCGGCAATCCTATCGGTTGTGCTATCCTCGCAGGTCTCTTCTTGCCATCCGTTATGATGGGTATACACCAGGGCTTCGTACCTGTGTACTTTGCCCTCATGGAGGCACAGGGCTTTAATTCATTGTTCCCTGTTTTGGCATTGGCTGGCGCTGGTCAAGTAGGAGCTGCTCTCGCACTCTATCTCAAGGCATCTAAGCAGAGCATGCTTCGTCAGCAGGTGAAGGGTGCTATCTTGCCAGGTTTCTTGGGTATCGGTGAGCCACTCCTCTATGGAGTAACCTTGCCACGCATCAAGCCTTTCATCACTGCATGTATCGGTGGTGCTTGTGGTGGATTCACCGTAGGACTCGTAGCTTGGTTGGGACTTCCTGTAGGTCTTAATAGCGTATTCGGTCCATCAGGACTCCTCGCATTGCCACTCATGACTTCAAACAGTGGGGTATTTGCTGGTATGGCAGTGTATATGCTCGGCATGATAGCTGCATGGGTAGGGGGCTTTGCCTCTACCTGGATCTGGGGCTCAAAGGGCGTAGACCTTTCATAAGATACACCTCGGCAATTTTAAGAGCCAGCTTTTAGCCTGGCACCAAAGGGCACACTACGGTGTGCTCTTTTTAGTACTTGACATAATAAATCTTAAATCATACCTTGCTCTGCTCTCTGCTCTCTGCTCTCTGCTCTCTGCT
>PDWI01008118.1_pt1 | contig 12462 bp, 11 predicted proteins | sample 1430891 | NCBI WGS metagenome assembly PDWI01 (sample SAMN01162508, study PRJNA174530) | Oral metagenome, whole genome shotgun sequencing project. | biome: Marine environment; feature: Marine mammal; material: Swab sample of the gingival sulcus; isolation source: swab sample of gingival sulcus... | reverse complement strand
ATAAACGTCAAATAAGCGCACATCGGTGACAATATGGTTATCTACGGCGCGGATGGCATCCATGATATCGGCAGCTTGGTGTCCTTGCGCCATCAATACTGAAATATCGCGACGGATTTCAGGGTATTTTGACAGACTTTCGGCGACAGGCAAAACAAGGCGTGTAATTTTAGCAATATCAAGCTCAAACGCAAAGACTTTTGTATCAAAATCGAAACTTTTTTCAACGCTAGGGTGCAATGCGCCGACAAAGCCAATGCTTTCGCCTTGATAAAGCACTTCCGCGGACTGCCCAGGGTGGAGGTAGTCGCGTTGGCTACGCACGTAGCTGATGTCGTCTTGTACACCCAGCTCGGCCAACAACATGTCGACATCGCCTTTGAGGTCAAAAAAGTCTAGCGCCCGCTGACGGTAGCCCCACTGCAAGGGATGCACATCGCCAGTGACAATACCCGCCAATTTTTCTGTGTGAACGATGTTGCCGTCAATACGCGTATAGCCATGGCCAAATTCATACAGACGCACGTTGTTTTGTTGACGATTGACATTATGCGACAAGGCCTTGGCCAAGCTAGGCAACAAGCTGGTACGCATGCTGGCAAGCTCTGCCGACAGCGGATTCATTAACTCAATCGCATTGCTGGCATCAGACAATAATGCCGCCAATTTTTTGTCAACAAAGCTGTAGCTAATGGCTTCGTTATAGCCCAAATCGACCAACAAACGGTTAAGCAAACGCCGCGGTGTCGCATCTTGTCGTCGTTGGTTGCTGAGTTTATCCGCTTTAATGGTTGTCAAAGGAATATTTTCATAACCCCAAATGCGTGCCAATTCTTCAACTAAGTCTTCGCTAATGGCGATATCAAAGCGGTAGCTGGGTGGTGTGACTTGGTAAGTCTCACCCTGCTCTTCGACAGTCATACCCAGTTGTCTAAGTAGAGGTGTAATCTGACCGCGCGGGAACGCTACACCTAAAATATCATCTACTTGTTGCGCGGCTAGGGTAATTGTTGGACGCTGAGGTAAATACGCTTCCTGTTGGGCGCTACTGACGGCATGTGCTTGACCGCCACAAATCGTTGTGATGAGCTGTGTCGCCGTTTCAATCGCCAAGCGCTGTAGCGCAAAATCGACGCCGCGCTCAAAACGATGTGAGGCATCAGTATGCAAATTGAAACGTCGCGCACGTCCGACAATAGCGGCAGGTGCAAACCACGCACTTTCAAGGACGATATCGGTGGTCTGTTCGTGGACAACTGAGTTCTCCCCTCCCATAATGCCCGCCAAAGCAATGGCTTTATCGTCGTCAGCAATCACTAACATATCGCTATCTAAAACTGCTTCTTTACCGTCTAACAAGGTGAATGATTCACCTTGTTCAGCCCAGCGGACATTGATATTACCAGCAATGGCATCGGCGCTAAAGGCGTGTAAAGGCGTGCCCAAGACTAACATTACATAGTTGGTAACATCGACGACAGGAGATAAAGAGCGAATACCTGAACGACGCAAGCGCTCAACCAGCCACAACGGACTTTTGCCGCTGTTGTCAACACCGCTAAGCGTGCGGGCAAAATACTGCGGACAGGCTTCGGGAGCAGATAAAGTTACCGCGGGCGAAGTGCCCGCGCTCGCTTGCTCTTCCGTGGTGAAAGGCTTAAGGTCGGTGTTAAAGGCCACGGCCAATTCGCGCGCAACGCCCATCAACGACAGGCAATCACCGCGGTTAGGCGTCAAGCCAATCTCAATGATATCATCATCCAGTGCTAACGCTTCGCGGATATCTTGACCCAAAGCCAATCCCGCGGGAAGCGCCATCAGCCCCGAAGCACTATCAGCCAAGCCCAATTCGCTTTCCGAGCACAACATGCCGTGACTTTCTACACCGCGGAGTTTAGTTTTTTTAATTTTAAAGGGCTTGCCTTTGCCATCGGGCGGTAAAACCGCGCCAACGGTGGCGACAGGCACAATCATATCCACGGCAACATTGGGCGCACCACAGACGATTTGTAGCGTTTCTTCCGCGCCAACATCGACTTGGGCAACGCGCAATTTATCGGCATCGGGGTGCTGTTTTAGTTCGGTGACTTTACCAACGACGACGCCGCTAAAGGCGGGAGCGGCCTTGCGGGTGCTTTCGACTTCTAACCCGAGGGCAGTGAGTTTTTCACTGATACTGTCGGTGCTCACTTCTAGTTGGACGAAATCCGCCAACCAATTTTTACTGACTAACATTGTTTGCCTCCGTCCTTATTTAAATTGATTAAGAAAACGCACATCGTTTTCAAAGAAAGTTCGCAAGTCGCTGACGCCGTAGCGCAACATCGCCAAGCGCTCAATCCCCATACCGAAGGCATAGCCGCGGTATTTACGGCTATCAATGCCGCCATTTTCTAAAACTTTGGGATGCATCATGCCTGCGCCCAAAACTTCTAGCCAACCCGTTTTGGCATTGGGGTCGCCGATATCGACTTCCACTGATGGTTCAGTGAACGGGAAGTAGGAGGGACGAAAACGCACAGGCAAGGTGTCGTCTTCAAAGAAGTCGCGCAAAAAGCCAATCAACACGCTTTTCAAATCGGCAAAGCTGACATTTTCGTCAATCCACATGCCTTCCACTTGGTGGAACATCGGCGTGTGAGTTTGGTCGGAGTCACTACGGTAGACGCGACCAGGGGCAATCATGCGCAGTGGCGGTTGCTGGGTTTCCATGGTGCGAATCTGCACGCCAGAGGTGTGCGTGCGCAACACGGTTTCTGCATCGATATAGAAAGTGTCTTGCATGGCGCGGGCGGGATGGTCTTTGGCGATATTGAGTGCTTCAAAGTTGTGAAAATCGTCTTCGATTTCAGGCCCGAGTTCAACGACAAAGCCCACTTTGGCGAAATAGTCTTCGATTTTTTCGCGCGTCATAGAAATGGGGTGGCGACTGCCCAGTGCGCGCTGTCGCCCTGGCATGGTGATATCCAAGCGCTCGCGCTTGAGTTGATAAGCGAGCTGTTTAGCTTCCAATTCCGCTTTTTTATCAGCCAGCGCCGTTTCCACCTGCCCTTTCATGGTGTTAATCAGCTGACCAAACTTGGGTTTGTCTTCTTTAGGGAGGCTAGATAAGTCGCGCATTTTAGCGGCAAAAAAGCCCTTTTTGCCCAGCCATTCGACGCGGATTTTATCTAGACCGTCGAGCTGAGTTTCTTTTTTGATAAGTGCCTGCACTTCAGCAAGCAAGCTATTGAGTTCTTGTTCCACTTAATCCTATCCCGAGTGTTTGAATGAATGCGATAACGCACCATCCAAAAATAATAAGTTGTGTAAAGCGCGTTAAATGAAAACGGAAAAAGCCCACTGTCACACAGGACAATGAGCTTTTTCTCGCAATGCTAACGCAATTAAGCAATGGCAGCTTTGGCTTTTTCAGCCAATGCCGCGAAAGCAACGCTGTCGTGAACCGCGATGTCGGCGAGGACTTTGCGGTCGATATCAATATTGGCTTTCTTCAAGCCGTTAATAAAGCGACTGTAAGACAAATCGCATTGACGCGCTGCGGCGTTGATGCGGGCAATCCACAATTGACGGAACTGACGCTTGCGTTGCTTGCGGTCGCGGTAGGCGTACTGACCCGCTTTAATTACCGCTTGTTTAGCGGTGCGGTAGGTCTTGCGACGCGCTCCATAGTAGCCTTTTGCTTTATTTAAAATTTTCTTGTGGCGCGCTCTAGCGGTCACGCCTCTTTTTACTCTTGCCATAATTTAGCTCCTAAAAATCGTTGATGGGTTTAAAACAAATACCTTAGACGTTAGGCAACATTTGCTTAACGGCAGCGGTATCGCTTTTACAAATCATCATGCCCGCGCGCAACTGACGTTTACGCTTGGTCGATTTTTGGGTCAAAAGATGACGACGGTGCGATTGGTTGCGTTTAAAACCGCTCGCAGTTTTTTTAAAGCGCTTGGCTGCGCCTTTGTGTGTTTTTAGTTTAGACATAATTGTTTATAACTCCGCATTCACTCAGCCTCAGCACCACCGTGCCGAGCGAGGCATTAATATTAAGATAAAGGTAGAATATACCCATTCCGAAAAAACAACCTATCAAGGCATAGGTACACGCTGACAGTACATTATTACGGCCAACGCACCTAACGAAGAGAGGCTATTTTACAAGTTGGATATTACTTCTTTTTCAGTGGCGCGATAACCATAGTCATCTGCCGCCCCATCATGTTGGGACGTTGCTCGACATTGCCGTAGTCGGCAAGGTCTTTTTCAACGCGCTCCAACAACTCTTTACCCAACCTTTGGTGAGCCATTTCTCGACCGCGGAAGCGAATCGTGATTTTGGTTTTATCACCATCTTCTAGGAAACGTATCAGGTTGCGTAGTTTTACCTGATAATCCCCTATGTCAGTCCCAGGTCGGAACTTAACTTCTTTGATTTGGATTTGCTTTTGCTTCTTTTTGGCTTCCGATTGTTTCTTTTGTTGCTCGTAACGGAACTTGCCGTAGTCCATAATTTTACAGACCGAACCACCCTTGCCAGCCGAAATCTCAACCAAATCCAACTCGACATCCTGAGCGCGCTGCAAGGCTTTTCTTGTTGCCACAACGCCCAGCTGTTCGCCATTTTCATCAATTAAACGAACTTCTCTTGCGGTAATCTTGTCATTAATCCGCGTTTCTTCTGCTCTAGCTATGATCTTTCTCCAAAAAGTCAATCCAAAAATAGGGTGCTTTCCCCCCACGAGGAAGAAGCGGAAGGCAATACTATACTAAATTACCTCTTTTAGCAAGCTGTTAGGCGGGTTTTCACTCACCTTTTGCGCGGGATTTTTGCATCATTGATGCAAGGCATTTATTTAACCGACTGCCACAGGGCTTCTTTTTCTTCCAAAGTGAGTTGCTTAAAAGCCTCCACACCCCGCGTTTGCCGCAACATTTTTTCACTGCGGCGGTAGAACTTGTGATTGGCCTTACGCAAGGCCATTTCAGGGTCAAGGTGTAGCTTGCGCCCCAGATTTAACACGGCAAACAACAAATCGCCAAACTCATCGGCTATTGCCGCGCTGTCGTTGGCTTGCATTTCTACTTTCACCTCATCGATTTCTTCATGAATTTTGGCAAAGACCTCTTCAGCATGCTGCCAGTCAAATCCCATTTTCTGCAATTGCTTTTGCATGGCAACGCTTTGCGCCATAGCGGGCAAGTTGTCCATTTTCTCCAGAGGCGTTAAGTGCGGATAAGTGTCGGGATTCAGTGCTTTCTCTTCAGCTTTGATGCGATTCCAATCGGCTTTTTGTTCCGCGGCGTTAGCGTACACTTTGCCCTCAAAGATGTGGGGGTGACGGCGAATCATTTTTTCCGCAACCGTGTCGATAACGTTTTGCATATCGAAGTCACCTGCTTCTTCAGCGAGGCGAGCGTAAAAAACCAGATGAAAGAGAATATCGCCCAGCTCCTCACAAATATTATGACTGTCGCCTTTGGCAACGGCATCGGCCAACTCGCTGACTTCTTCAAACGTCATGGGCACTAGCGTCTCGTGAGACTGCTGTAAATCCCACGGGCAACCATTTTGAGGGTGGCGCAAGCGCGCCATAATGCGAGTCAGCGCGCTAAGGTCGGTTTTTGTCGTCGTGTTATTGCTCGGCTTGGCGCATTTCGGCATAGGTCGCCTCATATTCTTGTTTGATGTCATAGCTTACTTGTTGACGCGCAGATTGATAGCCCACGACTTTGCCGTCGCGTTCAATAGCGTGAACAACGGCGCGCACCCAATAAAACCCACCGTTTTTACGCAGGTTTTTCACATAGCCTGTCCATTGACCTTCGGTGGTAATCTTTGCCCACAAATCTTGAAAGGCGGCTTTGGGCATGTGGGGGTGGCGCAGGATATAGTGTGGCATGCCAATGAGTTCGTCTTTTTCCCACCCGCTGGCTTCAATAAACGGCTCGTTGACGCTAGTAATAATGCCATCCAAGTCCGTCTTTGAAAAAATAATTTTGTGTGACAGAACAAATTCGTCATTGGTGACGTAAACTTTGCGCTCGTTGCCGTCGTAAAACTTGAGATAGTAGGTTTCGAATTGTCCCGTTGGTATTTCCATGGCTGGTATTTTTTTGTTCATTAGTTATCTCTTTATGATTTAGGTTGTTAGTATTGTGTTTGGCGCGCTATCATACACGCATTTAGAAAAATGACAACCAACGTTGGTTTTGGGTGTTATTTGGGGTTGTTATGAGTCCTTAATTCCACCCTGGCAGGCGGGAATATAGGTATTGCCTGGCGGTGTCTTTTGATTTATCATGGCGACACTTGAAACATGTGTCGTTTGAGCTTCATTGCCCTGCCAGCAAGCCCTTGACGTGGCTTAAGTATCGTCGCCCTAAGGCAGTGGTAATGCAAGGTGAAGATATGCGTTTTATTAAGATAATAATTAATATTCTACGATAGGAGCAAAAAATGACAACAGGAATTATTGTCTGCGGACATGGGCAGTTTGCCACAGGTATTGCTTCAACCGTTGCTTTGATTGCGGGTGAGCAAGACGACTTTAAAGCAGTAGACTTCAATGGCAGTGACGACTTGGGTGCGCTACTCAAGCAAGCCGTTGACGACTTGGCTTGTGAGCGACTGCTATTCTTTACCGATATCCTCGGTGGTGCGCCTTTTCGCCAAGCATCGCTGATTGCGGGGCAACGCCAGCACTGCGAAGTGGTTGCGGGCGTGACGCCGGGCATGCTGATTGAAGCCTGTTTAGGTCGTGACGATTACGACGACTTTGCAGAAAGCATTGATGAATTAATTGACGAAGCGCGTGAAGGCATTACCTGTTTGCGCCAGCAATTGGCCAACAAACCCGTCCATGCGCCATCTGGCGATGAGGGTATTTGATGCTGTAGTTAATTAAGCTGTAACCAGAGGAAAGACCAATGAATATTACGCAAGCAACATTAAATGACATAGAAGTTATTGCCGATTTATTTAATCAATATCGTCAATTTTATCAACAAAGCAGTGATGTAGAGTCAGCCAAAGCCTTTTTAACTCAGCGCGTTAAAAACAATGAATCCGTCATTTTTCTTGCAAGAAACGACGAAGGAGAGGCGCTAGGATTCACACAGCTTTATCCAACATTTTGTTCAGTGCTTATGCAACCAATATTTGTGCTGTATGATTTGTTTGTTTCAGAACGTGCTAGAAAACAAGGTGTTGCTAAGCAACTGATGCAGCGCGCTGAAAGCTATGCGCGCGAAAAGGGAGCGGCGGAATTGTCCCTAGCTACAGCAAAAGATAATCGTCAAGCACAAGCTCTTTATGAGCAAATTGGCTATTGTAAAGATGAAGTTTTTTGGCATTACAGCAAATCGTTAGCACAACTTGACGATGCAATGCCATAGCGATGTATTTTTGACCCAACTTTATCTGACATTGACTTATTGACTCATTCTTACTTAATTGAAAGGTGTTAAATACGCTTATGATTTACTATCAAAATGCAGCTATTTTTAACGGTGAAAACCTGTTGCGCGGGTATAGTTTAGCGGTGGAAAACCAACGCAGCACTGCTATTATCGCCGATGAAGACTTACCAGAGGATGCCAGCGTTGTCCGTCTCAACGGTGGCATCCTCACGCCAGGTTATGTGGAATTGCAAGCTAATGGCGGCGGCGGTGTATTGTTTAACGATGACCCCAGTGTTGAGGGCTTGCAAACCATCCTCAACGCTCATCGTCAATTTGGTACGGTGGCCATGCTGCCCACTTTTATTACCGATAGCCCTGAAAAACTTGAACAGGGGATGCAGGCGGTGCGCGAAGGCATTAGTGCCAACTTGCACGGCTTAATCGGTGGGCACTTTGAGGGGCCTTTTATCAATGTGGCGAAAAAAGGCACACATCAGCCCGACTTTATTCGCCAACCTGATGCCGCGGATTACCAGCGCTACGCCCAAGGTGGCTTAGGTAACAGCTTGGTGACGTTGGCACCTGAGTGCGTGCCCACGGACTTTATTCAGCACTTGCGCGACCACGGTTTTCGCATTAATGCAGGGCATACCATGGCGAAAAAAGCCGATGTCTTGCGAGCGTATCATGCGGGCTTGACGGGTGTCACTCACTTGTACAATGCCATGCCGCCGCTACAGGGACGCGACCCCGCGGTCATTGGCAGTGCTTGTAGTTTGCGCCTGTATTGCGGCATTATTGTCGATGGCATTCACAGTGACCCGTTTTCGTTGTTGACGGCCTATCGTCTGCTGGGCAAAGAGCGCTTAATGCTGGTCACCGACAGCATGCACACCATTGGCGCCCCTGATATGCAGTCGTTTACCCTGACGGGGCAGACGATTTTTGTCAAAGGCGATCGTTTGGTGAATGAAAATGGCTCGTTGGCAGGCGCGCACATCACCATGGCGCAAAGTGTTAAAAATGCCCTCAAATACATGCAAACCAACGTTGTCGATGTATTGACGATGGCGGTGACTACGCCCGCGACCTACATTGGGCGCGAGGATTTAGCCAGCATTATTAACCGTCCTCTAGAGGATATTTTATATTTAGATGACTGGCTGAATTTGCAAGTATTGCCCTAGCCGCCTAACAGGAGAACAGCATGCGTTTCTTATCGCTACACCAAGGCTACGACCAGTGGGTCGCCGACTATCTCATTCATAAAATTAACGCAGCCAACCCCAGTGCGGCAAATCCCTTTGTCTTGGGGCTGCCCACGGGGGGCTCGCCGTTGCCCGTTTATCAAGCACTAATTGCCGCTTACCAGCAGGGCAAAGTCAGCTTTAGGCACGTGGTGACTATCAATATGGATGAGTACATCGGTCTAGACCCCGCGCATCCGCAAAGTTATCGCTATTTTATGCAGGAGAACTTTTTTAAGCACATCGATATTCTGCCTGAAAATACCCATGTCCCCAACGGTATGGCGGAGGATGTCGAGACCGAGGGCAGACGCTACGAAGCCCTGATTGCCGACCTCGGCGGTGTGGATGTGTTTTTCGGCGGCGTGGGTAGCGACGGGCACATTGCCTTTAATGAGCCGGGTTCATCGCTACGTTCGCGCACCCGCATTAAGACGCTAACGCGCCACACCTTGGCGGACAATGCCCGTTTTTTCGACAGCATTGACGACGTGCCTAAAACCGCGCTAACCGTAGGCATACAAACGGTGATGGATGCCAAAGAAGTTATTATTCTCGCCAAGGGCTTGGGCAAGGCCTTAGCGGTTTATCACGCCGTGGAGGGCGCGGTGAATAACCTTTGGCCGATTTCCATGTTCCAGCAACACCCTCATTTTGTCTTAGTCTGTGACGAGCTTGCCGCCACCGAATTGAAATTGAAAACCTTGCGCTATTTCGCTTTCACCGAAGGGGAATTAGATGCCCGTCTGCGTGAGGATTTGGTGTGCTATCCACACCACGCCTAGGGCATCCCTATAAATGCACATTTCGGGAAAATACTGCGTCATGCGCTCCTCGCAACTTGCGCCTAACCTAATGTTATGTCACAAATTGTCTGTGGTGCTATTCCTTGTCTTTTACTCGAACTGCACATTTATAGAGACGCCCTATAGTGCGAGTTGTTGTACCTAATGCGCGCTGTCGTTGGACGTTGGAAAACATGTGCTAAGCGCGGATTATACGCGCTGGCAGCGCTAGCGCTACTGAGCTATGTCGGCTTGCGCATAGCGGATAAGCTTTATCCCCCCGACTTGCATCGCTATGAGGATGTTTCCACCGTGGTGACTGACTGCCGCGGACAGTGGTTGCGCGTTTATTTGAGTAGCGATGACAAATATCGCATCCAGACGGCGCGTGCAGACTTGCCTGAGGATTATCTGCGCCTGCTGATTAATTACGAAGACAAAGATTTCTACACCCACAACGGCATTGATGTCAGCGCGATTTTCCGCGCACTGGGGCAAAACCTTAGCAGTGGTAGCGTGGTTTCGGGTGCGTCCACTCTGAGTATGCAAACCGCGCGTTTACTGATGCCGACACCGCGGACTTTGCGCGGTAAAATTCTTCAAGCCTTTCGCGCTTGGCAATTAGAGCGGCGTTTGAGCAAAAGTCAGATTCTTTCTATCTATGCGACCCTTGCGCCCGTGGGTGGCAACCGCGAAGGCTTGACAGCCGCCAGTTACTACTACCTCAATAAACCCGTTGATAAATTGTCGCTAGGGGAGTCGGCGTGGTTGGTGGCGCTGACGCAGTCGCCTGAAAAGCTCTCGCATAATAAGCTGTTGGCGAAGCAGGCGCGCGATAAAGTGCTTAAACGCGCGGTGGACAACGGCGTTATTGATACCTCGCACTACCGCCAAGCACTGGCGGAGCCGCTGGTTATCACGCCTACGGTCTTTCCCTTTATGGCACCTCACCGCGTTGCCCGCGCTAAACGCGCGGCAGTAGCGCGGCAACAGCGTTTGAAAACGGTATCGACCCAAATATCGACAACGCCGATAAATACCACCCCGACAAAGACCAGAGCAACGAAACCCACGCCGAGCAAAATCACGCTGATAAAAACGACGCTAGATAGCGCGCTACAGCGCGGCTTGCAACAAGTGCTGTCGGCGCAACTGCCTCAACAACATGCCAAAGCCAATTTAGCGGGGGCGATTATGGACAATGCCAGCGGGCAGTGGCTGGCTTACGTCGGCTCGGCGGATTTTTTCAATAAAGACCGCCAAGGGCAAGTGGATATGTTGCAGGCGGTGCGTTCCCCTGGGTCGACGCTCAAGCCTTTTATCACCCTGTTTGCCTTTGATTGGCTACATTTTCAACCGCAAACCACCATTGATGACACGCCGATGGTCGCGGCTTATCAACCCAGTAATTACGATGGACGCTACGACGGGCGTATCACTTTGGCAGAGGCACTGAGGCGCTCGCGCAATGTGCCCGCGGTGCGCTTGTTGCGCCATATTCAGCCCGATTATTTTGCCGAGCGCCTACAACGCGCGGGCGTAAAGTTGTATTTTCCCCGCGGTGGCAAGCCGAATTTATCGCTGGCTCTGGGTGGCGTGGGCGTGCGCGGTGCACAGTTGGCGCAACTGTACCGTCAGTTGGCGCGCTGTGCCTTTGTCGATGAGGCAGTCAGTCAGTTAGCTGACAGCAAGGCGTGCAAGCAAGTGACACAGATTCTGCAACACAGTGGCGATGGACAGGGGCGCTTGTACTTTGGGCGCGAACCCGTGGCCTTTAAGACGGGGACGGCATACGGCTGGCGCGACCGTTGGATTTTTGCCTACAGCAAAGCTTATACGATTGTCTTATGGAGTGGACGCGCAGATGGACAATTTGCTGAACAACGCGCCTCGGCAGAGGCATTGATTCCCGTGCTGCGACAAGTGCTGGGCTTATTGCCCAATCCACCCGCCCGCGCCCCACGATTGGGTTTAGGACAGGCGATTGCCAATCAGCATCTGCCGCCGCGCTTGCGGCATGTGGCTAGCGCGGCGGAGACATCGGGTCAACGTGAAAGCGTGGGCAAAACGGCTACGCCCCGCGCTGTTGGTCACGGACAGGCGCTGAATGCTTTAACCATTAGCGCGCCACTAGACAATGCCGTGATTGAATGGCAGGAAGCGATGCCGCTCAGCTTTCGCGTGCAAGGGGGAAAACCGCCGTATATTTATTTGTTAAATGAACATTTGCTGGCGCAAACGCCAGAAACGTATTTAAAAAGTCCAGCGCCCAGCGCCGGTAGTTACCACCTGCTGGTCATTGATGCCCAAGGCAATAGCGCGGCAGTACGCTTTCGCTTGCAACCATCGGATGGGCAATCCGATGTGCAGCCTCAGGTGCGCCGCGCTCGCTGGCGGTAATGTTGCACATTGAGAAAACATTGATTTTCTCAATGATTTTGTTGACCTAAATGATTTGCTGATATATAATTCGCGCCCTTGTTTGTGAAAGTTTCTTTACAAACAAGCAAATTTCCCTTTATTTTTTAAGAGGCTAAACGCACTTTTATGCGTTTGGTCTCGTTTTTATGAGGTAGAGGGTAGGGCGATGAGGGAACCCATTCTCCTCCTCTCGCTGGTGTTTAATTTTACTTAGAGGTAAATGTTCTATGAAAATGGGATTGGTCGGGTACAAAGAAGGTATGACCCGCATCTTTAAGGAAGACGGTAGCGCAGTTCCCGTGACTGTTATTCGTGTTCCTGCCAATACCGTTGTCTCTCACAAGACAGTGGAAAATGACGGCTACAGTGCCGTTCAGGTGACTTACGGTTCGCAAAAGCCGTCACGTCTCTCCAAGGCCGAAATCGGTCACTTTGCCAAAAACAATGTTGAATTGGGTGCAGGTCTAACTGAGTTTCGCGTTGACGAAGCCGACTTAGACAACTATGCGCTTGGTAGCGTTGTGCCATTGACACTTTTTGAAGCAGGTTCAAAAGTCGATGTCCGCGGTGTCAGCATTGGTAAAGGTTTTGCGGGTACAGTAAAACGTCAC
>PDWI01008116.1_pt1 | contig 12462 bp, 5 predicted proteins | sample 1430891 | NCBI WGS metagenome assembly PDWI01 (sample SAMN01162508, study PRJNA174530) | Oral metagenome, whole genome shotgun sequencing project. | biome: Marine environment; feature: Marine mammal; material: Swab sample of the gingival sulcus; isolation source: swab sample of gingival sulcus... | reverse complement strand
AAATATTTATTCAATTATAAAAATTATGGTTATCGGAAAAAGATTACAATAAAAATAGGGCTATTACATAATGAAAAATCTTCATTTTGCAACAGCCCCCTCTCTATAATTAACTTATAATTAATTAACTATTTATTATTTCTTTTTCTTAAGTAATACTGTACCTAAACCGATAGTTCCAAGTCCGAATACCATACTAGCTGCTAGTGGAATTCCACCAGTCTTTGGTAGTGCATCGTCGCCTATTTGATCTTCTGATACAGTTGTAACATCAGCTTCAGGAACACTAGGATCCTCTATACCAGCTTCTGTAGTAGTTGTTGTAGTATCACTTGAGCCACCACCAGCTGTTGTGGTTGTTGTATCACTTGAGCCTCCAGCAGTTGTACTATCGCTTGGTTTTGTAATATCACCACCGCGGAATACATTTACTACTGTACCCACATTTGTTATTACAACTTTAGTAACACTTGGATCAGTTCCATCTGGATTCATAGTATTAGCATCAAGATTTGCTGTTCTAATCTCTTCATCTTTATTATAGTTATCTGGAGCAGATATCTCCTTAACATAATATGTAGCAAGTCCAGTGTATTCATTTATGTCTAAGTCATCGAATACCACTTTACCTTGTGAATTAGAAACTGCAGTCTTAAGTAAATCAGTAGCATTTGAATCTGTATATATTCCAAATGTAGCACCAGCTAAGGCAATTCCACTATCTGAAACTTTAAGTAATTCTACTCTACCTCTTACTCCATCATGGAAAGGTGCATTGCTGTAACGACTCGCCATAATAGTTACATCACTACTTGCACCATCAGGTGTATATGTATAATCTGGGTCACCAAATTGTTCTGCATCTTTTACAGTAATAGCAACCTTAGCATCACTAAGTTTAAATCCAGTACCTACAGTAAGTTCCTTAACATATAAGTCAACACTTCCCGTAAATCTATTCACTGGTATGTCAGAGAATGTAATTATTCCATATTTATCCATAGTCGCTGTCTTAATCAATTCATCTTTATCATGTGCATCATTATCGCCAGTTAATACACCAGCTGAATAATCTATTCCGTAGTACAATCCAAATGTAAATGCACTAGGGTCAGATACATAATTACCATCAGTTATAGGCTCACCAGTTTCAGAATCTAATTTAAGTACTCTTACTGTAGCTTTCTGATTATGATAAATTGGATAGTTAATAATTTCTTTTTCTACGTATAATCCTCGTACTTCTCCATTTGCTAACACAAAAGTATCTTTGGCATCAAACTCTAAAGTGTATATTGTATCGCTCTTTACATATCCACTTGGAGCATCTGTTTCCTTAGCATAGTATGTAGCTTCACCAGTTAATGGATCTACCTCTATACCAGTAACAACAATTTCACCACTAGCATTTGTTGTTCGACTTCCTACAGCTCCACTAAGATTATCATTACCATCATTATTTCTATATAATGTAAATGTAACACCTTGTAGCGGATCACCATTTTCATCTTTCTTATTAACTTTAATCTTAGCTTCAGCTTGACCATATAAAGTATCATTAGTAATGTTTAAAGTCTGAACCACACCTATATTAGGATTTTCTTTATTAAATAGTACAGTATGAACCGCATTACTTAATTCGTATCCAAGAGGTGCTTCAATTTCTTTCACATAGTAGGTAGCAGTTCCATCTAAATCATCTATATCTAAATCATTAACTGTAAATGTACCCTGACTATTTGTTTCATGAGGTTGACCAACAATACTATTAGGATCACAATTAACATTCGCATATATTCCAAATTTTGCTCCTGCTAATTTTTCTGAACTAGCACTATCTGTCTTAACTAGGGTCAACGTTGCTTTTTCACCTTCATACTGTGGATGGTTCTTAACAGTCAACTCATTACTATCAATTGATAAGTCATCATGAGCGACAAATGTAACATTACCATCTGTCATAGTAACTGTAAATGGTCCACTCGCTTTGTAACCATCTGGTACCTGTGTTTCTGTAAGAGTATAAGTACCATTCTCAACACTAGCAAATGTATGAACATTTCCCACTGCTGTAGAAGTATAAGTCTCACCATTTCCACTAAGTGTAAATACCGCTCCCTCAAGTGAGTCACCATTTAAGTCAACTTTCTTGATTACTATTGGGCCACCTTTTTTATCCACAATTGTAATTGTTTTGTCTTGGTTTAACTGAACTGGTTCAGGGGCAGCTAAAGCATATCCATTCGGAGCCTCGGTTTCTGTAAATACATAATCACCTTTAAACATATTAGTAAGCTCTATTTTCCCACCATTTTGAGTTATAAATTTACCATTAAATGGTCCATTAATAACAACACCATCTCTACTTACTTCAAATACTGCACCATCTAATGGATCACCAGCTTCATTAACTTTATTTACTGTTAGGTTGTAAGAAACAAAGCTTATATTTCCTGAACCACCATCTGCAGAACTAGTATTTTGATTTCCTGTAGTAGCACCATTAAACTCAGCTTTATTATAAGTAGAAAATCCAGTATGATTATTCGCATCAAACTTAGTAGTATATTTTACCTTCCATGCACTGGTCATTGCAAAGTTATCATTATCATGATCTAATGCAACCAACCTAAATGAATTATATTTAACATCAGGATTAGCAGGATCAGGGAAATACTGAACTTGATCAAGTGTATAATGAGTACCTTCTATGAGAGTATCACCCTCTGTTTGTGTATTTGTATCCCACTCAGTAACAGTAAGTTCTATTCCTGAAGCACTAATAGGTGCAACAATGTCTTGCTCATAAAATAGGTTAGGTCCTAACATATCAACTAAGACCCCAGTTTCTAGGTTCTTGTTGTTTTTATTAATAATGATTTCCCAATCTACATCGTCACCAACAACTGTCTGACCAATAGAATCAGATGTTTTTGAGACAACCTCACTTGAGTTATTAATACTTACACCAGCTTCAGCTGTGTCACCTTCTTCTAATATTGTCGCCTTATCTAGGTAACGTGCATTTCCGTAAGTATTAACAGTAGTAGTATACTTAACCTTAAATATCCTTCCAGTTCCATAATTTAGTTCTAGTGTAAGTTTATTATCAGTATAGGTCTTACTTATAATAACACCACTTGGGTCAATCGGATCAGTTCCAATTTGTGTGTAAGAACCATTAGCATTAAGTGTATACTCATAAATCTCTATATCATCATTAAAACTATGATCTCCCCATATCATGCCACTTGGTGGAGCTTGTACATCAGGGTCTGGATGGTTCATATCACTCTCTAATGTTTTCACTCCAGTATATAATTGAGTTCTATTTGTAAATATCTCCCAGCTTATCTTCTTGCCACCATCTATAGGTGTTCCATTTTTTGTTATAGCATTTCCAAAAATAGCATTTGATAAACCAAAAGTAACCGTTGTATCTCTAGTTAGTGGTTCAGTTTCACCATCAAACATACCTTTAAACTCAGCTTTATTCTTAAAAGTATAAGAGCTTGCTGACTCTTTAATATCATAAGCTGTCTTACCCCTAACCACATAAGTACCTTTATTTACTGTACCAAGAAGTTCTACTTCAAAATATTTATATGTTCCAGCTTGTGTACTTAAATTTGTTATTGGAATTGGAGTATTACTACCTTCATTATATACATTCAACTTATATCCTGTACCTAAAACAAGCTCTGTATCACCATTATATACCTCAAAATAATCATCAATCTTGACATTATGTGATGCTACCAAATCTCCATTATCATCGTTAATATCCTCTGGTTTGTCACTTATTGTAGCATTGGTAGTACTACCTTTTGTATTATTAACAGTTATTTCCCATTTAACGTCTTTATTTGCGTAATCAATTCCTTTGTTTACCTTGCTTATTGTAACATTTTTAACCTTATTTCCACCATCTGCATAGTACCATGGCCATTTTATAGTTCCTGTGCCGTTTCCTATGCCCGTACCACCTGCTAATGTACCAGATATAGTAGCTAAGTTTCTAACACCACTAGTAATTCCCGCATCCTTCATTGTAAGTGTATAAACAATCTTAATAGGATAATCAACATTTTGGAATTTAGCTTCTATGTAACCAGCATTTTCATTTATTATAGCAGCAGGATTAGGTGTTACTTGCTGTCCAGTATTTGCATTAACAAACTTAACTTCTCCGATAGTGAAATAAGTCCCATTATTATTATAATTAGCACCTATAAAAGCAGCTGCCTCAGTATCAGTCATTTTGTTAACTATTGGTGCATTAGAATCTTTAGGGATTATAAAGTCTCTAAGTATAAGTTCACTAAAATTCCAACCCAATTTATTCCAAATAACTTCAAACTCAACATCATTAGAATACGGGTCATTATTAGTGATTTTTTTCTGTACTAATTTTTCTGCCATATAAGGAACACTAACACTTGCACCTACACTTGCTAGTTCTGTCTCGTCACCGTTATTGTCTACTTTTAATAATTTAGCAGTATTAGCAACACCTACTCCTGAATACTGATTAAAAATATATGTATTTAAAGCTTCATCAGTAACAACAGACTGAAATCTCACTTTAATTACGTCATGTCCATCCACATCAAGGTAAGTACCTAAGTCCAACTTGCCCTCACTATCAAAGTTCACACTAGGATTTGGAGTGAAATTATCTCCATCATCATAACTAAAGCTAAGTGAATTAGGAACAAATTCATGTGTATTTTGCAAAATGTCTTTAAGTATCAAATGTCCTAGAGGTCCTTGATTCTTAGTAATAGTTATTGTCCACTGTGCAAAACCTGGCTTATATCCACTTGATGTATTTTCAGGGTCTTTTAAAACTAGTGAACCAACTTTACCAATTTCAACATCTTTAATTACAACATTATTATAATTTGCACTAGCACTTAAATTTATACCAGCTACCTTAATTGTGTTTGTATGATTACCTGGTGTAAAGTTATCTGGATCATATGAAGTTTTAACATATAATACATAACCAGTGTGTTCAGCATTTGCTGAATCAGGATCTACATCACCTGGATCAAAGGTAATAGTATTGGCAGTAGTATCTGTTACTAAACCACCATCATAGTCTGCTTCAGTTAAATTATTCACGTCATTGCCAGTTTGTTTTATCTCTACACTTTTAATAATAGTTTCATATGACAAAGTAAGATCATTTGGCAAATGTTCAGTTAAAACTACATTACCATCTTGATTTCTATGATATGGTGCAACTAATAAAACTTTCCAAGTAATAGTGTTTGCAGTAGTATCTATTTCACCATTATATTTGTTTATTCTATTAAGATCATTTGGAGGGAAATAAATCCAATGTGGTCCATATTTTTTCTTTATTGATTCTGAACCAATTGCATCAACTGTAAAGTCTAAAAACTTAACAAATTCTACATCTTTTACGTATTCACCATTATTATTTGGCTCAAGGTCAACTTTAAAATAATGTATTGAGTTATCATTTCCATCCACTACCTCATTAACTTCAAAACCACTAGGATTAATACTAAAAGAGTCTGATTGCAATAATTCTGGAATTTCATACTTCCCACTACCGTCTGGATTTTGAACATAGAAATATTCATCACCTGATGGAATAAAATTATCCGCATCAGAAAAAGTAGACTTAACAGATATAGTTATCCTATCTCCATTAAATATAGAGTTTTCAGCTAATAATTCATCTAGGCTATCATACTCTATATAAGTAGAAGAACCATTAGCTCTGTATAAATATTTTATTTCAGTACTTTCTAGTCTATCTGATACATCTCCGCTAACTTCTTGATTTCTAAGTGGCATACTAAATGGTTGAACTCTAAGAACATTCTCTTGAGCTTCAGTATTTTCACCCTCTTCATTTGTAGCTTGTTCAGTGCTTTCTTCTGTGCCCGCAGCTTCTTCTGTGCCCGCAGCTTCTTCTGTGCCTGCAGCTTCTTCTGTGCCTGCAGCTTCTTCTGCACCTGCAGCTTCTTCTGTACCTGCAGCTTCTTCTGTACCTGCAGCTTCTTCTGCGCCTGCAGCTTCTTCTGTACCTGCTGCTTCTTCTGTACCTGCAGCTTCTTCTGTGCCCGCAGCTTCTTCTGTACCTGCTGCTTCTTCTGTACCTGCAGCTTCTTCTGTGCCCGCAGCTTCTTCTGTTGCCTCTTGTTGCTCTTGTGTTTGAACAACAGTTTCATTGGCTCCTTCAATCTCTTCTGCCTTAATGTTTGTTGATACAGAAAGATTGATAAACATAGCCATTATTAGAGTAATAGATAAAATCTTTTTAACCGTATTACCTTTAATAAAACCTTTCATAATCTTCTCCTTTAACCAATAAATCAATACAATTATCCCACCTAAATATAAACAATCATATCAAAAATATATTTTTCTGAAGTCATTATATCATATTTTCACGGTGTATGCAATGACTCTAGTCCTATAAGTCATATATAATATTAGTATTATAGACCGATAATACTATTATAAGCATGTGCCGATATAATAATATTGTACATTTTTACCACATACACAAAAAAATATTAGTCCTAAATCTGATAATTTTATAATTTAGAACTAATATTTTGAAATTTTACTAGATATATTAAATTTATATTACATTTTTGGTGGTAACGGAAAAAATATACTCGTTCTTTTCTTATATGCTTCCCAACCTTCTTTTTTGTTTTCATCATATTTCTTTTCTAACAAAGGCACTCCTGATACAAACCTTACTAAAAGAGTAATAAGTAGAGGGCAAAATATAAGAAAGTAGTTTTGAAAATTTGAAATACTAAGTAGGTATATCCCCCACCACATTGTGGCCTCTCCAAAATAGTTTGGGTGTCTAGTGTATTTCCACAGTCCACTAGTCATGAGTTTACCTCTATTGGACTTGTCTGCGATAAATTCCCTTAATTGCTTATCTCCAATACTTTCAAAGAAAAATCCAATAAGCCATACTAAAAGTCCTACTAGATATAGCCAAGTTATATTCGCAAGGCCGTTAATATTTGTGTATACTATCATAAATGATATTAGTACGTTTAGAACAAATTGCAAAACATACATTCTAAAGAAGAAGTATAAATCGAAATATTTTCCCTTGTACTCTTCTCTATATTTAACATATCTAAAATCCTCTTTAGCCTTTAAATTCCTTTTTGCTATGTGTATGGCAAGCCTAGAACCCCAGACTAAAACTAGAACATTTAGAATAATCGTGGCTAGATTAATTTTGCCACCTATGATTAACGAGACTAATGATACTATTATAAAACCTAAGCTCCAGACTATATCAATCAAATCGTGTTTATTTTTGCTCTTCGCAATTAAAAAGGTTATTACAAACATTGAAAATGAAACTAGGTAGCTTATTAAGTATTTCATATTTTTCCTTTCTTGAGGGTTAGTGGAAATCCGACGTGTTTATATCTATTATCTTTCTAAAACCATTATCTTCCTCTACACCATTGGGCACATCGGATTTCGGCGATTACTTGAGGGTTAGTGGAAATCCGTCATTCCCAATAGTTACTATTGTGTTTTTCGTGATAGTAATACTTATGTGCTGTCAATGTCGGATTTCAGCATCTCTAGAGCTTTTTGTCGCATTAGAGCTTTTATTATGTGGAAATCCGTCATTCCCAATAGTTAGTTCATTGTTCTTAGCTATCGCTATACTTATGTGCGAATAATGTCGGATTTCAGCATTTCTAGAGCTTTTTGTTGCATTAGAGCTTTTATTATGTGGAAATCCGACGTGTTTATATCATTAGTTTTTCTATGTCTTTTATCGTTATCTATTCTGTTGGGAACATCGGATTTCGATGGTTCTAGTGCTTTTGTTATGTTGAAATCCGACGTGTTTCTATCTATTATCTTTCTAAAACTATTATCTTCCCCTATACCATTGGGCACATCGGATTTCGATGGTTCTAGTGCTTTTGTCATGTTGAAATCCGACGTGTTTCTATCTATTATCTTTCTAAAACTATTATCTTCCTCTACACCATTGGGCACATCGGATTTCGGTGGTTACTTGAGAGTTGGTGGAAATCCGACGTGTTTATAACTATTATATTTCTCAGTCAATTGTCTTTCTCTACCCTGTAGGGCACGTCGGACTTCAGTGATTCTTCGTTTTTCTTGCCTAGCACGTCGGATTTCGGTGATTCTTCGTTTTTCCTGCCCAGCACGTCGGTCTTCATAATTTGTCGCCAACATCCGTCTTACTTTAGTGTATACCCCAAAGCTATACTGCCCTTGCCTGAGAAAATCTCAATTACTGATGATACCTCAGATATATAAACTGGTGGAAAGCCTATTTCCTTTTCCATTTGCTTTGCCATTTTTTTTGCTTCTTTGGGGCAATGACAATGCACTAAAGCATATTTTTCTATCTTATCAGAGTTATCAATAAGGGTCTTCATTAAAATATCTTTCCCCTTCTTTCTAGAAAAGGCTGGTTTATATATTTTTCCCTTACCCTCACTATTAATCGTTATAATAGGAAGAAAATTAATCCACTGCATAAATTTACCAACTTTTTCATTGAGTCTACCCGAGGCTAACATCCTGTCTAAATTCTTCAAACTAACAAATATTTTAGTTTTTTCTATAGCTTTTTCTAGTTCAGAGATTATTTCTTCATAAGGCTTTGACTCCTCTAACATAGTCATAGCTTTATAAGCTAACAAGCCCTCCGCAACCGAATTCACTTTGCTATCAATTAGCTTTACTCTGTTCCTATCAAACTTGCTTATAATTTTACTATACTGTTCATGCAAACCCGACATCTTAGAAGAAACACTTAAAATAATCAAATTGTCATACACACTAAGCAATTTCGCAATTATTTCTTCTACTTCTATATTAGTAGGTTGTGAAGACGACATTGACTTAGCATTTAAAAGCCCTGAAAAAACCGTTCTCTTATCCTTAAAAGAAACATTATCTACTAAAATATTTACAGGTAGCATATAAGTGTCTTCTGAATATAGCGAATCCGGAACGTCTGCTATACTATCTATCAAAAGTGCAGTCTTACCCTTATGCAAACTAAGACTTTGCACCCTTATATCATCGCATTTTGATTCTATTATCTTACCGTACTCACAAGCGAGTTTTGTCATCTCGTAAGGTTTATCAGTGTGCAGGTGAATCTTTAGGTACTTTCTACTTTCAGACACTACCAAGCAATCACCCAATTTTTCAAAACGTCCTCTATCAACATCCAAAGAATTTTTTTCTAATAGAACTTCTGTACAGAACCTATGCCCCGAAACATCAAAATCTTCTTCTTCAAAGTCAGAGCTTCCCGAAAGAAGACGCATATCTTCAAAATCGTCCTCTCTAGAGGCTTCTTTCCCAAAAACTATAGCAGACATAAACCCTTCGATAAAGTAAATAAAGGCTAGGGCTCCAGCATCCCTGCTTTCAACCCCACGATTTTTAAGAAAAATATTTTTACTACTGCCAACTACGGCTTTAAGCTCTCTCATAGATAAGTCGTACAATCTGTCAAAACTACCCGCACTTAGAAGATACTTATCTAAGGCATCTGCCCACGTTTTAATAGCTATTAAAATCGTCCCCTCTACTATCGGATCATTTATCGAATGATAAGCAGCTTCGTAAGCCTTTTTAAAACAAGCGATAAAATCATTAATATCCATCTTCTCATTGTCAGGAGAAAGCTTTTCAAAACCTACAAAAAACTGCGAAAAAATAGCACCTGAATTCCCCCTAGAATTCATTACCGCTAAATCACTTGTAAGCGCCATTATCTTGTTTATATTCTCATCATAATTTAAATTTTTTCTAATATTAGTCATTAAATAATGAAGATTATCGCCAGTATCATTGTCAGGAACTGGAAATTTATTCATCTTATTTAACTCTTCACGGTAAGCCGATATGTTCTTTGCTCCAAGCAAAACTCCGTTGTATATCTTCTTTGCTGTTATATAAATGTTCAAAACTTAACTCCAACCTTATTTAAAAAAACCAATCTTTAATATAACAAGTGTAGAAAGAACACTTGTAGCAGAAGTAATAAATGTTCCCCAAATCAAGTCTACAATAGTAACCATTAAAGGCCACTCTTTTAATGTTGCCATATTCGTTAAATCGTAAGTTCCATACATTGCAAAACCAATCAAAGCCCCTAAGTAAAGAGCTTTAAGTATACTTTCACTCTCCACAGCTGGGTTTATAACAAAAACTAACAAGGCTACAATGTATACTAAATAAAAAATAATGGCCGGAATAAAGTTCACCTTATCACTCATCAAGTGTCCTATATTAGTCTTATAGAAATTAGGTGCTACCTTAGCCAACCATATAAAATCAATCAATAGAAAAATTGCAAAAGTAAGTATAAATCTTTTCATATCAACCTCCTAAATAACTTTTTTTATTATATCACGATAAGTATAATATTTAAAGAAAAAATAGTATAATTACAATGATAATCATTAGCAGTAAATTCCCAAAGTTAATTCCACAGTGGACAAGCAGATAAATTTCAACTATTATTAAATCAAAAAGAATTATCCACATAGGGAAAATAGGTGAATTATGAAAAATAATAATATAAAAAAATCAAGATTAGCATTAATAATTATTATGGTAATCGCTTTAAGTTTGAGCCTAGTTTCTTGCTCTGATCAGCCAAAACTAGAGTCCATCAATGATGATGATGTAAGAAAGAGGTCAAGTTTTTCTAAAAACGTTATATACCAAATAGTAACCGATAGATTTTATGATGGAAATAAAGACAACAACCCTAGTGGTGAAATATTTGATAAAGGCGACCTAAAAAAATATCATGGCGGCGACTGGCAGGGAATTACTAAGTGGATAGAGGATGGATATTTTAAAAACTTAGGAGTGACTGCCCTTTGGATTAGTTCCCCAGTTGAAAACATAATGACTATAGACCCTTCAAACGGTGTAGCTTCATACCACGCATATTGGGCAAAAGATTTCTTTAGACCCAACCCTGCCTTTGGTAGCATGGATGATTTTAAAACCTTAATCAAAACAGCTCACGAAAACAATATCAAGATAATAATCGACTTTGCACCTAACCATACCTCAACTGCTGGTGACGAAAATCTGGTCTTTCCTGAGGACGGTGCCCTATACAAAGACGGAGAACTTTTAGCCACATTTTCAGACGACAAAAACAATTACTATAACCATGAAGGTTCAATAAATAATAATGATTATGAAAACGGAATTTATCGCAGTCTTTTTGGACTAGCAGACCTTAACAATATCAACCCAGAAATAGATACTTATTTAAAGGAAGCTATTGACAAATGGCTAGAACTTGGAATAGATGGAATAAGAGTAGATGCTGTTAAACACAACAGCCTAGGTTGGCAAAAAAACTGGCTAAGTCATATTTATGAGAAAAATAACATCTTTGTATTTGGAGAGTGGTTCACAAATGGAAGCGGTTCAGATAGCAAGATGACTAAGTTTATAAATAAGAGCGGAATGAGTCTACTAGACTTTAGATTTGCACACTCTGTTAGAACTCTCTTTAGCGACAGCGAATTTACTATGGATAATTTTTATGAAATGATAGATGAAAGCAATAAAGATTATACAAGTGTAAATGACCAAGTCACTTTTATTGACAACCACGATATAGCTAGATTTATGGACGTAGTTGGCGGGGATAAACGTGCCCTAGATTTGGCTGAAGTTCTGCTTCTTACATCTAGAGGTGTTCCAGCTATCTACTACGGAACAGAACACTATATGACGGGAGCAAAAGACCCTGAAAACAGAGCAGATATGCCTTCATTTGATTCTAAAAGCAAGGCACATAAAATAATTACCGCACTAAGTAAGCTAAGAAGGGAAAACAATGCCCTAGCCTATGGAAGCACACAGAAACTTTGGTCAAATGAGGATGCGATAGTTTTTGAAAGAGTCTTTGGAAATGATGTTGTTTTAGTTGCACTAAACAGAAGCAAAAGTAAAAGTTATGACACTAAAGAAATAGCGACTAAACTAGCTTCTTCCGACAAGTACAGCGACATTTTAGAAAATATTCTAGACGAAAGCGGTAAAAATAATGACATAAGCATTGATGTAGATGGAAAAATTAAAAATATCCATCTAATCCCTCAAAGTGCCATCGTTTTAGCTTACAATTCAAAAACTTCTACTAACCCAATCATCGGTGATTTTGGTCCAGTAATTGCCTTAAAGGATAATAAAATCAGCATATCTGGAGAGGGATTTGGAGAAAAAAGCGGAAAAGCCTTCATCGGAGAAACAGAAGCTAAGTTAATATCTTGGTCAGATTCTTTTGTTGAACTTAAGGTTCCAGAAATAAAAGCAGGAAAATACACAGTAAAAATACAAAACAAAGAGGGTGAATTCTCTAATGAAAAAGGAACACTAGAAATTTTTTCTAATAAACAA
>PDWI01014466.1_pt1 | contig 12463 bp, 13 predicted proteins | sample 1430891 | NCBI WGS metagenome assembly PDWI01 (sample SAMN01162508, study PRJNA174530) | Oral metagenome, whole genome shotgun sequencing project. | biome: Marine environment; feature: Marine mammal; material: Swab sample of the gingival sulcus; isolation source: swab sample of gingival sulcus... | reverse complement strand
TAGAAATCGGAACAAAATAAGACTCGGAATGGATTTGTTTTGGCTATTACATTGCCAATTTAGAGGTTTCAAAATAACTGCTTCCTAATTTTTATCTTCTGACAGAATTTTATTCTTATCGATTTCTTTCGCTACGGGTACCCCGCCAATCTTGTGATGTCAAAAGGGAACCAACAGTGACAGTACTATTGTTGGCTATTAGCTATAAGCTAAAGGCTAAAAGCAAATTAAAATCAACATGGACCCGTAATTTTTATATTGATTTACTTTAAATCGAACTCACGTTATTATAACTTGATTATTTCTTCAAAACTATCGATATCGTTTACCAAATCTCGAATTGTTTTGTCGTTAAAGAAGTTGTTTAGCTGTCCTTTTACAGTATTTATTTGATTGTGTATGGGGCAGGGAGTTTCTTCTTCCTCGTGTAAAACACATGGTTTCATTCCTATGATACAGTTTGTGAAAACAGAACTGCCATCAATGGTTTCAATGATTTCTTGTAATGAAGTATTGTATGTTTTTTCGTTAATAGAGAAGCCTCCATTGGGACCTTTGGTAGATAATAATATCTCTTTTCGAACTAAGCTCTGCAATATCTTACCTAAAAAAGGAGTGGGAATATCTAGCTCTTCGGCTATTTTTTTTATTCCTATTTTTCTTTTATTATCATTATTGATAGCTAAGTATATTACCGAGCGTATTGCATATTTGCATGTGTTCGAAAGCATATTTTCTATATTAAAATGTCCGCAAATGTAGCAATTTATTTCGGTTGCGATACTTTCTCTTTATTTGGTTGTAGCTAATTTTAGTAAGGAATTGATATGCTTTACTAAAGCGAGAGTATTTTAATGTTACTGTTTTATTATACTTACTTTGTGTCATAAAAAAAAGAAAGACCTTTCATTTAGAAAAGTCTTTCGTGTTGATTAATATGTTTAGTTTAACTTATAGCCAATCTTTATTTTTTCTACTCTTCGTTGGTGTCGTCCACCTTCAAATTCTCCATTTAAAAAAGCAATGGCTATCGCTTTTGCCTCTTCAAAGCTAACAAAACGAGCAGGTAATCCACATACATTGGCATTGTTGTGCTCACGAGCTAAAGATGCAATTTCAGGGGTCCAACATAGAGCTGCACGAACACCTTGATGTTTGTTGGCTGTCATTGTAATTCCGTTTCCACTGCCACAAATGGTAAATCCCAAATCGAAAACACCTTTTTCGATAGCTTCAGCTAAAGGATGAGCTGTATCGGGATAGTCCATACTTTCGGCAGAATTAGGTCCAAAATCGCCAACTTCGTGTCCGTCTTTTTGAAATAATTCTTTTAATTTTTCTTTGTATTCAAAACCTGCATGATCAGCTGCAATTGCTATTTTTAGTTTTTTCATTTTTCCTCTTTTATTAAACGTTTGTATTGATCATTTTTTATCAATTCAAGGGTGAATATTTATAACTATTGCCCATTGGAGAAGTGATAAAATGGTTGTTTGTTTTGAAGCGTCAAAAGTAAGAAATGGCAACAAAAAAACAACGTAGAATGTTTCTAGATACGCTATTTATCATATAGTGTTGCTTTTTTTATTTACTACTATCTATACGCCGAATTTATCCAATTGAAAAGTCCTATTTTCTTTCGAGTAAATTGGGATTACAATTGGTTTTATATATGCACGAGTGCTTTTCGGCGTTCGCTGGCGGTGTTGTATATATACGCGAGTGCTTTTCGGCGTTCGCTAGCACTGTTGTATATATACGCGAGGACTTTTCGGCGTTCGCTGGCGGTGTTGTATATATACGCGAGTGCTTTTCGGCGTTCGCTGGGACTGTTCCCTATGTGGGCGAGTGCTTTTCGGCGTTCGCTGGGACTGTTCCCTATGTGGGCGAGGACTTTTCGGCGTTCGCTGATACTGTTCCCTATGTGGGCGAGGACTTTTCGGCGTTCGCTGGATCTGTTCCCTATATGGGCGAGGACTTTTCGGCATTCGCTGGCACTGGTATTAAACGATTTGGTTCTATTAATTGTCGCATTACCCAATGGATATATTACCCAAGTTATTTTATTCTTTATTGTTCGTTGATTTCCCCATTTGTTTTTTGGGGAATAGTATCGTTTTTATAGTGTTGAAACAGTAACATAATCTCTTTGGTGATTTCATAATCAGATGATTTTGTTGTAATGGCTGGCATCTTTGGGTTACAAAACGTCATAACGTGCTGTAATTTATCACCCTTTAAACCAGTGATGTTTTCTACTTTTTATGGCGATGGTTGCAAAAGGTATTGGTTGCTTGTTATTTTCTTGAACTATTTTTCCTGATATACTAAAAGCTGTTGTGGTATGATATTGTGAATAAGCGGATCCAAAGGATAGAAGCAATATACAACAGAGTGATAGACGATTCATTTTATCGTTTGATTTTTTAGTGAGGTAAAGGAGTTTTCTCTTTCAGAGTGTCAAAAAGAGAGTAGTATTTTGCTTTATCATCTTTATTATTTCTAAATTTTTGGTGCAGACGTAATATTTCTTTAATGATATCTTTTTCTTCGCTTAAATAGGTAAATGTTGCATTGCAATTGATATAGCTCATTAATGCCTCTAGATGAATGCCTTTTTCGTGGGTGATTTGAGCCACTAGCTTTTTATTATATTTTCGTTGTAGCTGTTGTTCTTTGGCGATCAATTTTCGTAGAGCATTGCTTTTTTTATTATTTCTAGAGCCTAATCTCATTCCAAGACTAATACCTAGACCTCCTCTACGCATTGTTTTTCCTAATTCATCATAATATTTACATGAAGCTAAAATACTGTTGTCTATTTTTATTGATTTTTCGGGGGCTAATTTCTTTTTTAGGAATTGATATTTAAAATCGTTCCATGTTCCAAAGGCATATACATTTACTTCTTTCAATAGCACACTGTTTTTTTGCATTTCTATTTCAATGAATATTCCTGCATCACCATTTGTTTTGATGCTCTTTTTTTGAGTTTTGTATCCAATTGCTGATATTTTTATGGCTTGATTGGATTGAATATGTAGGCTAAAGAAACCTAAGCTGTCGCAAACAGTTCCCATAAACGATTGTTCTATGGTGATGTAAGCATAGGCAATACCTTTTTTTGAATGAGAGTCAATGACTTTACCAGACACAACAAAACTTGAATCTATTTTTTCTTGAGCCTGAGCAATATTAAAAAGGCAACATAGAAAGATAAGCGTGCATAATTTCTTTATCACAATTGAAAAATTAAAGGTAAATAATATCATTCGTAACCTAGATTTACCCAATTAAACAGTCCTATTTTCCTTTTTCTTTGGGATAAATTCAGATTGCAACTGGGATAAAATAGTTTTTCTATTCTTTAGAGAAGATGTTTACAAGGGAAGCAATATTGATACCATAAGAAAACAAAAAACGACACAAATTTTTAATATTCGTTAAATCTAAAACAATGATTTATTTGACTTTTTGATCACTATTCCACAAGAAATTAATGGGTTTTATTGATAATAAGAACACCGAAATTTTGAAAATTTAATATCATTCTATTTTAATTGTTTTTCTTACCTTCGTCCGAAATATTCAAAAAATAATATCACAATGAAAAAGATTTTTATTTTACTTCTTGTTGCTGGCTCATTATTAGCTTGCAATCAGAAAAAGACAACCGAAATAACCAGTAATGATCATTTGGTTATGGGAACGCTTTGGTATCAGCGTTCAGAAGAGTGTAGAGCATTATATTATCAAGCATTTAATATTGCAAAGATATCTTTAGACAACCAGTTGAAGACAAACAAAAGTAAATTGCCCAAAGCGGTTGTGGTAGATATTGACGAAACTGTTGTGGACAACAGTCCTTTTACTGTGCATTGTATTAGAACAGGTAAATCTTACTCTAAAGCACTTTGGAAAGAATGGACAGATAAAGCAACGGCTAAAGCAACCCCTGGTTCTTTAGAGTTCTTAAAATATGCTGCATCAAAAGGAGTAGAAACGTTTTATATTTCAAATAGAAGTGTAAAAGCAACAGACGCTACTTTAAAGAATTTGCAGCAATTAGGATTTCCTTTTGCTGATAAAGCACACTTTTTATTAAAAACCAATACTAGCGATAAAACCCAGCGTAGAAATACAGTATTAAAGACTCATGAGATATTGATATTAGCTGGTGATAATATTGGTGATTTCGATGCTCTTTTTGAAAACCGAAGTAAAGATTATGGTTTCCATCATGTGGATCGTTTACGCAAAATGTTTGGTACAAAATATATTGTTTTGCCTAACCCAATGTATGGAGGCTGGGAGCGTCAGGCATTGAAAAATGGCGGATACAAGAAAAATAATTTGTCTAAAGCTCAAATTAGAAAAGATCAATTATTTGGTTATTAAAAACATTTTTATCGGTCAGTAGATTTGTTTGCTTATGATACAACAACAAACCAACAAAGCATTAAAGATAGACTCCTCTCAATTACATAAAGAGGAGTCTAGTGCTGCTATATCAAAAGTTGTGTTAAAAGCAACAAGTTCCTACAATACACCAAAGGCAAGTTTCACAACTGACGCATTTGGAACATTGCAAAGAGAGGTTGGTATTCCTATTGTACATTACCATAATAATATGTTATTGGTATTTTGCTTTGCAATGTTTTTACTGTTTACCGTTATTCGTTTTTCTTTTAAAAATTATATGTTCTTAACTGTTCGAGCAGCTGTTAATATTCAAATTGCAAATGCTCTATTTCTAAAGAAAAACCTGCGTAATCTTCGGGGAAGTTTCTTCCTGAATGTCTTTACCTTTCTTAATATCAGTCTGTTTTTCTTAGAGAGTTATCACTTTTTTTCACCAGATCGATTTATTCATCAACAACTTCTTACCTATCTAGAAATATTAGCTGCTTTAGTTGTAATTTATCTCTTGAAAGTATTTGTAATTCTTTTTTTGGGATTTATATTCGATGGCACAAATGAAGCGAAAGAGTATATTTCAACTGTGTTTATTTACAACAAGAATATTGCGATATTTTTGTTACCAATTACATTAAGTGTCCCTTTTGTTATCTATGATTCAAAACCTTTTCTTCTCTATTTAGGGTTTCTTTTAATGGTCTATTTCTTTGTTTATAGACTATTTAGAGGCGTTAAAATTTTATTTAACAAACATCTTTCAATATTTTATATGATTTTATACATTTGTGCCCTAGAAATTTTACCCCTGCTGGTGATACTAAAATTTTTAAAATCATTGGCGTAAGCAGATGTTATAAATTGTAGAATTAAAACCCAAATGTTTTGAGAATAAAAACAATATTGGTTTCTCAACCGAAACCTAAAACGGAAAAATCACCGTATTTTGATTTGGCTGAAAAATATAATCTGAAAATAGATTTCCGACCATTTATCCATGTTGAAGGTGTTTCATCTAAAGAGTTTCGTCAAAATCGCATCAATATATTAGATCATAGTGCTGTTATCTTTACCAGTCGAACTGCAATTGACCATTTTTTTAGAATGTGTGAAGAACTTCGAGTTACAGTTCCTGAGGATATGAAATATTTCTGTATTTCTGAATCTACTGCATTTTATCTTCAAAAATATATTGTATATCGTAAACGTAAAGTGTTTTACGGAGAGCGTAGATTTGAAGATTTAATGCCTTTAATTACAAAGCATAAAAAAGAGAAGTTTTTAATTCCTTTATCAGACATTCATAAGCAATCTATACCAAAACTATTGGATAAAGGAAAAATAAAATATACCAAAGCTATCTTATATCGAACAGTAAGTAGCGACTTGTCAGACTTATCAGATGTTAATTATGATATTTTGGCGTTTTATAGTCCTTCTGGAATTGCTTCATTACTGCAAAATTTCCCCGACTTTAAACAAAACGATACTATTATTGCAGCATTTGGGCCTTCAACAGCAAAAGCTGTTGCCGATAATAAATTACGATTAGACGTGCAGGCTCCTACGCCAAAAGCTCCATCGATGACAATGGCTTTAGATATGTTTATAAAGAAATTTAATAAAGATAATAAGAATAAATAATTACTATTTATTTGATTGTTTTACATAAAGGGAATTTATTTTCCCTTTTTTTGTCTCATATAAAAAATAGCTACCATTGAAATAATGGTTCAGACCAATATCTGTTTTATTTGTCGCATATACAGAGTGCTTTTTTCTTTTTTGCGACTCTTTAAACAGAATAGCGTATCATTCAGTGGTGTAAAAAATAGAGGTGTAACATAATTTGAATGTCAGATATTCAGCACATAAATGATAGTAGAAGATGCAAAGTAAAAAACTAACATTTAAAAAAACAGAACGATTAACCCACAAGATCGTGATTAGTAATCTATTTACTAATGGCAATAGTTTTACTTGTTATCCTTTTCGTGTGGTTTGGAATGTTGAGAAATTAAATACACCTTATCCTGCACAAATAGCTGTTACTGTCTCAAAACGAAGTTTCAAGTTGGCGGTAACTCGTAATGTACTGAAAAGACGGATCAAAGAAATCTATCGACTGAATAAATCTACATTGTATGAGCAATTAGAGTCGGAGAACGAACAAATTGCTTTTATGCTGTTGTACTTACCCAAAAAGGTAATGACAACCGAAGAGCTAACACCCAAATTGCAAGGAGTGCTAGAGCGTTTGCTTCAAGAATATAAAAAGCTGAAAACAGAAAAAACAACAGAATAATATGAATAAATACCTCCTTTTGCTTCGTGATATTATTCTGTTTATAATGATTTTGCCAATTAAGTTTTATCAGAATTTTATTTCCCCATTGACACCTTCGGCTTGTAGATATACCCCTACTTGCTCCACTTATGCCATACAGGCATTAAAGAAACATGGTCCCATTAAAGGAACCTATCTTGCAATAAAACGAATACTTTCTTGTAATCCTTGGGGTGGACACGGACACGATCCTGTTCCTTAAACTCATTGTTTCAATCCAAATAAAAGCCAACAGTAAGCCATTTGTGTTTTGTTGTATTATTTCATTTGAAGTATCACCTTGTTGGCTGCTACCTTTAAAGCGACTTGTTGTCCTAATACTAAGGCATAGTTTTGCTGAATATGCCCTGCCGGAAAATCAAAACATACAGGATAATTATAGTCTTTTACTGCATCGAAAATAATTTCATAAGCTGATTTGCCAAAGGGAGTATCATTATTCATTTGGCTCATTCCTCCCACAATTAATCCATTTAAGGCAGATAGTTTATTGCCCATTTTTAGATTGTGCATCATTCTATCTAAATGATGTAAACTTTCTCCCACATCTTCAATGAAAAGAATTTTTCCTTCAGGAGAAAAATCAAGGTATGTTCCTCTTAAACTGTAGAGAATAGATAAGTTGCCGCCCCATAATTGTCCTGCACTTTCGCCATGTTTGTTTAGTGTATGAGTAGGAATTGTATAGTCAGGTATCTTTTGAGTTAAACAACTCATAAGTGTTGCCAATGATTCTTTATCCTCTCCTAAATTGATGGGCATAATGCTGTGTAGCGACTTTATTTGTAGGATATTATTGATGTAAGCATGCAATACTGTGATATCGCTAAATCCAATCAACCATTTTGGGTAGCGACGAAACAAGTCGAAATTAAGCTGCTCGATAATACGAACGGTGCCATATCCGCCCCTGCTACACCATATTGCTTTTATTTCAGGGTGATCTAATGCTTCTTGTAAATCGGCAATACGTTGTGCATCGGTTCCTGCAAACCGATAATGCTCGTTGGTGATATGCTTTCCTAAAACCACTTGTAATCCGTGGTTTTCTAATATTTCAATTGCTGCTTCTATGGGGGCTTTAGCTATTTTTCCCGCAGGAGAAACAATGGCAACTTTATCGCCTTGTTGAAGATGATCAACTTGATACATAAACAATCATTTTATTGGTTCTAACATCAATTTTATATGTCTGTTCCTATTTTTTATATCTACAGCCTATTTTTGAAAAGCGTAGCCTCTTTTTTAGTACCAACCTAATTGTGTTTTAGCAGAAAGAATATTCCTTCTTGCTCTGTTATTCTAGTGATGATACGATTTGAACGCTTTATCTTTGAGCCTCTTTTTACAAAAGAATATTTAAGGTGTTCGCTATGAAAGCCCTTTTGTATTTTAGGTTTTTCTATCTTTGCAAACATCTTGTAAATCTAGAAAAATATAAGAAACCATAGATTGTTTCCGTACATTTTTCAACCATTATTTTCACATTTCTAATATCCAAAAAAAAAGAAAACGATATGACAAAATTCAACAGAACTTTAGTAACAACAGCTTTACCTTATGCAAACGGACCTGTACATATTGGGCATTTAGCCGGTGTATATGTTCCTGCTGATATTTATGTTCGTTATTTAAGATTAAAAGGAGAAGATGTTCTATTAATTGGTGGATCTGACGAACACGGTGTCCCCATTACAATTAAAGCTAAAAAAGAAGGTGTTACACCTCAAGACGTGGTAGATAAATATCATCAGATTATTAAAGATTCTTTTGAAGAGTTTGGAATTACGTTTGACGTGTATTCTCGCACCAGCTCGAAGATGCATCACGAAACAGCATCTGAGTTCTTTAAGAAACTATATGAAAAAGGCGAATTTATTGAGAAAGTAAGCGAGCAATATTACGATGCCGAAGCCAATCAATTTTTAGCAGACCGCTATATTACTGGTACTTGTCCTCATTGTAAAAACGAGGGTGCTTATGGCGATCAGTGTGAAAGTTGTGGAACTTCATTAAATGCAAATGACTTGATTGACCCTAAATCAGCAATTACAGGCAATCAACCTCAATTAAAAGAAACCAAGCATTGGTATTTGCCTTTAGATAAATACGAGCCTCAGTTGAAAAAATGGATTTTAGAAGACCATAAAGAATGGAAAGCTAATGTGTATGGGCAATGTAAGTCGTGGTTAGATAATGGCTTGCATCCTCGTGCGGTAACCCGTGATTTAGATTGGGGTGTGAAAGTACCTGTTGAGGGTGCCGACGGTAAAGTGCTTTATGTATGGTTCGATGCACCTATTGGCTATATTTCTGCTACCAAAGAACTGACTCCCGATTGGGAAAAATATTGGAAAGCCAAAGATTCTAAAATGGTACATTTTATTGGAAAGGATAATATTGTTTTTCACTGTATTATTTTTCCAGCCATGTTAAATGCCGAAGGCTCTTATATTCTACCTGAGAATGTTCCTGCTAATGAGTTCTTGAACTTAGAGGGAGATAAAATATCTACCAGTAGAAATTGGGCGGTTTGGTTGCATGAATATTTAAAGGAATTTCCTAATAAGCAAGATGTGTTGCGTTATGTTTTAACTGCCAATGCACCTGAAACCAAAGATAACGACTTTACTTGGAAAGATTTTCAGGCAAGAAACAACAATGAGTTAGTAGCTGTATTCGGCAATTTTGTGAATCGTGCTTTAATATTAACACATAAATATTATAAAGGAATTGTTCCTGAAGCTGGAGAATTAACTGATTTCGATAAGGAAATCTTAGCTGAGATACCTGTAATCAAAGCCAATGTTGAAAAGAATCTAGAGACTTATCATTTTCGTGAAGCCTTAAAAGAGGCAATGAATTTAGCTCGATTGGGAAATAAATATTTAGCCGATACCGAGCCTTGGAAAGTGGTAAAAACCGATGAAGAAAGAGTGAAAACCATTATGAACATTGCGTTGCAAATTGTTACCAACTTATCTACTTTAATGGAACCATTTTTACCATTTACCACTCAAAAATTACGAGGCTTCTTAAATATAGAACCATTAGCGTGGGATAAGATTAGTGCAAATGTGCTTCCTGCTGGTCATCAAATTAACAAATCAGAATTGTTGTTTGAGAAGATCGAAGACGAGACCATTCAAGCACAAGTGGATAAATTGTTGGCAACAAAAGAGGCAAACGAAATTGCAAACTACGAAGCAGCACCTGCCAAAGCGAATATCAATTTCGATGATTTCATGAAAATGGATATTCGAGTGGGTACCATTGTAGCGGCAGAGAAAGTTGCTAAAACCAAGAAGTTGTTGAAATTAACAGTTGATACTGGCATTGATAAACGCACCGTTGTATCAGGTATTGCAGAGCATTATCAACCTGAAGATATTATCGGAACACAAGTGAGTATATTGGTTAATTTAGAACCTAAAAAGCTACGAGGTATCGAATCGCAAGGAATGATTTTGATGGCAGAAGATGCTGATGGAAAATTGGCTTTTGTATCGCCTGATAAAGCTGTTGTGGCTGGGGCTGAAATCCGATAGCAATTAAAATCAGACAATTTATTTAGGCATGGGCATATTGCTCATGCAATTTCTTTTTGAAAAATACCCATTGGCAATATACCAATCGTCTCCCTAGGCATTGGGGAAGGTTTTGGTATATTGCCAATCGTTTACTATCTGTACTAGAAAGGATAGAAATATTATCACATTAATCAATTATAACAAGTGGATAAATTTAAAATCGTTACCGACAAAATCATTAAGCAAAAGAGTGTGGCAAGTCCTCTGTTAGCTGAGTGGCAAAACAATCAACAAAAAATTGTCTTCACCAATGGTTGTTTCGATTTGGTACATCGTGGACATTTGGAATATCTAGCCAAAGCTGCCTCTATGGGCGATAAATTAATTATTGGTTTAAATACCGATGCATCGGTAAAAAGATTAAAAGGAGAGAATCGTCCTATAAATGACGAATACTCTCGTGCACTCTTGTTGGCTTCTTTGGGTTTTGTGGATATGGTGGTGTTTTTCGAAGAAGACACCCCTTATGATTTAATTCAGTTTGTGCAACCTGATATCTTGGTAAAGGGGAGCGACTATAAAGCTGAAGATATTGTGGGCTATGATATTGTAAAAGCCAAAGGTGGAACAATAGAAACACTCGATTTTGTAACAGGCTTCTCTTCTACAGCAATTATTGAGAAGATACAAAATTTGACAATTGGTTAATGCGACAATTGAACAATGCGATAATATGATAATTGGACAATGTGGTAATGTGATAATTTGGTAATGCAACAACAAAAACAGATACCTATTAGAAACTAGGGATCTATTTACTTTCAATCCTCAATTAATAAAAAAAAGATATGGCTGCAAAAACGAAAAGTGTATGGTTTTGTCAAAACTGCGGTGTAGAGTCTGCTAAATGGGTAGGGAAATGCCCGTCGTGTAACGAATGGAATACTTATGTTGAGGAGGTGGTAACCAAAACCAAAGCAACAACACAAGTGGTAGGTTCGCAACAACATACCCAAAACAAACCTTTAAAAATATCTGAAATATCTGCTTCTGAAGAAAAACGATACAATACGTTAAACAACGAATTGAATCGTGTGCTTGGAGGAGGATTAGTTCCTGGTTCGTTGGTGTTGATAGGAGGAGAACCCGGAATAGGAAAATCGACCTTAGCTTTGCAAATTGCTCTAGGATTAACAGCCTATAAAACCCTTTATGTTTCAGGAGAAGAAAGTGCCCAACAGATAAAGCTACGAGCCAATAGAATCAATATAGAGAATGATAATTGTTTAATTGTTAGCGAAACAATAATGGAACGTATCTTTACACATATCAAAAATACCAATCCTGATATTGTTGTGATCGATTCCATACAAACTTTGGCAACCGAGCGAATTGAATCGGCGGCAGGAAGTGTGTCTCAAATTCGTGATTGTACGTCGCAGTTGCTACAATTTGCCAAACAATCGGCAGTGCCAGTGTTGCTAATTGGTCATATTACCAAAGACGGCAGTTTGGCGGGACCTAAGATATTAGAACACATGGTAGATACTGTTTTGCAATTTGAAGGAGACCAAAATCACCTGTATCGTATCTTGCGAGCCACCAAAAATCGCTTTGGTTCTACCTCTGAAATGGGTATCTATGAGATGCAAAACACAGGATTACGTGAAGTTGCAAATCCATCAGAGCTACTTCTTTCACAAAACGATAACAAATTGAGTGGAACGGCCATATCTGCTGCAATTGAAGGAATGCGTCCTTTTTTAATTGAGATTCAGGCGTTGGTTAGTTCAGCTGCTTATGGTACACCACAGCGTTCTTCAACAGGATTTGATTTACGAAGAATGAATATGTTGCTAGCTGTTTTAGAGAAACGTGCTGGTTTTCGTTTATCAACTAAAGATGTGTTTTTGAACATTGCAGGAGGAATAAAAGTAAACGACCCAGCCATTGATTTGGCTGTGATTATCGCTGTTCTTTCTTCTAGTACCGATATTGCTATTCCTCGTGAGGCTTGTTTTGCAGGAGAGATAGGTCTGTCGGGCGAAATACGACCCGTAAGTAGAATTGAACAACGTATTGGAGAAGCTGAAAAGCTTGGTTTTCATCAAATATTTATTCCAAAACACAATGCCAAAGGATTAAACCTATCTAAATACAAAATAAAAGT
>PDWI01008115.1_pt1 | contig 12465 bp, 10 predicted proteins | sample 1430891 | NCBI WGS metagenome assembly PDWI01 (sample SAMN01162508, study PRJNA174530) | Oral metagenome, whole genome shotgun sequencing project. | biome: Marine environment; feature: Marine mammal; material: Swab sample of the gingival sulcus; isolation source: swab sample of gingival sulcus... | reverse complement strand
TTCTCCGCCATAATTTTCATATCGCCAAGAGCAGTGTATTGGTCTTTGATTTCTTCACGGCGACGAATCGTTTCATTTAAGTCTTCGCCAGCTTCTAATGATGGTTGTAGTGAGTTGAATTGCTCAACTTTATCTTCCATAAGCGCATCAATACCGTAAAGGGCAACACGACGATAGTCACCGATAATACGACCACGACCATAAGCATCAGGTAAACCTGTTAAGATACCGGCTTTACGACAACGCATAATATCTGGTGTATAAACATCAAATACGCCTTGGTTGTGTGATTTGCGGTATTTGCTGAAAATTTCACTGACTAATGGCTTAAGTGGTTTATCGTAAGTTTGACAGCCACCTTCAACCATACGCAATCCACCAAACGGCATAATGGCACGTTTAAGCGGTGCGTCAGTTTGTAAACCAACGATTTTTTCTAATGATTTGTCGATGTAACCCGCATCGTGAGAAGTGATTGTTGAAATGGTATCTGCATCAATGTCATAAGGTGCGTGTGTTTGGTTTTCAACTTTGATTTTTTCAGCAACATTTTCCCATAATTTGGTTGTTGCTTCTGTTGGTCCTGCTAGGAAGCTACCATCGCCTTCATAAGGCGTGTAGTTTTTTTGAATAAAGTCACGAACATTTACACTTGTTTGCCACTGTCCACCAGTAAAGTTTTTCCAAGCAGTTGGAAATTGAGGAAGGTCTTTCATATATTATTCTCCGAGTTAGAAATCATTTTCAGGAGTATTAAAAGGTACTTTACAAATGCATAGGAGATTAAGACAATTAGACCATATTATCGCTTGGTCAACGCTTAATCTGGTTTCAATCTATGGTGTTATCACACCGATACCAAACACTCCTAATCCTTTAAGCAAGATATTTGCTAAAAATCGTACTACTGGTATTTTCTAAATAGCCAATACCAAACAAAATTTATACCGCTATATTTTACTTGTTTAGCTTGTGTTTTACAAGTGATAAGCAACAAAAAAATTTTCTAGAAAATAATATTTTACTTATTATAAGCTATTCTTATGTGTTTGGAATATCTCATTTTTTTTACATTAACCCCTTAACTTTTGTGGTTTATGGTGATATAATTAAGCGCGTATTTAGAATTTACAATGGAGTGCTTTATATGAAAGTTCATTCGTTAGACCCTAATATGCTTATCGGCGGTGTTATCGCTGAGGATTGCGATCAGCAAATTGTTCATCTTAATTTGCAAAAAGGCAATGAAGTTCCCCCTTATGAAAAAGATGCGATTGTCATACTCGTTACCGTGAGTGGCAAAGCAAAAATCACTACCGATGAAGGCGATACAGAAATTACCGCCTCACAAGTTATTCGACTTGAACCTAATGAAAAACACACAATTACTGCGTTAGAGAACAATACGGTGATTGTTGCGATTAAACAACTGTGTTACACGACGGGGCTGAATAAAAAGCTACGTTTTGGTAACTGTTGTCTATAAACTTTACTGTTTATTATTTTACAACCGATTTATTCACTTAAAAATATAGGAAAACTACAATGATTCAAGGTATTCAAATTACACAAGCTGATAATGTTGCATTACTTAATTCTTTTTGGTTATTAGATGATGAAAAACAAGCCGTTCGTTGTCTTTGCTGCAAAGATGAAACTTACAAAGCTGATGATGAATTAGCACTTTCTGAACTTGGCAATGTTGAGTACAAAACAATACCAATGGAAGTTAAGCAAGCACCAGCTGTTGAAGGTGGACAACACCTAAATGTTAACGTACTTGACCGTGCGATGTTAGAAGAAGCAGCTAATGATCCAGATAAATATCCACAATTGACCATTCGTGTATCAGGTTATGCAGTACGTTTTAACTCATTAACGCCAGAACAACAACGTGATGTAATTACTCGTACTTTCACTGAGAAAATGTAGAACTTACATAGTCAAAAATTGCTACGATATAATGTCGTAGCAATTTTTTTGCATCATTTGATGGTGTCTTGTTTCAAATACCGATAGCTTGTATTTCTATCGTTGGCTTCATTCATAATAGCCTATCTTATTCAATGATGTTTATTCGCATCACACTTTCCACACACCGATGGCGGTGTTAGCTGTATAATCTTCTCTCTTTCAACATCGGTCAGTGGTTGTAAAGTGGTTCTTTCTAATAAACTTAAATCCTCAATCTGGAAATAACCTTTCTTATCGCTATGAATATCAATGCGATTAACCGTAGTGTCGGAGATGCCTATTGATACATTTGGGCTATAAATGGCTAAGTCATTGATATTTGCAAATTCAATATCGTAGCTACGCCCTCCCGATAGTTGCCACAGTGTTAATTGGTGGAAGCTACCATTAATATCCACGCCATAATCTGAAATTACCGTTAAATTAATCGGTTGCTCGGATTTGTTTTTTATTGTTTTACAAGGAATTACATTGTCATTAATACACTTGATTTCCCAGTCTTTGATCGGTAATTTAATGACTATTTTTTTATACTCATCATTTTGACGGTTTTTATCAATGATAGTTTGTCTAAAATCAACGGTGAGTGTTTTGTTTTTAATTGATGATTGTAGCTTGCTAATATCAAATATTTGATTGCAGTGATCGTAGCAACTTTCATCAATGACTTGAATGTTGTCTCTATCTTCAATTTCAAAAGCAATGTTAAGATTAAGATGTCCCTGTTCAAGTGCGATAAAGTCTATGGCTGATACATTAGCAACTTCACTGTTTTCTGTGGATAATATCCATTCAGTGTGCTGTGGTGGTACAGTTTGTCGTTGTTTGCTTAAATAAATATTACCGCTTAACAACACAACTAGCGTTAAACAGAGTAGCGATGTTGAAAATAAAACAATCGCTATTTTTTGGCTTGTTTTTTCATTGATGTTTTTGGCGTTCATACTAAATCCCTCCCTTTGAGTGCAAAGAAACTGGCAATAAACATTAATAATGGGGCAACTACCCACCACAGGATGTTTAATATGAAAGCTTTCACATTAAATAGATAGGTTTTGGTATCGAACCAATATTTCATTAGATCATCAATATCAGGCTCTATGGCAATAGCCAATAACAAGAAAACCAAAAAGATAATAAAGCCAAGGGCAATACTTTTAATGATTGGTAGGCGTTTGAAAAATATACTGGTCGTTAGGGCATAACTATTACAGCCTAAAAATAATGCCCATAAAGGAATTTGTCCCAGTGCGGTAATGTATTTGTAATCATTGGAAAATGAAATATCTTGCAGTGGAATAAACAACTGATACATACTGGGATCTCTATGTTCTGACATCGTTGCTATGCTAAACCAATGCACAGGTAGTGTCATTATTACAAATAATAAGGAATAAACTAAGGGATAAATAATCATTATTAGAAATACCGATAGCCCCCATTTTTCCAGTGTGGAAACAGGTTGCATTAATTCAATTAATCCTGATGCTGGCTTGGCTAACGAAGAGAAATATCGCAAAGAGAAAATAAAGCCTGTGGAGACTAACCCAAGATAATAAAAGCTACATTGCATGTCTGTTCTGTAATCATTTTTTACCATCAGTAAAGTCAAAAAATAAATCATGATTAAAATAGCGAAATGCCAGAAATAAGCACGTTTTTTCTCTCGCCAATGGGCAAGTGCATATTGTCGAAAACGTGGTAGGTGAAAAGTTTGGTTGATGGTTTTATCATTGACGCTCATTATTTGTCTCCATTGATTGCATTGATGATATTGGTTTTATTGAGGCTTAATGATTTGTAAAGTATTTCCATATTAATTGGGTTGCTTTTGCCGCTGGTGTTTGGGGTAATCCACGTAATTTGCTGACCGATAGTTTCGTAGTAAAGCATATTGTTGGGTAATGCCTTGTGTAAGCTATCGGTGTCGCTGTTAATATTGGAAATTCCCATTGTTAGCTGTTTGCCTAGTGTATCAATGCTTGACGACAATAATAATTCTCCGCCGTCAATAAACCAAATATGATTGATAATGCGTTCTAAATCGTGGGCTTGGTGAGTGCTAATCAGAACAATTCTGTCGGACTGTTCGGGGCTTGCCATTAAATTTTTGAATTGCTCACGGCTGACAATATCAAGTCCATTCGTCGGTTCGTCCATTAATAATACAGGCGTATGTGTCGCCAGTGCAAAAGCTATCGCCGATTTTTTCTTTTGCCCCAAGCTCATTTGTGAAAAACGTTTGTCGCTGGGGATTTCTAATTTTTCTAAATAATTGGCAAAGTGTTCAAGGTTAAATTTTGGATAAAAATGATGATGAGTTTTGCCCAAAATTTCGGGGCTTAAATCAGGCAAATGAAACTCCTCGGGCAAAATGTAAATTTGCGATAAGAAGTTTGGTAAGCGTTGGCGTGGGATATAACCTAATACCTTGATATCACCAGCGGTCGGTGTAATTAAGCCTGACAATAATTTTAATAAAGTGGACTTCCCACTGCCATTTCGTCCAAATAATCCGTAAATACCTGCTTGGCTAATTTCTGCATTAAACGATTGATAAATGCTTTCCTTTTGATAAGAGAAAGCCAAGTTGTTAATTTGAATGCTCATAGTTCATATATGCTCCGTTTTATTGATTGAACTACTATAACTTGTTTTTTGATAAAGTTATGTGAAGACTTTGTGACTTTTCAGTGATTTTTATGTGGAGATTAGCCGAGAAAATACCCTACTAAATAAATGGTTTATATTGTTATTGTGAATGGTAATTTAGCAATAAAAAAACCTATAATGCAAATAGTCGTTTTTTGTAAATCTGTGATACAATGTCGAATGTTTATTAACAATCTTAATTTATAGGTTAAAGTAATTATGAGTGAAATTTATAACGATTTAGACCCCCAAGAAACCCAAGAGTGGTTAGATTCATTAGAGGCAGTCGCTAAAATTGACGGACACGAGCGTGCCGAATTTATTATTGAACAACTACAAGAACGTATTACCAAGTTTACAGGAAAGCGCCCATTTAGTGCCAATACGCCTTATCTAAATACAATCCCCAAAGAATTAGAACCGAAAATGCCTGGCAATGCCGAGCTAGAACGGAAAATCAAATCATTAATTCGTTGGAATGCCATGGCAATGGTTGTGAAAGCAAATAAAACCTCGTCAGAATTAGGCGGGCATATTGCCAGTTTTGCCTCATCAGCAAGTTTATACGAAGTTGGTTTTAACCACTTCTGGCATGCACCGACAGAAAATCACGGTGGCGATTTGATTTTCTTCCAAGGTCATATTTCCCCAGGAATATACGCCCGTGCTTATCTTGAACGTCGTTTGAATAAAGAAGAATTACATAATTTCCGTCAAGAGTGTGATGGTCAGGGCTTATCATCTTACCCGCACCCATGGTTGATGAAAGATTTCTGGCAGTTCCCAACGGTCTCAATGGGGCTTGGTCCGATTATGGCGATTTACCAAGCACGTTTTATGAAATACTTACAACATCGTGGATTGCTACAAGACCAAGACCGCAAAGTATGGTGTTTTATCGGTGATGGAGAAACTGGCGAGCCTGAAACCTTGGGGGCAATTTCCATTGCTTCTCGTGAGAATTTGGATAATTTGATTTTTGTTATTAACTGTAACTTACAACGCTTAGACGGCCCTGTGAATGGTAACGGTAAAATTATCCAAGAATTAGAAGCCAACTTCCGTGGTAATGGTTGGAATGTGATTAAGCTAATTTGGGGTGGAATTTGGGATGAGTTCCTTGCCAATGACACCGATGGACAATTGAAAAAACGTATGGAAGAAGTGGTTGATGGCGACTATCAAGCCTATAAGGCGAAAGGTGGTGCTTATATCCGTGAACATTTCTGGGGCAAAACTCCCGAATTAAAAGCACGAGTTGCTCATTTATCTGATGATGACTTATTCAAAATGAAACGTGGGGGTCACGACCCAGAAAAAATTTATGCAGCCTTTGATGCAGCAGTGAAAACCAAAGATAAACCAACCGTTATCTTAGCTAAAACCGTTAAGGGTTATGGTATGGGCGAAGCTGGCGAAGGTCAGAATACGACCCACTCACAGAAGAAAATGGGCGAAGAGGCACTGCGACAATTCCGTGATCGCTTTGATATCCCAATCAGTGACGAAGAGTTGGAAAATGCACCATTCTACCGTCCTGAACTAGATAGCCCAGAAATGAAATATATGATGGATCAACGTGAAAAACTGGGTGGATTTTTACCAACTCGTCGCACCGAGGTTGAGCCATTAGAAATCCCAGGTTTAGATGCTTTCAAAGCACTACTTGAATCCACAGGTGATCGTGAAATTTCGACAACAATGGCGATTGTCCGTATTATGAGCACGTTGGCTCGTGATAAGCAAATCGGTAAGCGTATCGTTCCAATTGTACCTGATGAAGCACGTACGTTTGGTATGGAAGGCATGTTCCGTCAAATGGGTATCTATGCTCCAAAAGGACAGTTATATGACCCAGAAGATTCAGACCAATTAATGTGGTATAAAGAACAGAAAAATGGACAAATTTTAGAAGATGGTATCAATGAAGCGGGTGCGATGTCTGACTGGATTGCAGCGGCAACGGCTTACAGTAATCATAATATTCAAATGATTCCATTCTATATTTACTACTCGATGTTCGGTTTCCAACGTATTGGCGATTTGGCATGGGCAGCTGGCGATATGCAAGCTAAAGGTTTCTTAATCGGTGGTACAGCAGGGCGTACAACGTTGGCGGGTGAAGGTCTTCAACACCAAGACGGTCATTCACATATTCAAGCCCACACGATTCCAAATTGTTTGGCATATGATCCAACCTTTGCGTATGAATTAGCAGTGATTGTTCACGAAGGTATGCGCCGTATGTATGTTGAAAATGAATCCATTTTCTACTACATTACAACGATGAATGAAAATTACACTCACCCAGCAATGCCAGAAGGCGATGATGTACGTGAAAATATCTTAAAAGGTATGTACTTATTTAAAGAAGCGGGTAAAGGTGGCGTTACTGCACAATTAATAGGATCTGGTACGATTCTTCGTGAAGTGATTAAAGCTGCTGAGATTCTAGAAGGCGAGTATAATGTTGCTTGTGATATTTGGTCAGCACCAGGGATTAATGAACTGCGTCGTGATGGTGAGAATTGTGATCGCTGGAATATGTTGCACCCTGGCGAAGAGCGTAAAGTGCCACATATTGAACAATGTTTGGAAAATTACGAGGGCCCTGTAGTTTGTGCAACTGACTATATTAAGTTACACGCTGATTCACTTCGTCCGTATGTATCTCGTCAATTTGTTGCTTTGGGTACCGATGGCTATGGTCGTTCGGATACGCGCGTCGCATTACGTGAACACTTTGAAGTGAATGCAAAGTATATTGTTATTGCTACACTACGTGCGTTACAAGAAGAAGGTAAAATCAGTGATTCGGTTGTCAAATCAGCCTTTGAAAAATTTGAGATTGAGGCTGAGAAACCAAATCCTGTAACAGTTTAATTATACGTTATTAAAATTAAGAATTTTTAAGAGATGAAATAAATGAGTATTGAGATTATTATTCCTGATATTGGTGAAGGTAAATTCCCAATTATTGAAGCATTAGTTGCTGTCGGTGACACTGTTGCCGAAGAAGATGGTTTATTTGTGATGGAATCAGACAAAGCAACCATGGAAGTGCCAGCACCTACCAGTGGTGTGATTGCCAGTTTAACCGTGGGCATTGGCGATGAAGTCAGTACTGGCGATGTTATCGGTACAATGACGGCAGAAGGCGGCGATGCTGCCCCTGCCAAAACTGAGGAAGCAAAAGCAGAACCAGTAGCCGAAAAAGTAGCAGACAAACCTGCTGAAAAAACAGCAGAGCCAGTGAAAGCAGCTGAACCAGTAAAAGCAGCAGCCCCATCGACGACATCGGTATCAGCACCGATAGATGAAAAGGCATTCCGTGAAGCCCACGCCTCGCCATCTATTCGTAAATTAGCACGTGAACTAGGTGTTGATTTGGGTAAAGTACAAGGTACTGGCCGTAAATCTCGCATTACCGAGGATGATGTCAAACAATTTGTAAAATCAGTGTTGTCAGGACAAACTGCGGTTGCTGGTTTATCGGGTGGCACAGGCATTCCAGCAATTCCTGCCCAAGATTTCAGCAAATTTGGTTCTGTCGAAGAGCATAAATTATCAAAAATCAATACGCTGACAGGTGAGCATATGACCCGTTGTTGGTTAAATATCCCACATGTCACACAATATGATGAGGCAGATATTACCGACTTGGAAATTTTCCGTAAGTCACTGAAAGCCGAAGCTGAAAAAGTTGGTGTTCGTGTGACGATGTTGTCATTTTTGATGAAAGCGTTGGTCTCGGCAATGCAAGCCTACCCACGCTTTAATTCATCGTTATCAGCAGACGGTCAGTCATTGATTATGAAAAAATACTACAACATCGGTATTGCGGTTGATACACCAAATGGTTTGGTTGTTCCAGTTATCAAAGATGTTGATAAGAAATCAATTTATCAATTATCAGAAGATTTAATGGCGATGAGTAAAAAAGCCAGAGATGGCAAATTAACCCCTGCTGATATGTCAGGTGGTTCAATGACAATTTCGAGTTTAGGCGGTATTGGTGGTACAGCCTTTACACCGATAGTCAATGCCCCAGAAGTTGCTATTTTGGGTGTTTCTCGATCGAAAATGGCACCTGTTTGGAATGGTAGTGAGTTTGAACCTCGTAATATGTTACCGTTATCACTGTCTTATGACCACCGTGTCATTGACGGTGCTGATGGTGCGAGATTTACTCGACATCTTGCTGCAATGCTGGGCGATGCCCGTAGAATGTTGCTGTAAAAAAGCAATTATTTATTTGCAAAAAAGCCCTGCTATTTAGCGGGGCTTTTTTGTTTTCATCTAGCCCCACGTTATAAAACAGTTTAAGAATATATTTAACAAAAAAATAACAAAATGTTCATTTTATTTGGTTAATAATCCTACCTATACGTTATGGAATAATCTTAAATAACGTTAGATTAGTCCGTTGTTTTGCCTATTGTTTTATATCTGATTCGCTATAAGAGTTGTGTTTGAAATGATGAAGATTTGGGGATTTCTCCCCCCATTTATTGAAGAATGATGAAAAAATTGTTAGGATAGGTTTCCTTTTGTTACTATTCAAAAAGTATGAAAATAATTATTGGTGGTGCAGGTGATGTGGGTTGTCATTTGGCGAGTTTACTTGTTGGCGAATCTCACGAAATCGTAGTAATTGATTCTGACAGAGATAAACTCAATCGTCTAGAAAATCAATTAGATATTATGACGTATAAGGGCGATGTCTCTTCTTTTTCATTATTAAAAGAGGCTGCCATTGACACAGTAGATATTTTTATTGCAGTCAGTGACCGTCAAAATACTAATCTAATGGCAGGTCTGATTGCCAAAAAAATGGGGGCAAAAAAAGTCATTGCCCGTGTCAATAATCCCGAATATTTAGAACGTAGAAATGCGATGTTAATGCATCGTAGTGGTATTGATGTCTTAATTTCTCCCGAAGAACAAGCGGCAAATGAGATTGTTAATTTAGTTGAGGCTTCCATTCTGACGGAAACACATACCTTTGGTAACCGTGCACTACACCTATTTGCGGTAGTTTTAACTGACGAATCGCCGATTATTGGTAAAACAGCTGCCGAAGTATCAGTACTGGGGGAGTCAGAAGCACAAGCTATATTTTCCCCTATTTGCCTAATTCGTAGCGAAAATGAAACACTTGGTACTTGTCAGTTTTTACAGCCTGATGACATTTTTAAGATAGGGGATAGAGTATATTTCTTAGCGGTGGAATCTGCCAGAAATTATATTTATGAATTATCTGGGCAAATTCATTCTTACTTATCTGATGTGATTATTTTAGGTGGTGGTCGGATTGGTAGTAAAGCGGCAGCCTTATTACAAAAAGCTAAGCACAGAGTAAAATTGATTGAACGTAATCGAGAGCGTGCCGAAGATCTTGCTGATGAGTTATCTGATGTGATGGTTTTACAAGCCGATGGACGGGATTCTGATTTAATGATTGAAGAAGGTATTGGTGAAGCTGATGCCTTTATTGCTGTCACAGGGCGTTCAGAAACCAATATGGTGGCGTGTTTATTATCAAAAACCAAGGGCGTGACAAAAAACATTGCCTTGGTTGATAACACTGATTATGTTCGTCTAAGTCAAGCTGTTGGCATTGATAGCTTTATCAATAAAAAGCAATTAACTGCCAATGCGATTTTAAAATACGTTCGTAAAGGAAAAGTTTTAGATGTGATTAATTTATCCGATTTAGATACGGTGGTGATGGAGTTTCGTGTCAATGAGAATAGTCCATTGATTGGCATCAGTATCGGTGAATTGAATTTACCTGATGAAGTGGTTATCGGTGGGGCAATTCGTAATGGACAAGGCTATCTTGCTAACGATCGCTTTGTGATTGAACCATTTGATCGCATTGTGATTTTCTCGGCGACAGATTATATGGCGATTGTTGAAAGTCTCTTCTAATTTCACTTTCAAAAAGACTGATAATGGCATTTCTAAAAAAAATTAATTTCCCAATTATTATTAAAATTAATGGCGCATTATTGTTGCTCTGTGCGATGTTTATGTTGTTGTGTGTGCCTGTTAGTGTGTATTATCACGATACACTTTATCAAAGTTTTTTATTGGCAGCGGCAGTCACTATGGCAATCGGTGCGATTTTCTTTTTATTCAATCGTAAAGCTAATAAGGATATCGGTCGGCGAGAAGGTTATCTGATTGTGACCTGTGGTTGGCTATTTATGGTTGCTTTTGGTACATTACCTTATTTATTAGCCATTCCACACTTAACGGAATTGGCACAATCGGTCAATCATCTCAATGTCAGTAATGCCTTATTTGAAACGATGTCTGGTTTTACCACGACGGGGGCATCCATTCTTAATGATATTGAAATTATGCCAAAGAGTTTACTTTTTTGGCGAAGCTTAACACATTGGATTGGTGGAATGGGGATTATCGTTTTAGCTGTTGCTATTTTGCCATTACTGGGCATTGGTGGAATGCAGTTATTTATTGCCGAAGCCCCTGGAATCACGCCTGATAAATTACACCCTCGTATTACCGATACGGCAAAACGCTTGTGGCTGATTTATGTTGCTTTAACATTGACTGAAACGTTGTTACTCAAAGTATGTGGGATGGGCTGGTTCGATGCAGTTAATCACGCAATGAGTACCTTATCAACAGGTGGTTTTTCAACGAGAAATGCCAGCATGGGATACTGGCAACAACAGCCACTAATACAATATATTGTCATTATTTTTATGATGTTAGCAGGGACCAGTTTTGTATTAAACTATTATTTATTAAAACGCCAGTTCAAGAAGGTCCTTTCTAATCAAGAGTTTCTAGTTTATTTAAGCATTATTATTTTATTTTCGGCGGTCTTTGCAACGGTAATTGACTCTGATCAAGCAGTATTGCCTATGCTACCTGACCGTTTGTCTAGGTTAGAATATTCCATACGTGAAAGTCTATTTTCTGTGGTTTCAATTGTTACGACAACAGGTTTTGTTACAGTAGATTTTGCACGATTTACACCGATGATTTCAATGTTGTTTTTCTTGCTAATGTTTTTGGGTGGTTGTGCGGGTTCAACCTCTGGTGGGATGAAAATTATTCGACACTTGATTTTATTTAAACACGCTAGAAATGAATTTAGACGGCAGCTACACCCCAATGCTGTTGTTCCAGTGCAGTTCAATGGAAAAAGTATTCCAAGCAAAATCATCTCAAATGTTACCGCATTTTTTATGGTGTATATGATGATATTTATTTTAGGAGCTGTCATTATTGCGTGGCTAGATAGTGATGGTGTCGCTGACCCAACTGCCTTTTCATCGGCACTCAGTGTAGCAGCAACAACACTCGGTAACGTCGGTCCTGCCTTTGCCAATTACAGCCCAACGCATAATTTTGCTGAGATGACGGATGCAGGCAAATGGTTCTGTTCACTGTTAATGTTATTAGGGCGGTTAGAATTATTTACCGTGCTGATTTTATTTATTCCCGATTTTTGGCGACGTTGATTTTTTAGAAATTCTTAGTTATGGCGAAATAGGCTATCGGTGGCGTGAATAAATTCACGCCACCGATAGCCTTATTTGTTTTTATTTTTCACTGTATCTGTTTTTATGCGACCTGTATTGTCGTTGTGACACCTATAATAATATTCATCAATCAATTTCAATAGAGGATAATTCGATGAAAACAGAAAATATATTAACAGGTTGGGATACATTAGATAAACACTTATCGGAATTAGGAGGATTTAAGCGAGGAGAATTAACGGTTCTGGCTGGGCGTCCTATGATGGGGAAAACGACATTGATGTGGAATTTATTTTATCATTTACATCAACATAAT
>PDWI01020139.1_pt1 | contig 12467 bp, 5 predicted proteins | sample 1430891 | NCBI WGS metagenome assembly PDWI01 (sample SAMN01162508, study PRJNA174530) | Oral metagenome, whole genome shotgun sequencing project. | biome: Marine environment; feature: Marine mammal; material: Swab sample of the gingival sulcus; isolation source: swab sample of gingival sulcus... | reverse complement strand
TTCTATGCCGGGGGATTCAACACCATGCGCGGCTACAAGCGCCGTCATCTGGGGCCCGACGATGCCGCTGCCGATCCCCGCGGCGGGCAGTTCACCTTGCTGGCGGGCGCGGAGCTGCGCTTCCCTTTGGTCTGGCGCTTTGACGGGGCGGTCTTCTGCGACGCGGGACAGGTGTGGCGGCGGCGCCGGGATGTGGTGCTGGGAGATCTGAGCGGGGCGGTGGGGCTGGCGCTGGATCTGCGCACCCCCATCGGGCCCATCCGGGTCAACTACGCCCGCAATGTCATCAATCGGCTGGCGGGTGAGGGTCGGGATCTTTTCAGCGTGGGGGTGGGCTACCCATGGTGAACAAGCCTTTCCGGCTCAAGCTGCCTTCTTGGTTCAAGACGCCTTCTTGGCTCAAGCTGCCTTCTTGGCTCAAGACGCGCCCGATGCGGTGGCTCCGCCGCATCCTGTTCTTTCTGCTGCTGGGCCTGTTGATCCTGCTCCTGCTCCTGGCGGCGGTCCTTCTGCTGCCCGCGGGACGCGAAGCGGTGCTGAAGCTGGGTCTGAGTCAGGCGGAACGCTTCGTGCCCGGCCAGATCAGCAGCGGCCGGATCCTCTGGCCCGAAATGGGACGGCTGGAACTGCGGGAGGTGCTCTGGCGGGCGACGCCGGAGGACACCCTGCCCGGGTTGGCGCCCGGCGACACGCTGGCCTTTGTGCCGCACCTGGTTCTGGCCCTGGATCTGGGCGCTCTGCGGGAACGTGAACTGGTGGTCACGGAACTGCTGGTGCGGGCCGGGCCCGTGGACGTGCCGTCCATCATGGCCCTGTTGCCGCCCGCGCCATCTGAGGCCGCCGCGCCGGATTCCGTGCCTGACTCCCCTGGATCCGGGGGCATCCCTTTCCTGAAACCGGGCAGCTTGCCGCTCGTGCCGTCGGCGCGGTTGGCGGGGGCGGATCTTCTGGGCCGACGGATCCTTCTGCCCGATGGCATGGAAATCCTGGACGCCGGCCTGCAGGTGGAAGCGGAACTGCGGACGGGCCGGACACCGCAGCTGGTGGTGACGCGGGGGCATGGTCGGCTGGAACAGCCCACGGCCGATGGTCCGGTCCGCGTGCGGGCCGACAGCCTGGGGCTGGACCTGCGGGCAGACCCCGAGGCGCGGACTTTCCACTTGCGGCACCTGACCCTGGACATCCCGGAGGCGGGACCCGACACGCTGCGGGCGGCCTGGCGTCAGGCCGGGGGCGTGGCCTTGCGCTGGGCTGGGCGGGGCTCCTGGACGGAGACAGGCCTCAGCCTGGAACTGGCCGGCAATCAGATTCTTCCCGGACCGGATCATCTGCGGCCGTTGTTGCCCCCCGAGGTGCCCACGGACTGGCAGGGTCCGCTACGCGGCCATCTGCGCCTGGAGGCCGCGGTGCCGGATCTGCGGCAACCGGATCCACGGGTCCGGCTGGATCTGGATTTCTCATCTACGGACTGGCTGGATCGCCTGGTGCTGGAGGGGGCTTACAGCGGGGGGCGGGCCCGCGTCGACAACCTGGAACTGGCGGCCCTGGGGACGCGGCTCCATCTCGAAGCCGTGGTCGATACCCAGAAGGTTGCCGGTAGTCTGCGCACCGCCTTGCAGGACAGCACGGTGCTGCGGCGTCTGGGAGTGCCGGCCCTGGCGGCGGCGGATGCGGCTCTGGACCTGCGCCTGGATGTGGACGGCCGCTGGCCCGTTCCCGGGGTGGACATGGCCTTGGACGCGCGGCTACGCACGCCGGATCTGGATCTGCCCAGGCTGGAGGCTCGGGTTCAGGGGGATGCCGCCGGTCTGGTGGCTTCCCTCGCGATGCCACGAGGACTGCGGGCGGGCACCACCACGGTGGACAGCTTGCGCGTGGACGGGCACGGGCGCTTCGTCGCGCCCGATTCCCTGACGTTCGGCCTGGCGGCCGGCGCCTTCTCCCCGCTGGGCAAGGTGCTGCTGGGAGGAGCCGGGGAAGTGGGGGCGGTGCGCTCCGTGCGTCTGGATTCCCTGGTCATCACCGCCCTGGACAGCACCATGCGCACGCAACAGCCCGCCTATTTGACCCTGGGCCCGGGGCCCCGGGACTGGTATCTGGAGAACCTGCAACTGGCAGGGGGCCTGGGCACGGTCCGGATGGGCGGCGGCCAACAGGGCGCGGGCCTGGCGCTGGATCTGGGGCTGGATCTTCTGCTCGGCAGCCGCTTCCTGCAGGAGGTGGTGCCCAATCCGCTGTGGGAGCAGTACGGAGGGACGGATCTGGTCTTGCGCTCCTCGGTGGATCTGGGCGCGGGGCCCACCGGGCCTCGCTTTTCGGGCGACGCCCACGCCGGGCTGATGCCGACCGAAGACATCCCTCCCTTGAGTGCCGATCTGGACTTCCGGTTGGCCCAAGGGCCCGTGTCCGATTCCAGCGGCGATTCCGATTCGGAGACCGATCCCGGTTTGGGGGCCGATCTGGCTATCCGCATGGCTGACCGGACCCTGTTGCGCGGTTCTTGTCTGTGGCCCGGCGAAGCGGATATGGAGCACCAGACCTGGGTGCCGGATCCCCGGCGGGGCCTGCAGGTGACGGTGCCGGACCAGCAGCTGGATCTATCTTGGCTGAATCCCTATCTGCCCAAGGATTTCGCCGTCACCGGGACCATGGGGTTGGGGTTTGTGCTGCGCCAGGATGGGGGATCGGCCGGCCTGATGGATCTGGTCCGCACCAGTCGTGTGCAGGGCCACCTGAACGTGCAGGATGGAAAACTGGAACTGCCCCATCGTTCCCGGGTGGCCTTGCAGGCGGGTGCGACCCTGGCCGGTCCTTTGCAGGATCCGCGCCTGGAGGGAGAGGTCATCGTCCCCAACGGTTTCCTGCGCCTGCCGGAAATGCCACCGACCCTGCTACCCAAGCAGGGGAGCAGTTATCTCTGGACGGCCATGGCCCGGCAGGACAGCTTGCCCCGGGCCGCGTCCGCGGGCGCGGTTTCCCGGCCTGGAAAATCCGGGACGACTCCAGCGGGTCCCGATTCCACGGCGGCGATCGTGTCCCTGATCCCGGATCTGGATCTGCGGGTGCGGGTGCCGGGGAGTTTGATGCTCAGCGGGTTGGGGTTGAACGCGGAGCTGGGCGGCGATGTGCTGGTGAGCAGGGGCAAGGACCGCAAGGGGCGGCCCGCACCGGTCTTGACCGGGGAGATGGAGTTGGTGGACGGATCCCTCAAATTCATGAACCACGTTTTCCGGCCCGAGGAGACCCGGGTCCGCTTCCAGGGCGCGGCCCCCCCGAATCCCATGCTGGATCTGTTGATGGCCGCCGATGTTTCCGGTTATCGCATCATCCTGGAGGTGCGTGGTTTTGCCAATCAGCCCGAAATCGATCTGCGCAGCGAGCCCGCCCTTGACCAGACCGATATCGTGGCCGTGCTGCTTTTCGGGCAACCCATCAACGATCTGGACAATGATCAGCGGGGGCAGGTGGACCGGCAGAAGGACCCGGGCGCGCAGCTCAAGCAAAACCTGGCGGCCATGGCGGTGGTTTTGGGGGGCACGGGGGTGCAGAATCAGGTGACCAGTACCCTCGGGGTGGACATGGTGGACCTGGGTACCGATTCCCAGGGCGGCAGCACTCTGATGGTGGGCAAATTCCTGACGCCCCGTATCCTCCTGAAATACAACAAGAGTCTGGAAAAGAGCGGGACGTACTTCATGACCCTGGAATACACGCTGAGCCGCTACTTCCGTCTGCTCTCTTCCTACGGCCAGGGGGAAGAGGGCTCCGGCCTGGAGTTGCGCTGGATCCGGCGCGACTAGTCCGGATCATTCATGAACGCGCCAGGCTAGATAGACGAAATCCACCGATCCCAGACCACGTAAGCGCTCCGGGAAGGCAGTGTCCTGGTGGCCGGCATGTCCGGTTCGGGGCGGCCTTCCGGATCGATGTCCCGCCCGGTGATCGCGGCGGTGTCGACAACCCATCCCCGAGCCCAGCCCTTGGGCTGCGGCGGCAGGGTGAACTCCTGCGGCTCGTCCGAGGCGTTCAGCAGCACATGGATCTGCTCCTGTCCGTCGGGATCATGCAGGGTCCAGGCCAGGATGTGGCTTGCCGGGGACCAGTCCGGGGCGCCGGGCTGTCGGCCGTGCCAGCTGATATCCCCCAAGGCTTCCGGATCGGTGGCCCGCCAGAAGCGGTCCTCCCGCAGGATCCGGCGTTCCGCGGTGAAACGGATCAGGGCCTCGACGAATTTCCGGGGTTCCGCGGCGGCATCGACCTGGGTCCAGTCCAGCCAGTTCAGGGGGTTGGCCTGGTTCCAGGGGTTGTTGTTGCCCTGGCGGGTGTGGCCGATCTCGTCACCCATGGCCAGCATGGGCGTGCCGTGGGAAAAGAAGAGCACGGTCAGGAAGTTCCGGATCTGGCGCGCGCGCAGGGCCTGGATCGCCGGGTCGGTGGTGGGGCCTTCGACCCCGTGGTTGCTGCTGAGGTTGTGGTTGCTGCCGTCGCGGTTCTCTTCGCCGTTGGCTTCGTTGTGTTTCTCCGCGTAACTGACCAGGTCCGCCAGACTGAAACCGTCGTGGCAGGCCACGTAGTTGATGCTGTGGCTGGGTCTTTCGGACGGCCCGGCATACAGGTCCCGGCTACCGGTGATGCGGGCCATCAGGCCCTCGATGGTGCCTTCATCGCCCCGCCAGAACGCGCGCACGGTCTCCTTGAAGGCCCCGTTCCATTCCGCGAAGCGGTGGCCGGGGAAGGAGCCCACTTGGTACAGGCCACCCGTGTCCCAGGCTTCGGCGATGAGGGTGGTGCCCGCCAGCAGGGGGTCGCTTTCGATATCGTCCATCAGTGGGGGGCGGGACAGGGGCGCGCCATCGGAGCCGCGGGTCAGGGCGCTACCCAGGTCGAAGCGGAAGCCGTCCACATGCATGGCGCGGACCCAGTAGCGCAGGCTGTCGGTGATCAGGCGACGGGCCACTCCCCCGTTGGCGTGCAGGGTGTTGCCGCATCCGGTGTAGTCCCGGTACTGACCGGTCTCCGCATCGTGCAGATAATAGCCCGGATTGTCCAAGCCGCGGAAGCTGAGGGTGGGGCCGTCGGTACCGCCCTCGGCGGTGTGGTTGTAGACGACGTCCAGGATCACGCGCAGCCCGGCCCGGTGCAGGGCTTTGACCAGATCGCGGAATTCATCCACGCAGGCGGTGGGTTCGGGGCGGCTGCTGTACTGGGCGTGGGGCGCGAAATAACCCAGGGTGGAATAGCCCCAGTAATTCTGCAGGCCGGGGGGGCTGTCCTGGGTCTCGAATTGTTGTATCGGCAGCAGTTCCACGGCCGTGACGCCCAACTTCTGCAGGTACGGGATTTTCTGGATGCAGCCGGCGTAGGTGCCGTGCAGCCCTTCGTCCAATCCGCTGCTGGGGCTGGCCGTGAAACCGGCCAGATGCATCTCGTAGATGATCTCTCGACCGGCGGGCGGGGGCAGGGGGGTGTCCCCTTCCCAGTCATACCGGTCCGTGTCCACCACCACCGAACGCAGGGCGTGGGCCGTGTTGTCGCCGCGGGCCCGGGCGGCGCTGCGCCGATAGATGCCTTGGCCGCATATGGCCCGGGCGTAGGGATCGAGCAGAACCTTGTCCGGATCGAAGAGCCGGGCCTGCTGAGGCTGCCGGGGCCCTCGGGCGCGCCAGCCGTAAACCTGCCCGTGCCCCAGGCCGGGCACGAATACATGCCAAATGCCGCCGGTTCGGTGGATGGTGGCGTCCAGGCTCAGGGTCCGCGAGGGAGCCGGGTCCTCGGGGCCGGCGAAAAGCAGCAGGTCCAGCCCCAACGCGTCCGGGCTGTGGATGGAAAAATTCACGCCGTCCGGATGGCAAGAAGCCCCCAAGGGGGCCGGGGATCCCGGGGAAATGGGCTGGGACACGGTTGGACTCCTTGGGGTCGGGGGTGGAGAAAAGAACCTAACCCTGAAAGCTGTTTCGGTCGACCGGGAATTGATATGGACCGGATAATTTCGGGTTAAAGGTATCAGCGATCAGCCGATAGAACAGGAACGAAACTGCGGCCCCGCCCGAAGGAATCGGCGGGATGGGACGGCCTGGACAGAACATCGGGAAGACTCATGCTCATCAACACCCTGCAATCCCTGGTGACAGCCGGCAATGATGCTTTGCAGACCACCTGTGGTCTGCCTGTCCTGTCGGAGGACGTCATGACGGTCCGGCACGGCAACCTGACCTTCCCGTTCCTGGGAGAAATCGCCTTCCGCGGTGGCACCCTGCAGCACCTGTACCTGGGGTGCGATGCCGCCCTGGGCGGCCATCTGGCCGAAAAAGGAGTCCTTGGCGAGGCCGCAGGGCAGAGCAGCGTTCTGGAAACCCTGATCGGGCATTTTTTGGCTAGCGTTCTGGAAGATATGTCCGGACGGCGGCCCCAAGGCTGGGTGGACCTTCGGTTTCCGCTTCCGGACCGAGGTGGGCAACCTCTATCTCATGGCGGAGGTGCCTTCGCGCGCGGAATGGGAACAGGCCAAGGGATCGGGCTTTTTGCAGAAAATGACCCAGGCTTATCTGCCGAACGGGTGGATCAACCGGGAGCGACTGGATTTTGCGGCGGATATCGAGAATTTCCTGATCTTCCTGCGCAAAACCGAACTGGATGTGCAGGTGGATGTGCCGGGTCCTGACGAAACCTTCACCATGCACACGGGCACCCTGGTCGAAAGCACTCTGCTCCATGGCCGACGGGTGCTGCGGCTGACCCTGGATCTGTTGGATACCGCCGAGCGCGGTCTGCAGCCGGGGGAGCAGGTCTTCTGCCGGGTGGGTCTGAAGGAACGGGCCCTGTCCTTTCGCTGCCAGTATCTGGGGCAGGGGCCCTACGCCATTGCCGGCACGGCATCCGTCAACAGCGTCTTTTTCTCCGTCCCCGAGGCCCTCACGGTGGAGCAACGGCGGCGGGCGTTCCGGATCCAGCCGGGAGAGCCCATTCCCGTGGAAATTTCTCCCGCCCCCAAGGATGGGGCGGAGGGTGGGGCGGAATGGTATCGTGCCCAACACGTGCATGGCCACCTGGTGGATCTGAGTTTTTCCGGGGCCTTCATCCAGGGGGAGAAGGACCAGCTGCTGCAGCGGTTCAAAGAGGGGGACCGGGTCATCTGCCGGCTCCATTTCCCCGCGGAGGAACAGCCTCTGAATATTCTGGGCGTCATCCGCCGCGCCACCATCGGCGTGAACAAGCAGAAAGGCCGACAGGGCGAACTGGGGCTGGAATTCATGGTGACCGAACACATGGATCGCTCTGCCCTGGAGTTTGTCCGTCAATACGTCTTGTCCCAGCAACGGGCCTGGCTGTCTCGGCGCATCCCCACTGCCGGCGCCCTCTAGATCCGGATTATCCATGAAGAAGCCGGCGCAGTTGGTCAACACCCACCTGGTGACGCTCTTTCTTCATGAAAAATCCGGGATGATGGTGACCTCCAATCGATCCTGATCGTTCCTTCCCCCTTCCCGAAACATCTTATTGGGCATTATCCCTGCCGCCCGGCACGACCCTTGCGGCACCCCCTCTGAAGAGACGTGGTCCCGTGCAGGACGCCCAAATCAGGCATCATGCGGAAACGCGGATCGGCATTTTGCAAGGGTTCTCGAAGATAGCCCACGGCAAAAACCCCGAGCGAGGCAGCTGAGGATGAGCTACGGAACAAAAAAAACAAACAGTGTGCTGGTGATTCTGGTCATGATGGTCCTTGGGGCGCTGCCTGCCCTGGCGTTCGACCATCTGGAAATCACCGTGGTCTATCCCCATCTGGTGGGAGGGCATCCGGCCGTGACGGTGGAAACCCCGTTCAGCGTGAATGTGCGCGCGGTCAACGGCGACGGCAGCACCGACGTGAACGCCGGTTTCATCCACGCCCAGCTCAGCAGTCCCGATGTGGCGGCGGTGCTACCCGGCAGCGCCTATCTGCTGAACGGCGAGCACCAGTTCGACGGCCTGCGGTTCTTGGCGGACGGCCAGCCCGTGCGGCTACGCGTGCGCGATGCGGACGACGCTTCGGTGCCCGTGGCCGAGGTGGTCATCAATTGCTACAACTTCGTGCACCACTTCGATATCAGCGTGCCGGCGGGGGACAAGTATGTGGACCAGCCCGTTGATCTGACGATCATCGCGCGGGATGCCGAAGGCACCGCGGTGCTGAACTTCCACGATGACGTGACGCTGGACGCGTTGGTGGGCAACTTCCCCTCCGGGGCCACGCTGACGCTCAACGGCGGCGGCTTCTCCTCCGGACAGATCACCACACCGGTGACCTTCTGGGGCACCGACCCGGTGACCCGCGAGAACGTGCTGACGGTGCACAACTCCGTGGTCTATCCGGGGCAGTCTCTGGCGGCCGAAGGTTCCGCCACGATCACGCCCCTGCATCCCGGTCTCCTGGATGACATCGTCCTGCTGCTGCCCGGCGAGACCCTGACTCCCGGCGTCAGCCCCGGCAAGAGCGGCGTACCCAACGCCCAGACCAGCGGCCAGAACTTCGGGGGCATCAGCGTCTACGCCACGGATCAGCACTGGAATCCCATCGAACCGGCGACCCTGCCCAACCTCAGTTTCACCAGTGACGACCCCAGCGGCGGCGTGAGCCTGCCGGCCGGTGGCCCCATGGGCGGCAACCCGGAATCCAGCCTGGGCATCACGTTGATTCGCTCCGGCTCTACCCGTATCACCGCCACCGCCAGCGGCGCGGTCAACGCCACCAGCCGCAGCGACGTGATCATCAATCCCCAGGGGTTGGATCACTTCGAATTCGACACAGGCGTTTGGAATCCCGCCGACGCCCAGGTCACGACCATCCCCTTCAACATCCGGATCTACGCGCGCGATACCAACGGCAACACCTTCCCTCTGAACGGGGCGGTCAGCCTGCGGGCCCGCATCGGCGCCGGGGATGAGAGCGCCGACTACGTCATCACCTCCAACAGCACCTTCGTGAACGGCCAGCTGGACGCGCAGGTCCAGGTCACCAAGCGCGGCTTCAGCGCCTACCTGATCGTGGACAGCGGAGTGGTGGGCGTCTCGCCCTCCTTCCAGGTGAACGCCGGTCCTTGCGAGAAGATTCTGTTCAGCATGCCTGGCGAGACCTGGGTCAACGGTCTGAACGACGAGCACTTCAGCGGCAACCAGGGCACGCCCAACGCCGTGACGGCAGGCGACATCATCCAGCCGGTGACCCTGCGCCCGGTGGACCGTTACAACAACCTGGCGCCCGGCTCCCGCAACGTGACCCTCAGCTGCCCCAGCGGCTACTTCGAGCTGCCCGATTATCCGGGCAACGTCATCACCATCAACAATCCGACGGATGTGCGTGTGATCCTGCGTTCGGCCGACCAGTTGCAGCATCTGCGGGCTGAGAGCAGCGGTATCGACGCCAACGATTCCAGCCCCATCATCGTCTCGCCGGCGCCGTACGCGCGCATGGTGGTGCAGGCTCCGGGTGAAACCCTGGATCCGGGCATCTTCGACAGCATCGAGGACGATGGCAAGGTGGGCGATCCCGCGGTGCAGGATGCGGGCGTGCCTTTCGATGTGGAAGTTTTCGCGACGGACGCCTACTGGAACCCCGTCAGCGATGTGGATCCGGTGCTGCCCTTGAACATGGATTTCAGCAGCACCGACACCCAGGCCGTCCTGCCGGCCCCGGGCCAGGCCATCAACGACAACAACGGGGATTTCGAGGTCACCCTGATCACCCTGGCCGACCCCAACCACCAGACGGTGCGTGTGGATGACAACGGCAGCGGGGTCTTCGCCTTCACGACCATTCCCATGAAGGCGGGCGTGATCGACCACTTCGATATCGGCATCAACAACCGGACCAACCCGACGCCCGCCGATGCCCTGGATCCGATCCCGGACCATCGTGTGGGCAGCCTGTTGCCCAACGTGACGATCATCGCGCGGGACATCTTCGGCAACCATGTGGCGGATTTCAACGAGTTCGTGACCATGTACGTGAGCCACGGCTCCGGTATCCTGACGCCCACCAGCGTGGACATGAGCCAGGGTCTGGGGGCGGGCACCTACCACGGCGCCTGGCGCGGCAACATCCAGATCACCCGCACCGGCGAGGACGTGCGCCTGTTCGTGCGTGAGGACACCTACGCCCACACCGACAGTTCCAACACCTTCGATGTCTTCGCCCAGGCCCAGGATTACGCCGATCTGGTGGTCCTGCTGCCCGGCGAGACGCACACGCCGGGTATCGCGCCGGGGAAGGCGGGATCGCCCCTGCCGACGACCGCGGGCGAGCCCGTGGTGGCCCGGGTCATCGCCACGGATGCGTACTGGAACCAGGTGCCGGTACAGCCCCAGGTGCATTTCGCCAGCAACAGCTATTTCCAGATGATCAGTCCCAACGACGGGGCGCTGGATCCTGACGGCTCGGCGGTTTTCGATCTTTTCTTCCGCACGGCCACCACCCATAACCTGACCGTGTCGGACCTGATCGTGCCGGCGCGTACAGACACCAGCAGCATCGGCGTCCAAAGCGCCGAATTCAGCCGCCTGATGCTGCTGCTGCCCGGTGAGGCCGCCGATCCGGGCGGGCCGGAGGCCGACGGGAAGATCGGCACGCCCATCCCGCAGACCGCCAGCCTGGAATTCGACGCCCGCGTGCGCGCGGTGGACCAGTTCTGGAATCAGGTGGGCAACGGCAGCGAGCACGTCTGGCTGGCCAGCGACGACAATTCCATCACCGACACCAACCCCCTGAACAACGGCCAGAGCCTGGTGGCGGGCGAACTGGTCATGCCCGTCTTCCTGACCAGCACCGGGTACGTGACGGTGGCGGCCACGGCCATGGACAACCTGGACATCACCGGCCAGCAGGCCACCGTGCAGGTGCAGCAGGGTGCCACCTACCTGATCGATGTGCCGGATTCCGCCTACGTGGGCCCGCCCCAGACCTTCGAGATGACCATCAGCCTGGTGGATGAATTCGGGATGCCCATGCCCGCGGCCAACAACGGCTTCAACATCCAGGCCCTGCGCTCCAACCTGGAGCCCGCCAGCAGCACGCTGCAGATCACCAGCGGACAGTTGGCCGCCGGCACCCCATCCGGATGCGGCCCAACGGCCTGGAATATGTGGTGACGCTGGACCAGGACCATGAGGCCGTGGTGGGGCCGCCGGCCACCTTCCCCGTCGATGTGGTCCTGCGGGATGTGGACACCCACACCATCGTGGACGAGGACCGCGGCCTGGATGTGGCCATCATGAACGCCCTGAACGGCGTGGGGCTGGGCACCGTCGGCACGGCCAACCAGCGGCTGAACCATGGTGTCATCCATTTCCAGCAAAGCTACACCCGCGCCGAGAACATCTACGTCACGGTCACCGACAGCACGGGTCTGATGGGTTCCAGCCCGGTCTTCGCCATCCGGCCGGATGGTTACAAGCGCCTGCAGATCGTCGCGCCCGGCGAGACGGTCGAGGCCGGTATCCCCGCCTACGAGGCCAGCGGCAAGAGCGGCACCCCCGATACCCAGCGTTCGGGCGAACTTTTCCCCATCACCGTGCGCGCCGTGGACCAGTACTGGAATCTGGCCGACACGACCAACGTGGGCGATCTGCGCCTGGTGGCCAGCGACAACAGCTTTGCCCTGGACGGCAACCCGGATGCCAACCACGTGCCCTTCGTCAACGGTCGCCGCACCTTCAACGGCTTCCTGACGGACGCGGGCACGGTGTCGGTCACCGTCTATGACGAGGCCGATCTGAGCCGGCCCAGCCAGAGCTTCCACGTTCCCGTGGACCCGCCCTACGAGTACGAGATCACCGTGCCGGCCACGGCCAGCACCGGCCCCGTGCCCGGTTTCCTGATGACCGTCAAGCTGATCGATCCGGTGACGGGCAACGTGGTGCCCACGGCCATGAACCGCTTCACGTTGACGCCGCTGCTGACCAACCAGGGCGCGGCCAACGGCGATTTGGGCGTGACCGAGGCGCAGCTCATCGGCGGCGTGGCCGTGATCAACGACCAGAGCTACAGCACCGTCGAGGATATCGTCATCCGCGTGACCGATGACTACGGTCGCGAAGCCTTCAGCAGCGTCATCGAGATGGACACCGGCGGTCTGTATTACGCCGTCACCCTGCCCGACACCGCGGTGGTGGGTCCCCCCGAGACCTTCCCTCTGACCGTGGAGCTGCTGGACAGCAACACCGGCCAGCGGGTCACCACCCAGGATCGGCTCTTCAACATCCAGGTCATCAGCGCCCGGACCGGCCTGCCCGGCACCGGCGGGACGGCCGTGGGGCAGGGTGTCCTGCAGGGCGGCATCCGCACCATCGGCCAGGCCTACACCCAGGCCGAGGATATCTTCGTCCAGATCAGTGACACCACCGGCGTCACCGGTCTGAGCAACACCTGCACCATGCTGGCCGACGGCTTCAAGCGCATCCAGGTGGTGGCCCCGGGCGAGGTCCCGGCGCCC
>PDWI01008113.1_pt1 | contig 12468 bp, 8 predicted proteins | sample 1430891 | NCBI WGS metagenome assembly PDWI01 (sample SAMN01162508, study PRJNA174530) | Oral metagenome, whole genome shotgun sequencing project. | biome: Marine environment; feature: Marine mammal; material: Swab sample of the gingival sulcus; isolation source: swab sample of gingival sulcus... | reverse complement strand
ATCTTTTGGACAGGCTGGATTGCTTGTATCATCTCCCTCATTAGAATAATATTCTGTAATGTATTTTCATGCTGGCTGAAATTTAAAACAAGCTTCAGGTGTAGCTGCTTGTGTTATATTTCCTATAGAAAGGAAGACAAAAAGTCATAAAAGACTTAACAATATTTTTTTCATATTTTTCATATAAAGTAAAATTATAAAATAAAAAAACACAGCAAAATTGCTGTGCTCCTACCAGAAAATAATGTTCTGACATCAATAATTCATATTGTGTGTGTATTAGTGGTGTCTCTATTATATATGAAAGAATGAAAAAGCAAGTTTTTTTTGAGGAAAATGAAAACACCACAACAAACTCTCGCTTCTTCACTAATAGTGAAGAAGTGCTCATCACTGACACAAATCTGAAAATCCTCTGAGTCGCTAAAGAACACAATACAATCACTATTCATTTTTACATACAGATTTTCATGATATTTGCTCTTGATGCTCATACCAAGAGCATAGTCGTATGGTACGAGCAAAAAGAGCATACACTTATAATGAGAATTCCTATTTTCATACTATCTGAATTCCTTTATATACATATCATTCAAATACTATGTTAGTAGAGCTCAATCTATATTTTTCAAATGCTGAAAACAAGAAAAACCGAAGAGAGTGTTCTCTACACATCTCATCCAAGGAATGTTCTATAGATCATTCGAGAGGCTTCTGTCCTTGGAATATATGTCTCTGGCGAGAAGATAGTATTGCTTTTTCCTTTCATAATACCTGCTTTTCGAAGTGATTTGATATACGGAAGGAATTCTGAAGTTTCTGAAACATCAGAATATGGGTTTGGAATATGAGCGCCTGCAGTAAGTTGGATAGCTCTCGAAAATATCTTTGCGGCTTCATTTCGAGTAATAGGGTTGCCTGGTCTAAAGGTACCATCATTGTACCCCTTGATCCATCATTTTTTGGTGGCGAACTGTATATACGATGCATATTTATGGTCTGGACTCATATCGTTGTATTTGGTGTTTTTTCCAAGATATTGATAGTGACATGAGAGTGCTCGAGCGATGAAAGCGACAAATTCACCTCGAGTTATGTTGTCATAAGGTCTAAAATCAGCCGCATTTTTTTCTATTCAATAGGACTTGTAGTGCTGTGGATTTTCTCAGAGGTCATTTGTGCTTCATTCAAGTCATCGAAACATAAGAAGTGCTCTGATATCATCATAGAAAGGATTATCCTGTTTTGTGTCTAAAAGATTGAGTTCATGAGTATTATAAATTTTTATAATCGTTGGACAGACATAGTCGGTTGCCCTTTGGGTAAGGTCATAAATATTTTTACCTTCAAAAACACCAGCTGAAGTGAGTTTTGTTTGGGTTGGAAGAAGGTCTGGTGATGGTCCACCTCCTCATCCTCCTCATCCTCATCCTCATCCTCATCCTCATCCTCCTTGACTTATGACTCTCACTTTCCTATTTTTTGTTACAAGAACTCAACCTAGATCAGTTACGGCATAGTATACTGTATACGTTCATACAGCAGCAGTATTGACATTTGTACTATCTATATGTATACGGTTTGTTATAGTTCCTTCTTCAGGATCCATTGCAATTGCTCAAAGCTCTGTATATGGATTTCCAAGAAAGATAGTTTGGGGATTTGGCCCAGAGAGAATAATTATAGGCGGTAAATTCACTGATTCTTTCACAACATAAATAATAAATACTTGTGATGTGTTTATCTCGGATTCGCCTCGATTTTTTATTGCTTGTTGTTGAGGTTTTGTAAGTCATGAATTTTCGTTTATTGCTGTATTTTTGCCCCCATTTTTTATATTATCTGTATTGAATTTTGGCGAAGGTTTTACTTTTATAGAATATGTATTGTTATTAGGAGTATCTCAGATATCTACTGGGTTCTGATAATCTGGAACAAAATTAAGTGTAAGTTTATTTCATTGAATACTGAATTTAGAATTATCTTCTCAACCAGTTCCTGAATTATCAAAGGTATAATTTTCTGGATGAGGAGTTTCTTCTTGTCGCGAAAATACTCCTACAAGTGTTCCGACTGGCGATAGAGTCTTTACTTTTGAATGAGAGAGAGTGAAACTTGTATTGGTTTCTGGTGTTTCTGAGTATTCATCTTCAGGGAACATAGTAGGTGTATACTTTTTGTCCGGTACATTCGGTGGATTATTTGGATTTGGAATAAATCCTGGATTCCCTATATTAGGGTTCCCTATACTAAGGGCGAAGATGCTCTGAAAAGTAAGAAAAAATATCGAAACGATTCAGAGTAGAGTTTGTAATTTTTTCATAGCTAAAAAAATTAAGAAATAAAAAACACACCAAAAGGTGTGTGTTTCGAACAAGTATTTATGTAAATATAAGATAACACGGTAGAGTGTGTTAACAAATAAAATTTACCCTCTCAGTATACAAATTAATAATAGATATGCAAGTTTTTTCCAAAAAATTATTCTTTTTCTTTCCCAAAAACCCCATCTCGCACTGTTTCTCGCTGGTCATTTCCATGAAATTTGAGCATATTATTTGAGAGAATGATTCCCTTTGGTTTGCCAGATCTAAGATACGAAATATAGGTTTTTGGAAAGAATAATACCATAAAAATATAATTTGCCATGATACAAAAAGTACTTCTGAAAATATTTGATTTTTTTTCTGGCAAATTCATTCGATATTTGAGGTTTTCTTGTTTTTGCTCTCTGTCGATTTCTACCCAAGAATTTTCCTGCAAAAAACGCTCGTACGTCTGATTATTATCGATAATTGGTTTGAAAAAATAAATCCAATAATAGAGATAAATATCGTCTTGTATCGCGATTTTCTCGAAATTGAGTGCTTTGGTTGTGGCGAAAAAAGAAAGACAAAAATGTCCTGCGATATCACTGCCATGGCGCCAAACTCATAGTCGCCAAAAAATCCAAGTCGTGCGCACTCGCACCCACCAGAGCAGGTGTGGTTTTGCCACAATAAAAAGATCAATATCACTCTCCTTGTGTGTGCCGTACATAGAGAGACTATTGCAGATTCCAATCATTTCTACACCAGTAATAGGAGCAATTTTTTTGATATATTTCTGTGCTCTTGAGAAGAGCTTTTTTTCGTGTTCATTTGGCGAGCTTTTTAGTTTTTTGTAGTCTATAAATGCTTGTTTATACTGTTTCATAATTAGCTATTTGAAAGTGTTTTGATAGATTGACGCACTTTTTCTTCTGTTGAGAGCGTATCATCGAGGGATTGTACTGTCTGCTCTACCTGCCTTTTGTCATATCCCATCTGTACGAGAGATGAGACGATGGCGATATTATTTCCGGAGATTTGTGCTGGTTTTTCTTTTGAGGTTATTTCATCAAATTGGATTGAACCTTTGAGTTCGACGATGATTTTTTGGGCGGTTTTCTTTCCAATTCATGGGACACTTGAGAGAAGGGCATCGTCTTCAGTGTTAATAGCTTTTTGGATATTATCAGCTCCCAGAGCAATGATATTGAGAGCTGTTTTTCCGCCGATGCCACCGACCTTGATCAGTGATCGGAAGATCTTTCGTTCGCTTGTATGAGCAAAGCCAAAAAGCATACTGGTTGCTTCTGTAATATGGTGATGAATCCAAATCTCTGCTGTATCACCCACACGAAGCGTGCTCTGAAGTGATGGTGAGACAAAAATCTCCAGTCAAATTCCTACATTTTCTATTTGAAGGGTGAGACTTTGCTCGAAAATATCGATGACTTTTCCGCTACAATATGCAATCATAAGTAAGAGTAATTATATAAGAGAGTGTATGAAAAAATCCGAAAAAATCAATAAAATTTTAGATTTCTAAAAAAAAATTTGACAAATAGGACATTGGCTCTATACTCTACCGCACCACTTGTATGGAGAGATGGCAGAGTGGTCGAATGCACCGGTCTTGAAAACCGGCAGGCCGAAAGGTCTCCAGGGTTCGAATCCCTGTCTCTCCGCCACTTGTCAATTAATAAAACCTTTGTGATATTTTCACAGAGGTTTTTTCTTTTCTCCAAAATCAGGGATTCGAACCTGAACGTTTTGCGATAGCAAATGAGGAATGCGTTGAATCGCATTTCGAGAGTGAAGAGAGGCGGGTCACGGCCGGAGGAGTGATAATTTTCTAAAAAAAGTTTTGCATTTTCTAAAAAAAAGGATATAATATATGTATCCTTTAGTTATTTTGTTTTTCAACTAAAGGGGCTCAATAACGATAAGAAACCCCTACTTTTGTAGGGGTTTCTTTTGTATAATTTCATCTTGATGACATAAATCAAAGTATCCACTTCATCAAGTTTTCAGTTCATTTGAAACTGCTTTTTCTGTACTGTAGATATATACTTTTTTCCAGATATATTGATATGAAAAATATACAGAGCAAACCTGTTATGATTTTATATGGAAATCCTATTTTGAAATAAGAACGACTCAAGTTATTTTCGTAATAACTGTTGCAAGTCATGTTATGAATCCAATTTTCATAAGGAATCTTATATACTTTGCGCCAAAAAGTATCATTGCAAAAAGTGCTAAAGTAATACCACTTGCAAGGGCTGGATTTTCTTTCATAAATTTCATGATCTGTTCTATTACATCATCAGAAAGATTCAGAAATTTAAGTACTGCTATATATGTAGCGTCAGAAATCCCTTTTCCCAAAATGATACCAACCTCTTGGATGTATTTATTTTCAGCTGCACCTTTGATAGATGCTGTGAGAGTTTCAGTTGCCACTTCAACTGAATTCGTCCCTGTAGCAATCTTAAAAAGAAATGGAACTACTTTGAGTCGCTCTCATGGAGTGAGGTCTTCAAGGCTCGTCTTACCACCAGTGAGGACATAAAGACTGACAAGATCGGTGATATCTATCTTTTCTCCGCTTTGGAGCTCTTCATCATGATCAAATCAAATTTGGGATATCATATTTACAATGTCTTTTGAAAATCCTCATTCTTTGGTAAGTTCTTCCATTTTTTCTTGGGCTTTTGCACTGGAAAGTGGATTATTTGCGATATGTCTTCGATATGATTCGACATCTTTTGTACTGTTTTTTACAAATATTTCATTGATTGTATTGGTATCAAAACCTTCGTTTTCTTCGAGCTCCTTAAGTTTATCTGCGATGATTCCGCTTACTGATCAATCTTCTCATACATCATAGAAGATACCTCGCATATTTTCGAGTACCTGTTCTGGGTCACCTGTGACTTCAATATTTGAGAGAGCTGTGTTGATTTTTTCGACCGTTCCAATACCAGCATATGTATAAAAATCAATAAAGAAATCTCCTACTTGTTTATTTCTCCAGTCTGGATCTTTTTGAAATGCAATCTTCTCAAAAAATGGTTCATTTACCTTGAGAACTTTGATGAGAAACTTCAATCACTGTCTTTGAATATCTTTATTTTTCTCTTCTGATTTTATTTTCAGAGCACTTATTGGATCGATTTCGTTATCAAGTCATTTAAGCTCGTTATATGTTTTTGTATACACTTGTGGAAGATCTATGAGTTCTTTTGCTTGTGTTCCTATTTCTTTCTTGTTTTCATATTCTTTTACCCAAATAGCACCGTCTTTGATTGCTTTCCAAGCTGCTCAGAGGGCTTCATCATATCCTCTTGGAGTTGATCGTTTGATAAGAAATCCCATCATCAATTGTCGAGCCTTTGTCTCGGCAGTTTCTTTGGCGATTTCTTTGGCTTCTTGTTTTTCTGTTGTGGGAGTTTCTTTTTCTGGTTCTGGCGTAGATTCTTCTCGCACTTTGACTCCAACCTTTTTTGCAATCTCTGGATCAAGGTATCCAGTGAGATCAAGTCCAAATATTCTTATGATAAATTTATCTATAATCATTCCAAGTCCTCCAAACCCTCCTTTTTGGTGCCTTTCTGTAATCGATTCGGCCAGTTTGGCTGGCGTCCAACCCAAAGCACTTGCTAACATGCCTTTCATTCCTCATTTTTTGACAGTGTTTGCTACATCTTCTGTTGCTTCCTGTATCCCTTCTTGGATTTCATCTGTGATTTCTTTCGGTATTTTTGCAACATCTCACATAGCATCTGTCATAGCTCATTGTATATTTTCTGCCAGGTCTGTGTTTACTTCATTTGTCTCGACAGAGAGCCCAAGGCTTTTGCTCAGTGTTTCTATTTCATTTTGAATGGTTGGGTAGATGCTAAGTTCTTTTACTTGCTGTTCCCAAGCTGCAAATGCATCTTTGATAGCATTTTCATCAGCTCATTCAAGAGCAGTTTTGAGTTTGTCATAGGTTTTTTGGATCGCGTTTTTTTGCTCATTTGATATTTGCGATTGCTTGATAGTTTCGTGTACAGTATCCACATGCGTTTTCACATTGTCAGGTGATGTCCTTTCAGAGAGGAGGCAGAGAGAAGTATTGAGAGTAAACATAATAAGAAATATAATGAAAATTAAAGGTATTTTTTAATTGGTTATTTTTATGGCATTCCAGGTGCTTTTGACAATATCTGGAAGAGTATTTGTCTCTGGATCTTTTGAAAGTGTGTCGTAGAGAGTTCACCAGAAGACAGCTCTCCATGGTCCAGTTGCCAGTATCATAAGTATTTTTCCATATGCATCAGGATTTTTGGGATTGAAGTCATCGTCATCGAGGAGCGCCCAAGCAGCCGTCGCAGTTCAAAAGAAGCTCAAATTATTTCTGACAGCGTGTCAGAGACTGGTAAGGAGGTTTCTATCTTTTGCAAAGACTTCAACAATATCTCAGACAAGGATTCTTCCGGCTCCTTTGAGTTTACTATCTCATTCGAGCTTACCGACAAATTTTGAGAGTTTCCAATCTTTTGCTTTTCCATAGTCAGCAAATTCTTTTGGAGTTCGCATAGTAATCACTTCTTTGACTTCTGTTTCGCTTCCATCTTTGAGCTTGACTGTTTTGTTCGTTTTTTTGAAGACGGCTCTTTTTGTTCCGTGGAGGAGAGATCCTATGATTGCCATTTGAAATGCTTTCATAAGAGCTTCATCAGTCCAATCTCACTTGCTAAATACGACTTCAACCGGAGAGAGAGCTGCTCCATATACGGCTGTATTGATAGTAAGTTTGAGTCCTCATCGTCCGATATTGAGAGCACCATGTCCAACTCTTCAAATCCAATTTTTTCACTCGGTTTTTCTAAGCCATTTCAGTCATTTCATATTATAGAGTTTTGAGAGGGCTCGACCAGCTCCAATAAAGGCAATAGATTCTGCCATAGATCTGACGTCTCCTATTGTGTTTCCAATTGTTGCATCTTCATCAGTTGCAAGCTTTACACCTTGATATCCAAAGTGAAATGCCAATCATTCTCATACAACTCGGGTGGCTGTACCGGCGTATTTTCCAGCTCGACCCAACCGAGCCAGTCATACTCACACACGAGTTGCTCGCATCGCATTGATTCCCCAGAATCCAAGACTTCCAGTGAATATACCAGCACCGACTGCTACCACTTCCCATGCGGCCTGCTCAAGGATAAGTCTTCACCAAGCAGCATTTCGATCGGCAAAGTTCGTAAGACCAATTCATTCAAGGTCTCGAAAGAGTTCTCCTTCTCTTTTTTTGTCAAAAGGGTAGCTCTTGTCTTCTGCAATCTTTTGTGCCATCACATATTTGAGTGCTTGCGCCATACTTCTTTCGATGAGAGCATCACTTTGAGCTTTTTTTTGTTCAGCTCTTTCCTTTTTTTGTTCTTCAGTGAGTCCATCGTATGATCCTCCTATGATTTCTTCGAGTTGATCATTGTACTCTCGTGAATTTGCATATTCTTGCATTGATTTGAGTTGATCTCGCAGCTCTTCTTTTTGATCTTCTGAAAGATCGAGTTTTGTTATCGCTGTCTGGTAATCACTGCCGTCAAAGAGCTTCTTTGCCTGCGCTTGAAAATCGGCTGCTGGCACGAGTTTGTCTGCCAAGAGTCGACCAGCCAAGTGATATCATACTCGTACTTCTTCTTTGATAAAGGCAATCACATCATAGGATATATCTTTTCCATCACTCTCACCAAGGGTGGCAATAAGTTTCTCCATTTCTTCTGTATCCACTTCTGTATTTTTTGTGCCATCATCAATAAAGGCTACATCCATACTCTGGAAAAAATCTTTTGCTGTTATGTTTCCTTCTCGCATATCTACGAGTCCAGAAGCATAGGCACTGGTAATACTTGGTACATTGAGTGCTTGTACGACCCATCCGTAGTAGCGAGCTTTGGTTTCATTTTTACCAAAGTTCTTGAGCATTTCTTGAGCTTCTGGCGTCATTTCATTGTATGAGATTTTTCGTGGTTCTCCATTTGGTCCGATTATATGCACGACTCCATCGATCATCTGAAGTGATTTATCAAATACCTCATCATCGTCGAGTTCTCGAGCCTTTGCCACAGCATTTGATTCTTTGTTTTTTTCTTGTACCATTTTGAGAGCCTCTTCAAGTGTGAGCGTCAAATATTTGTCCGGATTGTCTTTTTTGTATTTTTTGATTTCTTCATGCTCGAGTGTGGTGTCGATGAGATTTTTGAGCGCTGATTTTTTGGTTTTATCTTTGAGTGCTTCTTGTATTTGAGCCTTTACTTTCGGATCACTTATTTTTTCCATGATTTTTTTCCATTCTTTGGCCTGGTCTTTTTCTGATGCAGAGAGTGCTTTGGCAAGATCATTGATTGCAATTTTTCATAGCGGCTTGACAAGAGTTGTATCGAGTTCTTTGGCAGCCGCATCCGAGAGGGCAGTCGTTTGCTGTATCATCTCTTGTGTGGTTTCTCATTTTTCATCTGGCGTGGTTCCTCCCGTATTTGCGGTCAAGGCTGCCTGTGCCCTTTGTCAGTATTTTCCAGCTTCCTCTTTGAAGGCATCAGTTTTTCCTTGTCGGTATGCATTATAGGCATTTCAGGCGACGAGAGTACCGAGAATTTTTTTGAGTCCTCACTTTCGAAATGCTCAAATCACAATATACTTTAAAATAGCAAGACCCATCAAAAATCATACAATCATTTGCTGAAATGGACGACCTTCTTGCGCCTTGAAAACATCGTGAACCATATGGACAAAACCATGGATACCATTTCCAGTGAGGTCTCCTATAACATCGAGAGGCTTACTAATAGATTCTATGAATTGATTTCTCTCTGTTGGTGGTACATATGGTTTGGCACCAACTTTATAAGCAGGAATTTGCTCTTCTATTGTTCGTAGTGTGTTTTGCATTTCTAGTTCTACTTCATCTTTTTTGTCGAGGGAGTCGATGACCGAGTCAATTCGAGTTTGAGGTACTGATTTCTCGGCAATTATATCCCCAAAGTATTTTTTGAAATTTTCTGGTTTTTTGAGTTCGCTTATAGCCAGTTTTGGATTTTTTGCCTGTATCTCTTGGACTTTATCGTAGATGAGTCCTGATTCGAGAATCTTAAAAAGAGGATGCTTGTGAGGAGCTCATGTATACCCACTTTCAAAACGATTGTTCATCATTTTGGTCATATTTTTTGATTTTGTTTCATTCTCATGATTGAAAATCATACGAGTAATTCCTTTCTTATTTTTTTCGATACGAAATGTATATCCATCTTTTTTGAGGATATCGAGAAACATTTCTCCGATAATTCCGTCAAGCGTTGGTTTGTACTTTTCTAGAATTTCTTTGTTTTCTTTGGAAATATATTTCTCATTGAGGGCAAGGTCAGCTCCAAATGTCATCAAGTCAAATATCATATCAAACTGCTTGGCACTTCCTTTTCCTTGCTCCATTTTTGCCACAATATCTTTGATGCCAGATTCTATTCGTTCAAGATAGGTATTTTGTGTTGTTTCTTGGTTTTCCTCTGTTGTGTTTCCGCTCGTTTGTTTAGGACGCAGAGGTGCACTTTCTGCGGGTTTTGTACCCTGCATGAGAGTATAGAGTGGCTGGCTTTTTGCTTCAAATGTATCAAGTGCTTCACTCGTTTCTTTTCTTGATTTTTTTGCGTATGGTCGAAGTCTGCCAATAAATATTGATACTTGTGCGATATTTTCTTGCATATCATCTTGAGTTTTTGCATCGGCGAGTTTTTTTTCGAGAGCAGAGTATTCACTTTTAATCTCTTTGAAGTTATCTTTTTTGAGTTTTGGATCAACCCACGTATTAAAATTTCGCCAGACTTCCTTGAAATCCTGGTGATATTTTGTTCGTAATCTCTTAAACTTTTCTTGACTCATAGTTGGTTTTGGTGCTGCAGTTTCTGGTGTTTGTGTTGGTGCTGTTTTTGGTTTTTTTTCTGGTGATCGTGTTTTTGGTTTTTTTGATGTTTTTGGATTTTTTTTCACATCTTTATCGAGTTCTTGTAAACTTTGTTTGATAAGAGCAAGGATTTCTCGTGTCTCAGCGTCAATTTCTTCCATATTTTCTATTTTATCAAGTTCACTCTTATACTGCTGGAGTGCTTGCTTGTTTTCTTCAAGAGAGATGGGATTTGTTTTGAGATATTCGAGAAGCTCTTTTTTTTCTGTTGGTGTTAGAGATGAGAGGTCTGTCAACTTACTGAGTGGATTTTTGCTGGCAGCTTTGACAGCCTCTGATGGCTGAGGTGTTTCACTGCTGGCTCGCTCAAAAGCTCGATATACGTTTTGATTTCCTGTATACATACGAAAGTGTTTTATAAAAAATAAGAGATTATGTATAGTATACACTATTTTTCTCGTATTTGCAAATAAAAAAACGAGATTTTTGTCTCATATTCGAAATAAAAAAACTCAGCCTCCGGAAAAGACCAAGTTTATGTTTATTTGTTTATAAATATTTATTTCAGATCATCAATCATTTTGATTTTAGTGCGAAGATCAAGTCTTCCTGTTTGGATGAGTCCATTTTGATATTGGTACTTTCGCAGTGCGCCAAGAGTAGCAATATTCATAATTCCGTCATTTACACGAGCATCGAGAACTCACTGTCTGATCAAAAACTCTTGAAGTGCTTTGATTCCACTGCCTTTTTTTCCGATTGAATTCGTTCGAAATGAGAATACTTTTTCTTGCTTCTCTTGATATCTCTTGTGCTTTTCTGTCATTTGTTTGTCGAGAAGTGAGCCTGTTTTTGGCGTTTCTTTTTCAAATTTTGCATCGTAGACTTCTCGCAGTTTTGCGGTTGTTTTTGGTCCGAAGTATCCAGCGCCGTGAGCCTCTTCTGAGTCGACGACACCGAATTGGAGTTGAAATTTCAAGACCATTGCGGCAGTATCTCCATCTACTGGCTCAAATCCGAGAGCCTTGAACATATTGAGTGGGAGAGAACTCTTTCTCTTGGTAGCTTCCCCAATAGAGAAGTCAATAGTATTGAGGTTGAGGAATTTGTAGAGATCTGGATTTGTGATAATTTTTCCTCGAATATTTTTGCGGCCCCATTTTTTGGTTCGTGCCAGACCCGCATCACCGTATCCCATCCAAATATCAATTCTATCATGGTGGTCACCATTGGCACTGACTTTGATAGCACCTCATCTGTCATGGACTCGTGTTAGTCCAAGTCCATCAAAATAAATATAGGTTCCAAAATTATAATTTTTTGGCGCCGCAATCATACCAGCATAGACCGGTGTTCCGTCAGCCCCGTGTGTTCCCTTTCCATTGAGGCGAATGTCAGCCGCATAGCTTCCTCGGTAATAGTTTTTTTGATTTGGAAGCGGTGAATAGTAGGCAGTTGCTTCAAAATCTTGCCAAACCTCATTTGCATGGGCTCCATGAGCAGGAAAAGTAATAACTCCAATAGTAGCAAGTACAAAATAAAAAAATGGCCTTTTTTGGATACATTTCCAAATAAAATGCCATACTCGCTGTGGTAGTGAAGGAGTCAATGCTTTTATAATCTCTTCTTTTTGATTTTGTGAAATTCCAATACTTTTCGCTGAAAGAAGAGTAGAGACTTTCTCACTAAATTGTGATTGAAGTCAAGAAGAATAGAATCGTATATCCATAAAATAATTTTTGAAATAAAGCAGCTCGATCATATACAAAGGTTTCGTTGCAGAAAGTATATGAGAGCAGGATACTCGAAAGTATAATCGCTGTGCGATCTTCCATATGGTAGCCTATTTTCTTAAAAAAAGCAAGAAAAATCTGTTGACAGAACATATTTTTTGTTCAAAAATATAAAAATACGTCTGTTTTTATGGTATTATGCCAAAAAGAAAAATTTGTACTTTTTCTGATAGATAAGGCATTTTACTTGCTTCTCGGCTTCCTTATTTTTTCGAGAACGAAAGCCATTGTATAGAAAAATGAAAAAAATACAAAAAAATTTTGCTTTTTTTCCAAAATTTTATATACTTGCGTCCACACAAAAAGTATTTTGTGGTATATTTTATGGCGAATATAGCTCAGTTGGTTAGAGCGCCAGACTGTGAATCTGGAGGTCGTGGGTTCGAACCCCATTATTCGCCCCATTTTTGAATTTTGGAATTTT
>PDWI01014712.1_pt1 | contig 12469 bp, 11 predicted proteins | sample 1430891 | NCBI WGS metagenome assembly PDWI01 (sample SAMN01162508, study PRJNA174530) | Oral metagenome, whole genome shotgun sequencing project. | biome: Marine environment; feature: Marine mammal; material: Swab sample of the gingival sulcus; isolation source: swab sample of gingival sulcus... | reverse complement strand
TAAGCAACAAAAAATATTACCAAACAGACAATGGCACCAAAGGGGGGAGTGTAAACCATGTGCTTAGGTTAAAATGTAAACCATGTTTATGTTGCACAGGAGATTTACATAAGGTAGGCTTTACTCTGAGCTCACCATCTGCAAATCCCCCTCAATCCCCCTTTACAAAGGGGGAAGCAAAAGAAAAATACAAAACCAATCGCCAGAATGACGGTACTTTTTACGACGATTTATTACTTGTTGCTTTTTTGGTTGTCGTTTTCTTTGCGGTTGTTTTTTTAGCCGTTGTTTTTCTTGTTGTAGTCTTTTTCGCTGTTGTTTTCTTAGCAGCGGTTTTTCTGGTTTTTTTCGCGGGCTTTTTCGCATCAATAATTTTTTGTGCCGCTTCAGGTGTTAAAGATTGCACATCAAAATCTTTGGCGACTTCGACTTTGGTTTTACCTTTGATAATGTTAAAACGTCCCCAGCGTGCTTTTTCGACGCGAATGCCTTCTTTTTCCCAGTTGTGAATGACTTTTTCGCGTTCTTTGCGTTTTTTGTCCTCAATCAATTCGACGATATCGCTCTCGCTGAGATTGTCGAAATCATATTTTTTATTCACATTGATGAAAATGCCGTTCCACTTCAAGAAAGGACCAAAACGTCCAACGCCTTTTTGTACGGGCATGCCTTCGTATTCGGCGATTGGTGCATCGGCTTTTTGTTTGGCAACGATGGCTTCTACTGCTTCTTCGTAACTAACTGTTAGCGGATTGACACCGCGACCCAAGGAAATGTATTTTTCGTCGTATTTGACATAAGGTCCATAACGCCCCTCGTTGACCTCGACAATTTTTCCTTCGTAGTCGCCCAAATTTAATGGCAGTTTGAACAACTCTAAAGCCGTTGCCAAATCGACTTCGTCAAATTTCAATTCGCCTGTTAGACTGGCAAACTGCGGTTTTTCCTCGTCATCTTTGGTGCCGATTTGCACAAAAGGCCCGTAACGTCCGTAGCGAACGGAAACGGGTTTGCCTGTTTTTGGATCAGTGCCCAGCTCGCGAGCTTGCATGACTTCTTCACGAGAAACGTCTTTTTTGTCTTCGACATTTTGTGAAAAAGCATCCCAGAATTCTTGCATCAATGGCAACCAATCTTTCTCACCACGCGATACCGCATCTAAATCATCTTCTAAGTTCGCCGTGAAGTTATAATCCACGTAACGTGTAAAGTGTTTAGTTAAAAAACTATTGACGATTTTGCCCATCATCGTTGGATATAAGCGGCGTTGCTCAGACAGTACGTATTCGCGGTTGAGTAGCGTTTGGATGATGGAGGCGTAAGTTGACGGGCGACCAATATCATATTCTTCCAGTGTTTTGACCAGACTCGCTTCTGTGTAGCGTGGTGGTGGCTCGGTGAAGTGTTGTGTGCCAGCAATATCAATTACTTCGACAACGTCACCTTCTGAAAGTGGTGGCAAAATTTTATCATTGCCGTCGCTGTCATCATTTTTGCTATCGTCACGCCCCTCGGTGTAAAGGATAATAAAACCTGCGTGTTTAATGGTAGAACCCGTCGATTTGAAAAGCCCAGCACCACCACAGTCAAACTGAATGGCAACAGTATCCATGGTGGCGTGAACCATTTGCGAGGCAATCGCACGCTTCCAGATTAAGTCATACAAACGCCACAAATCGTTATCGATTTTGCCTTTTAAGAATTTTGGTGGATACTTAATGCCAGTGGGACGAATGGCTTCGTGTGCCTCTTGTGCATTTTTGGATTTGTTGCGATAACGCTTAGGGGTTTCTGGAACAAAATCTTTGCCGTATTCGCCCTCGATAAAGTGGCGGAACTGTCCAATGGCCTCGTTAGATAAGCTCACCGAGTCGGTACGCATATAGGTGATTAAACCAGCCGTTTCTGAGCCAATTCTTACCCCTTCGTATAGTTGTTGAGCCAGTCGCATGGTGCGAGTTGCTCCAAATCCTAATTTGCGAGCCGCCTCTTGTTGCAGCGTCGAAGTAATAAACGGTGGTGAGGGGTGACGCTTGCGTTCTTTTTTGGTGATGGATTGTACCGTCATTCTGCCGTTAGCCGCATTTTTCAAAGCAGTGACGGCTGAATTGGACTGTGACTCATCGGCAATATCAAATTGTTTGAGTTTTTTGCTGTCTAACTCTATTAGTTTGGATTCAAACTGTTTTTTCTCAGCCCCTAATTGTGCTTCGATACTCCAATATTCTTGACTAACAAAGGCCTCAATTTCTTCTTCGCGTTGACAAATCAAACGCAGAGCTGGGGACTGCACGCGACCAGCAGACAGTCCAGGACGGACTTTTCGCCACAATAACGGCGACAAGTTAAAACCAACCAAAAAGTCCAAAGCACGACGTGCCTGCTGAGCGTTAACCATATCCATAGAAATGTCGCGGGCATTTTCTATGGCGTTTTTGATTGCTGTTTGCGTGATTTCGTTGAAAACCACACGGGCAACTTTTTTGCCACCTAATTTTTTACGCTTTTTGAGTAGCTCTAAAATATGCCAAGAAATCGCTTCTCCCTCTCTATCAGGGTCAGTCGCGAGATAGAGCGTGTCAGCATCAGCTAAAGCGTCTGAAATGGCCTTGATGTGTTTGGCGTTTCGACTAACCACTTCGTAATTCATGGTGAAATTGTTTTCGGTATCGACCGCACCATCTTTGGGGACCAAATCCCGCACGTGACCGTAAGAGGCAAGGACGATGTAGTCTTTGCCTAGATAGCGATTAATTGTTTTGGCTTTTGCGGGTGATTCCACCACTAATACATTTTTTGGCATAGCGTTCAGTTTTATTTGTTTGATAGGTTGTTCGTTTGTTTTCCTAATGTAATGGCTGCTTTTCCATCAGTAATTGTTCTAACCATGTGGTATTGGCTTCTTGTCCGTCGCGGTTATACAAAACCATCAGCACCACCCAATTAATTTCTAGCTCGCCTAGCTGTTGCTCGTCCAAGCTCATAAGTTTGTGAATTAAAATTTCACACAGCTGTTTATCGAGGACATTCATTCTTACTAGCTTGTGAATGAAATTGCGTCCTTCTAGGGTGATTTTAGCGGTTTCTTTATCGCTAAATTGACGAATGGAAGGGGTATCTGATAAGGGTTTTATGGAAGTGTTGCTTTCTTGTAAAGTATCCAAGTGAGCTAACCAGTCCATAGCACGGTCAATGTCTTTTTGAGAAAAACCTGCCGCCCCCAATTCCTCGTGCATTTCTGCGATGGTTGGGCGTTTCTTTTTTTCGTAGACTAAATAATCGAATAAATAGACTAAAGTATCTAGTACGGTTGGTTGGCTTTGCATTGTTCCTCAGTTTATTTCACTTGTTGTCCGCGTTTTTGGTATCGTCCGCCTGCTTGTTTGATGACATGACCGCCTAGCTCTAGGATTAATAGCATTGACGAAACTTTATTGGGTGCCAGCCCACTGCGTTTGACCAAAATGTCAACGGGTTGGGGTTCGTAGGACAAGGCTTGCCACAAAGTTGCTTTATCGGGGTCGTCGTCAGTTTGAATGACAATTTCCTCTTTTTGTAGGCGGTCAGGTTGAGTGTTTTCCTCAATATTTACGCTGTCATTATTAACCCATGACGATACTTCTATATTTAGCGTATCAGATTTTTCATTTTCTACAAACGCTAATAATTCAGGTTTTAATTCTTCAAAAATATCTTTGGCGGTTTCAACCAGCTTCGCACCGTTGCGAATTAAGTGATTACAGCCTCTGGCAAGCGGATTGTGGATTGAGCCAGGAATGGCAAAAATTTCACGATTTTGCTCCAAAGCGGTGCGAGCCGTAATTAAAGAACCACTTTTTAAAGTGGCTTCAACCACCAAAGTACCTAGCGATAAGCCGCTGATGATGCGGTTTCGTCTAGGAAATGCATGAGGGACAACTGGCGTGCCGATGGGTAACTCTGTAATGATACAGCCTGTTTCAATAATGCGATGAGCGAGGGCTTGGTGTTTGGCAGGGTAAATTCTGTCTGCACCCGTTCCCATAACGGCAATGGTCTCTCCCGATAAGTGAGAGTCATTTTTTGCGGATAATGCCCCTTCGTGAGCCATGCCATCGATGCCTTGGGCCAAGCCACTGGTGATGACAATACCGTTTTGTGTCAAATATCGAGAAAAATTTTTGGCATTTTCTATGCCCTCGTGAGAGGGAGAGCGACTGCCGACTACCGCGAGTTGTGGTTCTTTTAATAATGCGGTGTTACCGCGAGCAAATAAAATTGGCGGTGGGTCAGAGATGGTTTTTAATCGAGCAGGATACAATTCATCTGCCAGAGTAATGATGCTGGCATTTTCTGTATTTTCTAGCCAGGCAATATCTTTTTCTGCCTCACTGAGCGATTTTGCACAGGTGGCTTGGTCAATGCTGATGCCGACGCGTTTTTGTTCGTGACTGGGCAGGGTAAAAAACTGCTCAGGCGTGCCAAATAGCTCAAGTATTTTGGCAAAGCGTTTTGCCCCGATTTTCGGGGTTCGCCATAAAGCACACCAGTAGAGAAGTTGAGCGTAATCCTGCATAAAATACACATCAGAATGACGGTACTAAAAAGCCTTAATGTTATTTTGTGGTAAAACAGCTTATTTAGTACCGTCATTCTGTCATAAAGAGTCAAAATGACTTTTCATTGTAGCGACTTCGCCATAAAAACGATAGCTTTTATTGGGTTAACGTCATAAAATAACGCTTTGTTTCACTTTAGTCGCTTAGTAAGCAAAGCGACCAATCATTATGAGTATCTTAAATATTTTACGATTCCCCGACCCGAAATTACGTACCGTTGCCCAACCTGTGGAAGTGGTAGACGATAAAATCAAAGCCTTTGTTGACGATATGTTTGACACTATGTATGAAGAACATGGCGTGGGACTGGCGGCGACGCAAGTAGACTTTCATCAACGCATTTTTGTTGCCGACTGTGCAGGTGAGGACGAAGAACCTCAACCACTGGCATTTATTAATCCAGAGATTACCTTTGCCTCAGAAGAGACGAAAACCTATCAAGAGGGCTGTTTGTCCATTCCTGAAAATTATGCGGATGTTGAGCGTTCTGACCATATTACGGTGAAGGCATTAAATCAAAATGGTGAGGAATTTTCGATGGATTGCGAGGGATTGTTAGCAGTGTGCGTGCAACACGAAATCGACCATTTAAATGGAAAGTTATTCATTGATTATTTGTCGCCAGCCAAACAATTGTTGGTGCGTGAGAAAATGAAAAAATACGAAAAACGTTTAATCAAAGCGGCAAAAAAAGCCAAATTGGCCACTCAGTCCTAATGAAAAATATTGTTTTTGCAGGCACGCCAGATTTCGCTGCCCACCATTTACAGGCATTAATCGACAATGGCTATACGCCTTCTTTGGTAATGACTCAACCTGACCGTGCCGCAGGACGTGGACGAAAATTAACCGCTAGCCCTGTGAAAAAAATTGCCGAGCAATACGGCATTGAGGTTTTTCAGCCTGAAAAGTTAGATGATGAGGCAAAACAGTTTATGCAGGCGTTGCCAACACCGGATTTATTGATTGTGGTTGCCTATGGTTTGTTATTGCCTCAGTGGGCGTTGGATTGGGCAAAGTTTGGGGCGATTAACGTACACGCTTCGTTGTTGCCACGTTGGCGAGGTGCTGCCCCCATTCAGCGAGCGATTGAAGCAGGCGACAAAGAAAGTGGCGTGGGCATTATGCAAATGGATATTGGTTTGGATACCGGCGATGTCTGGCAAGAAGTCCGCGTACCAATTACGACGACGATGAATGCAGAACAGTTGCACGACCAATTGCAAGTGGCAGGAGCGAGTGCTTTACTGGATACTTTGCCAGTGATTTTTGAGGCGGAAAATCAGCCAACGCCACAATCAGAAGTCGGTGTGACTTATGCGAAAAAGCTCAGCAAAGCCGAGGCAAAAATCGACTGGTCGGAAACCGCAGAGGAGATTTGTCGAAAAATTCACGCCTTTAACCCAGTGCCGATTGCCCATAGCGAAACGACCGAGGGCGGACGCTTTCGATTTTATGATGCGATGCCGCAATCTATTCAGCACAATCAGCCGTTGGGTACGGTCATTAGCGAAGACAAAAATGGTCTGCTGATTACTTGCCAAGACGGTGCGATTTGCGTGACTGAGTTACAAGAAATAGGTAAAAAACGCTTGTTGGTTAGAGATTTCTTAAATGGTAAGTCTTTACTCAATGCACAGTTTGTCTGATTTTTTAGTTTGGGTAAATAATTAATGATGAATGCACGTCTAGCTGCCACGTATGTTTTGTATGATGTTATTGTGGCTCGTCGTTCGTTGACGGCGACATTGAATGAACATTTGAATGAGATTGAAAACCCTTCAGATAGGGGGCTTTGTCAGGAAATTGTCTATGGCACATTGCGACACTATCCCAGTTTGCAATTAACCCTTAAAGGGTTTCTAAAGAAAAAAATTCCTGGAAAAAATAAAGCCCTAGAAATTGTTTTATGCTCGGCAATCTACCAACTCGCTGTTTTGAAGTTGCCCAGTTATGCGGTGATTAATGAGACTGTTGAACTGGTTTCTCCGATTGATTTTGAATGGGCAAAAGGTTTTGTAAACGGCGTTTTGCGTAGTGTGAGCCGCACTGAAAATCTGGCACTAAAAGTCGATAAAAATCACGACTGCCCAGCATGGCTTGCAAAAAAAATTAAGGCAACGTACCCAGAGCAAGCAGAAACAATTTTTGCCAATAATCATCGCGCCGCCAAAGTGATGTTGCGTGTGCGAGGCGATAGAGATGACTATCTAAAAACGCTAAAAAATCAATCAATTGCAGCAATACCTCACGTTGATAATAAAGAAGCTATTGTGCTTACACAGCCCACTCATATTGCCGAATTGCCAACTTTTTCAGAAGGTGCTGTGACAGTTCAAGATGCCAATGCCCAGCTGGCTGCTAGTTTATTGGGGTTAAAATCAGGTATGCGAGTGCTAGATGCTTGTGCTGCACCTGGTGGAAAAACGGCACATATTGCTGATAAAGCTGAAAACCTCGATATCACTGCAATTGACAATGTGGCGACTCGAGTGGCAACGATGGAAAATACTTTGGCTCGCTTAAAAGTCAAAGCCAAAGTCGTGACGGCTGATGTCCAAAACACATCAACGTGGCATGACGGGCAGGCCTTTGACCGCATTCTGCTGGACGCACCTTGCTCGGCAACAGGTGTGATTCGCAAGCACCCCGATATTCTCTTCCATCGTCGCGAAAGCGACATTACTGAATTGACAGTTCTACAATCGCAATTACTCGATAGTTTGTGGGAATTACTGGCGACCGGTGGCCGTTTGCTTTATGCGACCTGTTCGATTTTACCCGAAGAAAATATTCAGCAAATTACTGCCTTTTTAGCACGTACACCTAACGCGGTATTAAAACCGTTAGGCCACAATCGTGCCGTAAAAACAGAGCAAGGTAGCCTACAATTTCTCGCAGATGATTGGGGTGATGGCTTTTTTTACGCACTTTTGGAAAAGCAGTAAGATAGTGAGCGTAAGCAAAGCCTTATTTGCAGTGGGTAATTAAGGTTGAGCGTAATATAATAGTGGACAGTTGTATTTTTCAAAGAAATTTTTTTGGGCTGTCCTAGATAACTAAAATAATCTAGGATAGTACAATGAGAAAAAGTAGACTGAGCTGGTACAAGCAAAGTAAAAAGTAAGTTGATAGGACTATTTGTTGCAGGAGCAACGGCAAGAACTGCAGCCTCAATTCTTGGGGTAAATAAAACTACTGCAAGTTACTACTTTCAACGTTTAAGACAGTTAATTTACAATAACAGCGAGCATCATGAACTACTTGAAGTGGAGGTTGAAGCTGATGAAAGCTATTTCGGTGGTCAACGTAAAAGGAAACGTGGTTGTGGTGCAGCAGGAAAAGTGCCTGTATTTGGGCTTTTAAAGCGTAATGGCAAGGTTTAGATGCTAAAACCGACACACTGATACCAATCATTCGTCAGCAAGTAAAGCCAGATAGCATTGTTTGTACGGATACTTGGCGTAGCTATGGTGCACTTGACGTATCAGAGTTTAAGCATTACAGAATTAACCCACAGTAAGTTATTTGCAGACAAGACAAATCACATCAATGGTATTGAGAATTTTTGGAACCAAGCCAAACGTCATATGCGTAAATTTAACGGCATTCCGAGGGAGTCATTTCACTTATTTTTGAAAGAGTGTGGCGTTTTAATAGCAGTGACAAAAAGAATCAATTAAAATAATTAACTCAATGGGTTAAAAGCGAAATGGGCTAGTTATCTAGGACAGCCCCTTACCTATTTATAAAAAAGCCCCTAAAAAGAGGCTAAACAAATGACTATAAAAAAGCACCTCGAAAGGTGCTGTTTAGAATAATTTTAAAACATTATTCAATGTTGATTTTTACATCTCGAAATTCAACTGTCTTCGACGACCCTGTCGCAACAGACAAGCGCATCATACTTATTAATTTAGAGTTTGGTGTTACACCCGAAAATCTTATAAAGGCATTTGTATCAATCCCTTTGATAAGTAACTTCGAAGTATTTCGTCCCAATTTGTCTGCAATCCCTGTCTGAGAAGTTTCGAAGCTGTGTCCTCGTTGGTCAAAAATAACCGAATAGCTAAATAGGCCAAAATGGATATCTTTATCTTCTGCTCTTAATTGTAGTTGGCACTCTACAGTCTCTCCTTTTCGAACACAGGATTTGAGTTTTATATTAACTCCATCGACGTAGCGTTGCCAACTGATACCACCAAGAACCCTCTTTTTAGTTTTCTTCTCTGCTTCCTGTGTCTGAGGAAGAGATTTCAGTACTATAGGCATCAGTTTTTTCGCACACTCCCTATAATCTTTTGAATCTTCAACTGTTTTTATTACATTTGACCATTCGGATTTATTAAGCGTTACTTTACCGTCGACTTTGCCTCCTGCACCAATTTTAAAGCCTAGCTTTGCTCCCCCATCAGCCATAACAGAAATATCCCAATGGGACCCTGCATTTTCAGGCTTATCACATACTGCTTGTATATTTTTTGCTACCGAATCTAAAAAATCTGAAGCATAAGAACTCGTACAAGTCAGTGCAGCAGTTAATACAAAAAACAACTTATAAAATCTCATAAACACCCTCGCTATAATTACTAAATAAAATTATTTCTAATAGCGGTTATCATAGCAAAAGCACACTTAACAAGCCACCTTGTCTCAGCCAATAGGTTGAACAATATCACAAGACAATACTTTGATTTTCATATTGATGCTCTCAGCATTACTTTCCGCCTCTCCTAATCAGCCTGTCCAGTTTGTACAACCTGATAACATAGCTTATATTCTACTATATGTAGCATAACAACAAATCCATGCAAATGGTACCGTCATTCTGTATGGGGCTGTTTGCACACTAAACTTCTATAATAGGAATACTGTAGCGAGTCCCAACAGCACTAAAAAGCCAACAACGTCGGTCACAGTTGTGAGAATGACAGAGCCAGCTAGGGCAGGGTCAATATTGAGTTTTTTAAGTAGTAAAGGTATGGCAACCCCAGACAACGCTGCAAAGCACAAATTGATAAAAATAGCGGTGACGACAATGAGGGCTAAATCCAATTTACCAAACCATATCAAAGAGATAATTGCTGTGATGATTCCCCAAAAAAGCCCATTAATTAAGCCAATGATTAACTCTCGAACGAGTAACAGTTTGGCGTTTGCCCCTTCGATTTGACCGAGTGCAATACCACGGATAATAATGGTCAAGGATTGTGATCCTGCAATGCCGCCCATACTGGCAACTAACGGACTCAGTGCTGCTAAGGCAACGACTTTTTCGATGGTTGCACCAAAGGCGTTAATCACTGATGCGGCTAAAAATGCGGTAAGTAAGTTAATGCCTAGCCAAACGCCACGGCTAATAGTCGCTTTGACGATGGGAGCGAAAGTGTCGACTTCTTCGTCCAAACCGGCAATATTCATCAGTGAGCGTTCAGACTCTTCTTGCATAAAGTCAATTACGTCATCAACCGTGATACGTCCAACCAGCTGATTGTCATCATTAATCACGCCAGCTGAAACCAAGTCAAACTCCCTAAACTGCTGCGAAACGGTCGCTGCAGGGTCGCTAACGTGGAAGGCTTTGTAGTCGGCTTTCATGATGTCGCCAATTTTTTCATCGGCATCGGCTGTGACTAATTGTGTCAGAGTGACCTCGCCTTGTAATTTTGAGCTTCTGTCGACCACAAACAACTTACTGGTGATATAGGGTAAATCATCTAACATACGCAGGTAACGAGCGACTGTGCCTACCTCTACATCTTTGCGAACGGTAATGGTATCGGTATTCATCATACCCCCAGCAGAGTCGTCGTCGTATTCGAGCATTTCGACAAGGCGTTTGCGTTGGGCTAAATCTAGGGACTGCAATAAGCGGAGTGAAGTTTCAGCTGGCAAGTCATGGAGCAAGTCAACCAAGTCATCGTCATCCATGTCTTCAGCAGAGCTGACTAACGACTCAAAACTAATGTCTTCAACGAGGTCTTCGAGAACATCATCACCAACGTGAGGAAGTACTTCCCCATAATGCTCTTCGTCAACAATAGCCCAAACGCGTTCACGCTCTGAGGGCGGGAGAGATTCTAATATACGGGCAATTTCAGCGGATTCTAAGCCGTCTAGAACGGCGGCGATGACTTGAGGGTTTTCTTCGATTAAGGCTTCGCGAATTTGGGAGAGAACGGATTGTTCTTGGATAATTTCTGTCATCATCAAGCCTCGCTTCGGTTATCTCTCAGTTTTCAACGTCTATCTTAATCTTTGCCCTGAGTATTGTCGTTTGACAATTTTAAAGAACCACGAGTGGCTTGTTGATAATGACGTTTTTGTGAGAGCGAATAAGTTATTATTTTTCTTATAGATATTCTCGGTCTTTCGGAATGCCTGTTTTGTTGTCAGCTTCAAAATAAATCGTTGCCGCACTGCATCGTCTTGCTATATGAGTGACGTTTTTACCGCAGTGTTTTGTCGCGAATTATTTTTAGTGTGACTACATTTGCCCTGTAAATGCTCTGTCAAAGCAGGGTCACATGATACCTTAATTACAAGGATTTTTGAATGTTCTTATTGGGTTTTGTTGTTTCGCCCTTGCAATTTGATGCTCAGTCAGTATAGTCAAGTCATCTAACAATTACTACGGGGTTGTGCCGCCTTGCAGTAAGGTGACTTGACTATAGCATACAAACTGATGCTGAAACAGAAAATGAGAAAATCATAGGAAGTAAAAAATGTCCGATAATAAATGCTTAACAATTGTTGCTCAAAAACCGATAACAAGTGCCGAAGTTTCTACTTTGCTATCGCCATATATCACAGTAAAAACAATTCGTCAGCGTGTGGATAATCCAGCGGTCTATTCTGTTTTGTGTGCTGAAGAAACGCAATTAACGCCAGAATTGCGAGCGGTTTTGTATGCTCAACAGTTGGATTTCGCTTTGCAAGATGAAAACCCCAGCGAGAAAAAACTGTTTTTATCAGATATGGATTCAACCGTTGTGACAACTGAAACCATTGATGAAATTGCCGAAGTATTTGGCGTGAGTCAACAAGTGAGCGATATTACCGCCGCTGCCATGCGAGGCGAATTGGACTATGAAGCTTCGCTAGCCGCGAGACTGTCACTATTGAAGGGTTTGCCAAAAGATAAGCTATTGCCTTTGGTTCATCAGACAAAAATCACACCGAAAGCCCCAGAGCTATTGGAAGAAATTAATCGCCGACAAATGCTGAGCTGTCTGATTTCTGGTGGGTTTACGTTATTTACCGATTGGGTTGGTGATGCTTTGGGATTTCAGTATAAAGTGGCAAATGTCTTGTCATTCGATAGCAATGATTGCCTTGATGGGCATTGGGTCGGCGAGTTGGTAACTGCTGACGTAAAACTCGCAACACTAAAGCGTTTGGCTCAAGAAAATCAATTAGATTTATCGCAAACGGTTGCCATTGGTGACGGTGCGAATGATATGGAAATGGTCAAAGCAGCAGGCTTGGGTGTGGCATTTTATGGTAAGCCTGCCTTGCGAGAAATTGCCCAAGCGGAAATCCACAGTGGAACGATTGATAACCTTATTTATTTTTTGTGATTTTGGGATAAGTTGCTAAGAGATGATTGTACCGTTACTTAACTCTGATATATGAAATCATAAAATGCTATAAATGGTACCGTCATTCTGAGGGATTGACCTCTCGCATTTTGCTTTTGCTTCCCCCTTTTGTAAAGGGGGATTGAGGGGGATTTACAGGTGGTAAAACCTCAAGTAAGGCCAGCGTTATGCAAATCTCTGTGCAACATAAACATGGTTTACATTTTAACCTAAGCACATGGTTTACACTCCCCCCCTTTGGTGCCATTGTCTGTTTGGTAATATTTTTTG
>PDWI01008112.1_pt1 | contig 12469 bp, 10 predicted proteins | sample 1430891 | NCBI WGS metagenome assembly PDWI01 (sample SAMN01162508, study PRJNA174530) | Oral metagenome, whole genome shotgun sequencing project. | biome: Marine environment; feature: Marine mammal; material: Swab sample of the gingival sulcus; isolation source: swab sample of gingival sulcus... | reverse complement strand
TACGGCATCGACGTCTGCGCCTCGTCCAGATGTGCCCGTGGAATAAGAAAGCATCGCTACACGTGGAGTTACGCCAAAACATTCTGCGGTTTCGGCAGAAGAAATGGCAATAGCTGCGAGTTCTTGGGGAGTCGGGTTGGTATTAACTGCGCAATCACCGTATACGTAGACGCGATCTTCCATCAACATTAAGAAGCAGGAAGACACTAAATCGGCATCTGGTTTAGTTTTAATAATTTGGAACGAAGGAATAATGGTATGGGCGGTAGTGTTAATAGCTCCGGAAACCATACCATCAGCTTCACCCATATGTACCATCATAGTTCCGAAATAAGAAATGTCTTTTACCTTGCTATATGCCTGTTCGTAGGTGACACCTTTTTTAGCACGAAGTCTAGCAAATTCGGTGGCATATTTATCAAGTAGCGTGGGGTCGTTCGGGCTAATAATTTGTGCTTGAGAAAGATCTAGTCCCAGTTCTTCGGCACGTTGAATAATGGTGTAATGGTCACCAAGTAACGTTATATCCACTACGTCACGTGCTAAGAGTTCATTAGCTGCTAGTAAAATTCGGTCATCGGCTGATTCGGGAAGTACGATTCGTTTTTTGTTGGTACGTGCTCGGGCAATTAGAGAAGCGGTAAAACTTAAAGGGGTAATAACTGCAGATCCGCATTCCATGGATTGCTGAATTACCTGTTCGTCTTGTTCAGTTAATTCAAAACTTTCATCAGATGATAGGGTGATAGCTGGTAAATGTGCATAATTTGCTGGCAGTACCGTGGTTAGATCGGAATCTACATCAGTAAACACGGTTGCTGAAATAGGAGCATTTGCTTCAGAAATTTCTTTTAGCGTTAGGTGTGTAATATCTTCAATTTGCTGATTGGTGCGTAGTGACCCCGGTATTACTGGTACTACGGAAGTGCCGAGATTTGCTGCGGCGCGCCCAGTACGCGAGAGCATTCCAGGATAGAGTGGATCGCCGTCAAGTAGTCCAATTATCAGCACGGCATCAAAATTTTGTGCATAGTCAGTATAGCGTTTAACCAGCTCTTTCATGGCTGCTTCTTCGTTGGTTACGAAGGCTTTACGAGTGGTTCCCCAAGCATCTTGCAAGGCATTTTTTTGCCCAATTGCGTTCAGTAGCTCGATGAAGGCGATGTCATCCTCAATTCGCCCATTCGTGAATGCACGAAATACGCTAAAACTATCGTATATTTCATTTAATTTTTTGGCGTATGCCAGGGAAATGGATCTAGTTCCAGCATTACCTTCAGCGGCGGTAAAATAGACGCTTTTAGTCACCTGCGCGTTCCTTTCACGGAAATGTTTAGCAAAACACTTATTGGACAATATTATTTTTGCACGCGTATCACTTAAATGGGAAAAATGAGGGAAAAATCTGCTTTTAATCACGCTTTTAGCGATTGTGGAAATTGTTAGCGCTCACTTTAATCCCTTTAGCCTTTAGAATGAAAATATGCGAAAGAAACGAAATGTGCGTCGTGCTCTGCGTCGTCAGCGATTACAACCACCTTTACGAGGTGGGGTGAATGCTGCACGTGTCGTTTTGCCAGATGGCTCTTGGCAGACACTAGGGCAGTGGGCGTTTTTTCGTTTTGGGGAATCGGTTTGGCAAGCCTTTGCTCACGGTGATTTTTTAGCTGATGAAAATCAGGTTTTAACGCCAGATACCCCTTATGAGGCGGGTAAACGTATCTGGATATTTCGCCCAATTTTAGATGAACCTACCCAACCTTTTCAGCTTGGAGTGGTGGCGGAAACAGATCGTTATTTAGTGGTGGATAAACCGCATGGTATGGCTAGTATTCCGCGTGGTTCGCATGTGGCTAATAGTGTTACGGTTGCAGCCCGTAGGCAATTTGCGAACGATAATTTGGCTTGTGCACATCGTTTGGATTTGGAAACGGCAGGTCTGGTGCTATTGACTAAAGCACCAGAATATCGCAAAGCATATCAGATGCTTTTTCAACGTCGACAAATACAAAAAACCTATTTAGCAGTTGCTGCAAAAAATTTAAATATTGCTGGTAGTGAGCCTGTTACTTGGGAATTGCCACTGTGGCGACCAGATAATCAATTACAGGTAGAAGTAGTAAGCAAACAGAACGAAGAAAGCAGTTTGAGTGTAACGCAAATCCGATTTTTGCACGATTTGCCTGATGGTTTAGGACTTTGGGAATTGAAACCACATACTGGATATACACATCAATTACGGGTAGTAATGAATCATTTAGGATCACCGATTATAGGCGACCCACTCTATCCACAGTTATTGACAAAGGAAGCTGAAAATCAACGTCCGTATCCGTTACAATTACTGGCAAATAAATTAGAGTTCACTGATCCATATACTGGCGAAGCTACTGTTCTAGTTTCTCGTCAAAATTTAGCTTTAGTGGAAGTTAGCTAAGTAATTCAAATCCGATTTGAGCACCTAGCTCAGCTACTATAAAATAAAGTGTTATTAAATTTATGTAGTGTAATTTAGTTGTGTTATGAATAAGGAGTTCGTGTGCAGGATAAAAACACACGTATTGGGGTGGGGCATTCGCACGGAAAACTTATTTTAATGGGTGAACACGCGGTAGTGTACGGACATAAAGCGATTGCAATGAATTTTTTCCCCAAGGCTATTCAGGCGCAAGTTACTAGTTCTGAACGAGCGGGAGTTTATTTAAAAAGTTTTTTATACGAGGGAAATATTGAAGCTGCTCCACTTGCTTTAGAAAACCTTACACGTACGATTCTATTGACGCTAAAAGGTTTAGAAAAAGCTGACGATAATTTAATAATGGAAATCAAATCGCAGCTTTCACCGGGTAGCGGTTTAGGTTCCAGCGCAGCGGTAATAGTAGCTTGCGTGCGTGCAATTTATGACTATTACCAGCTGGAATTATCAGATGAAAAACTCATTGCTCTTACTGATTACGGTGAGCAGATTGCCCACGGTAACCATAGTGGAATTGATGCGCGGGCTACAGCGTTAAATCGTACTTTTGTTTATTCAAAAACCGGTGGAATTCAAGATGTTGATTTAAATTTGGGAGCCTATTTGGTAGTTGCCAGTACTGGTTTACAAGGGCAAACTAAAGAAGCCGTAAAGAAAATTGCGGATCGGCGAGCATTAGAACCAACTGATACGGATAGACTTATTGCAAAATTGGGTGAATATGCAGAATATGCGCAAGAAATTATTGCTAGCCGTAAGGTGAAGCGACTCGGAGCGTTAATGAATAATGTACAAAATATTTTACGGCAATTGGGTGTAAGTCATCCAAAATTAGACCTATTTATTGAAACGGCACAAAAAGCAGGAGCAATTGGAGCTAAATTAACTGGCGGCGGGCTGGGGGGCTGTATGATTGCTTTAGCAGACGATGAAGCTACCGCAGCTAAAATTGCTACGGAACTAGAGAAACTCGGAGCGACTTTAGTATGGATGCAAGTAATATAAAAATGACCCCTACGGTTAAGGCAAATTCTAATATTGCACTTATTAAATATTGGGGAAAATGGGACGAAGCACGAAAGCTACCCTATAACAGTAGTCTGTCTATTACTTTAGATAATCTTTATACCCAAACCTCGGTTGGAATAATTGATAGTGATGTAGATGTATTTTATTTTAACGGAGAAAAAGCCGAGCCTGCCGAGATACGGAAAATTTCTGCTTATCTTGATGAGGTGCGTGCAAAATACGGAAAAACTGAACATTTACAAATCGTGAGTAATAATTTTGTGCCAACCGCTGCGGGTTTTGCTTCTAGCGCATGTGGATATGCGGCGCTCGCAAAAGCGGTTACTTTAGCTTATGAATTAGAAATTGCTGATCGGGAACTTTCGGCATTGGCACGTATGGGGTCGGTGTCGGCGGCACGGAGCGTTTATGGTGATTTTGTAACTTTAGAACAACGTGCAGAGTATGCGCAGCCTTTTGCAGATGCTAGTGAATATGCGGTAATTGCGATTGTGCTTACGGGAAAGAAAAAGAAGATTTTGAGCAGAGAAGCTATGCGTTCTACGGTAGAAACTTCTCCTTATTATGGCGCGTGGGTAGAAAATACGCAGGTCGAATTTGAGCTTATGAAGCAGGCTATTATACGCGGTGATTTTACGCAAGTCGGAGAGCTTGCCGAGGGTAATTGCTTGAAAATGCACGCTACTACTTTGGGTGCAAAACCACCATTTACATATTTTAATGGGGATACCTTACAGGCAATGGACGTGGTACGTACTTTACGGGCACAGGGAACAGAATGTTATTTTACAATTGATGCTGGGCCAAACGTGAAAGTGCTTTGCCAAAGTGGGCAAGCCGAGCAGGTTAAAGCAAAATTGGCAGAGTATTTTACAGAACAAAATTTAGTGTTGTGCTATGCGGGTAGCGGATATACGGTATTAGATAAATGAATTCCGTAAAGGTGCGCGTTAGCGGAAAACTATATTGGGCGGGCGAACATGCCATAGTAGAGCCTGGTAATACAGCTATTTTGAATAGTGTAAATAAATTTTTAACAGCTACATTTATTTCCACATATGAAGATTTTGGGACGATTACTACCGAGCTTTCATCCGTGCCTATTTATTGGGAAAAAGCTGATGAAGATATTATTTTTTCGCAGATGGAACAGTATCGTGAACTATATTATTCACTTGTTGTAATGCGAGATTTTTTATTGTCATGCGGCAGGGAATTACCACTATTTGACGTGGCTATTACCAGTGAACTTCATGATGGTAAACGTAATAAATTTGGTTTTGGTTCCAGTGGTTGCATTACCGTAGCTATGGTACGGGGTATTGCGCAGCTATGTGAATTGGAATTAAGTGATTTAGAAGTATTTAAGTTAGCATCTGTGATTACTTTAAAAATTACTACCAATACTTCGCTTGGTGATTTGGCGGCGATTACTTTTGGTGGTTTGGTTGCTTATACTTCATTTGATCGGTTGGTATTGGCAGAGCGTATAAAGACTATGCCCCTTGCGCAAGTGTTAGAAAATGATTGGGGTACTTTAGAAATTAAACCATTAACTAATATTTTACCAATGCGGGTTTTAGTGGGATGGACGGGTAGTGTAGCAAGCTCACACGATTTGGTGGGCGGGGTACAACGCATTAAAAACACTAAAGAGTATCGTGATTTTGTGCAAGAAAGCCAGCGCTGTGTAGAGTCGTTAATAGTGGCTATTACTACGGCAGATAGGGATAGTTTTCGGGCGGGCATTATTCGTAATCGGGAACTATTAGCTAATTTGGGAAACTTAGCAGGGGTACCAATTGAAACTAAACAGTTAGCAGAATTGGCAAATATTGCGGAACACTATGCAGAAGTAGCCAAACTTTCCGGTGCCGGTGGTGGAGATTGTGGTTTAGCTTTCGTGTTTAAGGCAGAAAATTTAGAAAAGATTATTAGTGATTGGCAAAAACACGATATTACGTATTTAGACGTTTAGCTTCGTTGTTGCAGTCGGGTATAACTATCATTTTTTACTACGTATTTCACTTGTTGTAATTGTGCGATAGTGGGAGCGTCCAGTAGGGTCATAATCGTTTTTAGCTCATTGAGTAGACTTTCTAGGTACCGCGTTGTCTCTGCTACTCCAGCCTTTTGTAGTCTTTGTAGTATGCTACCGGATATGCCTACCGCATTTGCTCCCAATGCCACACATTTTGCTACGTCAAGTGCGGTATTTATGCCACCAGAGGCAAGTAGCGTAATTTTTTCCCGATGTTTTTGGTTTTCTAGCAGGGAATCTAGGGTGTAGAGTCCCCAAGTATTAAGGTAGGAAATTGGAATCGTGCGCCTTGCATTTTCAATAGTGGCAAAATTAGTGCCCCCTTTGCCACTTATATCTACGGCCTGTGCACCGAGATTGATTAGTTCAGCTACGGTTTCATAGCTCATACCAAAGCCTACTTCTTTGACGATTACAGGCATAGGAGCATTTTTAATAAAGTCGGCTAAATTTTGTTTTGTGGTACTGAAATCACGGTTACCTTCGGGCATTAGTAGCTCTTGGAGCGTGTTTAAGTGCACCTGTAAGAAATTTGGTTTTATAGCCTCAAGAATTGGGGCAACTTGTGCATAAGTTTTATCTACGCCAATATTTGCACACAGGATAAGGTTGGGATATTTTTCTCGCATTGCTATATAGCGGTTTAAGGTAGCAGAATCCGCTAAAGCAGGACTTACAGATCCTAGTGCCAGCATTAAATTTAGTTGAGAAGCAATTTGTGCTAAATCGTCATTGATACTATTTCCTTTTTCACTACCCCCGGTCATAGCATTTATGTAGATAGGATTTGCAAGTTTTTTTCCTAGTAGGGTGGTAGAAAGATTAATATTTGCTAGATTAACCGTGCTTAAAGATTGATGTACTAATTCAATATTTGCGAAGGTGTCTAATTCGGTATAGCCATCAAGTGCGTGGTAAATATGGTCGTCTTTGCGATTACTCATATTTTCTACTTTCTTAAGACTACGACTTTTTAATCCTGTGTTTTTGGGTTTAAGCACTGCTCTTTAGCAATTTATATAAATTCTACTATGTATTGGGCATTTAACGAATCTTTTTTTTCGAAAATAGAGCTAAATATCATTGTGTGTTTAATGTTTTTATTCTTGAGTTGGGTTAGGCTATAAGTGTGAAATTAGATGATTTGAAACCGGTTATTGTTGTTGATAATGGGGCACAGTATGCTCAGCTTATTGCGCGTAGAGTGCGAGATGTAGGCTATTATTCGGAATTGGTGCCACATTCTTGGTCGGCGGAAAAGATTTTGGCAAAAAATCCCGCAGCTATTATTTTATCGGGTGGACCAGCATCGGTATATGCACCTAATTCACCTGAATTAGATGTAGCTTTATTACGTGCAGGTATTCCCGTATTGGGAATTTGCTATGGTTTTCAGCAGATTGCGCAGGCACTTGGAGGAGTAGTTGCGCAAACTGGTAAGCGTGAATTTGGTGCAACGCGGGCAGCAGTATTGACTGATGGGGTGTTGTGTGGAAGTGTGAACACCGAAAAAAATGTGTGGATGAGTCACGGTGATGCCGTAGCTCAAGCACCTGCCGGTTTTACGGTAACTGCGACTACGGACGGAGCGCCAGTAGCTGCTTTTGAGAATCGGGAAAAATGTTTATTTGGCGTGCAGTGGCATCCTGAAGTTGTACATTCAGATAATGGGAATGAGCTTATTGCTAACTTTTTACGCGTCGGTGCAGGGCTTGAACCTAACTGGGATGCAAGCTCTATTATTGACGATCAGATAGCTAAAATTCGGGAACAAGTTGGCGATAGTGAAGTGATTTGTGGTTTATCTGGTGGGGTGGATTCATCGGTGGCAGCCGCTTTGGTACATAAGGCGATTGGCGATCAATTAACTTGCGTATTTGTAGATCATGGTTTGTTGCGTGCCGGTGAAGCAGAGCAGGTAATTCGAGATTATGCGGGTGCGCGTGGTATGCGTATTCTGGCAGTTGATGAAGCTGAACGTTTCTTGTCAGCGTTAGCTGGTGTAAGTGAACCGGAGCAAAAGCGTAAGATTATTGGGCGAGAATTTATTCGTTCTTTTGAGGCCGCTCAGCGTAAATTAATTGCGCAAGCGGGGGACGCGGGTAGAGAAATCAAGTTTTTAGTGCAGGGCACACTCTATCCAGATGTGGTGGAATCTGGTGGTGGTGATGGTACTGCCAATATTAAATCGCATCATAATGTGGGTGGCTTACCCGAAGATTTGGACTTTGCCCTTATTGAGCCTTTAAGAGATTTATTTAAAGATGAAGTGCGGGCTATCGGTTTAGAGCTGGGTTTGCCAGAGAATCTAGTGTGGCGCCAGCCTTTCCCTGGACCTGGTTTAGGTGTGCGTATTATTGGGGAAATTACTTGGGAACGGTTAGAAATTTTACGGGCAGCTGATGCTATTGTGCGTGAAGAATTAACGGCTGCGGGTTTAGATCGGGAGATTTGGCAATGCCCTGTAGTTTTACTTGCTGATGTACGTTCCGTTGGAGTGCAGGGTGATGGTCGTACCTATGGGCATCCAATTGTGCTCCGTCCAGTTTCTTCGGAGGATGCAATGAGTGCTGACTGGACACGACTGCCCTATGATTTACTGGCTAAAATTTCTAATCGTATTACTAATGAGGTGCCGGAAGTAAACCGTGTGGTATTAGACTGCACTTCAAAGCCGCCAGGCACCATTGAGTGGGAATAAAAGTTTAAGAACGAAATATGTTTTTGCGTAACTGTGGAAAAGTCTTTTATAAAATTTGATAATTAGATATTTTAAATTTTATAAGAGCTTTGTTAAGCGGAGAGTTGTATGGATAATTTAGCGGTAGAAAAAGTTAAAACTAGGTCTGTTCACGTGTCTACAGTAATGCAAAATAATGAGGTTACTGAGTTGCAGACGGTGGAGCATAATATTTCGGTTACTCCGTTTGTTAAATGGGCGGGCGGAAAAACTGCTTTACTTGGTGATATTAGAAAATTTTATCCAAGTGAATTAGGTAAGAATATCAATAAATATTGTGAACCATTTGTTGGTGGAGGTGCAGTTTTATTTGATGTTTTATCAAATTATTGTATAGAGGAAATTTATATAAGTGATGTTAATAGAGAGCTCATTAATGTATATAAAACTATTAGGGATAATGTTGAAGCTCTAATAAGCATCTTAGATAGCATACAAAGTGAATATGCGTTATTTAATGTTGAAAAACAAAAAGAGTATTATTACGATAAACGCGATGAGTTTAATTTATATATAACTAATAAAATTACAGATAGAGTATATGGTTCAGCATTGTTTATATTTTTAAATAGAACTTGTTTTAATGGGCTGTATCGGGTTAATAACGAAGGGTTGTTCAATGTACCTATGGGTGCATATGTGAATCCTAAAATTTGTGATAAAGAAAATTTAAGAAACGTATCGATAAAATTACGAAATGTCAAAATAGAATGCGCCGCATATGATAAATCAATAGATTTTATTGACGCGAATACGTTGGTGTATTTTGATCCGCCTTATCGACCACTTTTAGAAACTGTTAGTTTTACTTCTTATTCAAAACATAAATTTACTGATCGGGAGCAACTTAAGCTGGCGGAGTATTTTAAAAAAGTTTCTCAAAAAGGTGCTGTTTGTATATTGAGTAATTCAGATCCAAAAAATCTTAATGAAGATGATAATTTTTTTGACGACTTATATAAAGATTTTACTATAAATAGGATTAAGTCAAAGCGGCGTATAAATTCTAATGCTGATCGTCGAGGCGATGTAAGTGAACTTTTGATAACAAATGTGTTAGATATAAACGAGGGAGAGCTTTAAATGGAAAGAGTGTTTGAGGATTGGCTAGATGGTTTTAGAAAAAGCATAGCAACATATAATTATTATGTAGATTTTGAAAAAGTATATAAAAATGTAGAAAATATTAAAGTTGAACTTAATATTCTTAATTCGTTAATAGGTTCACAAGACATTGAAAAAGACTTTATAAGTTTAATAGAAAAGTATCCTGAAATTTTAAAGTGTATACCAATATTACTTGCAGTAAGAACAAAAGAAATTTATGCAGTAAATATGGATGGAGAATTTACATACTCGTTTAAGGAATTTAATTATACTTCTGAGCAGTACGCGATATTTATGCGTGAAACAGGTTTATTTGGATTATTAGAAAATCATATTGTGCATAACTTATATGATTATGTAACTGGAGTGGAAACTGGGTTAGATTCAAATGGCAGAAAAAATCGTGGTGGTCATTTGATGGAAGATTTGGTGGAAACCTTTATTATAAAAGCCGGTTTTAAAAAAGATATAAATTATTTCAAGGAAATGTATATATGTGAAATTCAAGATAAATGGGATGTTGACTTATCTGAAATTTCTAATCAAGGGAAGATGGAAAAAAGATTTGATTATGTTATAAAAACAGATAGTCAGATATATCTTATTGAAACTAATTTTTATGCAAGCAGTGGTTCTAAATTAAATGAAACAGCAAGAAGCTATAAGACTCTTGCTACTGAAATAGATAGAATATCAGGTGTTACATTTGTCTGGTTTACAGATGGTGAGGGTTGGGCAAATGCTAGAAGAAATCTGCAAGAAACTTTTGATGCAATGAAACATATTTATAATATCGATGATATGCAAAATGGGATTATCAATAAAATTTTTATGTAGAAGATAATGGTTAAAAAGAAAATAGAAAAATGGGAACCAGATAATTTTGAATTAGAAACTAACACTGTTTGGTCTTTCCCTAAAAGAGGTAGTTGGGCTACACATGACGCTAAGTGGCGTGGAAATTGGTCACCGTATATACCTAGAAATTTAATACTTCGATATTCAGAAGAAGGTGATACGGTACTTGATCAATTTGCCGGTGGAGGAACCACTTTAGTAGAAGCTAAGTTATTGAGTAGAAACATTATAGGTGTAGATATAAATGATATTGCACTTACTAGGTGCAAAGAAAAAATAGATTTTGAATGGGAAAATGCAGGTAAAGTAACTTTACGAAAAGGCGATGCGAGAAATTTAGAGTTTATTAAAGATCAAAGTGTTGATTTGATATGTACTCATCCACCTTATGCAAACATAATTCATTATAGTGAAGATACAGAAAATGACTTATCACTTTTACAAGTGCAAGACTTTTTGTTAGAGATGAAATTGGTAGCTAAAGAATGCTATAGGGTACTTAAAGAAGGTAAATTTTGTGCTGTACTTATGGGTGATACTAGGCAAAAGGGTCATGTGATTCCAATGAGTTTTGAAGTTATGAAAATATTTGAAGCAGAGGGATTTAAGATAAAAGAAATAATAATAAAAGAACAACATAATTGTAGAGCGACAGGATTTTGGAAAACGAATAGCGTTAAGTATAATTTTTTATTATTGGCACATGAATATTTGTTTGTGTTTAAGAAGTAAATTATCATAGTAATGATAATCTTTTAAAGGATAAATAATAAAATTAGAAATTTTATTTAAAGCTACATGTGGATTAGTTTAAAAGCAGCACATATTCTATTATGTGAGTGGTTTGAATTATAACGTATTTTTAATGTGTTGAATTTTGCTATAAAGATATTATAGATATAATATGAAATTTTAAATTATTAAAAATAAATTATTATAGTATTTATGTTACTTATATTTATGGATTTATAAAATTTTATTAGGAATAGCTTACTAGTGTGAAGTAACGTGTTAAAAGAAATAAAATATTTAACTGACTGTGGAGGAACCACAATGGATGGTGTAATTGAGAAGAAAATAGGTGAAACTATTATATTAGAAATTCATGATCTAAGTGATGAATTAAAGGATAAAATAAAAGAGCAATTGGTTGAAATCTGTCATGGAAAATATGCTCTTGTTTCAGAATCTAAGTATTATTCGTTTGATGAAACCATAAAAGAACTTGTTAATTATAGACTTCCCAAAGCTAAAAATAAGACGATTGGCGCTATTGGAGAAATATTATTGAATGTTATGGTTAGAGAATTTACTGAAATGGAAATAGTTTCTCCATTTTTTAACATAGAAGAAAGAAATTTCAAAAAAGGATTTGACATTATAGCTGTTGACTCTGCTGGAGATTTGTGGATTATCGAATCAAAAGCAGGAGAGTTAGGCAAATTAAAAACTGCTACTGAAAAGGTATGTGAAAGAATAAATGTAGCAAAAAAAGATTTGGATACAAGATTAAATAGAGATAATTCACAATTGTGGTTAAATGCGGTAAAGAGTGTGAACAGTTCTTTGGATGATAATAGTGAAAAAAAGACCATAATGAATATACTTGAAAAGAGTAGTAATTCATGTTCAAGTATTGATAAAAATGTTGTTTTAGGTGGCACGGTATTTTGTTTATTCGATTCTGTGATAGATGCATCTAAATTAAATAATTTGTATATATCAATTTTAAAGTCAAATAAATTCTCAAAAATTAGATTAATAGCAATACAAAAACAGACATTTCAGACAGTAATAGATTATTTATCAACATTGGTTTAGGAGTAAGCATATGGATAAATTAACATTAAAAAAACTTTATAATACTGACTTTCCTGAACTGTATGGAAAGTTGCAAATGAATGCAGAGTTATCAGAGGTAGAGTTAGAGAAGATATTATCAGTAGGGATTTTTTTGACTAGACTGGGTGATAAAAATCTACAGAGATTAGGATACAGACTATTTTTATTATATAGTAAAACAACGGGTGATTATAAACCATTATACGAATTAAGTTTGAATAAAGGACTTATTCCCATATCCAAATTTATAGAAAATAACCTAGATTATTTAGAGAAGTATGGGAATCTTTATACTGAAATAAATAGTATAGAGAGCGATGAATTTAAATGGAATAATTCGTATCAAACAATAGGACAGTTTGAATTATTTAAGGAA
>PDWI01008110.1_pt1 | contig 12470 bp, 16 predicted proteins | sample 1430891 | NCBI WGS metagenome assembly PDWI01 (sample SAMN01162508, study PRJNA174530) | Oral metagenome, whole genome shotgun sequencing project. | biome: Marine environment; feature: Marine mammal; material: Swab sample of the gingival sulcus; isolation source: swab sample of gingival sulcus... | reverse complement strand
TTTTTATCTTTTAACTAAAAAAATTTTATTTAAAAACCAACTTTCTAAATATTATCATTACATTTTTTATTTGTCAATGGATTTTTTTAAAAAAATAAATGAAATTCATAAAAACTAAATAAAGCAGAAAATGCAGTGAACCTGCATTAACTACATCCCTATAACAATTTAATTTTTTTAGCATTAATCATTGTAGTATATCTTATTATATTATCCTTATCTTCATAAGAATCAGTAATCAGTTCGCCCTCTACGCCAACTATTTTACCTTTTTCTAAATACTGCTCGATTATCCTTGCTTGCTTGCCCCACGCTTGAATTCTCGGGAAATTTGCTGTTGGAATTCCTTTTTTTGCAAATTCTTCTTTTTTTTCATTTGATATAGACTTATCTACCGCTAAAGAAAATTTCGCAACAACTTTATCCTCTTCAAATTCTGTTATTACAGGGTCTGCAGTTAATCTGCCAATTAAACATACATTATTCATATCCACCTCCTGTAATTATTTTACATTAAATGGAATATATTGTCAAATTATTTTATTATTTCGTTATTTTCTCCCATAAACACAACTGTAGGTTTATGATTTTTTACTTCTTTTTCATCTAAATAACAATACGCAATTATAATAACAATGTCATTTTTTTGAACCATTCTAGCTGCTGCTCCATTCAAGCAAATTGTTTTAGAACCTCTTTCTCCTTCTATTACATATGTCTCAAATCTTTTCCCATTATTATTATTAACAATCTGTACTTTTTCTCCAACCAATATATTGGCCTCATCTAAAATGTCTTTGTCTATTGTTATACTACCCATATAGTCAAGATTTGCTTCTGTAACTGTAGCTCTATGAATCTTTGACTTCATCATATTTAAAAGCATCATACCTCCATTATCATATTGTCAATTAATCTAGTATTATTAAATTTTACTGCCATCAGCATAATTGACTTATCTTTCACTTCATCAATTTCTTCCAAAGTTTCATAGTCTAAAATTTCTATATAATCAATTATAGGATAACCTAAATTTTCTATATTATTTTTGACTTCTTCAATTAATTTTTTAACATTTCGTTCATTATTATTTATTTTTTCTCTGGTACTAATCAATGATTTATAAAGAATTAAAGCATCCTCTTTCTCTTTATCACTTAAATATGAATTTCTAGAACTCATAGCAAGCCCTGTTTTTTCTCTAATTATTTCACAACCATGAATGTTTATGTTTAAATTTAATTCATTTATCATCTTCTCGATAACTTTAAACTGCTGAAAATCTTTTAATCCAAAATAAACATTATCAGGCTCTACAATATTAAATAACTTCGCTACTATTGTTGTAACTCCCTTAAAATGTGTAGGTCTGTTTTTAGCGCATAAAATTTCTGTAATTCTTCCTTTAACACTAACAAAAGTATTATACCCATTTGGATATATTTCAGAATTTTCTGGAATAAATAATAAATCACAATAATCCTTTATTAGTTCTTGATCTCTTTTTAAGTCCCTTGGATACGAATCTAAATCCTCATTCTCACCAAATTGTGTTGGATTTACATATACACTTACAACAACAAAATCGTTATCCTCTCTAGCCTTTTTTATAAGTGATAAATGACCGTCATGTAAATATCCCATAGTCGGTACAAATCCAATTTTTTTATTTTCAACACCTTTTAATATTTTTTTTACATCTTCAATTCTTTTTTCTACTTTCATTAATATGTATGCTCCTTTTTAGGAAATTCTCCTTTTCTAACTTCTTCTATATAATCTTTTATTCCATTTTTATATTCATCACCTAATTTTTTATATTGTTTTACAAATTTAGGAACAAACTCTGAATATAATCCTAACATATCTTGAATAACTAATACTTGTCCATCACAATCTTTTCCGGCTCCTATACCAATTGTTGGAATTTCAAGCTTATTTGAAATATCTTTTGCCAAATCCGAAGGAATACATTCAAGAACAATAGCAACAACACCTGCTTCTTGTAATGCCAAAGCATCTTCGATTAGTCTTTTTTTGTCATCATCTTTTTTACCTTGAACTTTATATCCCCCTAAAACATTTATAGATTGAGGAGTAAGTCCTAAATGACCTACAACAGGAATTTGAGCTTTTATTATCGCTTTTATTGTATCAACAAATTCTTGCCCCCCTTCAAGTTTAATAGCATTTGCACCAGCTTCTTTTATAAGCCTAGATGCATTATATACAGCTTCTTTAGCATCAATGTGATATGACATATAAGGCATATCAGCAATAACAAATGCCCTTTTACAAGCTCTTGTTACAGCTTTTGTATGATGCAACATATCATCCATAGTAACTTTAATTGTTGATTCATAGCCAAGCATCGTCATTCCTAACGAATCTCCAACTAAAATTGTGTCAATTCCAGATTCATCAATTAATTTTGCAGTTGTAAAATCATATGCTGTGAGCATAGTAATCTTTTTATTTTCTTGTTTTAATTTATAAAAATCTTTAACTGTAAATTTTTTATCCATAAACCCTCCACAACTCATCTAACTTCTTTTTATCATCCATATCACTAATTAAATTATCAGTAGTCAATTTACCTAATTTAATGTATATTTCTCGCTCAAATCCATCTAAAACAGATATATGTTTTTTTATAGTTTCAATATCGCATCTTCTTATAGGACCTGTAAGCGCATTATCACTTCCTTTATCATAAACATTTGAAAGTGTAGCATCAATAAGAGGTTTCATTACACAAGCTCCATTTTTTATGTCTATAGAATTTAAGATATTCTCTCCATAATTCAATAATGTAACCAAATAATTTGAAAAAATAACAGCAGATAAATGATATTTAACTTTATCTTCTTTGTTTATCTCAAAATATTTTATATCAATATATTTTATAAAATCCAATAAATCATTCATATCTCCTTCCACTGAAAAATAAGCATCTTTTATATTTTCTTTAGCCTTATTTATATCAGCAAAAGAAAGCAATGGATGAAGTGATACCGTTTTTGCTCCTGCTTTTTTAAACTCACTAAAAACATCACTGCTTAATGCACCGCTCATATGAACAAAAATCTTATCTTTAATATTAATGTTTAATTTTGAAATATTATCAGACACTTCACCTATTTTATCATCAGGTGTAGTTATAAAAATAATATCAGATTTTTTTACTACTTCGGTTAAATCTGACGTATAATCAGTATTTACCATCTCAGCAGATTTTTTAGCAGAATCTAAGGTTTTTGATAAATAATAGATTATTTCTACATTTTGTTTATCTCTAATATATAAACCAAACGCAGTTGCAACCTTACCTGCTCCAATAAACGATATTTTCATTTTCCTCCAAGTGTAAAGTTCATCTCGATACCTTCAAGTCATTTTAGCACACTCTAAACTAAAAATCAATAACAAAAAAACAGCATATAGCTGATTTTTAATACTGTTAATTTGATTTATTTATCCTAGTAACTTTATGATGGTCTTTTCAATTGTCTCCGGTTTGGTTGCCGAAGCATATCTATCAACAACATTTCCTTGTCTATCTATTAAAAACTTTGTGAAATTCCACTTTATTTTATCACCTAAGATTCCTTTTTTTTGTTTTTTAAGATATTCATACATAGGATGTGCGTTTTCACCATTTACTTCTATTTTCTCTGTCATTATAAAATCCACACCATAACTAGTTGTTGCAAAAGCACTTATCTCTTTATTTGTTCCTGGATCTTGGTTCCCAAATTGGTTACAAGGGCAACCTATTATAATTAAACCTTTATCATAATACTTTTTATGTAATTCTTCCAAACCTTGGAATTGTTTAGTAAAGCCTCACTCTGATGCAGTATTTACAATTAGAATAACTTTATCTAAAAAATCATTCATATTTATTTCTTTTCCATCAATTGATGTTAACTTAAAATCATATATTGTCATATTTCCTCTTTTCTTATATTTATAACCTATATTAATTATATCGCATCACAAAACTTATAACCTTAATTTTAGAAAATATTTATAATAGATTTAAAATAAAAAAAAGACACTACGGTCATTCTTTTTAATAATCCATATCTCTAACTCTATACATTGATGCATATTCTTGGTCTATCTCTTGAGCACATGACTCACATAATCCAAATTTGTTTACTTTCTTCTCATCTTCACATCTTTTACACATACCTGTTTTTACATTAAAATCGTTAAATAATTTATTCATGTCAACTCCTTTTCTTATATTGTATACAATTATTATAAAATACATTTATGCGTTTGTCAAGTGATTTTTTAAAAAAATAAAAAGCTCACAGCTCTTTATTTCGATTGTTTATTTTAATTTATTCAAAAATTTCTCTTCATTTATTATAAATCTTTCATGATAACATTTTCCAATAATTCCTTTGCTATCGTAAGCTTCTATTTCAAAGCATAATTTTCTATCTTGTGTTTTGGTAAGTTTAGCTACAGCTCTAACTTCGTCACCAACTCCAGTTGCACTTACATGGTCAACTTCTAATTTTATTCCAACAGTTGTTAAACCATCATCTAAATTTGGTTGAACAAGATTAAGAGCAGCTCCTTCCATTAGTGCTACCATCGCAGGAGTCGCATATACCTCAATTCCTCCAGAACCATAAGACTTCGCTGTATGTTTATACTCAACCGTTTCCTTCAATTCAAAAGTTTTATTTATTATTTTCTCTAAATTCATTTAACAACTCTCCTTCTACTATTTTATATACATCAACTATAGATATATCTTTATTATTTGATATTTTTTCTAAATCATCATATTCTGGCGTAACTCTTATTAACTTATTTTTATAATACAATAATTTAATTGAAATTTCACCTAAATGCGATTTAAATTTAGATAATTCCCTACCTAACACCACTCTTTCTGCCTTATTATATCTCACTCCATTTGTTGTTGTGTTTTTTAAAAGATATTCAGTTATATTATCTCTATTTCCTTTTTCAGACAAAACACTTATTAAAGTAGCAGGTCTATTTTTTTTCATAAAAACAGGCTGATAATAAACATCTAAAGCATTAAGCTCGAATAAATCTTTCATAATTTTAGAATAAATCTCCGAATTCATATCGTCTATATTCGTCTTAATCTCATAAATATAATCAGCTTCATTATCTTGTATAACTATAGAGCCCCTCAAAGCGTTAGGAATTTCTAAATTCCTAGTGCCAAGCCCATATCCTGTTTTTAATATCTTAAATTCACCTTTATTATCCACTTTTGACAGAGCTTTTATTATCGCTGCACCTGTAGGAGTTGTAAGCTCCGCTTCAATAGAAGTCTTTTTAACCTCATAATCACTTAATATATCAAGTGTTGCTGGAGCAGGCACCATCATCTTGCCGTGAGCACACTCTATAAAACCAGTTCCTAACGATATTTTTGTAGAAACTATTTCATTAATGTCTAATTGTTTAAGAAGTATGCACGCAGAAACAATATCCACTATAGAATCTATTGCACCCACCTCATGAAAGTGAACTTCATCTACTGAAATATTATGTATTTTACCTTCAGATTTTGCTATTATTTCAAATATTTTAATGCTATCTTCTTTAATAGAGTCATCTAAATCACTACTCTCAATAAGTTCTTTTATGTCTTTATAATGCCTATGAGCCTTTGTGTCATTACATTTCACATTAAAATAAGTTCCAAATATATGGTGTTTGCTATCCTTTTTAACTTCAATTTCATAACCATCTAAATCTAATTTGTTTAGTGTTTCTTTTAATTTATTTAAGTCAGCTCCTAAATCAATTAAAAGCCCATTAAACATATTTCCACTTATTCCACTAAAACATTCTAAATATAATTTACTCATTTCCACCCCTAATTTGTCTATAAATAACACTAGCGCAGTATGCCGCCCCAAAGCCATTATCAATATTTACTGTTAACACTCCATTAGCACAACTATTTAACATTGATAATAAAGCTGATAGCCCTTCAAAATTAGAGCCATACCCAACACTAGTAGGAACTGCTATAAGAGTTTTATTTACAATACCACCTAAAACACTAGCTAATGCCCCTTCCATTCCAGCTACCGCTATGACAACATCTGCATTCCTTATTAAATCCAAATTTTCAAATACTCTATGTATTCCGCTAACTCCAATATCATATAATAACTTATATGGTGTATCAAAAAATTCTAACACTTCTCTAGCCTCTTCTGATACATTAAAATCAGCAGTCCCTGCGGTTGCTATAAGTATATATCCCTTTTTATTACTACCCTTTTCCTTTTTATTAATCGATAAAACTCTAGCAGCTTCATTATAATTAATATTATTAATTTTACCATTTAATTCACTTTTTATTTTATCATATATCTCTTTTTTTACTCTAGTAAGTAAAACTTCTTTTTGATGTTTAATAAGTTCATCTACAATTTTAATTATATGTTCATAGCTTTTATTCTCACAATAAATCACTTCAGAAAATCCAGTTCTAATATCTCTATGAAAATCTAATTTTGCGTATTTAATATCCTTGTAAGGTAGGTTTACGAGTTCTTCGATTACCATTTCTTTTGATATTTCGTCTCTTTTAAAACGACCTAATAAATCATTAAGGTGTTCTGTATCCATTATTTCTTATACCCCTCTTTATCATAAGATATATTTATAAATCCAATATCATTAAGTTTTTTCTTTATTTCATATATATTTTCTTCTATAATATAAATTTCAGATTTATCAACTTCTATAATTGCATCCAATTTATCATATCTTACCCTTAAAATATTAAAATTAAATTTTTTCAAATAATCTTCAGCTTTTTTTATCATATATAGATTTTTTTCTGTTATTATATTTCCTTTTTTTACTCTTGTAGCCAAACACGAGTTACTTTTTTTGTTTTTATTCCTAATATCAAAATATCTTCCGAGTTCATAAATATCTGATTTAGTTATATTTGAATCAATAAAAGGACTAATAATTTTATACTCATTCGCAGCTCTTCTTCCTGGTCTAAATTCATTTAAATCATCCAAATTCGAACCATCTAATATATATTTATACCTATTTTTATTATACCTTTTTATTTCTTCAAACATCTTCTTCTTGCATATATAACATTTTTCATCAGTATTATTTATAAAGTCGTTCATTTCTAATGTAGAAGCATATATAATCTTATGGTCTAATTTATATTCTTTCGAAAAATACAAAGCATCTGATAAATCAATTTCATCTTGGGTATTTGTGTTTACAGTAATTAACAAAATATCTAGTTTAAGCATTTCACCAGATATATAAGATAGTAAAATGCTGTCTATTCCGCCAGAGAAAGCTATTATAAATGAGCCCATTTCTCTTAAATATTTGCATAAATTATCATATTTGTTTTTAAGTATATTATTCACTTGATACCTTTCTTAAAGCCTTTATATAAAAAAAATTATCCTAGATTATATTTATATATATTAAATTTATTATAGCTGTACAAATTAGTTACTATTTTCATATAATCTCCTAATATTTTTATTATTAACCACTAAATTTGCAATAATCCCTGTTATAATACCAGCTATTAAAGAAATCATTAAAAAATAAGGAGCTATACTCATAAGTAAAATATTTTTATAAATTATGCTAGCTGTTATTATTTGACCTAAATAATGAAATACAGAACCCAAAACAGAAATTCCTATCAATGAGACTTCCTTAAAATCAATTTTTATAAAAATATACATCACTATATAACTTAAAATTCCACCTCCCGCGCTATATAAAAACGCCATTGGTCCTCTAAGTATAAGGCTTCCTAATATTAGTTTTACTATCAATATAAATATAGAAATTTTTGGTTCATATATCTTTAAAGCAAGAACTATTATTATATTCGAAAAACCAATTTTTATATTTAAAAAATTAAGAGGCATTATGAAATATTCTAAATATGTAAGTATGAGCGAAATGCTTATCATTACAGCTATTACAACATTTTTCTTCGTTTTATTTCCCATCTAAATCTTCTTTTACTTTTAATTGATATCCTAGCATTATTTTTTTTAATATTTCATTTTTGATATCAAATTCATTTCCATTAATATACCTAATCGGCATAATATCAATAGAATTGCCTGTGATAAATGCACAGTCGCAATCCTTAATTTCATAGGATTTAACATTCTTAAATTCATATTTTATTTTATTTTCTTTTATAATTTTTAAAACAGCCATTAATGTAACACCTTTTAATACACCATCAAGTTCTGGAATTAATACGGTATCACGATAAATAAAAAATAAATTTGATTTAGAGCCTTCAATAACTTCATCATTTTCGTTCACTAAAAGTATCTCGAAATATCCACCATCCATAAGTTCTTTTATTTTATTTTTATACTCATAATTAAAGCTTTTTACCAATGGATTTTTTCTTATATATTTATATGTTTTTGTATTTATTCCGTTTTCATAATAACTAATATCAGGATAAAAACTTTCAACAAAATATATAATCAAATGTGTTTTATTATTTACTTTTGATATAGCAATTTTTATATTATTGTTTTTTATTTTTTTATTCAAATTAATTAACTTATACACAAAAAATTCAACTTTTTGAATATCATAATTTATATTTGACTTTTCTAAACTATTTTTAAGTCTTTCTAGATGTTCACTCAAAAATAGTGGTTTGTTTTTTATTACTCTAAAAACTTCATATACAATATTTTCAGAATCTAATATTTTATTTTTATATTTTTTTTCGAATTCAAAATTCTCATATACTATTTCATCAAATATAAATACTTCACCAATGTTTTTATACATATTACCTCTTATAAGGCTAATAATCCCATTTTTTTAGAAATTTTTCTCAATGTCTTATTAGCAACATATGATGCTTTTTGACTTCCTTCTTTACAAATTCCATGTAAATATTCCTTATCTTTTAAAAGTTTATAATACTCTTGTTGTATTGGAATCAAACTATCTGCAACAGTTTCTCCAACAGCAAGTTTTAATTCACTATAACTTCTATCTTCAAATTCTTTTAAAGCATCAAGTATATCAATTCCTTTGACAGCTGAATATATATCAAGTAAATTTCTTATTCCTAATTGTCTATCATTTAAATCAATTTTTGCTTCTGAATCAGTTACAGCCTTCTTAAATTTTCTGATTATTGTATCTCTATCATCTAGAAGATATATGCAAGAATTTACATTTTTATTTGACTTAGACATTTTTTTATCCGGTTCCGTCAAAGACATTATTCTCGCTCCAGTTTTTGGCATATATATTTCAGGAACTGTAAGAGTATCTGAATATTTGTTATTAAACCTAATAGCTATATCTCTAGCAAGTTCTACATGTTGTTTTTGGTCATTCCCTACCGGAACCAAATCAGTTTGGTATAAAAATATATCACAAGCCATAAGTATAGGATATGTAAAAAGTCCAGCATTAATATTTGTGCTTTGTCTAGCACTTTTATCCTTAAACTGCGTCATTCTGCTAAGTTCTCCAAAATAAGTCAAACAAGATAATAGCCAATTTGCCTTATAATGTGCATCTACATGAGATTGAACAAATAATGTATTTTTCTTTGGATCAAGTCCACAAGCTAAATACAAAGCTATCATATCTAATGTGGATTTCCTTAGTTCTGCTGGAACTAAATCTTGAGTTAAAGCGTGCAAATCTACAACACAGTAAAAACATTCATACTCATCTTCTAATTTTTTCCAATTAACTACCGCTCCAAGATAATTACCTAAATGCAAATTACCTGTTGGTTGAATCCCACTAAATATTACTTTCTTTTTATCCATAAAACCTTCCTTTATATTGCTATTATAACTTAAAAAAGAAAAATTTAAAACAACAAAATTAAGGCATTGCCTTAATTTGTTGATATCGCTTTCAGCGCACTTAATTTCATAGCACGTCTTGCCGGGAAAAATCCTGATACTATTCCCACCATAGCAGAGAATATAAGTCCTCCTATGTATAAATACCAAGGAATATAAGATAAAGTTACAGGTCCTCCGCCCATACCATCTGCTAGCATTGGCGCAACAATTTTATTTAATAAAACGGAGACTCCCGTACTAAATGCTATTCCAAATATCCCACCAATTAGTCCAATTAGAGCTGCTTCAAAAAGAAATAAATTCCTTATGTCTTTGAGTTTTGCGCCCAATACTTTCATAACTCCAATTTCTTTTGTTCTTTCATATATGGACATTATCATTGTATTTGTTATACCTATCGCTGCAACCAATAAAGATACTGCTCCTATTCCACCTAAAATAGCTTGGATTATTCCCATAGATTTTTTCTGTTGGTTTAGCCATTCGGTGTTTGACCAAGACTCGTAACCGAGTGCTTTTATCTGCTCTTGTATTTCCTCAACGCTTTTCATATCTACAGCTTGAATTTTAATATTGCTGTATTTATTCTTATCTTTAACTCCTCTACCATCATCATTGGAACCATATTTTTTATCATTATCTTTTTTTAGTTTTTCATAAGCATCTATGCTCATATATATATTTCTTCCCATATATTCGTTTTGTTGGCTAACAATTCCAACCACTTTAATTTTATATGGTCTCTTTTTAAGTCCATCTCCGTAATATTCGCCTTCTATAAATGCGTTAAATCGCTTATCTAATAATTCCACATCATACATTTCCATACCAGTTCTTTCATTATAAAATGTATCTTTAACATCAGCATTACAAATAATAACATTTTTCGCTGAACTAGAAGGCATTTCTCCTTCTATTATAGTAAGCCCAAATTTTTCAAGCACACTTAAATCAGTTGCAGTAATGTTAGCATAGCTTCTAGACTTTCCTTTAAGTATTTCCATCCTAGTTCTCACAATCGGCATTACTGCATCTACACCTGGTATGGAATAAAATGTTTCAACAGCCTTATCATCTAAATATAATTCATTACTCGAACTTCCAGAACCTGATACAGTTTTCTCATAAGGAGCATATACTTCTATCTCTGTTAAGCTAGCATAAGAACTCATTTCGTCAATCATTGATTTTTTAAGCCCGAATCCAATAGAAATCATTATTATAATAGAACTCGCACCAATTATAACTCCTAAAACCGTAAGAAATGTCCTTGCTTTTCTTCTCCAAAGATTTTTAAGTCCCATCAGCATCAAATCAATACTATTCATCTAAACTTAACTCCTCTTTTTTTCTTTTTTTCTTCTTAACAACAATTATTATAATTACAATTATTACAATTAAAATCAAAATTGGTATCAATATTTTCCATATGCTAAAAGACTTTTTAGCGTCCATCTCTCCAAATTCATCGCCTTCCCCCATACCAAAACCAGGGTCAACCATACCATCTTCGAATTCCATATCAGAAAAATTTGATACAAAGTATGTAAATTCTTTTTCAAATCTTCCTTTTTCTCCAACTGTATCTTCATACTCAATTACAAGTTTCGCAGTTTGTTCCCCTTCTGCATCTGGTATAAATTCAGTAGAATAATATTCATTACTTCCTGGATTAAATGTTCCAACAAATGATTTTCCTTCTGGCAAAGATAAATCCCCTTCTAAATATACTAATACATTGTTTAGTGCTGATTTACCCATATTTAACATTTGAACTTCAATATACCAAGGTTCTCCTAACATTAATTCCATAGGAATTTCTATATCATCAACCTGTAGTCTTATTTCTTGTGTTACTGGTACAGGAACATTCTCCAATGCTTTATAAGGATTTCCTTTAGCGTCATACGCATTTCCATTTGAGTCTTCATATTCTATATCACATATTAAATTAAATGTCTTTATCGGAACATCAACTTTCGATTTGAATTTCATTTTATATTCCACTTCAGTTTGAGCTGGTATATTTTGAATATAAAATGAACTCGGTGCATCTACTGGTAAAATTGCTCCCTCATCTGATGATATTGAAACTTTTGCATTTTGAACACCAACCGATTTAGATGTGTTAAAAAACTTAAATGTTACTTCAAATTCTTTACCTGCATATATTACGTCTTTATCAAATTCATAACTACTAATTATGATTTTAGGTTTTGATTTACTCATTCCTTCAGAATCTAAATATATGCCTGAATATTCAATTCTCGGTGAATTAGAACCATTAATTGTATCAATATTAACAGTTACAGGATAATTATTACTTGGCACATCTTTAGATGCAATCAAAGTATTTTTAATCGTAACACTCTCACCTGCTTTTATTGATTTTATTATTGTTATTGGTTGAGATTTATAACTAAATCCATTTTCTGCTACAACAGATACTTTTAAATCCTTAAATTCAGCATTTGTTGGGTTTTTAATTTCATATTTAATATTAAATTCATTTCCACCTGATACTGATTTCGGCATTGAAATCATCTTAAATTCTAAGTCATATAATTTAGAAGCTGAATTCAT
>PDWI01017787.1_pt1 | contig 12471 bp, 7 predicted proteins | sample 1430891 | NCBI WGS metagenome assembly PDWI01 (sample SAMN01162508, study PRJNA174530) | Oral metagenome, whole genome shotgun sequencing project. | biome: Marine environment; feature: Marine mammal; material: Swab sample of the gingival sulcus; isolation source: swab sample of gingival sulcus... | reverse complement strand
CGGGGTATTTTTTTGTGTTATTGTTTTTTTGTTAACACTTTCAAAAATAACACTTTAACCCCGATTTTCCAAATATTTTGATGAATTTTTCGGGTTAAGGCATATCCGTAGATATGGCGAATGCTTCTTGTTAAGAAGAGTGTCTTTTTTTGAGGTAGATAGAGGTGAGGGCAGAACTGCTTGGTGAATAATGCGGTTTAAGATTATTAAACTCAATGAACAAAGATGAAAAATTATAAAATTATTAAAAAAATAAATTACGGCGATTTACTTGCATCATTTATAATTTTTGTATTAAGCTTTCCGCACCTTGAACCGGATTATTCCATAGGACTTGATACTTCTTATGTTTGGGGCTTAAATTATTTATTTAATAAGGATTATCAATCTTTAATACAAATTATTTATCCATTTGGCCCTTTAGCCTTTTTAAAGACAGCGGTAATTGAAGCACATAATTTTGAATATTTTCTATTGTTTTTGACAGCTCTGAAAATATGGTTTGCATACATGTTTATTTTTTTAACGGGCTTATTAAATAAAGAACGGAAAGTTTTGTCCTACATCATAGTTGCAGGAATGTTATTCGTATTTAACGTTGATTATTTAATTATAGGAATAAGTTTTATTCATTGCTTTTTATATCTGTTTAATCGTAAAAATATCAATTTGTTCATTGCTGTATCGGTAGCATCTATCGGGCTGTATATTAAATCTTCAATAGGTGTTTCAAGCTTTTCCGTTATTTTTATGACTGCAATATTGTATTTTATAAATAAACGGAATTATAAATCAATTTTACTCTTTTTAGGGCTTACATTTGGAACCTTTCTTTTCTGGGGATTATTAGTATTTCAAGATATTACATTGCTGTTTAATTACTGTTTTAATGTGTTTAAACTGGCAATTAGTTATTCATCGGCATTATCAATGTTTCCCGATAACAATTGGGTATTATTGAGTTTGTTTATAATCAGCATGTTTTTACCAATTATTATTAAAAGAAAACATCGAACACAAACCGTTTTTGTTCTTCTTATTCCAAGTGCATTTGCAATGTGGAAGCATGCAATGACACGTCAAGATTTTACGCATAGCATGGTAATGTTTACTTTCTTGTTTCTTTATTGGGGTATGTTCCTTATCATTTCCGAAATTGATGTAAAAAGAACATTGCTGCTTGCTGTAATAAGTTCTTCTTTATTTTATTGGAACATGGAAAATACGTGGAATTTCCGACCGATGAAATATGAAATAAACGGAATTGTAAACTTTAACAGGACAATCTTGAACTTGAAAGAGTTTAAAAATAAATATTATGAATTATCCGTTAAACAAATACAAGCGAATAAACTGGACAAAAACATACTCGATTTAATAGGCGATTCTACGATAGATTCATATCCTTGGGAGTTGTCCTACTTTGCGGCAAATAAATCGTTGAATTGGAAGATGAGACCGACACTGCAAGGAGGTAGTTTTGCTCGCTGGTTAGATGCTAAAGGTGCTGATAGTTTTAATAGAGAAAACGGTCCAAAATACGTCATAGTGCATTTTGTGAAAGATCCGTGGGGCGGTAATCTTGGCTCAATAGATGGTCGATACTTGCTTAATGATAATCCTTTAACTATTTATAATATTTTTAATTATTATGATGTAAAAGCAAAAACAGAAAACTTTTTGCTCTTGGGAAAAAATAGCAAGAATAATTTTCGCTTATGTAAAACTGAAGAAAAGCATACAACAAAATGGAATACATGGATTGACCTAAAACCGAATAAGAATGAAATCCTAAGACTAAAGCTCTTTTCAAAACAAACATTCTTGGGTGTATTTAAAGGCTTCCTGTATAAAACAGAGAAATATTATGTAGATTATATGTTGGATAATGGCAATATATTTACATACAGATACATACCGGAGAATTCTCAAGATGGAATTTGGATTAATCCTCTAATACGCAATCCGGAAACAAACTCGACTGAACCCCAGACAATTAAAGTGAGGTTTAGATGTAGCAATATGCTTTTTAATAAAGAAAAAATTGATTATCAATTGGAGCGGACTTTTACAAATATCTCTTCTTTGCAAGATGACACCCTAGATACCGGTTTTAATTCATACTTTGGTAAGCCGCATTTCGATAATTTTTAAAAACTGTAGGAAGCCGGAAAGTCCCAAGACGGTTGTTGTACATAGCAAAATTTATGTGCTTTCGCAGGAAGCGATAAGATACCACCCCCAAAAGAGTATTAAAAAAACAGGCTGCCCGATTGTTTCGGGCAGCCTGTTTTTTTGCAATTTCCGGAGACAGATGCTAAATGCGTTATCTTTGTTGAGATATGCCTGCCGGTTTAGTCAATAATTAAGTTTGTTGCCGTATCCGGAAACACAACATGCGGTTTAAATTTTTTGGCTTCTTCAAAATCCATTTGTGCGTATGAAAAAATGATGACGATGTCGCCCGGCATCACTCTGCGTGCGGCAGCGCCGTTCAGCTCTATTTTTCCGGAGTTGCGCTCACCTTTAATAACATAGGTTTCGATTCTTTCGCCGTTGTTATTATTCACGATTTGCACTTTTTCGCCTTCAATAAGATTGGCTGCTTCCATTAAGTGTTCGTCAATGGTAATGCTGCCGACATAATTTAAGTCCGCACCGGTAACGGTAACTCTGTGTATTTTAGATTTTAAGACTTCTATTGTCATTTAAAAGAATTTTGTGCAAATAAAATAAATAATATTTATATAGTAGGGATATTACATATTTTTTTTACATTTCTTATTTTTAGTCTAAAAGAATTTCTAAAATTTGTATGGCTGCTTTTGCAACGGATGTTCCCGGACCGAAAATTCCCACTACGCCGGCTTCATATAAGAAGTCATAATCCTGATGCGGAATAACCCCGCCGACAATAACCATAATATCTTCTCTTCCGAGTTTTTTCAATTCTGCAATAACTTGGGGAACAAGCGTTTTATGTCCGGCGGCCAAACTTGAAACACCCAAAATATGCACGTCGTTTTCAACGGCTTGTTTGGCTGCTTCGGCAGGGGTTTGAAACAAAGGTCCTATATCCACGTCAAAACCGATGTCGGCATATCCGGTTGATACTACTTTTGCCCCTCTGTCATGTCCGTCTTGTCCCATTTTGGCAATCATAATTCTGGGGCGTCTGCCTTCTTGTTCGGCAAATTGGTTGGCAAGTTCTTGCGCTTTCTCAAAATACATGTCGTTTTTGCTTTCAGATGAATACACGCCTGATATTGAGCGAATAACAGCTTTGTATCTGCCGGCAACTTTTTCGATTGCATCGGATATTTCACCGAGGGTTGCTCTTTTTTGTGCTGCGATAACCGAAAGTTCCAACAAGTTTCCTTTGCCTGTTTTCATACTCTCCGTAATGGCGTCGAGAGCGGGTTGTACCTCTGCATTATTCCTTTCGGCTTTTAGCTTTTTCAAGCGTTCGATTTGCGATAATCGTACGGCGGTATTATCCACTTCCAAAATGTCAATGGGGTCTTCTTTTTCCAATTTGTATTTGTTTACGCCGACGATGGTATCTTTTTCACTGTCAATTCGGGCTTGTTTTCTGGCGGCAGCTTCTTCAATTCGCATTTTGGGTATGCCGGTTTCAATGGCTTTTGCCATGCCGCCGAGTTCTTCCACTTCTTGGAGAAGTTTCCATGCTTTGTGTGCAATTTCGTGTGTCAGCTTTTCAACATAATACGAACCTGCCCACGGGTCAACGGATTTGGTTATTCCGGTTTCTTCTTGCAGGAATATTTGCGTGTTTCTGGCAATTCTTGCCGAGAAATCGGTTGGCAGCGCAATGGCTTCGTCCAGCGCATTGGTGTGCAAAGATTGGGTGTGTCCCAAACCGGCAGCCATTGCCTCTATGCAGGTGCGTGTAACATTATTAAAGGGGTCTTGCTCCGTAAGGCTCCACCCGGAGGTTTGGCTGTGTGTTCTTAAAGCCATGGACTTCGGATTTTTGGGGTTAAATTGTTTTACGATTTTTGCCCAAAGCATACGAGCGGCACGCATTTTTGCTATTTCCGTAAAATGGTTCATGCCAATTGCCCAGAAGAAAGACAGTCGCGGAGCAAAGCTGTCGATGTTCATGCCGGCATTTACTCCCGTGCGAAGGTATTCCAATCCGTCCGCCAATGTATATGCCAGCTCAATATCTGCGGTAGCTCCGGCTTCTTGCATGTGGTAGCCGGAAATACTGATGGAGTTAAACTTCGGCATTTTTTGCGATGTATATTCAAAAATATCGGCAATAATTCGCATGGACGGTGCCGGCGGATAAATATAAGTGTTCCGCACCATAAATTCTTTGAGGATGTCGTTTTGAATGGTTCCGGAAAGTTCTTCGAGTTTTGCGCCTTGTTCCAAACCCGCTACAATATAGAATGCCAAAACCGGCAATACGGCTCCGTTCATGGTCATCGAAACAGACATTTTGTTCAAGGGAATTTGGTCAAACAAGATGTTCATGTCCAAGATGCTGTCAATGGCAACACCTGCTTTCCCTACATCGCCAACCACGCGTTCGTGGTCTGAGTCGTATCCTCTATGCGTTGCCAAGTCAAAGGCTACAGAAAGTCCTTTTTGCCCGGCTGCCAAGTTTCTGCGGTAAAAAGCATTTGATTCTTCGGCGGTGGAGAAGCCGGCATATTGCCGAACTGTCCACGGTCTCATCACATACATTGTAGAGTAGGGACCCCTTAAAAAAGGCGGTAAACCTGCCGCATAATGTAAATGTTCCATTCCTTTTAAATCTTTTTTTGTATAAAAAGATTTTAATTCGATTTGCTCCGGCGTAATAAATTTTCCTGTTTTTTCGATTAAATTCGAATGGGCTGTTGTGCCGGATTTTATGTTTATGTTTTTGAAATCAGGTCGCATATTATTTGATTTTCAATAGTTCGTTAAATTTATGGAGTGCATCAAGAACATTTACTTTTACATGAATGAAATGTTCTATTCCCTTTTCTTTAAGTTGTTCTATATCGTTTTTCGGATAGCCGGCAACTACAATCGTTGCTTTTCCTTCGAGTTGCTTGCCGATTGTTTCTACCATTCCGACATATTCGTCGTCGGCACTGCAAAGAACCACAATGTCGGCATTTTTTTCAAGTGCTTCTTTCACTCCTTCGTTCACATCGGCAAAACCGTTGTTGTCGATTATGTTGTATCCGGCACAAGCAAAAAATCCGGTTGAGAAGCCGGCACGTGCTTTTCGCATGGTAATATTTCCGTAGGTAAGTAAAAATACCGTGGGGCGTTTGCCCGATTTTTCAACTTGTATTCTCAGTTTTTCAAATTCTTTTGCACCGCGATACATTTTTATCGGCTCCACTTCCGAATCAGAAGCTTCAGCCAAAGACCAGTTCATTATATTGATGTCCGCATCTTTGTTGAGTGTTTCGTTAAAATCCGGATATTGATTTGTTCCGAGCAGTATTTCACGACGTTGCGCAATATATAAATCTCGTTTATTCGCTGTTTCTTTTATGATATCTTGAATGAAATTTTCTTGTAAGGCTTTATTATATCCGCCTTTTTCTTCAATTTCCAAAAACAGTTGCCATGTTTTTTCGGCAATATCGTTTGTCAGATTTTCGATATAATACGAACCGCCTGCGGGGTCTGCAAATTTATCAAAACCGGATTCTTCTTTTAGGATAATTCCGGTATTTCGTGCAATTCGTTCCGAGAAAGCATCCGGCTTTTTGTAGGGGGCATCAAAGGTGTTTACGTTTATTTCATCGGTGCCTCCCAATACGGCAGACATGGCTTCGCTTGTGTTACGAAGTTGGTTTACATAGGGGTCGTAAACGGTTTTGTTAAACGAACCGGTTACCGAATGAATAAATGTTTTGCCGGAATTTTTGTCTTTTGTCCATGTTTCGCAAATTTTTGCCCACAGCATACGAAATGCTCTGAGTTTTGCAATTTCAATGAAATAGTATGAACCAATGCCGAAAGTAAACATCATTTTCGGCAATAATTTTTTTATGTCTATGCCCGCATTTTCGGCTTCAACCAAATGCTCGTTTGCCGATGCCAAAGAAAAAGCCAATTCTTGTGTTGACATAGCCCCTGCATTTGAGAAAAAGGAGCCGTTTATGTTAATGATTTTTATGTGCGGAAACTTGTCGGCAACAAGGTCGTACATTTTTTTCAAGGTGTCGAAATCGGCAGGCAAATTTTTAGGGTTATAGTGATCTCCGGTTATTGTTTTGTAGCCGAAAGAATCAAAGCCGACACTTCCTTTTATTTTCTGCAAATCAAAATTGTTTTTTTCGCAGAAAGCAATAAAAAATTGCAAAATCTTTAAGGATATTTTTCCGGAAATAAAATTAAAAGCGATTTTTTCCGGATTGGTATTTTGCAACAAAGTGTCAAAGTCTTTTTGCGTAATATCTTCTTTGTGGCAGATAAATAAGCCTATACTCGTAACCCCTTTTGCTGCGGCATCAATAATTTTTAAATTCGTTTGGGCATAGTCGTCGGTAAAGAAATCTTGCCTGATATTAAAATCGTTGGTTTCCGTTTTTGTGCCTCTGACATAAGGAAACTCGCCGGGATTTGCTTGTAAGTATTCTAAACCTTCAAGGTCTTTTTCTCTGTAATAGGGCTTTATTCTAATACCGTCAAGTGTTTTGGTAACAAGTTTCTTTTCATAATCTGCACCTTTTAAATCTTGCAATATTTTTTCTTCCCATTGTTCGGTCGAAACCGGTTTAAAATCGTTAAAAAGTTGCTTTTCGGACATAAGTATTAATTTTTTTACAAATGTATATCTTTAAGTTCTAATATTTATGATTTTAGTCAATAAATCTTTTTTTAAACATATTTATTGAGACTAAACCAAAGATCTCTGCAAAGGTAATCTTTTTTCGGACTTGTTCAATTATAGTCTGTATTATTAGTTGAATTGAGGCATATCCTTTGACCCGGTGAATGAGCCTTGTCAAACAAAGTGTTTTATTTTGAGGTTTGCTCGATACTACCCCAAAACCTTTAATTTTTATCTTTTAATTTTCTTCCAACTCCCGGCTTCCAACTTAATTAAGGTGAGGGCTGCGCCGTTCAAAAAAAGTTAGTGTTTTGGTTTTACTTTTGCAAAAGTCTTGAAATACGGCTTAATGCTTTTTATTCTTTATCTTCCATTTTAGCCCCAGAATGGTAATATCATCTATTTGTATTTCATCTTTTGCCCAATCGGTTAGCTCTTTTTGCAAAATATCTTTTTGCATCTCTATTTTTTTTGTCGAAATAATCTTTAAAAGTTCTTTAAATCTTTTTTTAGAGTATTTTCGCCCTTCCGGATTAATTTGGTCGGGGAACCCGTCCGAAAAAAGATAAATAGTGTCGTCTTGGACTAATTTAATTTGATTGTTCTCAAATGGTTTTTCTAGCATGAAATGCCCAATCGGATTTCTTGTTGCGGGAAGTTCTGTCAAAGCACCATTTCTAATCAAGACCATAGGGTTGTAGGCTCCGGCAAAAGTTAGCCTGTTGTTTTTTGTATTAATGCTGCACAATGCCAAATTTATTCCCAGCAAATTGTCTTTTCCGAACTGATAAGTTGTTCGTTTAAAAATGACTCTTAACTCTTCTAAAATTGTTTTCGGGTCAACAACTTTATTATGCTGAATTATTCCGTGCAAACAAATCTCCGCCGACAATATCTTTCGGCTTAAAAAGCAAGAAATAGTTTTTAAGCACATTATTTACAATATCATCTTTGGGAATTAAACCTTTTTGTATTCTTTGTGCATAACTTAGGTTTTTTCGAATGTCTTCATAAGATTTTTCTATAATTCGTTTATTATTGACCAATGCCTGCTCCGCTTTAACTCTTTTTGTTATATCTTGAAATACCCCGAAGACTGTTCTTGCCATGTTATTTTCATCTCGTATAATTTGGGCAAAGAGGTCAACTGTAATCGGTTTCTTGTTTTTAAAAGCCTTAAAACGCACATTTAATTTGTTTTTATTTTGGTTCACGGCTTTATTCAAACTTGCTTTAAGTTTTTCCGCTTCATCGGGAGGCATTACTTTAAGGAATATATCGTCTTTTCCCCAATATTCTTCATTTTTCTCCAAATCGAATATTTTATAGGCTGTGTCAGACCAGAATGTCTTATTCTGTAAAATTCGCCATTCCCATGTTCCTATATTGGCAGCGTTTTCCGCCAATTTATATCTGGTTTCGCTTTCTTTTATCTTATCTTCATTGCGTTTTCTTTCCGTAATATCCATGAAAACACCGATAGAGCCTATGATTTCTTTTTCAGAATTTAGATAAGGGGTTACAGATACCAAAAGATGTCGAAATTCTCCCGAAGATTGTATGATTTTTAACTCGTATGTTTCTTTTTTTCCGGGTTTCATTTGGCTGTTTTTAAACTGTACCTTTTTATAGGCACTGTAGGACAAAAAAGCATGCAAAGATTTTCCGATGAGTTCGCCCGGTTTAACACCCAAAATTTTTTCTGCTACAGGATTTGCAAAAGTAAACTTATCATCAACATCCACAATAGTTACTCCTTCCGATTGGTTTTCAACCAATGTTCTGAATTTTCTTTCGCTTTGAGCAAAAGCTTTTTCAGCTCTAATTCTTTTTGAAATATCACGAGCGGAAAGAAGTATTCGCGGTTCATTATGTTCTTGAATAAGCCGTCCGTTAATTTCTATCGGTATTAGGATATTTTCTTTTCGGCTTACAAAAGACCGAAAGTTTCCGGTTTTTCCTTTTTTTATAATTCGCTTTATATGCTTATTTAGATTTTCATACTCACTTTCGGGAATAAGATCCTTAAAATTACATCCGATGGTTCCGGAGCACGCAAAACCAAAGACTTCTTCGAGTTTTTTGTTTACAAATAATATTTTTCCGTCAAGATCCAACAAAAAGATAATATCTACAATGGATTCTAATACAAGCTCATATTTTGCTTTACGATCTTTCAACTCTTGATGCATCCTGTCAATATATTCGTTTTTTTCTATTTCGGATGTTATATCCCGCACAACCGCAATTCTTCCGATGACCTCGCCGGTTTCCGAAAAATCCGGAGACCCATAGATTTGTAATGTCCTTTTTTTGCCTTTCAGCTCTACCCTTATGTTGTATTGCCCTTCTTTTCCTTCTTTCCGTCTTTCTAACTCAGAGTCGACAAAACGTTTGTCTTCTGCGGAAAGAAAAGTGGATATGTCAAGTCCGATTGCATCTTTTTTATCAATACCAAAATACTTAAATATCCGCGTATTGCCGAAAGTAACTTTATCATTCAAATCGACAATAAGAATAGACGCATCCTGATTTTCAATGATTGAATGCAGCCGTTGTTCTTTATGTTTTAACTGTTTTGTAGTGTTATGAAGTGCTTTTGTACGTTCTTGTACCTTTTTTTCCAATTCTTTGTTTAAAACATTTAACTCCAAGGATAGTTCTTCGGTTTTTACATAGGCACCGACAAAGCGCTTTGAAAGCATATATGCCTGCAAAAAGATAAATATAAATAATCCGTAAGGTATGAGCATTATGGATTGAATTATATTATCAAAGTATAAGGAGTCATTTATAAATGTGGCAGAGATAATCATAAATCCGGTAAATAGAATCCAAGCTCCTTCCTCTTTTTGAATAATTGCTTTGACAAAAATAATTAATACATAAATAACTAATAAGAGTGTCAGTACCTGAAATGAAATAAGCATCTTGGAGAAAACATAAACGGAACTTGCAAAAAGTATAAGCATATATGCTCCGATTAAGCCTATTGTAGAGTATAATATCGGCTTATAAAACAATTTCTTGTATAAAAAGTATATAAATAAAAAGAAACAAAGAACTCCTGAGTAGAAAGTCAGATACTCCAAGTGCATTCTAAGCTCCCAGCTTAAATTCGGAAAGATGTTTAAGATATACAGGTCTCCCGTAAGTAGCACACGAGCAGCTATGATTAAAGATAATAAACCGAAAAATAGTTCAGGAATATTTCTTTTTCTTAACAGAAATAGACCCAAATGATACAAGCCCATTATCACAAAAGCTCCGATTAGGAACAAACTAATTCCGGTAGTCTGAGTTTTTTCTCTTTTTATGTTCGCTTCTGTTCCAATTTTTATTTCTCTTGTAATACCGCCTTTTCCGTAATAAAAATTTGCTACTTGAATAATTAGCTCGGTGGTATCGGATTTTGGTGTGAAAAAAATGCTCTGTGGTTTTGCTTCTGGCTCGGACATTTCTTTGCTTGCAGCTACTTTTCCCAATTCGGCAAGTTTTTTTCCGTCAATAAATATCAAAGAGGCGGACGAAATGGCTCGCGAAGCTATTCCTATTTTTTGAGACTTGCAATGATGTATTATTTGTAAACGATAAGTTGCATAGCCCAAAGCTTTCATTCGGTCTTTGCTGTTGGTATGATTATTCCAAGCATCGGGAACTAAAATATATTGGCGGTCTGCTTGTTTTGTGCCGAAACTAAAATCAGACGGTGCTAAAAGTTCATTAGGATAAAACTCCCATTGACCATAAAGACTAATATTTTTTTTATTCAGCGTTCCTTGCTTGATATAGGCAACACCTTTGTCAATGTTTAAGCCTTTTGTTTGAGAGTATGCAAAGGAAAAATAAAAAAACACAGATAAAATAAGAATGGTATATTTTTTTATCCGTCTCTTCATATTTATGCTATATAATTTATTAATAATAAATTCAAAAGTAAATCATTATCTTTAAATACTAAAATTTTTATCGCCACATTAAGACAGGTGTACTTTTATAAGAGGTCTCGACAAGCTTATAAAATGTTGATGAGGAGAAAGTTTTAAATAAATTAAATGAAGTTTTGCAACCGGTTTAATTTTAAATCTTTTTTTAATAATTAAATATTTCGGCAAAGGCATTTTTATTATTTTTGCCGCTGCTATGGCAAAACTTAAAACAGTATATATTTGTAATAATTGCGGGAACAAAGCGGCAAAATGGGTCGGGAAATGTTCTGCTTGCGGCGAATGGAACACCTTTGAAGAAGAAATAGAACAAAAAACGACTTCCGGTTCATATAAACCCGTAAAAAAAACGCTTTCCAAACCCAAGCTGATAAAAGATATTGTTTCCGAAAAAGAGCAGCGCATAGACACCTTAAATAATGAGTTTAACCGCGTTTTGGGCGGCGGGTTGGTTGTCGGTTCCATTGTTTTAATTGGCGGAGAACCCGGAATAGGCAAATCAACTCTTGCCTTACAAATTGCCACTCGCTTACAAAATCATAAAACCCTCTATGTTTCCGGCGAAGAAAGCCTGCAACAAATAAAATTACGTGCCGAGCGTATTTCTTCGGCATACAATAATTGCTATATTTTAGCGGAAACCGCCATGGAGAATATTCTCCGGCATTCTGAAGAATTAGACCCGGATCTTATCGTAATCGATTCGGTGCAAACCGTGCACACCGAAAAAAGCGATTCTTCACCCGGCAGCATTTCTCAAATCAGAGAATGCACCACGGAAATATTAAAATATGCCAAAGAGAACAACAAACCGGTAATTTTGATAGGACATATTAATAAAGAGGGCAGCTTAGCCGGTCCCAAAGTCTTGGAACATATTGTGGACACGGTTTTGCAATTTGAGGGCGAACGCAATCATATATACCGCATTCTGCGAGCATCAAAAAATCGTTTCGGTTCGACCTCCGAACTCGGAATTTTTGAAATGCAAAGTACCGGACTTCGAGAAGTAACCAACCCCTCCGAACTTTTGCTCTCTCAAAACGAAACACAAAACAGTGGTGTTTCCGTTTCGGCAACAGTCGAAGGAGCAAGACCTTTTCTGATTGAAATACAGGCACTCGTGAGCACGGCAGCCTACGGAAATCCGCAACGAAGTTCCACCGGCTTCGATATAAGGCGTTTAAATATGCTGCTTGCCGTATTGGAAAAACGCGTAGGTTTTCGCTTGTCTCAAAAAGATGTATTTTTGAATATTGCCGGCGGCATAAAAATCGACGACCCTGCCGGCGATTTGGCCGTGATATGTTCCGTATTATCCTCCGATTTAGACATTGCCATAAAGAAAGACAGCTGTTTTGCCGGCGAAGTCGGTTTATCCGGCGAAATAAGACCCGTAACTCGCATCGAACAACGAATTAGCGAAGCCGAAAAACTCGGATTTAAACATATTTATATATCACGATATAACACCAAAGGCATTGATACTTCAAAATATAAAATTGAAATATTCGGTGCCGGAAAAGTCGAAGAAGTGTTTAGAGATTTATTTAAAAAGCAAAATTAGTCCGTATTTCGAGACTTTTGCAAAAGTAAAACCAAAACACTAACTCGTTTTGAACGGCGCAGCCCTCACCTTAATTAAGTTGGAAGCCGGGAGTTGGAAGAAAATTAAAAGATAAAAATTAAAGGTTTTGGGGTAGTATCGAGCAA
>PDWI01008108.1_pt1 | contig 12474 bp, 10 predicted proteins | sample 1430891 | NCBI WGS metagenome assembly PDWI01 (sample SAMN01162508, study PRJNA174530) | Oral metagenome, whole genome shotgun sequencing project. | biome: Marine environment; feature: Marine mammal; material: Swab sample of the gingival sulcus; isolation source: swab sample of gingival sulcus... | reverse complement strand
GATGACCAAAACTATCCTGGCAAAAACGGTCACCTACGACTTGCATCGCCAGATTGAAGGCGCCACTAAGTTAAGCTGCTCTGGTTTTGCCAGGGCAGTCGTGGCCAATATGGATTGACGATTGATAATTTTTGATTGACGATTAAGAGCCAATGTGCTGGAAACGGCCGTTGGCTTTTTTTGTGTCAAAGCAAGAGAATGATATGCAATCTCCCCCCAAACTCCTCACCATCGCTGGCTCAGACAGTGGCGGCGCGGCTGGGTTGCAAGCAGATTTGCGAACCTGGGCTGTGTTGGGTGCGTATGGCATCTGTGCCATAACGGCCGTTACTGCCCAAAACTCCCTCGCCGTCCAGGCTGCCCAGTTCATGCCGCCCGCACTCATCGCCGCGCAACTAGATGCGGTCTTGTCCGACTACGGCGCGGCTGGAGCTAAAACTGGCTTTTTGGGGCGCGTCGATGTCATCGAAACAGTCGCCGCCAAGCTGCGCCAATTTGCCATGCCCCATGTAGTCATCGACCCTGTGCTGGTTAACCATCGCCAGGAAAGCATGTTCCCGCAGGAGGTCACACAAGCCTACATTGAGCATCTGTTCCCCCTGGCTGAATTGGTAACGCCCAATTTGGCGGAAATCGGTTTGATAGTTGGTTCAGACGTGCAGACATGGGCTGAGGCAGAAACGGCCGTTCGCCAACTCCACGATTTCGGCATAAAAAACGTGCTGCTCAAACGCATACCACACCAAAACAAGTTCATTGATCTGTTGTTTGATGGAGAACAAAGCATACCACTGGAAACGGCCGTTCTCGACACAACAAACACCCACGGCAGTGGCGACACCCTGTCTGCCGCCGCTTGTGCCTTTTTAGCCAGAGGAGATGGAATAGAAACGGCCGTTTGTCAGGCGCATGCATTCACCGCCCGTGCCATCCAAAACGCAGCCTCCTGGCAGTTCAGCGCCGGGCATGGTCCCATTTGGCCGACCCCGCACTGATCGTGACCAGCTGCCGCTCACCCGATCACCAAATTCCTTGACGCCTTGAAATTTTTTGATACTCTGTACATTCAAAACGTTTTGAACGTAGGGGATTCTTATGGACAAAAGTTTGATTAGCGTTAACGAAAGTACAGTACAAGGCATCGGTCGCCTGGCAAGATATTTTGGCTTTGCCGAGATCATCGGGAGATTATACGGCACTTTACTCATGAGCCCAGAGCCATTATCCCTGGACGATCTCGTTAGCCAATTAGAAATCAGCAAAGGCTCCGTCAGCATGAATATGCGTTCACTCGAGCGTTGGGGCATGGCCAAAGAAATTTGGGTGCGCGGTGAACGCAAGAAATATTACGCCGCCGAGCACGATCTCTGGCAAGTGATTCGCAGCGTCCTCGCCAGCCGCGAACTGCGTGAAGTGCAAATTGCCATCAAAGTCCTGGCAGACAGCGTCGAGAAGCTCAAAAATGCCGAAGGCGACCTATCACCAGAGGATAAAGAGCTGGCCGAATTTTACTTGGAACGTATTGGAGACTTGCAAGCCTTATTCACCGTAGCCCAGCTTGCCCTGGAAACAGTGTTAGGCAGCACCGACACCCTCGATTTTGATGCTCTCACCCAAATCGAGCTAAAATAGGCTAAAATATCAGGGATCAGCGCCTTAACAAATCCGCTAACCTCCTAATCCCTGCTCTCTTTTTTAAGAAAAATCATGATCAAGTTATGCCACTGGAGACGCGCATGAAAATAGCAGTCGGTTCCACCAATCCCACCAAAGTTGCGGCCGTTGAAACCATCGTCAGGCAGCTCTGGCCGGAAGCAGAGATCAGCGCTGTGGCAATTGCCTCAGGCGTGAGCGAAATGCCCATGAGCGATGACGAGACCATCACCGGAGCGCAGAATCGTGCCCGAGCCGCCCGCCTGGCCGCAAATGCAGACCTGGGATTTGGCCTGGAAGGGGGGGTGCATTCAACTTCCTTTGGGCTGATGCTGCAAGGCTGGGTCGTCGTCACAGATAGAAACGGCCGTGAAGGCGTCGCCAGCAGTGGCCGCCTCCCTTTACCACCTGCTATCGCCAGGCGAGTGCTGGCAGGTGAAGAACTGGGCCCCATCATGGATAATTTACTCGGCCAGGAAAATGTCAAGAACAAAGGTGGGGCAGTGGGCGCCCTGACTGGCGGTCTCATTCCCCGAAAACAAGCCTTCGCCCTGGGTGTTGGTTATGCGCTTGCCCCCTTCATAGCGCCAGAATTTTATGAATGAAAGTGGTCGGGTACTTCGCTACCTTGTCACTTTGCCCCCTAACCATGTATCCCATCGACACAAACTTCGACGAAAACTTTGCAGATAAACTTGCTCACCTGGAATCCTACAACAAGCATATTTACCGCCCCAACACCTATCTACACAAGTGGTGGGCACGGCGTTGCGGCAGCACCTTTCGTTTGATTCTCAAATCTTTAGTCGAAGATAAAACAAAGCAAAATTATTATGAAGCAGGGGGGTTAAGGGGCAAAATCGTGCTGGATCCGATGATGGGGGGCGGAACCACAGTTCATGAAGCGATTCGCCTCGGCGCCAATGTCATTGGCGCGGATATTGACCCTATTCCCATACTGCAAGCGCGGGCTTCGCTTGCTGACATGCGTCTGGCTGATTTGGCACAAGCATTTGACCAGTTTCAACGCTCCCTCCGCGCCCAGGTCACTGAATATTTCCGCACGAGTTGTCCTTTTTGTGCAGAACCAGTCGAATTGTGGATGATGCTTTACGGGTTACGCCAGCAGTGTGCCTGTGGCGAGTCGTTGGCTGTGGATTCCCTGACGCTGCGCCATTTGCCAGCGGGGCATGTCGTGCAGCTAGACCCTGATACGCATGATATTCGTTACGATGATGACATCATCAGTCGAGCAGCAGGTGGTGGGGAGAAACGGCCGTTACACGAACGAAAAATCACCACTTGCCCAACTTGCCACCAGGAGTACCGGGAGGATCACTCAATCCCGTATTGGCAGCGGTATGTGCCCCTGTCACTAGCGGGTCGCTGCTCCCAACACAACCTCTTCTTCGCCGCCATGCGCCAGGAAGATTGGGCAGCCCTCGATAAAGCCAATGCCCGCCGAACCAAACTTGGCTTCAATCCCGCCCATTTCACCATCGAACCGGGCACCAAATCCCAGACCCTGCTAGACCGCAGCATCCACAATTACCTGGACCTCTTCAGCAGTCGCCAGTTGTTGTATGTGGATGCAGCAAGTCGGTGGCTGAATCGTGAGCCAACATCCGTGAGCTGTTACCCGTTAGCTGATAACGCGCCCCAACATGTGAGCCACGACCGACAGCATACGGCATACACATCACGCCTTGCGCTTCTCAACCTCGCTTTGCTCATCTCCACGTCCCTCGAGTTCAACACATTGCTTTGCGGCTACAAAGGGTATGGCACAAAGACGAAGCGCCCCGGTTCCATTCGCCATGCCTTTACCTATCATGCCTACACCTTCCCCTACACAGCAGTAGAAAACAACCCACTTTACCACAGACGCGCCTCTGGGAATTTGCAAAACTTGTTCGCCAGCCGCATTGTGCGCGGTCGTACCTGGGCGAAACAACCGGTCGAACGTCAACCAACGAAAAATACAGGGTATAAAAAAGTGGAAATTGCGGGCGAAGTCGATGTTGGGCAAGAGGTTTTTTCCTTCGCTGCGTTGAAAGAAGGCTCACGTCGGTTTCTGCTGCAACAAGGATCCTCCACCTCTCTCCAGCTGCCAGATCACAGTGTTGATTTCGTGGTCACGGATCCACCCTATTTTGACAACGTGCAATACAGCGATTTAGCGGCATTCTTTCGCGTTTGGCTGCGGCAATTTCTACCAGAGGGCGCCCACTGGGCTTATGCTCTTGATGGCGCGGCCGTAGAAGCAACTTCCAACGGCCACGGTGCCGATTACACGGCCGTTCTTAGCGGCATCTTCAAAGAATGCAAACGGGTGTTAAAGGGAAACGGCCGTTTCATTTTCACCTTCCACCACTGGAACCCCAAAGGCTGGACTGCCCTCACGCTCGCCTTGAAACGTGCCGGATTCACCCTGGTCAACCGCTATGTGGTTCACGCCGAAAATCTAGCCTCCCGCCACATCGTCGGCCAAAATGCATTGGTTCACGATGTGATCCTGGTTTGTGCCCCGGCGGGTGACAAGATAAACAAGACGTGGGAAGCAGTAACGGCCGTTACCCTAAACGATAGCGCCCAATTCTGCTATGATTGTGGCAGCATCCTCGGCTGGCTCCTACACAGCGGAACGTCCGAGGCAGCAATCAAAGCAGCCTGGCATGCGCTGCTCACCCATAAAAAGTAACACGCAGAGGCGCAAAAGCGCAGAGAAAACAAACCTGACCTCTGCCTCTCCCTGTCTCTCTGCGTTAAAAGTTTCATGACTTTAGAATTTGAGAAACTCACCGATGATTTAAAAGACATGGCGCAGACCACCGCTCGACGCCATGAACTACGCCGCCAACGGCTCGATGCGGTGCTAAACACGCTTGCCCAGAACCGCACGAACTGGACGGCCGTTTCTCAAGCCCTTGCCCTCGCAAAAGAAAAAGGGGACGAGAAGCAGTACAGCCCTGCTCGCCCCTATGACCACGAAGAACCGCTCGATGCCGCCATTGACCCGCCCCCTCCTCCCGCTGCCGCCACCATCATCGCTACCGACGGCTCGCAAATCATGCCCGACCGCCATGCCGCCTACCTCTACTACCTGATTAACGTAGGCGGTATCATCTATCATCACGGCAGCAGCCTGGCACCTGAGACCTTTTCCTTTCCTAAAATCACTTACCCAAAAGATGATGCCGCCAGCGACACCTTCGATCCCAGCAACGGTACCATCAGCATTGAGCGGGATCTCACCGAAATCGAAACATTGGCCAGGCAAACTTTCCACCACCGCAATGACAGTGATCTCACGCTAGCCATACTGGATCAACGGCTGCTCTACTGGCCCATTGACGGTGCGGTCACCGCCTGGGGAGAAGCCATGACAGGCATTCGACAATCAGGTGCGCTGCTATGTGGGTATATCGACCGACCGGGAACCCAGGCGGTGGTGACGCTGCTGAAATCAATAACGGCCGTTGCCAACCCCACTTTCAACTGGCGCACCCTCGGCACCAAACAAGTCAACCAGGGCCTCACCGACCGTGACATCTTCGGCGACCTGCTCCAACCGGGTCAACGCAGCAAAGTCTTTGTCAACGTCTCACCCTTCAACGAAAAGTTTGCTGCTCAAGATGCAGGGAATGAAGTCTGCTTCTTTTATCTCAATCCCAGCCGCAGCAATCAACAAATCGCCCGCGTTGACATTCCCCGCTGGGTAGCTGAAAACCCAGCCAGCGTCAGCGCCGTTCACGCCCTCATCATCGACCAATGCCGTCTCTTAGGCGATTATCCCTACGTCATTGCTCGGGCTGATGAAATGGCCGTCGTAGGCCATCAAGACGCCAGTGAACTCAACTTCATGATCGATGTCATCATGGAACGCCACGGCATTCGGGCTGGCCTTACCGCCAAACAAGGCAGCAAAGAAATTGTTCGTGGCGGCCGCACTCGTTTTGAGAGTTGAGCCTGCCCAAAATTGGAATGAGACAACATCTCAATCCTAGGAGATTTTTATGCACACAAGCAATCCTAAATTTGGACGAATTTTGCGAGCATCGACCACTGGCTTTGCCCTTGGCTGTCGGGTAGGGGAGTTACAGACACCAGCTTTTGGTAGTTTAGTGAAGGCACAGCCAGTTGATGAACGCGAAGCGATCTACGGCCTCATCTACGACATGCACGTCGATGATGATCCGCTGGTGCGGCGCCTGGTGTTGGCAGAGAACCCGCCAGAAGCTGTCATTAACGACCAGCGAGACAACCGCCTGCTGCCAATCGAAATGAGCGTCTTAGCGGTAGGATACACGCAAAACGGAACTGTGCGCCACAGCTTGCCGCCCAGACCACCGCTTAACCTTGATCCTGTTGCCCTCTGTCTGGAGCAAGGAGAAATCATCCGTTTCACAGATAACCTGGGCTACCTGCGCCTCATTCTGCATGCGCAAGGCAGCCACATGCCTGTGGAGCAGCTGTTGGTGGCGCATATCACCCAGGTGCATCGATTACGCGGAAATGATAATACCTGGGCAATGGGCGTGATCAATGAACTTATTGAACTGCTTCGGGCTAACTACGATGTCTTGATTCCTACGCTAGAAGCAGTGAGCGATGCCTTGGCCTTAGAATCCATAACGCTGCCTTAAAAATCAACCAAATAACAATGAAACTATTCACCTATTTTTGTGGTATTGGCATTGTTTTCTTGGTACGCTGTCAAATCTCTTTCAATCCTGAACATCCACAAACTAAATAGAGTAGAACCACACCCAGTTGTTGCAATTGAAAGAGAAATTCCCTACAATTTCAAAGGAGTAGGAATCCCATTATTGCAGTTTGTCATAGTAAAACGTATGCCAGGACAGCCCATGACCAATTGGAACGAACTCAAACGCCCTTTTCGTAAAGCACTCATAGATGCTTTCAACAGCGGCAGTCTTGAAGCAATGCTTCAGTATCACTGCCATCGTAGATTAGAAACCCTGACCAGCAAGAACAAGAAACTGCCCGAAGCAGTCGATGATGTCATCGACAATGCGGTACGCCGCGGCTGGCTCAAAGCGCTGGCAGAAGGGGCTTTGGCCGCAAACCAAACCCATGCAGGCTTGACACGGGTCGTGCCCAAGATACTGGCTGGCATTGAGCGGGATGACAACGCTTTTTATCAAATGCTGGATGAAGAGATAGAGGAGCCGCTTGATAAAAACTTAGAACCCTATTTAGACTGGCTGATCCAACAAAGCGAGCGTCTGGCCTTAAGCCTGCTCGATCCCGGTGGGGCTAAATCAGCTAAGTTAGATTTAGGTCGCGTGTTTATCAACCTGCATGCCACGCCGCGACAAGAAAAAATATCAGGAGAAACAGAAAAGGTTTTTCTTGAATGGGCAGCATTGGCAGCCATCCATGCTGAGCGACAGCTTATTCTGCTGGGAGATCCCGGTTCAGGGAAATCTACGCTGCTGCGGTACCTGGTTCTTTGTCTGTCAAGAGCGGCACGATATCCGTCAGAGAAGTGGCTGGAGCTGCTAAAGTGGCAGCGAGAATATATCCCGGCGGAAATCGCAGGACGCAGAATACGGAATGCTTCAACAGCTTCATCTATCGAAACCAAACAACGGGAAAAAGATATCGAAAACGAAGAGCGCTCCTGGACCGATATGGCTCCTTTGCCCATATTCATCGAACTGCGCGACTTCGCCAGCACCGCATTTAATCCCCAATCACCACTAGCCATCTGGCAGTATGTAGAACAGCAGCTTAACAAACGGGGTTTAGCTGTGGCTGTCAACCCCTTAAAAGCCCTGGCGCAAAAGGGGCGCGTCATCTTCCTCTTGGATGGGGTGGATGAAGTATCAGGGGGACAACGACCCGACGTATGGCAAGCCATACAATCGATGTCAGCAGGCGTGTATGCTTGCTGCCGTTGGGTAGCGACCTGCCGCATTCTTTCCTTCGACGCCACCGAAGCCCCAGAAGGCGTACCAAACCGCACCTTGCAGCCGTTGACAAACGAGCAAATAGATGGTTTTATAGAGAGCTGGTATACCGTGTTGGCTGAAATGGGAGAGGTGAGCAGCGACCGCGCTGAGAGCTTGACCCGTCATTTGCAGCAGCAGACAAAACGACCCGACTTACAAGAGCTGGCCAGTAATCCGATGTTACTGACCATCATGGCCATTGTACAGACCTATTACGGCACCCTGCCGGAAGAGCGGGCACGACTGTACCAGGCTTGTGTAGACACCTTGCTGCTGCGTTGGCAAATCCCCAAGGAAAGGGAGAAAAAAGGCAAAACGTTACCTGATATGCTGGCGACATTGGGAGTCAATCAGCAGAAGCTGGAACGCCTCCTATGGGAAATCGCCTGGCAAGCGCATGCGGGAGCCATCACCCGTCAGGAACGGGCGGATATCAAAGAGGGCGAGATAATGGCTCTGGCAGCCAAACATCTAGGGGGATACGATAAAGCAGAGCAGTTTTTGGCGTATACGGAACAGCGGGCGCATCTGCTAGTAGGGCGGGGTGGTTTGGGAGAGCGTGTTTTTGTCTTTCCCCATCGCACCTTTCAGGAATATTTGGCAGCTTGCTACCTGACGCCAGGTATACGGCTGTTTACAGAAGCTCCGCAGCTGGCGGCAGAAGGAGACCTCTGGCGAGAAGTACTTAATCTGGCGGCTGGTGCCCTGGTTTATAACAACAACAATTATGAACAGGTGCTTTATGCCGTAGAACGCATGGTACCACGCCGGTTACCGAAAACAGAGGCAGATTGGTGCCGAATTTGGCTGGCCGGAGAAATGGCGGCCGTAGTGGGACGGCAAAACTTTGAAGAAAGCGACCTGGCTGCAGAGTTACTGCCTGCACTGCGAAATGCGTTGGTGGCATTATTGGCAAATGAAGCCTTAACACCACAGCAGCGCGCCAAAGCAGGGGATGCCTTAGGGAAACTGGGCGATCCACGACCAGGGGTGTGTACCCTGGAGCCAGCGTTGATAGAGATCCCTGCAGGAGCGTTCCTCTATGGTAAGGACAAAGAAAAACGGCAGATAGACAAGCCGTTTGCTATTGCCCGCTATCCGGTAACCGCAGCCCAATTTGGTATGTTTATGGACGCTGGTGGGTACAAAGAGCCACGCTACTGGGGTGGGGAAGCCAGTAAAGGGTGGCGCTGGCGCGTCAGCGAGCATTTAGCTTATCGGGGGACAGAACCGATAACCCAACCCGAGTATTGGCTGCAGCCACGCTGGCATGGAGAGAATCGCCCGATTGTGGGCGTGTCCTGGTATGAGGCAGTGGCGTATTGCGCCTGGCTGACGGAGACAAGTGGGCGCACATACCGGTTGCCCACAGAATACGAGTGGGAGCGGGCAGCGCGGCATACAGATGGCCGAGAATGGGCCTGGGGAAATACGTGGGCGGATGGCATCATTAATTCAGCCGAAGCACAGATAGAGCGACCAACGGCCGTTGGTGCATTTCCCAGAGGTGTAGCCGCATGTGGGGCGCATGACATGAGTGGCAATGTTTGGGAATGGACAGCGTCATTTTTTGATGATAAGCATAATCGCTATAGCGTGCGGGGCGGCTCGTGGAACAACTCTCGTAACGGCGCCCGCGTCGCCTACCGCAACAGGAACAACCCGAGCAACTCGGACAGCAGTGGCGGGTTTCGGGTCGTCTCCCCCGTGTTCTGAGGGCTGGGTGCTGAACTGCTGGTTTCTGTAACGGGGGGTTTGGGGGGTGTCCCCCCAACTGCGTTACAGGGGAGGATATTATATATGAAAAGTTATCGACAACTATATCCGCAAATTGTGTCCTGGTATAACTTGTATGAAGCATGGCGTAAAGCACGACAGGGAAAACGGGGTAAAGTGCCAGCCGCCAGCTTTGAATACGCGCTGGAAGAGAATCTGCTAACCCTGCAAGCTGAATTAACGAAGAAGGCGTATCAGCCAGGCAATTATCATTCCTTTTACATCCACGAACCCAAACATCGCCTGATATCCGCCGCGCCTTTTAGAGATCGCGTGGTTCATCATGCCCTGTGCAATATCATCGAACCGATATTCGAGCGCTCCTTCATTTACGACAGCTATGCCAACCGGGTGGGAAAGGGCACGCACCGAGCCTTAGCCCGGTGCCAGGAATACAGTCGTCACTTTCGCTACGTGCTGCCTTGCGACATCCGTAAATTTTTCCCCAGCATCGACCATGCCATATTACGTCAACAGTTAGCGCGCAAAATCCATGATGAAGATACCTTGTGGCTTATTGACCAGATTTTGGATAGCGGACGAGGTGTTCTCCAAGAGCAATATGAGATGGTTTGGTTTCCTGGCGATGATTTGTTGGCTGCCAGCCGTTCCAGAGGCTTGCCCATTGGCAATTTGACCAGTCAATTCTGGGCCAATTGTTATCTCAATTCCTTCGACCATTTCATCAAGCGAGACCTAAAGTGTCCTGCTTATTTGCGTTACGTCGATGATCTTCTGCTCTTTGCGGATGATAAAGAGACCCTGCACCAATGGCGGGTTGCAATCGTAGATTATCTGGCCGCATTGCGCTTAACCATTCACGAGGGGCCAGCACAGCCTCGTCCCGTTACAGAAGGCATTCCTTTTCTTGGTTTTATCATATACCCTACACACAAACGGGTGAAGCGGCGTAAGGTCATCTATTACCGGCACAAGTTAAGAGGGTTGTTAGCCAAATACCAGGCAGGCAGCATAGACCAACAGACAATGCAAGCCTCCATTAGTGGCTGGATAAATCATGTGCGCTATGGTGATACCTGGGGACTACGTTCGGCTGTTCTCAAGGAGGTGGTACTCTGATGCAAGAATCTCCCATTTTTACCCGAACCTATGATTTACTGCTTTGGCTCATGCCTGCGACAACGAAATTTCCCCGTGAGCAACGGTTTATCTTAGCCAAGGCAGTGCAAGAAACGGCATTGCGGTTTCAAGAATGTTTAATCGAAGCTGGTGTAGGCCATGGGCGTACGCGGAGCCGGGCTTTATCAAAGGCAGATGTGGAGTTGACGAAGCTCCGCTTTTACTTGAGACTGTGTAAAGACTTAAACTTGTTTAAGCTGAATCAATATCGCCACGTTGCCGAAATGGTGGCCGAAGTGGGGCGGCTCTTGGGCGGCTGGCGTAAAACAGCAAGACATACAACATGATAACATGACGGATGCGGATGAAAATCCGATAACGTGAGGGCAGGCTGAAAGGAGCGTGCGGGGCGGCTCGTGGAACAACAATCGTAACAACGCCCACGTCGCCAACCGCAACAGGAACAACCCGAACAACTCGAACAACAATAACGGGTTTCGGGTCGTCTCCCACGACTTTCGGTGCGCTGGTCAGAAATGCTTTGGATCAGAGTGATGCAAGCCGCGACCGGCACCCGTCAGAAAGACGGTGCAGCCTGTTCTTGGCCGCAATTGCGGGCACATACAGAATTTGCTTACCCCCTGTGGTAGCATCAGCGAAGCTTGGGGTAAGCATTCAAAAAAAGGAGTAGATGATGCAAGTAAGTGGGCGAGCGTATGAACTGCTCAATGACGCGCTGGTGGATGCCTTTAACCTCAACAGCCTGGAAAGGATGGTGCAGTATGGCCTCGGTGAACGATTGGAGGTGTTGGTTCCCCAAAGCAATCTCAATATGACCGTATTCAACTTAATTGAGCATTACAATCGTCAGTCTCAGGTTCAGATGTTGGTACAAGCCGCTCGACGGTATAATCCAACCCACAGCCAGCTGTATCAGGTGGCACAATTGCTTGAGCGCGCGACATCAGTCTCTTCTCACATTGGGGAGGAAAGCCGCTCAGTCGGTGCCCTGGAGCTAGAAAAGCTGGTGCGTCGTCACATTCCCATGTTGGATGCAACCAACATGCGCCAGCAGATGATGCGTGTCGAAGGGCGGATGTGTCTCATTGAGCATAAAACATTGACGGGAAAAGGTAAAGCGATAGGCAGCGGTTTTTTGGTAGGACCCGATACCGTCTTGACCAATTACCATGTCGTGTATGACTATTTGGCGGAGGGCAAGGCTAAGCACTTACAAGTGCGCTTTGATGCCCTGATGCGAGAAGACGGTGTACGCGAACCTGACGAGGGAATCGTCTTCGCTGTCGATGAAATTCCCGTCGCGCAGCCCTATACAGCTGCAGACCCGAGTAATGTGAAACAAGGGCCGGCACCGACTGAACTGGATTTCGCCATTTTGTGCCTATCTGAAGAAGCAGGGAATATGCAGGTAGGCGGGGTGACTGGCCCAAGGCAAACCAAAGCCAGGCGTGGTTGGCTGGAGATACCACAGCCAGCACCAATGTTAGAGGCGGGAACTCCGCTGATCATCTACCAATACCCTGGTGGCCGCCAGTTGATGATGGCGATTGACACGGAAGCTGTCATCGGCACCGTTTGGGATGGGCTGCGTCTACGCTACCGAAACAATACAGAGCCAGGTTCTTCCGGCTCCCCCGTATTCAACTTCAACTGGCAGTTGGTGGCGCTGCACCATGCGGGAGAACCTGTAGAGGGTGTGGCTACGTATAATCAGGGAATACCAACGGCAAAGATCCGCCAGTATCTGGTAGATATAGAGAAGACACATTTATTAGGAGGGTAGAGGTTATCCTATGGCAACAACGTGGCAAGAATTGAGACCCGAACTGGAATTTTTATTGAAAGACGCCTTCAATGAGGGAGATCTTACGCAGCTGTTAATGTTGAGGTGCCAACGTAAATTGGCTGACATCGTAGGGCTGCCCAAGCCAATGCCACACATTATCCATGAGGTCGTGGAAGCGGC
>PDWI01008107.1_pt1 | contig 12474 bp, 9 predicted proteins | sample 1430891 | NCBI WGS metagenome assembly PDWI01 (sample SAMN01162508, study PRJNA174530) | Oral metagenome, whole genome shotgun sequencing project. | biome: Marine environment; feature: Marine mammal; material: Swab sample of the gingival sulcus; isolation source: swab sample of gingival sulcus... | reverse complement strand
AGATAGCCAAAGCTCTCCTCCCCTCCAAAGACATATTGATATTTACCGGTGGACTCAAACTGTCTGATTTTCTCACCGATGTACTTAAATCCGGTCAAAACATTGAACACCTTCATGGAAAAATCTTCGGCAATTCGATCTTGCAGGTCAGTTGTAACAATAGTTTTAACCACTGCCCCATTTTCGGGCAGCTCGCCCCTGTCTTTAAGCGAGTTTAGAATATAGTACTCAATAATGGAACCAATATGATTTCCCGAGATAACATCGAATTCTCCCCGGGAATTTCGAACGGCAATTCCCATGCGGTCAGCATCGGGGTCAGTTGCAATAACTATATGTGCCTCCTCCCTCTTGGCAAGGTCTATTGCCATGGTCAGGGCTTCCCTCTCTTCGGGATTGGGCTTCTTCACAGTCGGAAACTCGCCATCAGGCTTCAGCTGTTCCTCAACATAGAGGGCATTTTTAAAGCCCAGCTTTTCAAAGAGTTTGGGCACCATGGTCCCTCCGGTGCCGTGAAGTGGAGAGAAAACTATTTTTATGTCACTCTTGGATATTTCCTCGGGTCTCAGAGAAAGAGCAAGAACCTCCTGCAAATATGCCTCATCAATTTCTTTGCCCAGCCATTTAATCATGCCCTCTTCAACGAGAACTTCAAAGTCACGGGCATTGACTTCGTTCATTGAGCCAATGTCACGAACCTCCTCTATTATCTCGCCATCCTGTGGAGCAATAATCTGGGCTCCATCGCTCCAATATGCCTTATATCCATTATATTCCCTGGGGTTATGGCTGGCTGTTATGACAACTCCCGTGGTGCACCCCAGATGCCTGATGGCAAAACTCAGCTGTGGAGTGGGACGCATTTCCTCAAAGATATAGGCAACAATGCCATTTGAGGCAAAAACCCTGGCGGTCTCCATGGCAAATTCTCGGGAAAAACGGCGGGAGTCGTAGGCTATGGCAGCAGAGGTCTCTCCGGTGACAGTTTTTTTCACATAATTTGCAAGTCCCTGGGTTGCCTTGGCAATTACATATTTATTTATTCCATTGGTTCCATTTCGAATAATTCCTCTGAGCCCCCCGGTACCGAACTCAAGCTCAGCAGCAAATCGTTCATTGAGCTCTTCATAATTTTCATCTTTAACAAGAGAGTTTATTTCATCTATGCAGTCGTCTTGGTATGGCTGAGCAGTCCATTCATCAATTCTCAATTGAACCTCTTTCGATAGGGTCATGTCAGTCCTCCAGCATTTTAGATTTAAGAATATCAATATTCTCTATGGTTCCGGGATTCTTCCCTTGAAGAAGAGCCAGATAAAACGAAATCCAGTCACAGAGGTAAACGAGCTCAAAGAGCCGAACCCTGCGATCATCCGATTCCCCTTCTATATTAATTATATCAACTCCGCAGGCAGAAATCAAGTCAGAAGTTATGGAAATTCTTTTTTTTATTCGCTCTTCACATGCTGAATCCACAAGATTAAAGACAACAAGTTGCGAATTAGACAGCTGAGACTGCCAACCTACAATCTCATTATGATTAATCTCGGGATAGTCTCCCTTCCACGCATGAATCTTGCTGTTCTCATTGAGCTGTCCCTTGAAACGCAGCCCCGCGCTTCCATTTATACCGGCAATGGAATATATTACTGCCATTTTACCCAAAAGAAGGCGGGCTAATTTATAAGGATCGCTTTCAATGGAGGAGTACCTTTGGCCAAGACCTTTCACTGTCCTGACAATGTCAGAAACGACATCGTCCATGGGTTCAATGAAACCTAACTGCCGGAGCAGTCGCAACAATGTAAAAAAAGATGAGTACAGTGCAAAACGAGGTTGATATCCCGATTCAAGGAGAAGCAAATTATCATTGTACTTAATTGCCATTTCAGCAACCTCTCCTCCCGTTGAAATGGCTACCACCGGACAATTTCGCTCAATTGCCTCCCCATAACAGGCAAGTGTCTCCTCTGTATTTCCCGAATAAGAAGAAACGATAACCAGAGTCTCCTCATTACAAAATGCCGGCAAAGAATAACTTCTATTCACCATGAATGGCAATTTTAAATCCGAGCCTAAAAAGTCCTTGAGCAAATCACCTGCCATTGCAGAGCCCCCCACTCCGGCAAAGAGAATGTTTTTAACACCCGAAACATCTTCACGAATGGGAAGCTCTTTCCATGAAGCTCTAATCTGTTCACTTGATTCTTTTAAAGTTTCCAGAAGATTATCGCTGTCGTAATTTAAAATATCATCAACCATATAATACCAACTTACAATGTTATTGATTTGGCAATGTAGCTACATCAGACAGCTTTGCAAGTAATTTTTATCTGCAGGAGTAATATGAAACAACTTCAACGATTTATCCCATATTGAAAAAGAGTTTAAATCGCTACGGCATTGTCGAAAGACGAGTACCACTCCATCTCGGATTCAAGGAACTCATTTTCAATGCCCATTTCCACATAGTAATTCTTTAAAATTTTCAAATGGGCATATTCCTGTTCTTCCTGGGAAGAATCTTTAGAGAAATTTTCGTTGGGTAGTCTGTCAACCCATTCGAAAAACTCAATGCTCTGCTCATTAAATATGAGATAGCTTGAAATCACATCAAATTTCACAGTATCCACGGCCTTGATTAAGTCAGAATCCAGTGATGAAGCATACATGGTGGCTAATTCCGACTGAAAATAATCTCCCCATGTAATAATATTGGGACTGAAGCCATATTTTTTTTCAACATCATGAACAACTTCATGGGCAATGTGTTTTTTGGAGCACAGACGATCCAGGAATTCCTTGAGAGATATCAAAGCCTCCATGCGCTCCGATGACATTCCGTATTTATTGATAACGGGCATGAGAGCCCCATTCATGATATTTTCCATCTTTTCTACTCCGACAACATATTTTTAATATTATCGGCAGAAATAGATTGGGAAATAAAATATTTTACAGAGCTGAGCAAAGTAAATCTTTTCTCTGTGAGTTTAAAATTTTAATGCTATCTATTAAATACGAGAAAAAACACTCTCATGGACAATGTCGTATGGAACAACATGCCCTGGGCGATATGAACCGATAATTTCTTCCTTATCTCCATGATAGTCGCTCCCTCCCGATATTATGAGAGAGTACTTTTCTACAAGATTGAGGAAGCCTTCGATATCCTCCGGTTCATTGAGGGAGGCAAATACTTCAAGGCCCTGGACTCCCTTTTCCATCATCACATTGAGTTTTCTCTCAAACTCATTCATATCGGCATATCTTATTGAGGCAGGATGAGCCACGATGGAGATACCTCCTGCATTTTTTATCAGAGTGGTAGCCTCCTCCAAACTGATTCGCTCCTTAGAAACATACCCCGGCTTACCCTTTACCAGATAGTTGGCAAAGACCTCTTTCATATCCGAGGCATAGCCATGCTTGATGAGGACACGGGCAACATGAGGCCTGCCCATGACTCCTCCTCCACTCTCTTCAAGAACTTCGTCAACGGAAATATTGATTTTATGCCTCTTTAAATCTCCCACCATGTGATAGATTCGACTATCCCGGGCATCTTGCAGAGATTGAGTTCTCTTCAAAATGGCCTCATCGGTGTAGTCAATGCCCAAACCAACGAGATGAAAGGACCCATCGTCGTAATCAATGCTGAACTCAATTCCGGGCACCAGTTGAATCTCTTTGGATTTTGCATACTGAACTGCCTCGTCAATGCCTCCAAGTGTATCGTGATCGGTAATTGCCAAAATATCAATTCCATTGCCAATGGCAAAATCGACCAACTCACGGGGCGTTTTTATGCCATCTGATGCAGTGGTGTGGCAGTGCAGGTCAAGTTTTTTAGTTTTCTTCATTTTATTATCCAATATAGTATTTTTCTTAGCCACAGGGTCTGGCTCTCAGTGTATCTCAATTTGGAAACCCTGGTGACAATCATCAACTTTCACATTGTGCATAAAGACTTTTTTGTAAAGTTCAATGAATTAAGACCTTATATCATAAAAAAGATCTAATTAAAAGTCTTTTTTAAAAAAAATTATTGCCGAAAAGCAATATAAAATAAAAATGCACTCTGTCATAAAAAATAGAACAGAGGAATTTAGATGTTTGTAGGAATAGATATAGGTGGCACCAATATAAAGGGACTTTTAACGGATAAATCGGGGAAGCTTCTCTCATTTAAAGAAGCAACAACTCCGGGGAGTGCCAAAGAAATTGATGAAGCACTGCTAAATCTAATAGAAAACCTGGCCACATCGGTCTCTGTTTCAAAAATAGACATTAAGGCAATAGGCATAGGTGCAGCCGGCACCATAGATCGAACAAAGGGCAGGGTCATAACCAGCCCCAATATTCCATCCTGGGAAAACTATCCCCTTGCAAAAAATATTGAAAAAAAATCAGGAATTAGAGTTTTCATTGAAAATGATGCAACCGTGGCCTGTGCAGGGAGCTGGTGGCAGGGACATGGAACCAAGTTTAAAAACTGGATAATGATAACCCTGGGCACGGGAATAGGAGGAGGAGTTGTCATAGACAACAAAATCTACACCGGGAAAACGGGAAGTTCCATGGAAATCGGTCACATGACTGTTGACATAAATGGACCTCAGTGCAGCTGTGGAAGCCGGGGTTGCTTAGAGCAGTATGCCTCGGCATCTGCGCTGGTTAAATATGTACAGGATAATATGGGCAAATACAAAGAATCATCTTTAAGGGAACACAGAGACTCTCTTTCGGCAAAGCTCATTCACGACCATGCAGTCAATAAAGATGAGCTGGCCATTGAGGCAATGAGTTCAATCTCAAAATATTTGGGTCTGGGAGTGGCAAACCTCATAAATATTTTCAATCCCGAGGCAATAATTCTGGGAGGAGGACTGTCCCTTGCCCACAAGATAATAATTCCCATAGTAAAAGAGGTGGTAAGGGAACATGCCCTCAAGGGAGTTAAGGAAAAAATAAAATATCTTCCCATTAAGAATCAGTCGAAAATCCCTCCACTGGGTGCGGCCAGAATAGCCATGGATAAATACAATTTTGAAAACAAGGTATGAAGGAGTTTAAATCAGGAATTAATTTATAAATCAAACGAATTTACCCCAAAACATCGCCCTTTCCACATTTTCCTTGACTTTTTAAAGCTCTGCTTCTTACCTTGAAAGAAGGCTTAATTTTAAGCCAATTAAATTCAATTGGGAAACAGTAAAATGGAAGAAAAGCTAAAGAAAATAAAGGAAGACACTCTTGACTTTATTAAATCTACAAAACTTCTGGAAGAACTTGAAGACATTCGAATAAAGGTTCTTGGCAGAAAGGGGCTCTTGACTGAAGTTCTCAGGTCTTTGGGCAAACTGGAACCGGAACTGAAGAGCATAATAGGAAAGAAGTCAAATGAAATTAAAGCAATCATAGAAGAGGCCCTTCAGCAGAAAAGAGAAGACCTGGCAAAGGAAAAACTTCATGGAACTGTTTCCCGGGAATGGATAGACGTAACCCTGGAACCGGAACGCACAGAGAGAAAAAGAACAAGCGGCTGTCTTCACCCCATATCCCAAATGCAATATGAAATTGAAGATATATTTACCTCCATGGGATTTCAAATTCTCGACGGACCGGAGACTGAAAGTGATTACTATAACTTTGAAGCTCTGAACATTCCCAAGCACCATCCGGCACGAGACATGCAGGACACCTTTTGGACGGAAGACGGCAATCTCCTGCGAACTCACACCTCAGCCATTCAGATTAGGGGTACGGAAAAAATGGACCCCCCCTTCAAGGTCATAGGTCCGGGGAGGGTCTTTCGCTACGAATCCATTGATGCCTCCCATGAGAATACATTTTACCAGGTAGAAGGTATGATGATTGACCGAGATATTTCAACGGCAAATCTCATATACATAATGAAAAAGCTACTGAGTGAAATTTTTGAAAGAGATGTAAAGGTGAGACTGCGGCCGGGATATTTCCCATTTGTTGAACCCGGATTTGAGTTAGACATAAGCTGTCTAATCTGCAGCGGCAGGGGATGCAAGGTGTGCAAGCAGACCGGCTGGGTTGAACTTCTTCCATGCGGACTTGTCCATCCCAATGTTCTCAGGTTTGGAGGCGTTGACCCTGACAAGTGGTCGGGATTTGCATTCGGTCTGGGGCTCAACAGACTCATAATGATGAAATATGGCATAAATGACATTCGCCACTTCATGAATGGCGATATAAGATTTGTTAAACAATTTTAAGGGGAACTCTATGTTATTATCACTGAAAATCATGGAAAAGATGGTGAATCTTTCCGATTTAAAAGCAGAAGAAATCGCCGACAGGCTCACCATGTCAACTGCCGAAACGGAAGGGTTGGAAAAGGTATATGGTCACTTTGACACAATTTACACAGCCAAGCTTAAGAGCGTGGAAAAGCATCCCCAGGCAGATAAGCTCACCCTCTGTGAGGTCACTACGGGCAATGAGAACTTTCAGATTGTATGCGGTGCAACGAACCACAGGGTGGGAGACATAGTTGCCCTGGCCAAGGTCGGCACGGAGTTCAGCCCTGAATTTATAATTAAAAAAAGTAAGATTCGCGGGGTGGAGTCTTCGGGAATGCTATGCTCTGAAAAGGAATTGGGACTTTCCGAGAAAAGTTCAGGAATATTGATTTTCCCAAAGGATACAGAAATAGGAATTCCGCTGAGCGAGCTCTATGGCGAGCAAATGGACACGGTAATTGAGATAGACAATAAATCCATTACCCACAGACCGGACCTCTGGGGACACAGGGGTTTTGCCTGGGAATTGGGAGCCCTCTTTGGGAGAGAGGTAAAGGACCCCGTTGACTCCTCCCTATGTGAAGAATTTAAAGATGAAGATAATATCAACATCAAAATTCACGCCCCACAGGCGGCTCCGAGATACAGTGCCCTGGTTGTGAAAAACATAAAAATCGAAGAATCTCCCATGTGGTTACAATCAAGGCTCCGGGCAATTGGAATCAGACCCATAAACAACATTGTGGACATCACCAACTATGTCATGGCTGAAATAGGAGAGCCAATGCACGCCTTTGACAAGGGCAAACTCCGGGGAGACACCATACATGTTCGCTTCGCAAATACCGAAGAAGAGATAGTGACTCTTGACGGCAATAGCCACAAGCTCACCGAGGAAGACATTGTAATTGCCGATGAGGTTGGTCCCATTGCACTTGCAGGAGTTATGGGAGGAGGAAACAGCGAAATTTCCCAAGACACAGTAGAAATAGTACTGGAGGCAGCGAATTTTAATCCGGTAAACATCAGAAAAACAGCACACCGATTTGACTCTCGAACGGATGCAGCAATGCGATTTGAAAAATCCCTCAGTCCCGAGTTCACTGTCCATGCCCTCTTGCGATGCTATGAACTCATCAAGGAAATAATCCCCGGGGCGGAGGCAACTTCTAAAATTCTCGATGCCTACCCTCTCCCCCTTGAGGAGATTGAAATAGAAATAACCACAGACCATATTCGAGAAAAACTTGGTTATGACATAGAAGATGTACGCATAAAGGAAATTCTCACTTCACTGCACTATGACCTGAAAGAATCGGGAAACAAATTGACCATAAAGGTCCCCCATTTCAGGGCCACCAAGGATATTTCCATTGCAGCTGACATAGTTGAGGAGGTGGGAAGAATCTTTGGCTATGACAATATTCCCCCCAAGGCTCCTCTCATCCCCTGTGAACCTCCGGCAAAGAACAGAGAGAGGCTCTTTGAGCGCGAGGTAAAGGATATACTCTCGGGAGAAATGAATCTCACGGAAGTAATGGGATACTCCTTCACCGGGGAAGATATTCTCAAAAAACTTAAAATAGATGAGGACAAGGAGCTGAGGCTCAAAAACCCACTTTCCATGGAACAGGATAGACTGAGAAGAAGCCTAATCCCCAATATGATAAGCTTCATATTGTATAATCAGAGATTTCATGAATCATTTGATATTTTTGAAGTGGGCAGAACATATATAAAGGATGACAGAAAATCTCAGGAACTGGCTAAGGAAAATCTTCGAGTTTCCGGAACCATTTTCATGAAAAAGCCCCAAGAACCCCTCTTTTATGAATCTAAGTACATAGTGGAAAAGCTTCTTGAGGAGTTAAAGATAAAAAAATACAAGCTCACACCGGCATCTCAGGGCATACCACCCTATGCCCATCCGGGAAGAACCATGAAAATTACCGTAGATGGGAAGGAAGCGGGGTTAATATTTGAGCTCCACCCCGAGATGATTGACACCTTTGAAATTCAGGGAAGAGCTGCGCTCTTTGACCTGGACCTTGACCTTTTATTTAAGGCGAAAAAGAATGTGGTAAAATTCGTTGAAATTCAGAAATTTCCTGAAGTGCCTTTTGAAATCTCAGTCATTGCTGAAAGGGAGACATATTCAGAAAAAATTATATCCATAATCAGGAATACAAACCAGAAGTACATAACCGACGCCAGGGTTATTTCGGTTTATGAGGGGAACCCCATTAAGGCCGGATATAAATCAGTTTCCGTGAAAATAATTTTTTCTGACAGTGAGAAGACCATGGAGCCCGAGACAATTGAATCTCTTCAAAACAGCATCATGGAGAACTTAAAGAATAGGGGTTTTGAAATACGCTAGTCTACAATCAATTTGAAAGAAGTTCCAGATAGGAACGCTTTTCAAATTGATTCAAGTTGAGCTCCCGGGCAAAGTCAAGGAGTTCTCCCTCCAGCCCGGGGGAGAGCTCTCCAATTTTTTCAATCTCGACAAAGTCTCCCAGGCCCTCAACTCGGTCCAGAACCACTGTGAAGCCCCTGCATTTGTAGAGTTCCCTGTTCTTTGACACAACTCCTCCATGAACAAAACCCAGAGATTCAAAAATTTTCACAGCAAGGTCGAAGTCTCCCATTAAAGTTTCGTATTCAGCTCTGGCTTTCACTTTTTCTCCCACTCGGCTCCCCTTATAGGTTATAACCGTATTGCCATTGCTTCTGCGAAGTCGAAGAGCCTCATCGGTTTTGCGAAAATCCCTGCCGGGATGGTTGAAGTAGAGGTCCTTTTCCTGAACCTCCTGCAAAAACTCCCCGCCAAATTCACTAATTTTTTCTCTCACCTCTTGGTGAGAATCACAGTAGGCCTTTATTTCTATCTCATATTCCATTATATCTCGTTCCATTATCTCTTTAAATGACGACCGATGAAGAGACCGTCCACACCAAGTGTTTTTCGTTTTTTACCATTTATGAGCAAGGTAATACTGTCAATATTTTTAAACTCAGTTGCAGTATAGACAATCTGTCTGACCCTTTTCAGAAGAATTTCTCCGGCAGCCCCCTTTTCAAGGTGACCTGAAAAATTTAAAATGGCATTTTTACCATTGACCTTGGCAGAAATGAGCCGGAGAGATTTGGGAACAGCCGAAAAGAATCCCCGTGATTTTTCGTATTTCGAGGGGCCCTTGATTAAAAAGTTAATGGCACTTTGCATATTACCCTGAACGGGAACAGTTCTTTTCACCGAAGCAAGATAGAGATGTTCCGTTTTTTCATTGAGTTTCAGGAAAAATACCCTTGTCTCCTCCCGCTTTTCCGCAACCACATCTTCAGGGTCACGAGAGTCGTCTTTTTGATTTTTAACGGATTGGGAAGATTCTTTTTTAAGGACCTTATCTTCTTTCTTCTTCGTTATCTTGGAGCTTTTGGAACTGTCACTTGCCACTTCCCTGCCCTTAAATGTACCTGTTAAAAACTTTTTACCATCTCTAAAATTATTGAACATTATTAAAATAACCGTTATTAAAACCAGTATGGTCAGTACGAAGTAGGGAGTCCCGGCCCCATTCCCCCCGGATGGTGGAACATTTGCAGGCTTGGAAGCCCCTTTGCCCTTGGTGTTACCCCCTGAAGTCTTTTTTCCCGATGTTTTTTTTGAAACTGCCATTTATTTATCCATTTTATAATTTATTGATAGCTATTTTATTTTACCATATAAAAATGGTAAACTCAAATTTAATATTAAACCTCCCGGAGGACATTAAAATGACAATCAAACTCAGAAGCGACGCGACAACACAGGGACGAAAAATGGCCGGAGCCAGAAGCCTGTGGAGGGCCAATGGCATGAAAGAGGAGCAAATCGGAAAACCAATAATAGCAATTGTAAATTCCTTTACAGAACTGGTTCCCGGGCATGTCCATCTCAATGAAGTTGGCCGCTATATCAAAAAACTCATAGAAGACGAAGGATACTTCGCTCCTGAGTTTAACACCATTGCCATTGATGATGGCATAGCCATGGGACACGATGGCATGCTATACTCCCTCCCTTCAAGAGAAATTATAGCCGACAGCGTGGAGTACATGTGCAATGCCCACAAAGTTGATGCCATGATATGCGTTCCCAACTGTGACAAAATAGTTCCTGGAATGTTAATGGCAACCATGAGACTGAATATTCCCACAATCTTTGTTTCAGGTGGCCCCATGGAAGCCGGAGAGCTTGGAGAGAATAAATACGACCTCGTTGATGCCATGGTCATGAGTGCTGACACAACCGTGTCCGATGACTTTATAAACAAACTGGAACAGGTGGCATGCCCCACCTGCGGTTCATGTTCGGGAATGTTCACAGCCAACTCGATGAATAGCCTCTCGGAAGCTCTGGGGCTGGCTCTTCCGGGCAATGGCTCAGTAGTATCCACAAACAGTGCCCGCAGGGAAATGGTTCACAGGGCTGTTAAGCAGATTATAAAAAACACCCAGGACTACTACTTCAATGGCAACAGTGATGTACTTCCCCGAGCAATTGCAACTCGGCAGGCATTTCTCAATTCCATGTCTCTGGATATTGCCATGGGAGGGTCAACTAACACGGTCTTACACCTCCTTGCCATTGCCCATGCAGCAGAAGTTAACTTCACCATGAAGGACATTGACGAGCTTTCGCGCAGGGTTCCCAATCTCTGCAAGGTTGCTCCGAGCTCTCACTATCACATGGAAGATGTGAATCGGGCAGGAGGCATACTGGGGATTCTGGGCGAGCTGGAAAGGGCCAATCTCCTGGATACTTCGGTGAAAAGGGTCGACGCTCCCTCCCTGGGGCATATTTTAGAAACCCATGACATAATGAGAGAAACAGTAACCCATGAGGCTCTGGATATCTATCTCAGTGCTCCGGGTAAATCCGGTCGAAACCTGAAGTTTGGCTCCCAGGATAAAAAGTACGGGGAGCTGGACAGAGACAGGGAAAAGGGCTGTATCCGAAGTTATAAAAACTGCTATGACAGGGAGGGAGGTCTTGCCGTTCTCTTTGGCAACCTTGCTCCTGACGGCTGTATTGTGAAAACTGCAGGAGTTGACCCCGGTATATATAAATTTTCAGGCCCGGCCAAGGTTTACACATCTCAGGATTCGGCATGTGACGGAATACTGGGAGGTGAAATTGAAGCCGGCGATGTTGTAATAATAAAATACGAGGGTCCAAAGGGAGGGCCGGGCATGCAGGAGATGCTCTACCCCACTTCGTATATAAAATCAATGCATCTTGGAACCAAATGTGCCCTCATTACCGATGGAAGGTTCTCCGGTGGGACTGCCGGTCTGTCCATTGGGCATGTTTCCCCTGAAGCAGCAGCAGGGGGCAACATTGCCCTGGTGGAAACAGGGGACACCATCACCATTGACATTCCGGCAAGGTCTATCAGAGTTGAACTATCAGAGGAAGAACTCATGGAGAGACGAAAGGCGGAGGAGTCTAAGGGCAAGAATGCCTTTAAGCCCTTAGAACGGGATAGGGAGGTCTCCAAGGCACTCCAGGTATATTCCCATTTAGCAACATCTGCAGACCGCGGTGCAGTTCGGGAAATACCATGAGAATAATGCTCCCGGGAATGGTTTCGCCGACATTACCCAAAAAAGAATAGATACTAAATCACGAAAAGTAAATATAAAAAAGCCGATACATCGTCGGCTTTTTTAGTTAAAACTCAAACAAGATTGGAAGTAAAATCAATTTTTACAATGGGCAATGTACTCAGCAAAGGCAGGAATGGCTTCTTGCTCCTCTTCCAACTTTTTCAATGTTTGAAGAGAAAGCTCACGCTCCTGTTCAGGGGAAATTTCTCCCAGTAGAACCCTTGTTCTGAGAAAGACAAAGTATGTATCCAAAACATCGTGCATACAGTAGTTGTTTATCTGCTCCATCTTGCCCTGAAGATAGAGCCCATAGACATCATCTCCCTTGGTGGACATCTTTCCCGGCTTGCCCAAAAGCTTAGCCAGCATATTTAAACCACCATTGACCCTAATGGCACTGAAGTTGGAAATCCAGTCCTGTAAGTCAATGTGCTTTGTCCCAAAACGATACCTGCCTGCCCACTTATCCTTAAAATGCCTCTTCACGGTTAGACCAAAACGATAGGCCATGAGTTCCATGAGAGGAACATCAAAACCCCGC
>PDWI01008106.1_pt1 | contig 12475 bp, 12 predicted proteins | sample 1430891 | NCBI WGS metagenome assembly PDWI01 (sample SAMN01162508, study PRJNA174530) | Oral metagenome, whole genome shotgun sequencing project. | biome: Marine environment; feature: Marine mammal; material: Swab sample of the gingival sulcus; isolation source: swab sample of gingival sulcus... | reverse complement strand
ATCAAAAAAAACTATGAAAATATAGACCATACAAGTTCACATGTAGAACAAAAAGCTTTTAGAAATAAAAGAACAAAATCCAGAAAAACCCCATGGATAAGCGTTCCAAAGAGTGAAACTGTTATTTTAAAATAAAGCGTTAACCGCTTGTTTACCTTGAGTTAGTATCATTTCACTACAGCAACAAAATAATAAAGTTTACTCCTTTAGAAATAATAGGTGGGGACTTAGACAAAGTCCTCTTCTTTATTTTTCTATCCAGCTAAATACCATTTGAAATAATAACTATACACCATAAAAACTATCTTTTATGTTTAAAGTATTTCTTTATCATAAATACATAAGCATCATCTTGCAAAGATTTTTTCTTACATGTAACTAGTTACTATGTCTCAAAAAAATCTTCACAATTTAATACTTAATATATTTTTTTATAGCATATACTTATTATTTTAAATGGTATAAACACCTACCCATTTTACATGTAGATTTATTTCTAAAACTTATTTTAAAATACTATTACATGTAAAAAATGTTACCATATTGCATTCACACCATTAAAAATATATTTTTTTTCATTTTTACTTTTAAATTTAAGCCAACAGCATATATAATTGTCTTGTTTAGAAAATATTTTAAGGAGTTTGTAATGAATAAATTTACAAAGATGTTTCTCGTTACGGCGATGGCAGTAGCACCTAGTTTATTGGCAAAGGCTGATTATACTATTAAGTTTTCCCATGTGGTTAGTCCAAGTTCTCCTAAGGGTAAAGCGGCGGATTTTTTCGCTAAAAAGGTTGATGAGCTTACAAAAGGCAAGGTTAAAGTAGAAGTTTTTCCAAACTCTCAACTTTACACAGACAAAGCCGTTATGAAAGGTTTGAGATTTAACAATGTCCAAATGGCAGCGCCTAGTTTTTCAAAATTTACTTCTCTAGTACCTGCTTTACAGCTTTTTGATTTGCCATTTTTGTTTAGAGATACAGACCATTTACACAAAGTTATGGACGGCGAAGTTGGACAGGCTTTGAAAGACAAAGTAACAAAAAAAGGTTTCGTAGCACTTGATTTTTGGGATAACGGCTTTAAGCAGTTTAGCTCAAACAAAAAAGCGGTTGTAGTACCAAAAGATTTAGCTGGTCAGAAAGTTCGTATTATGAGCTCAAAAGTACTAGAGGCTCAGATGAAAGCCCTTGGTGCAAACCCACAAGTACTTCCTTTCTCAGAGGTTTACTCAGCACTACAACAAGGCGTAGTTGATGGAGGAGAAAATCCATTATCAAACTTCTATACTAAAAAGTTTTATGAAGTCCAATCAAGCGTATCTCTGACAAACCACGGATATTTGGGCTATCTAGTTGTTGTTAGTAAGAAGTTTTGGAAAAAATTGCCAAAAGATTTGAAAGAAAAAGTTTTACAAGCTATGAAAGAGGCAACTGAGCAAGAGCGAAAGTATGCCAAAGAGCTTGATGAGTTTTATTTGGGCAAGGTAAAAGAGTATGAAAAAAGCTCAGGCAAGATAAAAGTTATCTACCCAAGTAAAGAAGATGTTGAAAAGTTCAGAAAAGCAACTGAAGTTGTGTATCCTGAATTTTACGATGTTATAGGTAAGGATTTGATACAAAAAGCACAATCTACAAAATAATTTTCGAGTACTCTTATGAGAAAATTATTTTATTATTTAGATTTATTTGTCGCCACGACAAATAAAAACATAGCCGTCATAGGGATAAGCTTAGGAGTTTTACTTGTTTTTGTAAACTCCATCATAAGATTTTCCATTGACTTTTCTAAGTTTTTATTTATTAAAACTTTAGGCTTGACTAGCGTGGGTAACTTTTTAGTTACCCATCTAACTAGCATTAACTCTTCCATGACATGGGCAGGAGAGCTTACAAACTATCTTTTTATCTTTTCAGCACTATTTGGTGCTGCTTATGGATTTAAAAAAGGTATCCACATCTCCGTTACTGTCTTACTCAATCTCTTCCCAGCAAAACTAGCAAAATACATCTTCGTAGTTGCAAACTTCATCTCTTTTGGCTACCTAAGTATAAGTGCGTATTTTGGCTATAGAGTTGTTGCAGAGATATACGATATGGAGTTGATGACTGATGATTTGGGTATTGGAATGTGGATACCAAATCTAGTTTTGCCTTTAGCATTTGGCGGTGCGGCATTTAGGGCAGGAGAAAAGGTTATAGAGATTGCACAAACCAACGCGGACGAAGTTTTGATAAGAAACGAAGAAGAAGTTGTCCACGATTCAGTGATAAAGGATTAGGCTATGATTATTACATGTTTATTTGTTTTACTCTTTTTGTTTATGCTTATAGGTGTTCCTGTGGCAGTAAGCTTGGGAGCAAGCACGATGATAACCGCCTTTGTTTTCACGGATTTTGACCCAGTTGGTATAACCATGCATGTCTTTGACGGACTTGACAAATATACTCTGATGGCTATTCCTATGTTCATCTTAGCGGGCGCTTTTCTTTCTCGTGGTTCAGCGGCTGGAAGGATTATAGAGTTTGCAAAGTCCATGGTAGGTCATCTTCCAGGTGGTTTACCCATAGCAGCCATCTTTGCAAGTATCATTTTCGCCGCTGTTTCAGGAAGTTCACCTGCAACTGTTGTGGCTATTGGCTCAGTTATGTACGGGGCTATCAAAGAGGCTGGCTATCCAAAGCAGTACGCCATCGGCACCATAGCAACTGCGGGAAGTTTGGGCATCTTGATACCACCTTCTATCGTTTTTATCGTTTACGGAGTTACGGCTGATGAGAGTATAGGTAAACTTTTTATGGCTGGAGTTGTTCCAGGTATCATGATAGGTCTTATGCTTATGGGCGTTACTTATATAGGCGCAAGACGGCTTGGGTTTAAAACTGGCAAAATGGCATCGGCTAGAGAGATTTTAGGAAAATTTAAAGATGCTTTTTGGGCTTTGATGCTCATCGTGCTTGTCATTGGTGGTATCTACGGTGGACTTTTTACTCCAACCGAGGCAGGTGCAGTTAGTGCGGTGTATGCTTTTTGTGTTTCATTTTTTATATATAAAGATCTTAAACTTAAAGACATATATCCTATTTTATTAGAATCAGCCATGACAACTGCTATGATATTTTTCATCATCGCAAATGCTATGATATTCTCTCATTTTCTTACAGATGAAACCATCCCTCAGCAGATAACTCAGATGATACTTGACGCTCATGTAGGTCCTATCATGTTCTTAGTTATAGTAAATATCTTGCTATTTCTGATGGGACAGTTTATGGAGCCAAGCTCAGTTGTTATGATAACAGTTCCGTTGTTACTACCCATAGCTAAAAGTTTAGGCATAGACCCTATCCATTTTGGCGTTGTAATGGTTGTAAATATGGAACTTGGTATGATAACCCCACCAGTTGGACTAAACCTCTTTGTGGCAAGTGGTATAACAGGACTTAGCTTAAAAGATGTTATCATAGCATCACTTCCTTGGAGTGTGGCTATCTTAGTTGGACTTTTGATTATCACTTATGTTCCTGCTATTTCTTTATGGCTACCAAACTTAATGTTTGGCTAATTTAAGTTACATGTAAGAGTATTTTGCTCTTACATGTAAGAATATTTCTGAAAAAAAGCAAAAATTGTTTCAAATTTGGCTCAAATTATAAAAAAATCACAAAAATAATAATATTTAAGAATGCTTTGAGTTTTTTGTAGTATAATTTTGCTGTAATTCAATTTTCTAAAGGAGTTTATATGAAAATATCAAAATTAAGTCTTGCTGCTATAGTTGCTGTAGGAGCATTGACAACAGTTGCAAATGCTGGTGCCTTAGAAGAGGCTGTAAAAGGTGTAGAAATAGATGGTTATACTAGATATAGAGCGGACAAGGTAACTGACAAGTCTGTAGATCATAACTTTGAAGCTAAGGTAAATGTAGTTTCTCCAGTAGCTGAGAACTTAAAAGCTGGTGTTACTGTTAAAGCTAGTGGTACAGATAAAACTGAGGCAAAAGATGGTATAGCAGTAGGTATGGATGCGCTATGGTTCCAGTACTCTGCAAATAACATCAGTGTAAAAGCTGGTAAGTTTGGCATCGATACACCTTGGACTGATGGCGAAGTTGGAGATGGTGCTTTAGCACTTTATAGCGGTGTACCAGGTTGGACTTTTGCAGCTGCAGGTTTTTTACTAAATAATACTTTTGATGGCTTAACTAAAGGCGATTCCAATATATACGCTTTAGCTGCTTTAGGTAAAGTAGGTCCTGTTGGCTTACAAGTTTGGGGTTCTCACATGGATGATGTGTTTGACTACTCTTTCTTTGGTGATGCTACATTTGAAATGGCTGGACTTAGCGTAGAGTTACAAGCTAACTACCTAAAAGTTGCTGAGGAATTGTATGGTAAAGTTGCACACGATGCAGGTGTTTTCTTCGGTGGTAAATTAGGCTATGCAAGAAATGGCTTTAGCGGAACTGTTGGTTTTACTCAAAATGATAAAGATCAGCCTATCCACAGCTTAGGCGGTGCTTCAGGATTTATTAAATCAGGTGCAAAGCAAAGCGATGGTGATGCTATCAACCAACCTGAAGGTCAACTTATGTTCGTTGACTTAGGTTATGAGCTTAACAAGTTTGATGTAGGTGCTGGTTATACTATGGTAAAAGTTGGTGGCGAAGATGCATCTAAAGAGTGGTATGTATCTGGCGGTTATAGCTACTCTAAAAACTTTAAGCTTTCTGGCTACTTCTCATCTAAAGATGTAGAGGGTGCAGACGATAACACTAACAAGCTTAGATTTGAAGCAAAATATAGTTTCTAATTAGAGCTTAATCTTTAAAAACTTAAAGCCAAGATGCAAAAAGCACTCTTGGCTTTTTTTATGCCCTCTTTACTCTTATGAACCAAATCTACATGTAAGATAAAGTTAAATGCAACTTTTACTTATCTTAAAATATTACTACATGTAAAAGTTATTCTTTATGTACTTAAAATATTTTTTTAATCTTCAATTTTTAGAGAATATTGCATAAAAAAATATAAATATTTGATTGTGAATACTTTTAAAACATAGTAACTGCTTACTGCAAGAAACTCTACTCACATATAGTTTATATTTTTCTATTTTAACTATAAAATATAGTAAAAAAAGCCAAATAATGTAACAAAACACTACACTTATAAAAATAAATGTTACATGTAGTATATTTTTTATTGAAAATTAGTTATTTTGTGCTACAATAGAATATCTTTATCTATAAAGAAATAATTATTAAGGAATATATATGAATAAAATGTTCTTATCAGTTAGTGCGATGGCACTTTTAGTTACAGTAGCTACAGCAAAAGAGATAAAAATAGGTGCGGTTATGCCTATGACAGGTCCTCTTGCAGCCTATGGTCAAACATGTTATGATGGAGTTAAGCTTGCAAATAAGTTACAGCCGAAACTTAAAAATGGCGATACAGTAAAGATAGTTCTAATAGATAACAAAGGGGATAAGGTTGAAACTGCAACTGCAACCACAAGACTTCTCTCAAATGATAAAGTTGTAGGTATCCTTGGTGCATTAACAAGTACAAATACAACTCAGGTTATATCTTTAGCAGAGAAAAAAAGTGTTCCAGTTGTAGCTTCGGTTGCAACTAGCGACAAGCTTACTATGAAGAAAAAGTATGCAAACAGAGTATGTTTTATGGACTCTTTTCAAGGTGCTGTTGTTGCAAATTATGCACTTAAAGACTTGAAATTGAAAACTTCTGTTATAGTAGTTGACCAAGCTCAAGTTTACTCTTTAGGTCTAGCAAAAGCTTTCAAAAAAACTTTTACAAAAAATGGTGGAAAGGTTTTGAAGAAAATCAGCATAAACTCTGGTGATAAGGATTTTAAAGCCGTTGTTTCACAGATAAAAAGTTTAAATCCTGATTTTGTTTTTATGCCACTTTATCACCCTGAAGCATCTATGATAGCGCGTCAATCAAATGAGATAGGATTAAGTAAGCCTATGTTCTCAGGCGATGGTGTTGCTAACAGCACTTTTATAGAGCTTGGCGGAAAAGCAGTTGAGGGGTATATGTTTACTGACTTTTTTGACTATACAGAACCTCCAACTAAGATATCAAAAGATTTTATAGTAGCTTATGAAAAAGAAACAGGTAAAAAAGAAGTAAACTCATTTGCTGCTCTTGGTGCTGATTCGTACTATGTAATGCTAAATGCTATGAATAGTTGTGAAGACCCAACTGATAGTAAGTGTGTAAATGAAAAGATAAAATCAACAAAAGGTTTTGAGGGTGTATCTGGTATATTAAATATAGATAAAAACGGAAATGCAGAGCGTTCGGCTGTTATAAAGGTCATAAAAGGCCAAAAAGCTGTATATAAAGCGACCGTAAATCCTTAACAATCAAAAAGTTACATGTAAACTTACATGTAACTTTTAACCCTCAAACAAATCAATGTCTAAAATTTATATACTTAAATACTTACTTCAATTTACATTTTACATGTAGATATGGATTGATTATATAAATTTTTGATATTTTACTATAAAAACAAAAGCGTCTTATCGTGGTATTCGTTATCGCATCACTCAATAAGACGATGAGTTAATTTAGATAAAATATATTAATAATAAAATTTTAGTGGAGAATATATGGAATTTGCAACTTTTATGCAACAGATGATAAATGGCATTAGTTTAGGAAGTATGTATGCCCTTATAGCTATCGGTTATACGATGGTTTATGGGGTTTTGCGACTTATTAACTTTGCCCATGGCGACATCATGATGGTCGGTGCTTTTTTGGGATATTTTGGAATGGCAAGTATGGATATGCCTTTTGGCGTAGCAGTTGTTTTTGCTGTCTTAGGAGCGGCAGCTTTAGGAGTTTTAACAGATAAAATCGCTTATAAACCTCTAAGAGATGCTCCAAAGATTTCACTGCTTATAACGGCTATTGGCGTTAGTTTTTTCTTAGAAAATATTTTTAATGTAATCTTTGGCGGAGTTCCAAAGGCTTTTCCTATTCCAAAATTTATGGAGCAACTTATAAAATTTGATGGCTTAGTATTTTCTATGGCAGCGTTGATGGTGCCTATTATAACCTTGGTGCTTTTGGCTATTATTTTATATATTCTTTACAGAACCAAATACGGCATGGCTATTCGCGCTCTTGCATTTGATATAAAAACTGTGAGCCTTATGGGGATTGATTCAAATAGAATTATATCTATCATCTTCGCTCTTGGTTCAGCCCTTGCAGCAGTTGGCGGTATCTTTTGGGCTTTAAACTACCCAGCGGTTGATCCGATGATGGGAGTTTTGATAGGTCTTAAGGCTTTCGCAGCAGCAGTTGTTGGGGGCATAGGTAGTGTTGTTGGAGCCGTTTTTGGTGGCTTTATCATAGGTTTTACCGAAGTTGTTGTTATAACTTTTTATCCAGAATTAAGTGGATATAAAGATGCTTTTGCTTTTGTATTTTTAATTTTAGTTTTACTTTTTAAACCAACTGGCTTAATGGGTCAAGACTTCGAAAAAAGTAGATTTTAAGGAGAGAATGTGAAAAAAAATAAAATATTAAATCTGCTTTTTTTTATTGGAGCTATAGCTTTTATATTTGTAGCGGATAATATGTTTGAAGAATACAGTGTTTATGTGATAAATAATATAGCTATTTTTGTTATACTAGCAGTTAGTTACAATCTCATAAATGGAGTTACAGGTCAGTTTTCCCTAGAGCCAAACGGTTTTGTGGCTATCGGAGCTTATGTGGCAGCACTTATGCTTTTAGATGCTGACGCTAAAGTTTACCAATACGACATAGAAGATCCGTCTAGTTTAATATTGGGCATTCACTATACAAATTTTTTGGTTGTATTGTTTTTCTCTGGTGTCATCTCGTCTTTACTTGCTTTATTTTTAGCAGCGCCTGTTTTTAGGGTTCGAGGAGATTATCTAGCTATTGTAACTTTAGGTTTTGGGTTTATCATAAGGATTTTAACTATCAACAATCCAAGCATTACAAACGGCTCACTTGGACTAAGCGAGATACCAAAACTTTCAAATATTTATTGGACAGGAGGTATGGCGATTGCCTCGGTGGTGGTTATATTGAACATAATCTATTCAAAATTTGGTCGTGCTATGAAAGCAGTTCGTGATGATGAAGACGCTGCTATTGCCATGGGCGTAAACACCTTTAAAGCAAAGACTTTTGCTTTTTGTACCAGTGCATTTTTTGAGGGGATTGGTGGAGCATTACTAGCTTGTTTGCTTACTTCTGCATCACCTGATCAGTTTACATTCTTGCTTACATTCCAACTTCTTATCATCATAGTTCTTGGAGGACTTGGAAGTACAACTGGTGCTGTTATAGGAGCTGTTTTGGTTATTGGCGGGGCTGAATGGTTGAGATTTTTGGATGAAAGTATGAACATTTTTGGCTATCACACTCCAGCACTTCCAGGGCTTAGAATGGTGGTTTTTTCATTGATACTCATATTTGTAATGCTTTTTGCAAGAGAGGGGATTATGGGCAAAAGAGAACTTAAAGATTTATTCATAAGAAAAGGCAAAAAATGATGATACTAGAAGTGAAAAATTTAACAAAATCTTTTGGTGGAGTTGTTGCTGTAAATGATACATCCTTTAGTATAAAAGAAAAAGAAATATACGGCATTATAGGGCCAAATGGTGCAGGAAAAACGACTTTATTTAATGTAATAACAGGCAATTACGAGGCAACAAGCGGAGATGTGGCATTTTTACAAAAGAGCATCTTAGGTCTTAAGCCTCATCGGATAGTTCGCAAAGGAATTGCAAGGACTTTTCAAAATATTAGACTTTTTAAGTCCATGAGCGTACTTGATAATGTACTAATTGGGCTTGATTTTCATATTAATTATACTTTTTTTGAGGCTATTACGAGGTTGCCTAGATTTTTTGGTGAAGAAAAAAGAGCTAGGAAAAAAGCATTGGAGATTTTGGACTACTTTGAACTTGGTAAATATAAAGATGATCTTGCGACTGATTTAAGCTATGGACAACAAAGAAAAGTTGAGATTGCAAGGGCTTTGGCAACGAACCCTAAGATGCTTTTACTTGACGAGCCAGCTGCGGGAATGAATCCAGCTGAAACTCAAGAGTTAGCAGAGATTATCAAAAAGACTAGAGAGGATTTTGGATTAACGATAGTTTTGATAGAACATGATATGCCTTTTGTAAATGAACTTTGTGATAATGTTTTGGTGCTTGATTATGGAAAGGTTATCTTCGAGGGAGCTCCAGCTGATGCTATTAAAGACAAAGAAGTTATAACTGCTTATTTGGGAGATTTTATAAATGATTAATGTTAAGAATTTACATGTATATTATGGTTTGATTGAGGCGATAAAAGGGATAGATTTTGAAGTGCAAGAAAGTAGCATAGTTTCTCTTATCGGTTCAAATGGTGCTGGAAAAACCTCGACTCTAAATGCTTTGCTAAACAATGTCAAAAGGTCAGGCGAGGTAATATATGGCGGCTTTCACACCGATAAACACAAAACTCACACCTTGGTTCAAATGGGTATAGGCTTAGTTCCAGAGGGCAGAAAGATTTTTATCAACCTAAGCGTTGAAGAAAACCTAAGAATGGGCGCTTTTAATAACGATGAAAACTACGAACATCTTCGTGATGCCATGTATGAGCTTTTTCCTCGCATCAAGCAAAAACGCCATCAAATGGCTGGGACTCTAAGTGGTGGAGAGCAACAAATGCTCGCAATCTCTCGTGCTTTGATGGGAGAGCCAAAGTTGCTGATGCTAGATGAGCCGTCTTTGGGACTTGCTCCAAAGATAGTGGGCGAAGTTTTTGAAACCATAGTCAGACTAAAAGAAGAGGGCATAACCATACTTTTAGTTGAGCAAAATGCTTATGCTGCTTTGAAGATTTCGGACTATGCTTATGTTCTTGAAAATGGCAAGATAGTGATGAGTGGGGATGCTAAAAGTATGATAGGAAATGATGAAATAAAGAAAAAATATCTTGGTGGATAAGGGCAAATCCACAATAAACCCTAAAAGCCTGATGAAGTTGGATTGATCTTTGTTAGGCTTTTTTACATGTAAGTTTCATATTTACAGTGGCGAAAATTAATGAATAACTAATAATTAAAAATGAATAATTTTGGTATGCACCCAAAGGGTGCTTTTTATTTACATGTAAAAAGAATGAGTTTTAAACTCTCCGTCAAAACTTAGATAAAAAAGTTTGTCTTTTGCAACTTCTTGATTTGTAAGATATTTTAACGCCAAATTTGCCTCAAAAGATGCCATAAACATAACCATAGGAGCTATCTGCCCTTTTGACTCTATATCTTGCACCTTGAAAGTTTTACTAAAATCAGCTTTATCAAAAAAACAAACCTGTCCTCTGTACTCCTCAACTGAGCCGTAAATCCAAGGTGTTTTTGTTTTTTTAGAGTGCTTATCCATTTGAGCTCTTACATGTAAGTTATCACTTGCATCTAGCATCAAATCTACATGTAAGTTTTTTTTACAAAACTCTTCAAAGTTGCATGTAAAAGAGCTTATCTCTACCCCTTGTGGAGTTCGTTTTTGCATTTTTTGAGCTAAAACTTCACATTTGTATTTGCCCTCATCTTGCACTTCAAAGGCAAGTTGTCTGTGGATATTGTCAAGCGAAATAGTATCAAAATCAACCAGATAAATCCTACCTATCCCACTTGTAGCAAGGGCGTAAGCCAAAGAGCAACCAAGCCCACCACAGCCTAGTATAAGTATGGATTTTTCTTTTAAACTCTCTTGAGTTTGCTCTCCCCAAAGCTGGATTTGTCTTTTAAAATACCCACTCATATAAGCCCTTTTTTGACCAATGCTTTTCTCCAGCCCCAGATATTTCTAGCCTCAGTAACTAAACTTTTGTCTATCTCAACCATCATCATCGCCTCTTCGTCATTAAGATTTTGTTCTATCTCACCGTGAGGGTTTACAAGTGAGCTGTTGCCGTAAAAATGCCAATCCCCATTTTCTTGCTTATATTTTCCTATGCGATTGACCCTTAGGATGTAAACATTGTGTGTTAAGGCTCTACATTTTAAAAGCTCATCCCACCTTTGTTGGCTTTCAAAGGTTGAAACTGAGGGCATTAAAACCACATCTACTTTTTTTCTATCTATTTGCTCCCAAATGTAGTCAAAATGCAACTCATATCCCATTACAAGTGCATACTTTACGCCGTTATTGACAAAGGTCGGGAGATTGTACGGAGCGTCTTCTTGATGAAAAAATTTCTCCTCGTTCCAGTGTGGAAAATTGATCAAAAAATACTGCGGATAATACCTCATCGACTTAGCACTAGCTTTGAGTATAGACTTTTCAAACTTGCCGTTAACAACCCTAACTATGGGGGCAATGACTGTTAGGTCATACTTTTTACATGCATTTTGTAGCATCTTTATCTTATGTAAACTTTGCTCTTTTATCATAGTCTTTGACATGGATTCAAGCTCTTTAAAAAAGCTGTTTAGCACATATTCGCCCAAGACGATAACAGAAATATCTTTGCGTTTACATATCTGAGCGTAGTAGTCAAACTTAGCGTCATTCATAGGTAAAGTTGTCAGTTGAAGTGCGGCTATCTTACTCAACATTTGCCTCCTCATACACTAACTTTGCATTTTCCAACAAAGCTGACGCCTCTTGCAAGGATTTAAGACCGTCTTTGTAAAGGCTCATACTTTCATTTAAACTGATATCAGAGCTATTTAACTTCTCTAAAACTTCTTTTGCGTGTTCTAATTTTTCTTCAAAACTTTCTTCTTTCACCTAGTTTCCTTTTGGATATTTTTATTTCAGATATTATAGCAAAATAAAATTTATTACATGTAAAACTCACTGTACTCTGTAAATCTTAGTGTTCTCATTTTCATCGCTATCTTCAAGATAGTTATCTTTAAAATAAACCCTAGAGGTCAATTTTTCCCTTATCTGACATTTTGCCTTGTGCATATGCTTGTATTTTCCATCTTTTTCTATGCCATAAACATATTCATAATACTCATTACCCTCTTTTGCTATAAATCTTTTATCAACCTCCAAGTCAGATCTTACGATGCGAGAATATAGGGCATTTTTCTCCACACTTTTTGGGATACTAGCTATCTCTTCATGCCTATCTTTAAAAGCACAATAATCATAATCGACCAAATATTTTCCTTTTTCATCTTCTTTTATGTCCGTATGTATCTTAAAAATCTTATCAATTATTTCTATTTTAACATTCATTTGGAATTTTTGACATGTATCTTCATTTACAAATGAATCCGCTTTGGTAACTGAACTATAAATGCCATTTTTAGTTTGTGCTTTTATGCAAACTTCGGTGGGTGTATTTGGGCATTTATTGTCTGTTGTGATTGCTTTAAATTTGCCAGCATAGTTAAAGTTTTTACCCTCTTTTCCTATAGGCAACACCTT
>PDWI01008104.1_pt1 | contig 12477 bp, 11 predicted proteins | sample 1430891 | NCBI WGS metagenome assembly PDWI01 (sample SAMN01162508, study PRJNA174530) | Oral metagenome, whole genome shotgun sequencing project. | biome: Marine environment; feature: Marine mammal; material: Swab sample of the gingival sulcus; isolation source: swab sample of gingival sulcus... | reverse complement strand
AAATGGGGAGATGCAATCTCTTGGAATGAGCTTCATAATTCGAATAAATTTTATTCTAATTGGGATTAGCCATCAACACTTTTTGTCCTATAACCCTTCTATTTATACTGACTAAATGACTAATCTCCAAATATATCTGTAATTCCTGCCAGTTCTCCTAATGGATTTGCTATTCCACTTTTTGTTTCACCTTTACTACCACCTGCAGCATCTAAAATTTTGTCTGCCATTCTACTAAATGGTATAGATTGTAACCAAACTTTTCCCGGTCCTGATAGATTTCCTAAGAATATACCCTCACCACCGAAAAAAGCACTTTTTACATCTGCAGCAAATTGAATATCAAAATCAACTGTAGGTTCAATAGCCACTAAGCAACCTGTATCTATCACAAGTTTTTCTCCTGGTGCTAATTCTTTTTCAACAATAGTACCACCTGCATGTAAGAAAGCAAGTCCATCACCTTCAAGTTTCTGCATTATGAAACCTTCTCCACCAAAGAATCCTGCAGATAATTTTTTCTGTAAATGCATTTTAACTGCTACACCCTTTGCTGCACAAAGGAAAGCATCTTTTTGACAAATAATAGATTCACCCATCTTACTCAAATCTACAGGTATAATACTACCAGGATAAGGAGCTGCAAAAGCAACTTTTGCTTTACCTTGTTGAACATTTGTATATGTAGTCATAAATAAACCTTCTCCAGTAAGAAGTCTTGAACCTGCACTCATAAGTTTACCCATAAAACCTTTTTTCTGCTTAGAACTACCGTCACCCATAATAGTTTCCATTTTAATCTTTTGATCCATAAACATCATAGCTCCAGCCTCTGCAACCACTGTTTCTTCAGGGTCAAGTTCAATTTCTACAAACTGCATATCATGTCCAAAAATCTCATAATCTACTTCATGTGCTACTCCCATATTTTTCTCCTTTTCAAATTTAAAATTGCTTTTTATAAATCTTTTAACTAATAAAGCATCATATCTTCATCAAAACCATCGCCAAACTCACTGAAGTTAACATCTGATGGAGGTACCATCATATCGCTATAATCTCCGTTTTTATGTTCTAAAGCTTCCATTTTATAAATAAGTTTTCCATCTTGATAAAGTTCTGTTTTTACTATGATTTTATGGTCTAAGCACATCCACATCTTCTCCACATCACCATCTTCCTCTGTTTCCATATAAAGAACCTTTTCACCATTTAGAGTATCTATTTTGGCATTTATTAAACCTGCGAAATCATCTTCTACAACATCTTCATCGATTCCTAAGTCATCCATTCCTTCCATGCCTTCCATGTCTCCACCAATATCATTGTCTCCAAATACCATTTTACTTCCAGTTTTACTTTCTTTATCCCAAGAATACATAGTATTGTCTTCATCTTTCATTATTGTTATAGTTTCTTTACCTTGATAATTTTTTCCCTCAGTTCTCATATTATTTCCATCATAATAAGTGGCACTAATCACAGGCTCTTTACCTGTCATTTCAGTCTTATATTTCACATATAAATTTCTTTCGTATCCGCCATCCTCAACAAACTCAGCAAAAACCTTTTTAGCAAGTTCCTTACCTTCTAGTCCATCCACTGAAGAAATATCAAAATCCTCTCCTGCTTCTTGTGCACCACCACTACCTGTTGTACCATCTCCGGCATTATCATCTCCACAACCAAACATAAAAATGCTTAAAGACATAGCCAATAATATACTTATAATCTTTTTCATAATCTTTTCCTTTCTACAAGTATAACTATAAATCATAAGGCAGTCTTCCTTTGCCCTAAACCTAAACTTAATTAAATAGTGTATCTATTCACCCTATATGCATACGCAAATTTCATAAAAGTTTATATCTTTTGGTACTTTTATTTCATCGGTATAATCTCCATCTACTTCAGCCTCAAAGACTTCTGCTTCTCTCATAACTCTACCCTCTGGATTTACGTACTCATATTTAACATACATACCCTTTGATGGCAAGAACCAATACTTTGATACGCTTTTATCTTCATTAGCCACTTCAAAATATACTACTTCTTCTCCATTTAAAACTTCAACCTTTGCAAGTCTTAAATTATCCCAAGGATTTTCTTTATCAGGAATTTGATAATCAATGAAAATCTCAAAACCTAAAGGCACACTCTCTAAAGAATTCCAACTAGCTTCATCATAAGCATTTCCTTCTTTATCGCCTTTATCATACACAAAATACAAATCTTTTTCTGCATCTTCGCTATGTGTAAAAATTGTAGTTTCATCAATACCATCATAGTTTTCATGGTATTTGAAATACTTTCCTTGAACCCAATGTTCTATCTCTATCGGCTCTTTATCTCTTCTGTAAACTTTTTGTTTAATATGATAATTGTTATGCTTATGAAAATTTTTAAGAACAGTATCTACTAATAATTCACCGTCTAAAGTTGTCCACGTTTCATCTAAACTTTTAGATGGGTCCATAACATCTAACGGTTTATTTTCTTTTTCACCACAAGAAACCATATTTAAAGCAAATGCCAAAATTAGCACAATTGTCAATATTTTTTTCATATTCCCCTCCATTTATGAATTTACGATTTTAATATATAATAATTATACCATTTTATAATAGAATTTACCAATAATACATTTTATAAATAAAATTTTTCTTATATTCAAAAAAGCCCGGAAGTTTTAAAATCAAAACCTTGAAAAGAATCAAAGACTATGTTATCATTAAACGGTATAAAAAAGAAAACGAGGTGATAAATATGAAACGCATTAAAACTATAGATACTAGAAAATTAGAAGCTTCAAAAGTACATGGAGGTTGTGGCGAATGTCAAACTTCTTGTCAATCAGCTAGTAAAACATCTTGTAGTGTTGTGAATCAAGTTTGTGAATCAGCAAAGAAATAATAATTTTCATATCAATAATACTTTAAACAAATCCACAGCGTTTTATATGTTGTGGTATTTTATTTTGTAAACTTTTAGTCCTAGAGAATCCACTTACGACCAACAACACTTTTTAAAAAAAATATTTTGCGCAGGATTTTTTGTCAAGTACAAAAAATTGGATTGAGTGCGAAGCGACGCGTACACATAGTACGCTAGCAAGCACGAAAGAACAATTCTGCAGTAATTGGCAAAAAAGACAAGCAAAAAAGAAAGAGGAGCATATATGGTACACACATACCAAAACAACAACTACAATATAATAATAGATGGAAACAGTGGCACTGTACATAATGTCGATGAAATAGCATACTACTGTATCAAATGGCTTTCTGAAGGAAAAAGCAGAGAAAAAATTTCACAGCAACTTTTATCTAAATATAGTGATACAGAAAAAATCACACCAAAAGATATTGAGGAACTTTTTGAAGATATTGATGAACTTATCAATCAAGGTAAATTATTTTCTGAAGACATTTTTCAAAAGCATGCCTCTGAATTCAAAGATAGACAATCTGTTTTAAAAGCTATATGCTTGCATGTTGCTCACGACTGTAACTTGGCTTGTAAATACTGTTTTGCTGGTGAGGGAGAATACAAGACTGGGACTCGCAACATAATGAGTTTAGAAACTGGCAAAAAAGCCTTAGATTTTTTAGTTGAAAATTCTCAAAACAGAAAGAACCTTGAAGTAGATTTTTTTGGTGGCGAACCTTTATTAAATTGGGAAGTCTGTAAAGAGCTTGTTTATTATGGAAACAAGCTAGGAAAAAAACACAACAAAAACTTTAGGTTTACTCTTACTACCAATGGCATTTTGTTAAACGATGAAGTAATTGAATTTTCCAACAAACATATGAGCAATGTAGTTCTTAGTTTAGATGGAAGAAAAGAAATAAATGACAAAATGAGAGTTTTTAGAAACGACTTAGGAAGTTATGACCTTATATTGCCAAACTTTTTAAAACTAGCTAAGAAACGTAATCAAAAAGATTATTATGTCCGTGGCACTTATACAAAATACAATAAAGATTTTTCGAAAGATTTGATTCATATGGCAGATTTAGGTTTTCAGGAGCTTTCTATTGAGCCTGTTGTAACTGATGACAGCCTTCCTTATGCTTTAACAGAAGAAGATTTACCAGAACTTTTCGCTGAATACGACAAGCTTGCCCTTGAAATGATTAAACGAAGAAAAGAGGGCAAACCTTTTAATTTTTATCACTACACAGTTGATTTAGAAAGCGGTCCTTGTATTGTCAAAAGAATATCAGGTTGTGGTGTGGGGACTGAATATATGGCGGTAACTCCTGAGGGTGATTTATATCCATGTCATCAATTTGTAGGCGATGATGAATACAAAATAGGAAATGTATTTACTGGTATAAAAAAACAAAGTATCTTAGATGAGTTTAAAAGTTGCAATGTTTATTCCCATGATGAATGTCACGACTGTTTTGCAAAAATGTACTGTTCTGGTGGTTGTGCTGCAAATGCGTACCACTCTACAGGCAGTATCTCAGGCGTTTATTCTCTAGGTTGTGAACTACACAAAAAAAGAATTGAATGTGCAATAATGATGGAAATAGACAAACGCTTTTCAGAAGCATAAAAGAGGGCTAAATCGTATATCGTCAATATACGATTTAGCCCTCTTTTCAACATATTCAAGTCCTTATTAAAATTTATTCAGTATCTACAAATCAATATCCTCAAATGATTTATAAACATTTTCTTCCCCTATCAACTCAAATACTTTTGTTTGCCTTAAAATTTTATTTGGTTGCGGGTTTAATTCGCAGAAAATCAACTGAACATCAGTATCTTTACATTGTCCAATCATTCTTTTCAACGCATGGACAGCTGTTGCATCTACGCTATTTACATAACGCATTCTTATGATAATCTTTTCTGTATGACTATCTATACCCTGTAACGTATCTACGAATTTATGGGCTGCACCGAAAAAGAAAGGTCCATTTATCTCATATACATATATACCCTTTTTGCTTAACTCCTCTTCTACCTCTGCAACCTCTTCTAAACTATTTTTATCCTTACTTTCCTCTGACGCATCAAAACTTGAAATATTTATCTGTGTCATAGTTGCCATACGATTCATAAATAAGAAGGATGCAAGAACCATTCCTATCTCTATTGCAAGTATTAAATCAAAGAATATTGTTACTAAAAATACAGCAAAAAGTATTATTGCATCGCTTTTTGGTGCAGATAAAATCCTTTTAAGAACACTCCATTCTCCCATATTTATAGCAACCATAACAAGTATTGCTGAAAGACAAGCCAGGGGAATGGCCTTTGCTAAAGGCATAAATGTTATCATTATCAACAAAAGACATACAGAATGAAACATTCCAGCTACAGGAGTTGTTCCACCGCTATTTATATTTGCAACAGTTCTAGCTATCGCCCCTGTAGCTGGCATTCCCCCAAACAACGAAGACCCAATATTTGCAAGCCCTTGAGCAATCAACTCTGTATTTGACCTGTGTTTCCCTGAAATCATACCATCTGCAACAACTGCTGAAAGCAAAGACTCAACAGAGCCCAAAAGCGCAATAGCAAGTGCTGGCATGAACATTTTTTCCACCATTTGTATATCTAAAAAAGGTAGGCTAGGCGTTGGCAAAGTAGATTCCAAATCACCAAAAGCTGTTCCTATTGTTTCAACATCTAGTCCAAAAATTTTCACAGCTAAAGAAGAAGCCACCAAAACTATCAAGGCTGCAGGAATTTTCTTACTCACCCTAGACATTATAATAAGAGCAAGTAAGGATAAAACACTTATCATTACAGCTTTTGAATTTGCAGTAGGCATATACTTGCTATAAACTTCTATCTTGTCAATAAAATCCGCCGGCATTTTTTCAGCTATTTCAAGTCCAAAAAAGTCCTTTACTTGTGAAACTAATATAGTTATCGCTATACCACTTGTAAATCCAGAGGTCACAGGATATGGTATAAATTTAATCATATTTCCCATTTTAAATAGACCCATAATAACTATCATAATTCCTGCCATAAAAGTAGCTGTTATCATACCTTCTATTCCGTATTGCAAAACAATACCGTAAACAATCACCATAAAAGCCCCTGTAGGACCTCCGATTTGAACTCGACTTCCTCCTAGAGCAGATATTATAAATCCAGCTATAATCGCAGTAAACAGTCCTTTTTCCGGTGTTGCTCCAGAAGCTATTGCAAGGGCAATAGAAAGTGGCATAGCAATTATTGAAACAGTAAAACCAGCTATTAAATCCTTCATAAAAGCTTCTTTTGTATAGCTTCTCAACGTTGTAAATAATTTAGGTCTAAAAATATCCATAAGTCCTCCTTATTTTATTCCTTGTACCAAACTAATAGAAATTGGTAAAGTCAATACTGATATTACCGTGGAAATAAATAAAAGCTCCCCTGCCAATTTTGTATCTTGCCCCTCTTGTTCTGCCAACATCGAAACAGTTGCAGCAACTGGAAAACAACTACTTAAAACCATACTGATTTTGATAGCAGGGTTTATCGGCAAAAATACTACCAAAAGATACGTTATAAGTGGAAATAAAACCAATTTGAAAAATGCGTTACTCCAATGAGTAAAACTTCTTACTATCTTAAATACATCGCTTTTAGCAAGCGTCGTACCTATATATATCATTGCCATCGGTGTAGCTATATCCCCCATATAATCAAAATAAATACTCATTTCATCTGGAAACTTAAATCCTATAGTAACAGTAATAAGCCCAACTACAAGAGCTATAATATTGGGGTTCAATGCCAATTCTTTAATTGAATGAAATACTTCTTTTTTATTTATCCCACTGTGTTCTCTCTTCTTTTTGCCCCTTTTCAACATATATATTCCTAGCGTAAAAAAATATAAATTTAAAGCTGCACTATTTGCTAGCATAAAAAATAGTCCTTCTTCTCCAAAAAACATCAAAGCTATTGGAAATCCCATAAATCCATTATTAGAACTAGATGCAGAAAAGGACCAAACATTCAAACTTTTACTGTCTGCTTTTGTAATACGCCCCCACAAATATGCAAATCCGTAGCCTAAATACATAATTATAGGTGCAATAATTATAATCAGCAAAAAATCGCCAAAAAGCGATTTCCCTGCATCCATACCATTTACATTGTTCACAAGTAAACAAGGGTATGCAAAATATATTACAAAAGTATTCATATTGCTCATTGCACCATCTGTCAGAATATTTTTCTTTGAAAATACATACCCTGTAGCCATCAGTCCAAATAAAACTAAAACTCTACCGTACATTTTATTAAAACAAACTCCCTCTATTTCCTATTATCCAAAATACAGATTTGTAGTAACATATTCTGGATCCGATGTAACATCTAACCCTAGAGAATTTAAAACTTGTTCATCTTTATCGCTTAATATAGCTGTACAATGCGCTTTACACCCTCTAAGCTCAGGTAGTTTTTGCAATGCAATTTCAGCTGGCGGATTAGTTGTAGCAGAAAGAGTAAGTGCGCTCAAAACTTCCTCGCAATTCAAACTTGCTCTGTCTTGTTTCAATATATCTTGTCTTAAATATTGAATTGATTCTAAAGCAGTAACTGAAATCAAAGGAATTTCATCATTTAATCCTGCAAGTTTTTTAATCGCATTTAAAATTGCTGCCGCTGCTGCCACCATTCTTCTTGAACTTCTACCTGTTACAAAAGTTCCGTCTGGCATTTCTATCGCCATAACAACTACATTTTCAAATCTTTCATCACAATTTCTTTTATATTCAGCATATTCTCTTGCAGGTTTCACAACATCTCTATCGTCAGGCAATAGATTCAAATCGTTCATCAGCAACTTGCTTCGTTCCAAAGCTGACTTATCGATTTTCCCTTTTTTGTAATTGCACAAGGCAATGAAATATCTTCTTATTATTTCCTGATTCGATGCTTCCCTACAAATATCGTCATCTACAATACTGAAACCTACTCTATTTACACCCATATCTGTAGGAGATTGATATTCTGATGTTTCTCCAGTAATTTTTTCGATAATTCTTCTAACCACTGGAAATACTTCTAAATCTCTATTATAATTTATTGCTTTTTCCCCATAGGCTTCTAAATGAAAAGAATCTATCATATTTATATCTTTTAAATCTGCTGTTGCCGCCTCATAGGCTACATTTATAGGGTGCTTCAAAGGTAAATTCCAAACGGGGAACGTTTCAAACTTTGCGTATCTAACCTTTTTATGTCTTTTATACTCGTGATAAAGTTGAGAAAGACAAGTCGCCAATTTACCGCTACCGCCTCCCGGTCCAGTAACAACCACTAAAGGTTTAGTGACTTCAATATATGGATTTGCACCATATCCGTCTTCACTTACAATCAAATCTACATCTGTAGGATAACCTTTTGTAAAATAATGCTTATAAGTTTTGATACCTCTTCTATTCAATTTATTTATAAACATATCAACTGTAGGCTGTTCTTCGTACCTTGTTATTACTACACTGTTTATTTCTAATTCATATTTTCTAAAAGTATCTATCAGTCTAAGAACTTCCAAATCATAAGTTATCCCAAAATCTTGTCTAGTCTTATTTGTAGTTATATCTCCTGCAAATATACAGATTATGATTTCTGTATGGTCTTTCATTTTTTTCAAAAGCTTGATTTTTGCATTTTCGTCAAATCCAGGCAAAACCCTCATAGCATGTTTATCATGTACAAGTTTCCCACCAAACTCTAAATACAGTCTTTCACCTTCTCCTGATTCTATTCTTTTCAATATATGCTCTGATTGTTCTTCTAAATATTTCTCATGGTCAAAGCCTATTTTTTTCATAAAATTTACCTTTCTATAAGCCATATATCTTCTATATTTTTTATTAACTTAACAAAATCTCAATTACTTCTTTTTTAATATTTCTATTGCCTTTTCTAATTGAACATCTTTATCTTTTAATACCTTAGAACCATAAGCCCTTGCATATGCTTCCTCTTCCAACTTCTTCATAGTTGTATAGTCCAATACTCCTCCGTGAAACAATTTTTCATCTTTTTGAAATTTCTTGATTGCTTCCACTGTTTTTTTATCCATTTTACCATTAAGCTCAAAAGCTTCCGCTGGATTTTCCCCATATAAATAATCCAACATATTTAATCTTTGCTGTGCAGCGTAAACATTTAATCCTGTCTGACCTTTTTTATACTTAATTTTTTCTACCATAGGCGCAAATTTTTCATATATTTTTTGCAGTTCCTCATTTCCCTCTGATATATTTCTAACAGGATAATCAGGTTTGATGCCTACACCGTGTATTTTATTCCCTTTAGGAGTTTCAAAATAAAATATTGATACTTTTGCACTAGTATCTTCATTTACATCAATAACTTTTTGGGCTATCCCTTTACCAAATGTTGTAGTACCTACTATTTTTGCTACCCCATTGTCTTGTAACGCTCCTGCCAAAAGCTCTGAAGCACTTGCAGTAGATCCATTAGTCAACATAACCATAGGTAAAACCTTTTTAGTTTTTCCATCTGATTTTTCTCGTGCCAACAATTTTCCTTGTCTTTTATACTGTGCGATTGTGCTATCTGCAATAAAATAATTTGCAATTTTTATTGCTCCTCTTATATATCCACCTACATTGTCTCTAACATCTATTATCACACTATCTACTTTTTTATCAACTAAATCTTGATAAACTTTCTCAAATTCATCTTCCACATCTTTGTCAAAAGATACTATCTTTATGTACCCAATATTATTTTCTAATACTTTACCAGTAACATTTTCAATCTTCACTTTTGCTCTAGTTACTACAAAATCTAAAAGGTGGTCCTTTCTTTTTACTGTTAGCTGAACTTTTGTACCGGCTTTACCTCGAAGAAGTTTAACAAGTTGCACAGAAGTTTTATTTTGTACATCTTTTCCTTCAACTTTAACAATCAAATCTTTTTCTTTCAAACCTGCCTTGTACGCTGGGCCATCTTTATTTACTCTCGTAATTATATTTTTTGAAGCATATCTTCTAAAAGTTACCCCTATTCCCTCATATTCTCCTGAAACTTCATTGAAAAATAAAGCCTTTTCTTTTTCATTTTCATAAAACTCGCTATATGGATCCCCCAAGCCTTCCATTGTACCGTCTAAAGCATATTTATACAAATCCTCATAGCTTACTTCGTCTTTATAGTTTTTCTTTACATATTTCATAAACTTTCCAATAGTTTTAAGCTTTTTATCAAGATATTCCTCTGAATTTACATCTTGGTTTTTAGTCGTTGCTCCATATGCTCCTGCAAGCATTCCCATAAATGATATTGAAGTTATTACCATAGCCAAAGCTGTTATCACAGCTATAACCTTTGCGGTTTTTTTATTCATTTTTTACCTTCCTCTTTCTAAAATTTCTATATTTAACCTACTGCGACCTTCTACTAACCCTCTCAAACTTATATCATAATCTATATATATGTACCCTGTTCCATTTTCAGTTATATTATTTTCCAATTCATTAGTTAAAATTTCCATAGGTATACTACCGAAAGGTGTTTCATAGCTTCCTTCAAATCTTGCCCCTTTTTCAAACTGTATTTCTGTTTCTGATATTTCAACATTTGAAGTTCTTTTCATCACTGCTTTGTCCCTGGTTAAAATCAAGCTTGTAGTAAATCCACTCATCCCAGAAACTTCGCTTTCCTTGTAAACAACTACCTTCTTTTCATCATCACAATAAAATTCACCCTCTGTGACAAACTCAAGTTTCTCAATCTCCTCATCCTTACTTAATTTTGTTCCAACTATCTTTAAAGTTATATCTTTCATCTACTCCCCTTTTCCTATATGCTATTTAATAATTCTGTTAATTCATCCTTATCAAAATTGTATTTGCTTTCACAAAACTGACATACCATCTCGGCTTTGCCATCTTCCTCGATTATTTCCTTTAAATCTTTCTTGCCGATAGTCATAATAACTTTTTTCAATCTTTCCCTATTGCAATCACATTCCCAATCTATATTCTTAAAATCTAAAACTTCAGGAGTATATTCTTCAGGCATCTCTTTAAATATTTCTTCAAGTAATGCTTTCAATACCCCTTCTTGATTTTTCCCTTTATTTTTTTCAGACACTTCCTCAATAATACTTGTAAGGGGCTTCATATCTCCCAAAATCTTCTCCAAGGCATCTACAGATTCATCAATAAACCCTGGCATCATCTGAATAATCATTCCACCTGCATATTTGACTTTCGCTTCCTTGTCAAGTTTAACCCCCAAAGCCACAGAAGTATTTTGTTGTTCTGATATAAAAAAGTATGCTGTCAAATCGTCTGCAATTTCTCCTGTTACAAAAGCAATACTTCCCACGTAATTATCCTTTAGTCCAATATCTTTAATTACAGTCAGTTCTCCTATTCCTAGAGAACCACCTACATCTAGTTTTCCCTCTTTTGTAGCTTCTAAATCCACATTTGGATTAGAAATATATCCTTTTACTTCCCCCTTGCCATTTGCAGTGACAAGAATCTGTTTAGCCTGTCCATCACCTTTAAAATTCAAAGTAACTTTGTGGTTGTCCTCTTTTAACATTACACCCATCAATCCGCCACCTGTCAAAGCTCTACCTAGCCCTGCTGTTGCAACTGGTGTAGTTTGATGTATCTTTCTAGCTTCTTCTACCATCTCAGTTGAGATAGTCAAATATACTCTAAACATTTTGCTTTTATCTATTGCAATTAAAACTTTATTCATTTTTTTATCTACCTATCTATTTTATATATTTTACAAAAATACACTTTTTTATTTTCCAACTCATTTTTTATATTTCAACAAATTTTAGTTTGTTATTTTTTTCACAATCTCTTCAATAAACTCTTTTTCGTTAGCTATAATACCATCTGCCTCTTGCCCAGTCTTACCTTTACCTGTAAGATAAAACTTAATCTTAGGCTCTGTACCTGATGGTCTAACAGAAAAACCACAACCATCTTCCAATATTATTTCTATCCCCTTTGTTTTCGGAAGTGCTTTTCTATAATCATTTTCATCTATTTTAAAACCACTTTTAAATATATAATCTTTAAGTTCATAATCAAAAATAGCCACAATCTTCTTCTCTGCAATGGTTCCTTCTAACTGTGAAAGTTCCTGCAAAATATTGTTCATTTTTTCCATACCCTGCATATCTTCAAAGACAAAATCGAATATATCATCTTTAATATATCCATATTTTTGATACAAATCTTCCATTTTATCATAAAGTGTCTTGCCTTGATCTTTCAGCTGTGCCATCATTTCACAAATAATCATAGATGTACTCACAGCGTCTTTATCTCTCACATTGCTATCTAGCAGGTATCCTATACTTTCTTCAAAGCCCATCACAAAATCCAACTCAAAACCTTCCAATTCTTTTTTGAAAATTTCACGAGCAATAAACTTAAACCCTGTCAAAGTTATAATAGGCTCTATATTATTTTGATGACAAATCTCACTAAACATCTTGCT
>PDWI01008103.1_pt1 | contig 12477 bp, 7 predicted proteins | sample 1430891 | NCBI WGS metagenome assembly PDWI01 (sample SAMN01162508, study PRJNA174530) | Oral metagenome, whole genome shotgun sequencing project. | biome: Marine environment; feature: Marine mammal; material: Swab sample of the gingival sulcus; isolation source: swab sample of gingival sulcus... | reverse complement strand
TTGTCTTGTATATGTGTAACTCCGTCAGGGATATTTATTCTTTCTAAAAGTTCGCAACTGAAAAATGCAGCGGGTCCGATATTGGTAATTGTTTTAGGTAGTTTAAAAGACTTTATATTGCTGCAATATTCAAAAGCATTTTCTTCTATATGTGTAGCACCTTCCGGAATTGTTATTTTGCTTACATTGTCGCAGTCGGAAAAAGAAAATTTGCCTATTGTTTTAACAGTGTTAGGAATTTTGTAATCGGTGCTTGATTTTCCTTGCGGGTATCTTATTAATAAAGTTTTAGTTTTATTGAATAATACCCCATCAATATCAGCATATTTTTCATTATTTGTATGTACTTTTATGTTTTTTAATTTTTTGCATGAGCTCAATATACTCATATCTATTTTTTTAACCTTTTCAGGAATATTAATTTCCTCTAAACCATAGCATTGAGCAAAAGCACTTTTTCCCAATTTTGTAACAGAATTGGGGATATTGATTTGCGTTAAATTTTTGCAAGTAAAAAAAGCATAATCTGCAATTTCGGTAACCGACGAGGGAATATTATACGTTCCCCCCACATCAATATTAGCAGGGCATCTTACTAGTTGAGATTTATTATAATTAAATAACACTCCATTTTCTGCTGCATACTTGGAGTTTGCAGTGGCTACTGTTATAGTTTTTAAACCATTACAAGAGGGAAATGCCGGAATTACTATATTTGTAACATCTTTATGTATTTCTATACCGGAAAGTCCGTTGCAGTGAAAAAATGAGTGGTCGCCAATTTTTGTTACCGAAGCCGGTACTACATAATTAGCATCGGTTTTGCCACCCGGATATATTACAATGGTTTTCTTGTTTTTGTCAAATAAAACACCGTCAGCGGAAGAATAACTTGGGTTAGCAGCATCTACATTTATAGCAGTTAGACTTGTGTTCCAATTAAGAGCGCTAACATTAATACTGGTAATAGATATGGGAATAAAAACACTTGTCATTTCACTACATTGATAAAATGCTTTCTCCCCTATGGCTGTAATGGCATAGGTTTTTCCTCCGTGCTCTATACTTTCGGCTATGGTTATATCGCCTTTTGGTTTTTCACTATCTTCCCAAAGTGGGCTTATTGAATATTGAGATGTAACTTCTACTTCGAGAGGGCTAAGATTGGTAACTTTATAGTATAAATTGCCTTCTTTAAATTTCTCGCCTATTGTTTGGGCATTGGAGAAATTATTTAAAATAGCCAATAGGCTTATTAATAGGTATATACGATTTTTTAGCATGGTCTTGTAATTTAATTCAAATGTGCGTAAGATTTGTTAGGGGTACTTAAAATGGCTTTTTTCAAGGCTTTATATTTATTAAAAGCTAACACTGATAGCAGTGTTATTTTTCCTTTTAATCTTGGTTTCAAATATTATGCCGCTACATTATTTGGCAGACTTACCCGTAAGGAATTAACATGTTTTAACTAAAATCAAGCTAATCAGCCTCAAATTATGACATTTTATTAGGAAAAAGTTAGTAATTCTTGCTCACAAAAGCATAGAAGCATAGTTATATACGCTCCATTGTTTGCTAACGACTTTAATTAATGCTAAAATGTTTATAAATTTAATACAAGTGTATCATGTAGCCGAATTAGCAAGTATTTTAGGTTTTATATGTGGGGTATTTTATTGATTATTATTACTTAGCTCAAATAATTTTTCGGCAATTTGTGCAAAAAAGTTCATAAGTATTTCCTCAACGGTGGGGTCAAATTTTTGGAAAGATGCCAGCTCAACTATACCTATTGACTCGCCTTTGTAGACAATAGGCAGTATCAACAGATTGCCGGGCGATGATTGTCCCAAGCCTGATAAAACGGTTATATATTTGTCTGGTATATTGCTAATATTCAGCAACTTTTTGCTTGCAGCAACTTGCCCTGACAAGCCCATGTTTTCGGCAAATTCTTTCAGGTCGTCTTCGCTGTAAAAGGCATACGAACCTCGCTTTTTGAATAGTTGGTCGCTACTGTCTTTTACAAAGAATATTCCTTGCATAACATCATATTCGCCGGCTATATTGCTCAATACTCTTTCGGTATAATCCGTTATATTGCTTAAATTAGAGATATTTTCATTTAGTTTTTTTAGTATTTCGTTTCTTTGTTTTTGTTTCTCTTTCAAACTTTCTTGTCTTGATTGTTTTGATTTTAAGTTTTTGTCTCTTCGTTTTAAAATTCCTTGTTTTTCAGGCTGAATATCAGCCTCTTCATTCTTATCTTTTGTCGACAACGAAAAAATAATTATTCCGAATACAATATTTATTATCACTACGGTTAGTAAACCGAAAATTAGCATAACCTTATCAAATCCACTTATGGCTTCTTGAGCGGGTATATCAAATATGGTTTTTAATATTAATGCCGATTTTACAGCTATAGATATTGTTACCACAATTAGCAAAATGCTTATTAATTTAATATTTCCTTTTTTCATTTTTTCGCAATCTTTAATAAGTATTCAATAATTTCTTCTGTTGTTAAGATGTAATCAACTTTTGTTGATTCTATTGCCGCTTTTGTCATTATATCTATCTGACATTCAGCTGGTTTTTGCACTATTGTAATGCCTCCGTTTTCTTTTACTTGTTTTAAACCACAAGCTCCGTCGGTATTTGCTCCCGACAGAATTACACCTATTAGTTTCGATTTAAAATTATACGCCGCCGATTCAAACGAAATATCTATCGAGGGGCGCGAATGGTTTACGGGTGCATCGGTTGATAGCGCAATGCAATTGTTGCTTTCAAAATACATGTGATAATTTGCAGGTGCAAGATAAACATGTTCCTTTTTTATAAAATCTTTATCGTTAGGCTCTATTATTTTCATATTGGTTTTTAGAGCCAAAGCCTCTACAAAACCTTTTTTTACATGCTTTAACCTGTGCAAACATAAAAATACGGGAAAAGGATAGTCTTTTGGTAAAGATGACAATATCCTTAATATCGGCTGAAAACTTCCTGCCGAACCTCCTATTATTACATATTTTAATCCAATTTTATTCAATTCTTAATTTTAAGATTATAACCTGTTTAAACTTTTGTATAATAATCCAAACTTTGTTTTAATAAAGTGCAGTTGCCTGCTTTCTGTATATTTTTTCTTCCTTACTATAAATGAAATAATCGTTTTCCCACAATGGATAGCTTATTTTTTCTTTTGCACCTATTGCCAAATATGCTCCAAATTTAAGTTTTGAAGTTATTTTTCTCAATGACCGATTTTGCAGAGATTCGTTATAAAATATCATTTTATTTCTGAACAAAATTATGTCAAATTTTGTTGGCAGTTCAGACTCTAACAAACTGCGAAGCTCTAATTTAACATTTTTCAGCAATTCTTTGCGTAAAGTATAGCTGTTGTCTTTGCTGTTAAAATAATTTTCCAGATTGTCATTTTCGTCAAAACGTTCAAAATTAGCAATGTGTTGCTTCATTTCTTTTTTTGAAATTGCAGCTTTGAAAATTTTATCTACGCTCATTCTGCTTGCCGAACTTACGTAAACATCTGTTTTGTCAATAAGTTTAAGTCTGTCAAGTATTATTAGCAAAGAGTATATGTCGTTATAATTGTTTGTGTCCGGTAACCAGATGTCTATCAGATTGTTGTATCTGTATTCTTTATTGATTATATTTAATAGCTCAAACCAAAATTGGTTGTCTCTAAACATTTCATTATCGCTTGCCAACATGCAATAAATTAATGATTCTGCAAAAGATTCCTGCCGTTCAAGCCTTTCAATCAGATTCTGAACAGATATTGAGAAATTTTTAGTAATAAAGGTTTCAACACGACGTTTTAGCGAACTCAATGCGTAATTTGACAAATTTAATCCGTAAAATTTATCAATGGTTCGTGTGATTTTTTTTAAATCAGAAATCTCTATTATGTTTGTTTGTTGAGCCAATTTTAGTTTACTTAATTATCTTTAAAAAGTTAGAGAATTTATTCCTTTAATTGCAAGAGTTAAATTTTGATTTTATTACAAGTTTATTTTTTTATATAAAATGCACCTTTTTTCTGGAATTTATTTGTCATTGGTCCCATTACGCTTTCGTGTAGTCCAAGTAGTAGAAATCCGTTGTCGTAAAGCCTTTCATGAAACCTCTCTATAACATCGTATTGAAGACTTATATTGAAGTAAATCAGTACATTCCTGCATACAATTAAGTCAAATTTTGTGTCGAATATGTTTTTGTTGCTTACCAAATCGTGTTGTATCCATACCGGCTTTTTTCTTAAATTTTCGTGTATTTTTATTGTTTTCTTTATTTTATTTACATCAAAATACCTTGAGTACGGAACATCGTTGTAATACTGCTCGTCCATCATATTCTTACGCACAACTTCCTCAAAATTATCAAAATAGCTGGGGTTGAACCTATATGAATATTCTCCTAATTTTGCTGCGTCTATTACGTTTTGGTTTACGTCTGTGGCAAAGATATTGGTTTTATCCAACATGCCTAATTCATTTAGCAATATAAGCATTGAGTATACCTCTTGCCCGGTAGAACAGCCTGTATGCCAGATGCTTATCCTTTGTCTTTTGCTCAGTTTACTAAGAACTTTGTGTTTCAAAGTTTTCCATATTTGAGGGTCTCGGAACAATTCTGTGGTATTAACTGTCAGGCTGTTGGCTATAGATGTTATAAACTCAGGCTGTTGTTGCATTTTATTTATCAGACCTGATACGTCTAATTTAAAGTCGAATAATACTTTTTCAATTCTACGCGTAAACGACTTTAAAGAATAATCCTCAAAATTGTAATTTGAATTATCCTTAATGGTTAAAATTATTTGCTGTATGTCGTCTTGAGTAATATCCATAAGATTATATTTACGTCGTAAAAGTATAAATTATTCGTAAGTAAACCTCATTATAAACTGAAAAATATTTATAAATAGATGTCTTTTTGCTGAAAATTAGCTGTTTATAATGTTTAAATTAGAAATATAATATTTTAAGCTAAATTACTTATTAGAACATTGCAGGTAGCAGTTAAACTGCAATAAAACAATAATTTACAAAACTTAGGCATAGCACTACTATGTTGAGACTCTGTAAATTAACGATGTGTTTAATTTGAAGTAGTAATAGGTTATTGGATGTTTTTGAGGTGATTATTGCAGACTAATGTGTTATGTGTATTTATTAGCTGTTATTTTGCATTGGTATTAAGAGGTTTACATTCTTTTATATCATATTTACAGATGTTTATGCTATAAGTTTTGCAGTATCTTTCATTTTGTCTATGCTTGAAATATCGGCATCGCTTAGCCCCCATTCTGATAATTTTTCTTGTTTCAATTCTGATGGCAAGTCTGCAATATTTACCAATATTTCTTGAAATAAACTTTGCAATAATTGCTCTGCTTTTGTTTGTAAAAATATTACCCTTTCATTGCATTTTATGTAATCATCATCTAACTGGTGCATATTTGATGAAGTTTCCAAAAATTTATTGAAATAAACTTCCACCACAGATATTGTTGGGTTCAATATCGGCGTAGCTCCCATTTGTGTGCGTTTATGCTCTCCCTCAATTATTTGCTTACCTATTTTTATTAATTGGTCTTTTGTGTTAATCTCCGGCACTCTATCCTCATTAACTTTCAATCCATAAAACTTTCTTATGTTCATTGAATGTTTATTGCGCATAACTGCTAAATTCATTACAATTATGAAATGAGAAATATACATCTTAGCTGTATCAAAAGCCTGTTTGTAAATAATTTGCCTTTTTCTAACTATATTTGACAGGGTCTCTTGTTTTTTTAACGCTTTTACAAATAGTGGCAAAAATGCCCTTATTTTCACATACAAAGAATGCGAATATTCTAAGTCGGAAAATAGCGACTTATTACCTTTTTCTACGGCATATTGCAAAATTCTTATACGTTCCGAATTTGTGTTTGATGTTTTCATTTTCAGCATAATAACATTGATAATTAATCTTATGCCAGTATGAAAATCAAAAAATATGCCAATAATAAATTAATTAGTCTTGAACTGTGGACTTTTTTACAATATCTGCACACATTTTATCATAGTTGTTTGATATACAGAAACTAAAATTTATTGTTACTATTTTGTCATTTCAACACTTACACTTCGTATTTGCCCACCCATGGGAGGATTCATTTTACGAACTTTTATGGTTGCCTTATTAATACCTTGTATGTTTTCGTACAGAGAATCTAAAATACGCTGCGCTATATTTTCCAATAAATGCGACTTTATTTGCATCTGGCTACAAATTATTTTGTAAACAGTTTGGTAGTTTAATGCGTCATTGATATTGTCGGTTTTTGCAGCTTTGCTACAATCGGCTTCAATTCTTAGGTTTAGTAGAAATCTATTTCCAACAATTCGCTCTTCTTCGTAATGCCCGTGATAGGCATAAAATTCCATATCTTCTATTTCAATAATTCCCATATTACAATTAATTTGTGAGGTTTAATCTTGTATAGTAACCGCGCAAAAGTATACGATAATTTTTAATTTAATACAAAATTTTTAAAATTTTATTGTAGAATATTACATTTCCGATGTTTGTATCCCTCATTTGATTAAAAACAGATTGTTTAGATGTCCGTACATGTTCAGAGCTTAAAAACAGATTGTTTTAGATGTCCGTACATGTTCAGAGCTTAAAAATAGATTGTTTTAGATGTCCGTACATGTTCAGAGCTTAAAAACAGATTGTTTTAGATGTCCGTACATGTTCAGAGCTTAAAAACAGACTGTTTTAGATGTCCGTACATGTTCAGAGCTTAAAAACAGATTGTTTTAAATGTCCGTACATGTTCAGAGATTAAAAAAGTTTAAATCACTTCGTAATAATCATATGATACTATCTAATTAACGCGTGATTTTATCAATTGAATTGCTATGTTTAAATAGTCTAATTATCAATATTGTAACTTTAAATTTTAAATTTAAAGAATTGTTGCATGTTATAATTAAAAATTATTACGTACATTTGTGCTTTCATATTTAGTTTATAACTGCGTGTTTATATGTTATGACAAAAAATTTTACCACATCAAATAGAAAGAGAATCATTTTTATTTCCTCTGTTCTTTTCGTTTTAGTTTCTATTGCGCTATTTACATTTAGAAAAGACGAAAGGGAAGAATATGAAGATTTCTTAAACAACCATTCTTTCAATCAAAGAGCAGGCATAAGCCACAGCGATTTAAAGAAAATACCCAAGCGCGACAGACCGGACTTAGCATGGGAGCAGGACTACCTTATGACAATGGATCCTGCATTAAAGCGCCCTGTTAAGGAAAGATTATTGCCTGTATACGACGATGTAAAGCGTTTCAGACGAGCAAAAGCCGGAATACCCGGCGATATTAACAATAGTTGGGTAGAAAGAGGTCCGAATAACATTGGAGGTAGAGTAAGAGCTATAATGTTTGACCCTAATGATTCTGAACATAAAAAGGTTTGGGCAGGTGCTGTTTCGGGTGGTTTGTGGTATACTGATGATATTACCGATGAAAATATCAGTTGGAATGCTGTGGGCGATGCTTGGCAAAACCTTGCAATATCAACAATTGCCTACGACCCAAGTAACCCCCAAATTTTTTATGTAGGAACAGGCGAGGGGTGGTTAAATTTAGATGCCGTAAAAGGTTTAGGAGTTTGGAAAACTACAGATGGAGGCTCTACTTGGAATAGATTGGCAAGTACCTCAGGAAATGACTTTAAAACTATACAAAAAATAGTGGTTACAAATTCCGGCAAAGTTTTAGTTGGAACTAATAGGGGTATATTTGTATCGTCAGATAAGGGGAATATTTGGGATAAAAAGGAGACAGGATTTATATCGGATTTGGAGATTGCCGCAGATGGCACAATATACGCAGGAAAAGGCAGGTCGGGAGTTTCCGGCGGAGTTTTTAAGTCAAGCGATCAAGGAGAAACATGGACAGATATTACACCCAATGGCACATCACAAAAACGTGTTGAAATAGCAGTGTCACCGTCCAATAGTCAGGCTATATATGCCGTTGCTGCCGGAGGTGATAATATTTCTTGGTTTAAAAAATCGACCAACGGAGGTAGTACATGGAGTGATGTGCAAATACCAAAATACATGACTCAGCGATGTAAATATTCATCTGAAGATGATTTTGCGGGAGGACAACATTGGTATAATTTAATATTAGCCGTACACCCCGATAACGAAAATATAGTAATTGCAGGAGGTATTGATTTAAATAAATCAACTGACGGAGGAAATACTTGGAGCATTATATCCTATTGGACCGGTGCGTGTGCAAATTATGTACATGCCGATCAACATGCAATAGCTTTCAGACCGGGTCATAACGACGAAGCCGTTTTTGGTAACGATGGAGGAATTGCATATTCACCCAATGCAGGAAGTTCCTCGGAGCCTAAGTTTATAATTCGCAATCAAGGTTTTAATGTAACACAATATTATTCCTGTGCCATTCATCCCGATGCAAATAAAAATTACTATTTAGGTGGTTCTCAAGACAATGGTTCGCATCAATTGCAAAGTTTAGGTGTCGGTTCCGGTGTTGAAGTTACAGGGGGAGATGGAGCTTTCTCATTCATCGACGCAGAAAATCCTCAAATACAGATAACTTCTTACACCAATAATAATTACTATTGCTCAAAAGACGGAGGAAGCACTTTCTCAAACATACAGTCAAGCGAAACAGGTAGATTTATTAATCCTGCTGATTACGACAGCAAATTTGGAATTTTGTATTCAGGTAGAGATAAGGATTATATTAATAGAATTACAAATATAAAAGCAGAGCCCAAAATTGATAAAATAGATTGTGATTTAGGAGCTCAGGCATCAAATTTTTTAGTATCACCTTATTCTACGGAATCTTCAATACTTTTTGTTGGCACACAATCTGGTCGTCTTTTTAAAATACGCAGAGCAAATACCAATAATCCGACTATTAAAGAAATTGGAGATAAAAAATTTCCCACAGGCAATATATCATGTATACAGCTTGGGAATAATGAAAAGGAAATACTTGTTACATTTAGCAATTATGGAGTAACGTCAATATGGTACACCTCAGACGGAGGTAGTAATTGGGTTATCAAGGAAGGGGATTTGCCCGATATGCCGGTACGTTGGGCAATGTTCAACCCCAACAATAGAAAACAAGTTATTTTAGCCACAGAAGTTGGCGTATGGGCTACCAAAAACTTCGACGACAATAGTCCCACATGGACTCCTTCAAATTCAGGATTAGCAAATGTTAGAGTTGATATGTTTAGAATTAGGAAATCTGATAATCAGGTTGTTGCAGCCACTCACGGACGCGGTTTATTTACAAGCAATGCCTTTTCTACAATCAACTATAATGAGCTAAATGCATTCTTTTCTACCAAAAGGCTTAGAAATATTGGCTTGGGTGTTGATATTCAGTTTGAAGACCTATCAACCGGTGAGCCTGATGCTTGGGAATGGACTTTTGAAGGTGGTAGTCCGGCGAGTTCTAACGAACAGAATCCTGTTGTGAAATATTCGCAAGTAGGTACATATAAAGTTATCTTAACTGTAAAAAAAGCAGGCAAAAGCAGAACTATAACAAGAGAAGATTTTATTAATGTAAGTGGAGAAACAGGCTGGACAGAACAAGCAACAGCATTTGATGCACAAGCTAGAGGCATAGATTATATCGACATTGTTGATAGAAAAATTGTATGGGCTAATGCTTTTGATGGTTCAGGTGATGAAGAAAAAATAAAGGAGTTTACAAAAACAACAGACGGAGGAAATACATGGCATTCAAACACATATAATATTGCTGGAAATGTAAGTATAGCCATGATTAGTGCTGTAAATGAGAATGTTGCATGGGTCCCTGTTTATCCGAATGAATCAGGAGCTGATTGCGGCATATATAAAACCACTGATGGAGGTAATACTTGGAATAAACAATCAACGGCTGCATTTTCAGGCTCTGATGCGTTTGCCAATGTCGTGTACTTTTGGGACGAAAATACTGGCTTCTGCATGGGCGACCCCAATGGCGGCTATTTTGAAATATATACCACAACAGATGGAGGTACAAATTGGAAAAGAGTGCCAAGTTCAAAAATACCTAATGCAAGAGACAAAGAGTTCGGAACTGTAGGGCATTTTTGCGTTGCAGAAGATGGAACTGTATTTTTCAATACAACTAAGGGGCGAATATTTAAGTCTACCGATAAAGGAAACACTTGGACAGCCATAGAAACAGGATTTAGCGGAGCTAATAAGTGTGCATTCGCTGATTCAAAAAATGGTGTAGCCTTTGAAGTAACTAAAGATTTTAATAATAAGGTTATTATAACTCATGATGGAGGTAAGTCGTGGAAAAATGTAGACAGTACAAATGTGTTTTTCTCAAATTTGAGATACGTGCCGGGCACCGATAAAATGTATGTAACAACCGGAGCAAGTGCTGATAAATCGGGAGCCTCATTTAGTGTTGATGGTGGCGAAACTTGGACTAGATATCAAGCCCAAGACGGGAACCAATGTCTGGCAGTGGATTTTTATGATGTATCGCTTGGTTGGTTTGGTCAGTTTAACCAATCAAAAACAATAGGAGGAATACTTAAATACACCAGTTCTAACATAATGCCGGACTTTAAAGTAAAACCTGAGACTGATAACAAAGTTGAGTTTATAGATATTACCTTAGGAGGCAATTCAAGTTTAACCTATAGCTGGGATTTTGGAGAAGATGCAGACCCGAATACAGCAAATACACAAGGTCCTCACAAAGTAAAATATGAAAAATTAGGAAGCAAAACTGTTAAGCTAACAGTTAACAATTTTAGTATAACTAAAAAAATTAATATTAGTATAGCAGATAAAGATGTTCCTGAGGAGCCTGAGTCTACCGGTGATAAAATTTCCATTTTTCCAAATCCCTCAAGTGGCGAGATTAATATTAATGTAAAACCAACCGAACAAAAAGAATTGTATTCTATAAATATATACAAATCTACCGGTAAAGTTGTATATAAGGGACAAATTAATAGTGGCGAGAAAAAAACTTTAAATTTATCACAATCAGGAAAAGGAATATATTTAGTCAAAATATTTAATGATAAAAAGTCAGAAACCTATAAGGTTATGATTATTTAATTAGACAAACAACATTAATTAGTGTATGCACGAAAACGTGCTATTTGGGTAAAGTGGGTGTCAGAAGGCTCCGAGAACGAGGCTTGCAAACATTTTTTTATCTTGTAGAGACAGGATATATCCTGTCTCTACGAGGTAAATGACTGTTTAAAAATGTTTGCGTAACGAAGTTATCGGAGTTTTCTGGCAGCCACTAATTAAAGCATAAGTAAAAATTTTAGCTTTCAAATTAAAAAAAAGCATTTACATGGACAAATATAATTATTTACAGAATGCCGACATATCTACCATCGAGCAATTGTACGGGGAATATTTAAATAATTCCGAGTCGGTTGATAAATCTTGGCAAAAATTTTTCGATGGTTTTGAGTTTGCACAAAAAGTTTATAAAACAAAAATAGACTTAAATAACGAAATATCAGAACAATACGATAAAGAATTTCAAGTAATAAACCTCATTGATGAGTATCGTAGAAGAGGTCATTTGTTTACGGAAACCAATCCTGTGCGTAAGAGGCGTCACTATAAACCAAGTCTTGACATTGAGCGTTTTGGCTTGTCCGATGCCGACATGAATACGGTATTTCAAGCAGGAAAGCAGATAGGTATCGGGGCTTCAACACTTAAAGATATAATTGAGCATTTACAGGAAACTTATTGTAAATCAATAGGTACAGAGTTTATGTTTCTTCGCGTACCCGAAATGGTTAAGTGGATTTACACACGATTAGAGGAAGACCGAAACACGCCTGAATTTAGCACCGAGATAAAAAAGATTATTTTCGGAAACCTAAATCAAGCTGCGGGCTTTGAAAATTTTATACATCGTAGGTTCATAGGTCAAAAACGCTTTTCGCTTGAAGGAGCCGAAACGCTAATTCCTGCACTTTCTACCATAATAGAATACGGTGCCGAGCATGGAATATCCGAAATTGTGCTTGGAATGGCACATCGTGGGCGCTTAAATGTATTGGCAAATGTAATGCAAAAACCTTACGAAAATATATTTAGCGAATTTACAGGAACCTCTTACGACAAGAACGTATCGCTTGGCGATGTGAAATACCACTTGGGATACGATAGCGAAGTAACAACCCTTAAAGGTAAAAAAGTAAAACTAAATATTGTGCCAAATCCGTCGCACTTAGAGGCTGCCGATGCCGTAGTTGAGGGTATAGCACGTGCCAAAGTTGATAAAAAATATAATAACGATTACAAAAAAATATGCCCGATAATAGTACACGGCGATGCTGCAATAGCAGGTCAAGGTGTTGT
>PDWI01008102.1_pt1 | contig 12478 bp, 11 predicted proteins | sample 1430891 | NCBI WGS metagenome assembly PDWI01 (sample SAMN01162508, study PRJNA174530) | Oral metagenome, whole genome shotgun sequencing project. | biome: Marine environment; feature: Marine mammal; material: Swab sample of the gingival sulcus; isolation source: swab sample of gingival sulcus... | reverse complement strand
GATTAAGATTTTACTGGCAGAAGATGATGCCAACTTAGGAATGTTATTAAGAGAATATTTAATAGCAAAAGGATATGATACAACGCTTTGTGAAGACGGCGACAAGGCATATAACGAATTTGCCGAAAATACGTACGATTTATGTATTTTTGATGTAATGATGCCACACCGCGATGGTTTTACATTGGCGAAAGATATTCGATTAATCAACAGTAAAACACCAATTATATTTTTATCGGCTAAGTCGATGAAAGAAGATGTGTTAGAAGGGTTTAAATTGGGAGCAGATGATTATATGACCAAGCCTTTTAGTATGGAGGAACTGTTGATGAGAATTGAAGCGGTTTTACGCAGAACAGCCGGAACAGTTGAAAATCAACAGGAAGAATTTAAATTGGGACGTTTACTTTTCGACTCTAAAAAACAACACTTAATTGATGGTGATAAAGTAATTAAATTAACCACGAAAGAGTCGGAATTGTTAAAATTGTTGTGCAATAATGTAAATCAGGTATTAGAACGTAATTTGGCGTTGAAAACCATTTGGAGTGATGATAACTACTTTAATGCCAGAAGTATGGATGTTTACATTACTAAGCTTAGAAAACATTTAAAAGTAGAACCGAGTATCGAAATTATTAACGTACATGGAAAAGGATATAAATTAATATCGTAATTTTCCGGTAGGCTGTCCGTAGAGTAATAAATTAAACAAAAGACCTCAGGAGTTTTTAAAACCCCTGAGGTCTGGTAATTTAAAACAAATAACGTGGATAAATCAACAATTGAAAATATTTTTAAGCAATTTAATCATTACAACATATTAATTATCGGCGATGTAATGGTAGATGCCTATGTGTGGGGAAAAGTAGATAGAATATCGCCCGAAGCTCCCGTGCCTATTTTGTCGTGTGTAAATCACGAAAACCGTTTGGGAGGAGCTGCCAATGTGGCTTTAAACATTAAATCGATGGGAGCAAATCCTATTTTATGTTCGGTAATTGGCGATGACGAGAAAGGAACTACTTTTTTAAACCTATTGGAACAGATTCAGCACGACCAATATGGAATTGTACGCAGCAAGCATCGAAGAACTACCGTAAAAACTCGATTTATCAGCAACAATCAGCATATGATTCGTGTGGACGAAGAAGACACCCACGAGTTAGCCGATGAAATTGAAGCTGAATTTATTGCTCACGTTAAAAAGTTGATGCAGGAGCAAACCATTCATGCGGTAATATTTGAAGACTACGACAAAGGAGTAATTACCAAAAAACTAATAAAAGAGATAACCGATTTGGCAAAATCTCAAAATATTCCCGTAACTGTTGACCCTAAAAAGCGACACTTTCTCGATTTCGAAAATGTAACCTTATTTAAACCGAATTTTAAAGAATTTACCGAAGGTTTAAATTTAGAGTTATTAAAAGGCGACAGAGAAGCCCTTTTCGAAGCAGCAAAAACGTTTCAATATGAAAAAAATATCAACAACCTGTTGATAACTCTTTCCGAGCAAGGAGTGTTTATCTGCAATCAAAAAAAATACCAACACATACCCGCTGTAATTCGTGAAATTGCTGATGTTTCGGGAGCGGGAGATACCGTAATAAGTGTTGCTACACTTTGTTTGGCGGCAGGTATGCCCCCCGAACAAATAGCCCGAATATCGAACCTTGCAGGAGGTATTGTTTGCGAAATTCCGGTAGTTGTACCTATTGATAAACAGCAACTTATTAGCGAAGTTGTTGCCGATATGTAAATTTGTTAATATTCCTTATATTTTACAGAACTGTTTTAACCGATAGCACAAAAGATGCCAAAAAATTGTATCTTTGGCACGACAAAATAAAAATCTGTAAATCGAATATATAAAAGATGGCAAAAATAATTGCTTTGGCAAACCAAAAGGGAGGCGTAGGAAAAACTACAACTGCCATTAATTTAGCTGCAAGTTTAGCAGTTTTGGAGAAAAAGGTATTAATTATTGATGCCGATCCTCAAGCAAATTCCACTTCAGGAATAGGATTTGATGTTCGTTCCATTGAAAAAAGTATTTACGAGTGTATTGTAGACGGAATGGAACCTGCCGACACCATTTTGAATAGCGAGATTGAAGGTTTTGATATTATCCCTTCAAATATCGATTTGGTTGGTGCCGAAATTGAAATGCTAAACATGGCAAATCGAGAACATATATTATCTCAGGTGTTGGCTAAAATTTCCGATAACTACGACTATATATTAATCGATTGTTCGCCATCGTTGGGATTAATTACTGTAAATGCTTTAACAGCTGCTAATTCGGTTATTATTCCTGTTCAATGTGAATATTTCGCATTAGAGGGATTGGGTAAACTACTCAATACCATTAAAATAATTCAAAATAGATTGAATACCGAACTATCTATCGAGGGTTTTCTCTTAACCATGTACGATAGCCGTTTGCGATTATCTAATCAAGTGGTAAGCGAGGTGCGAAAACATTTTCAGGATATGGTTTTCGAAACTATTATTCAGCGAAATACCAAATTGGGAGAAGCTCCAAGTCATGGAAAACCGGCAATATTATACGATGCCAACTCGGCAGGAGCGGTAAACTATTTGAATTTGGCACAAGAAGTGCTTAAAAACAACGAAAACTAAAATGTTATGGCAAAAACAAGTGCATTAGGCAAAGGTTTAGGTGCTCTTATCGATAATTCTTCAACGATAAAAACGAGAAGTACCACAGCCAATAGTTCCAATGATATAGAGATAGAAAAAATAGAGGTAAACCCTTTTCAGCCTCGAACTGTTTTCAATGAAGAGGCACTACAAGAGTTGGCTCAATCTATAAAAAAACTGGGAATTGTTCAGCCTTTAACGGTACGAAAAATTAACAATAACAAATACCAGTTAATTGCCGGAGAGCGTCGATTTAGAGCCGCTAAAATTGCCGGATTGAAAACTGTTCCGGTATATATTCGTGTTGCCGACGACGACAAAATGTTAGAGTTGGCTTTGGTGGAAAATATTCAACGTGAGAATCTCGATGCCATTGAAGTTGCCATCAGTTATCAGCGATTGATGGAGGAATGCAATTTAACGCAAGAAACCCTATCGGAAAGAGTGGGAAAAAAACGTTCTACCGTAACCAATTATCTACGTTTATTACGTTTGCCTGCTGAAATTCAAAAAGGTATTCGTGATAAAAAAATAGCTATGGGACACGCTCGTGCTTTGGTTAATGTGAACGATGTTCGCAGTCAATTAGATATTTATAGGCAGACTATTGCTAACGATTATTCGGTACGTAAGGTAGAGGAATTGGTGCGTAATTTAGATGGAATCTCCGAATCTAAACCGAAGAAAAAGAGTAGTTTAGCTGCCGAATATAATGTTTTAAAAGACCATTTGGCAAAGCATTTTAAAACAAAAATCGATTTAAAACGCAATAGCGATGGAAAAGGGAAAATTATTATCGCTTTTCAATCTGATGACGATTTAGAAAGAATTCTAACCATAATGGATAGTAAAAATTAAAAATATTATCTTGAAAAGAGTGAGAAAAATATTATCAATAAGTATTTTAGGTATTGTTCTTTTGCTTTTTTGTTCGACAATGGGAACTGCTCAGGTTTTAAAAGCAGATACTGTTGCTACTGCCAAAAAAGTAAAACCCGTAGTGGTTCGTTCGCCTCATAAAGCAACAATTTATGCTTTGATATGTCCGGGATTGGGACAGATTTATAACCGTAAGTATTGGAAACTACCTTTTCTTTATGGCGGTTTAGGTGGTTTATTATATGGTTTAAATTGGAATGTCAAAAATTATAATAAATACCGTAATGCTTATTTGGATTTTACCTTATTTTATCAATGGAAAAATCGTACCGAAGGTTCTACCTTAAAAAGACCTACCGGAGAAAGATATAAGAAAGTATATTCCAAAAAATTTGATTACGAAAAATCGAGCGATAGTTTCGATAAATGGTTTCAAGCACAATTAAAAAATCGAAAAGATTCCTTTAAACACAACAGAGATTTGTGTTATATAGGATTAGGGGCGGTTTACATTTTAAGTATTCTCGATGCGGTGGTCGATGCCCACCTTTCAGGATTTAATATTAACGATAATTTATCGTTAAACGTACAGCCAACTACATCGTATTCTTCCGTATCGGGAAATACAATCGGAGTTAGTTGCCAAATCACATTTTAAAAAAGCGGAGAAGTAATGAGAAGAAGAAGTTTAATTATTATCCTAACAATTTTAATATTTTCGGGGTGTAAAATATTAGAGCAAACAACCCAACAACAGCCACCGAAAACAGGAGCAAAGAATCAAAATATAAGCCAATCTGTTGCGATAGATACAGTTATAACAACTGTTGATACGCTTGCTGTACAAAATAAAGAGGATTTAAATACCGATACTTTAGACTTTTTAAAAGTTAATGTAGTAGATGTTCGCTACGATATTAACGATAATGTAAATAAAAATTTCAGTAGTAATTTAGATAGCTTGGTACATTTATGGTATGTTAAAAACAGAATAAATAGCTATACAGATAACTCTAATAATGCCACAGCGTATGAAACTCCTACCGATTCGCTTTATATTAAGAGATTAAGTAAAATACCATCGATTATTCCATTGTCGTATAACAAAATAGTAAAAAAATATATTGAGCTATATACCCAAAAACGCCGCAAACAGGTGGAAATAATGATGGGATTATCAAAGTATTATTTTCCGCTTTTTGAAGAAATTCTCGACAAAGAGGGAATGCCACAGGAGTTAAAATACTTGCCTATTATTGAATCAGCATTAAATCCTCGTGCGTTTTCACGTGCCGGAGCCAGTGGTTTATGGCAGTTTATGTATGGAACAGGACGAATATACAAATTAGATATCAATACATTTGTTGATGAGCGTTGCGACCCGGTAAAATCTACTTATGCCGCCGTAAAGTATTTAAAAGATATGTACCAAATTTACCACAATTGGCATTTGGTAATTGCTGCCTATAACTGTGGACCGGGAAATGTAAATAAGGCAATTCGCCGAAGCGGAGACAAGAAAAATTATTGGGATATTTATTTCCGATTGCCTCGTGAAACTCGCGGTTATGTGCCTGCTTTTATAGCTGCTGTTTATACTTTTAACTATTACAATGCTTATAATTTGCAACCTAAAACCAATCAACTGCCTGTTGCTTGCGATACTTTAATGATTAATGAATCGCTACATTTCGACCAAGTTGCAGATATTTTAAATATGAATAAGGAGCAATTGAGGGAATTAAATCCTCAATATCGTGCCGATATTATTCCGGGAGATATAAAGCCCTATGCGTTGAAAATTCCAATGAAATATACTTCCGATTTTATCGATAAAGAAGATGTTATTTTTGCCTATAAAAAAGATTTCTACTTTAGCGAACGCGACAAAGTGGTAAATCCTCGCGATAGATACCGAAAATATGTTCCGGTAACGCCTCGAGGTAAAGCTAAGGTATATTATCGTGTAAAACCGGGCGATGCGGTAGGCTTAATTGCTCAACGTTTTCATGTTCGTTCGGCAGACTTACGTTACTGGAATAATATTCATAGAAATCTGATAAAAGTGGGACAGCAATTAATTGTTTATGTCCCCAAATCTAAGGCTAATCACTATAAACAAATTGCCCAAACAAGTGTAAAAAGAAAACAAAATTCTAAACCTCAAATAAAAAGCGTTTACGATAAAAATTATATCTACTATACGGTTCGCAAAGGCGATAATTTTTGGACGATTGCAAAAAAATATCAAGGTGTTTCGAACTACGATATTATGCGACTAAACAATATTACCAATGCCAATAGTTTACGAGTGGGACAAAAGCTAAAAATTAAACGTAAAGGATAAGTCTTTTTAATTAGAATATTCCCTTTGGATAATAGGGTGATTACTGTTTCTATTGGTATAGACTCCTTGTATAAGAGGGATACGTCCTTTATTTAAGGCAGTTTTATACATTTACCTTACAATCCGAATTAAATAGATTTAGTTTCCATAAATAAATTGTTATCTTCGTGCTGTAATTATATTAGGAAGAGAGTGTCTTCAAAAAAGATAAAGTGAAGACCTTGCAGGTTTTAAAAACCGATGAGGTTAAAAAAAAATGGTACAATATTGTACGGTTTTGTTTTTTCTTGAGAATATTTAGAACACTTTCACTAATCATAAAAACGAAAAGCATTTTCGTATATGGCAAATACCGAGAAAAAAATATTAGATACCATACATATTCCTTCCGATTTGAAACAGGTGTCGGAAGACGATTTAATTACCGTTTGCTCTGAATTACGACAAGAAATTATAGAACAAGTTTCTTGTAATCCGGGACATTTCGGTGCAAGTTTGGGTGTGGTGGAATTGACTGTTGCTTTGCATTATGTTTTTAATACACCTTACGATAATTTGGTTTGGGACGTTGGACATCAGGCTTACGGGCATAAAATTTTAACCGGTCGCCGAGAAAAATTCCATACCAACCGAAAATACAAAGGACTTAGCGGTTTTCCCAACCGTAGCGAAAGCGAATACGATACCTTTACCGTAGGGCACTCTTCCACCTCCATATCTGCAGCTTTGGGTATGGCGGTAGCAGCTCAACTCAATGGCGAAACCGATAAAAAAACAGTTGCGGTAATTGGCGATGGAGCAATGACTGCCGGATTAGCCTTTGAGGGATTAAACAACGCAGCCGATAATAATGCCGATTTATTGGTAATATTAAACGACAACAATATGTCTATCGATCCCAATGTGGGCGGATTAAATAGTTATCTATTGGATATTACCACCTCGCAAACCTACAACAAAGTAAAATCAGATGTATGGCGTTTATTGGGAAAATTCAACAGAATAAATCCCAATACCAGAAGAATTGTTCAAAAAGTAGAAAACGGAATAAAAACCATATTGTTAAAGCAGTCGAATCTTTTCGAAGCTTTAAATTTTAGATATTTTGGACCTGTGGACGGACACGATGTCAATCATTTGGTAAAAGTTCTAAACGATTTAAAAAAGATACCGGGACCTAAGCTATTACATTGCATCACTCAAAAGGGAAAAGGTTTTAAACCTGCCGAGCAAAACCAAACTTATTGGCACGCTCCGGGAAAATTCAATAAAGATACCGGCGAAATTATAAAATCGGAAAACACTGCTCCTCAACCGCCTAAATTTCAACATGTATTTGGCGAGACATTGGTAGAATTAGCAGAAAAAAACGATAAAATAGTAGGAATTACTCCTGCAATGCCTACCGGAAGTTCGCTAAATATTATGATGGAAAAAATACCTCATAGGGCTTTCGATGTGGGAATTGCCGAACAGCACGCAGTTACTTTTGCCGGAGGATTGGCAGCACAAGGGAAATTGCCTTTCTGTGCCATTTATTCGTCGTTTATGCAGCGTGCTTACGACCAATTGATTCACGATGTTGCTTTACAAAAAGTAAATGTTGTGTTCTGTATCGACAGGGGCGGTTTGGTTGGTGCCGACGGAGCAACACATCATGGTGTTTTCGACTTTTCTTATATGCGTTGCGTACCCAATTTAACCATTGCAGCTCCTTTAAACGAAATAGAATTACGAAACTTAATGTTTACCGCACAGCAAGAGGATATGGGGGCTTTTTCTATTCGTTATCCGCGAGGAAGTGGTAGAATTTTAGACTGGAAACAGCCTTTTAAATTGTTGCCGGTGGGAAAAGGTCAGCAATTACGAGAAGGAAATCAACTTGCCATTCTTTCTATTGGAGCTATCGGAATGGAGGCTGCCGATGCCATTGATTTATTGGAGCAAGAAAATTATTCAATTGCCCACTACGATATGCGATACCTAAAACCGATTGACGAAGAATTACTGCATGGCGTATTTAAGAAATTTAAAAATATTATTACGCTTGAAGATGCAAGTATTGTTGGCGGTTTGGGAACTGCGGTACAAGAATTTATGTGCGAAAATGGTTATGCCGCAAAAGTGAAACGTTTGGGCGTTCCCGACAGTTGGGTAGAACATGGAACACAACAAGAACTGTATAAAGAGTGTGGCTACGATAAAGAGGGAATTTATAAAACGGTTGTTGAAATGATTGGGTAATTTCAATTAACAATTAGTAATGAGCAATTAACAATAATATTTTTTGATTAAATTAATTAGTCGAAAAATCGAAATACTAACAGCTAAAGGCTAACAGCCAAAACCTAACACCCAAGTTATAATGAAATCGATACGCGAAAAACTATACGAAATTATATTTGAAGCGGACACCTTTGCCGGAAAAGCTTTTGATGTGTTATTGCTTATTGCTATTCTGTTTAGTATTGCTTGTGTAATGATTGAAAGTGTTCCTTCTTTGGAACAAGCATATTCTTCGCAATTAAAAATTGCAGAATGGGTAGTTACTGCCATATTTAGTATTGAATATATTCTACGAATTTGGGTGGTGCGAAAAGCCAGAGCTTATTTATTTAGTTTTTATGGCATTATCGATTTTTTAGCACTGTTACCTTCTTATTTGGCACTTTTTATTACCGGAACACATGGTTTAGTAGTTATTAGAGCTTTACGTTTACTTCGGGTCTTTAGAATTTTAAAACTGAATAGATATACTAAAGAGAGTAAGATGCTGACTAGAGCATTGTACCAAAGCAGGGTGAAAATTTCTATATTTCTATTTGCTGTTACTACTTTAGTCATTATTATAGGAACAATAATGTATTTGGTAGAAGGTGCTGAAAATGGATTTTCGAGTATTCCCAGAGGTATTTATTGGGCTGTTGTTACATTAACCACCGTAGGTTATGGAGATATATCTCCCGTTACGCCTTTGGGTCAATTTCTTGCCAGCGTTGTAATGATTATTGGTTATGCTATAATTGCTGTTCCCACCGGAATTGTAACCTCTGAATTAACCAAACAGCACCATCAATCTAAATCTACCCAAGTTTGTCCCGAATGTTTAACCGAAGGACACGATACCGATGCGGTTTTCTGTAACAAATGTGGAAGTAAGTTGAATTAATAGTATTTTGATAACTTTGTTTTTAATGAAAACTTCTGTTTTATTTATTATAATTACTATGATAAACAGGTGCTTTTTTTAGGAGTAATGTTTTCTTAAATAATGGTATTATATTTAATGGTTTTTGTATTTTTGTAGTCTCAAAGAAAAAATATGCCTTACAGACGATTACCAAATACCGATTTGGCACGAGTACGTGCATTAAAAGCAGCTTTAAGCATTAGTATGCGGAAACCTCAACACGAGTTGGCGTTTTCTTATTTACTATTGCAGAAGATCGATATTTTTATGCCTAAATACGAACTTGCTATTCGTAATTATCGACAAGCATTAGCCCAACAATCTCAAAGAGGTAAGGAGTACAATCAAAAATTGCGAAAAGCAAAGTTATATGTTTCGCATTTTATTCAGGTACTGAATTTTGCCATTATCAGAGGAGAAATAAAACCTGAAGCTCGTGAGTTTTATGGCATTAAAAAGACTTCAAAATCTACCCCTTCACTAATGCAAGATGCAAAAGTTATTGAATGGGGCGAAAAGTTATTAAAGGGAGAACAAGAGCGAACCAATAAAGGGGGAAATGCTATTTATAGTCCTTCCATAGCATTAGTACGTGTAGCTTGTGAAAGTTTTAAGCAAGCATTTAATAACCAAAAAATATTACGCCAAAATACGCAACGTTTGTTAGATAAAGTTGCCGAACATCGAAAAGAAGCTGATGCTCTTATTTTAAAATTATGGAACGAAGTAGAGCAAAAATTTGAACATCTTAACGATGAAGCAAAACGAAAGGCTTGTGCTGAGTATGGTATTGTTTATGTATGGCGACGAGGCGAAAAAGAACGTTTGCAACAGCAAAAAAAAGCGGAACAAGATACTTTAACTTTGGCGTTTGCTGATACGGAAAAAACGAATCAATAATAGGGTTAAAAACACAGTTGTTATAAGGCTAAAGATAATAGTTCCTTTGTCTGCTCCAATGTTTTCTACATCTTTCGAAATGGTTTCATTATTAATCATATAAGCAACAATAACCGCCATGCCATTGTTAATTAAATGTGCTATAATAGGAATCCATAAATTTTTCGACCACACCAATAAGTAGCCAAATAAAACGCCCATCATCATTCGGGGTACAAAACCGAAAAACTGTATATGAAGAGCCGAAAAAAGGAAAGCCGTAAGCAAAATAGCCCAATGTTTGTTGATTATTCTTGTAAAAATTTGCTGAATAATCCCTCTAAATAGAAGTTCTTCTCCTAAGGCGGGAATAACGGCTATCACCAATAAATTTATTCCCAAAGCAGGTATCGTATGAACATTTAAAAACTTTTCGGTAACTATTTTGGCTTGTTCTTCGCTTTGTCGCATCCATGTTTCCAAACCCGACAAAAAATCGGGCAGTTGCATTTCGGCATTCCACACACCAAGTAAATTCAGAAGTGGCAGAGCAAACAGAATAATAAAAAAAGTCAATACCAATAAATTTACTTTCGGAAGTCGATTTAAATAGAGGTAATGTCCTATTTTTCCGCTAATAAAATAGGCTGCAATAAAAGCAGGCACAACGAATAAACCCAACGAATAAACGGTTTGCAGTAGTTTTAATGCGTTAATATTAGCATTATTACTTGTGGCATCTAATACCGATGCGTCGGTCATTAAGTTAATATCGAAACATAACAAAAGCAATATGTTACCTGCAAACATACATAGCAAAAAAGATACAAATACAGTAAGAATAGTGATTAATAGCTGTTTTGCCGGTGAGTATTTCTGAACTGATATATGATTCATTGTTTTATAAAAATTTGATGTGCAAAAATAACAAAATATTTTTCAGATGTGTTCGGTTTTAGCTATTGGCTATTAGCTTTGGGGACTTCCGTCTTCCAACTAACTATCACATTAACCAATTGTCACAATTCTAATTATGAGTACTTTCACTGGTTAATTGGTGGAAAATATCCTCTAAATTTGGAGTTGCAAGTCGCATCTCTAAAAGAATACGATTTTGCTGTACTGCCATTTGAAAGACAGCTTTACGAATATCTTCCGATGCGATAATTTTATAGCTATTGGCGGAGGTGTTTTCTACCGATTGCACGTTATTTATTTGTTGTAAAAGGTTAATGTCAATGGCGTTATCCAACTCTAAATAGATATGAACCTGTTCACGGTTGGCATTTAAAGATTCTACCTTTTTATCGGCAACCAATTCGCCTCTATTTACAATTAAAGCCCTTTGACAGCACGCTTCTACTTCTTGCATAATATGAGTGGAAAGCATTACCGTTTTTTCTTTTCCTATATTTTTGATTAATTGTCTGATGTCTAACAATTGATTCGGGTCTAATCCTGTTGTCGGCTCATCGAGAATAAGCACTTTAGGGTCGTGAATTAAAGCCTGAGCAATGCCAACTCTTTGGCGATAACCTTTCGATAAAGCTCCTATTTTTTTATGCTGTTCAATGCCTAATCCGGTTAAATCAATTATATCAGCTACCTTTTTACTTTTGTTTTTTAAACTGTAAACCGAAGCAATATGTCGCAAATATTCCACAACGTACATGTCTAAATAAAGCGGATTATGCTCAGGGAGATAACCAATTTGGCGACGAACCTCCATGGTTTGTTCTTTAATATTCAGACCATTTACCCAAACTTCGCCTGCCGATTGCGGAATATATCCGGTAATAATTTTCATCATAGTAGATTTTCCTGCTCCATTTGGTCCCAAAAATCCAACTACTTCGCAATTGTCCATCTCAAAACTGATATTGTTTAAAGCCAATTGTTTCCCATATTTTTTGCTTACATTTTTTACTGTTATCGACATGCTTACATCAAATTAGATTAATATCAAGGAGGCTACAAATTTTATTTTACAGACGATATGTTACCGTAAACTAAACAAAATAATAGACGAAATGTATTTTGCAAATCTATTATTTCTTTCTAAATATTACTAATTGCACATTGTTAATTACTAATTGAGTTTAGATTGCCAATTGAAAATGCTACCTTTGTGCTTTCAAAGTAACACATAAAAAAATGGAAAAACAACTCAATTCGTTTTGTACCGATTTGTTTAATTATAATAGGCGAAAGACAAGTGAATCACGAATAGGAAACACTCCTTTGGGAGCTAAAAATCCCATTCGTATTCAGTCTATGACCAATACCGACACCAATAATATAGAAGCAAGCGTAAAGCAAGCAATTGCCATGATTCAATCGGGGGCAGAGTATGTACGATTAACTACGCAGGGTATAAAAGAAGCCGAAAATTTACGACTAATAAAGGAACAATTGGAGGCAAAAGGCTACAATACACCGCTGGTTGCCGATATTCATTTTAATCCAAAGGCAGCAACAGTTGCGGCAAAATATGTAGAGAAAATCAGAATTAATCC
>PDWI01008100.1_pt1 | contig 12480 bp, 7 predicted proteins | sample 1430891 | NCBI WGS metagenome assembly PDWI01 (sample SAMN01162508, study PRJNA174530) | Oral metagenome, whole genome shotgun sequencing project. | biome: Marine environment; feature: Marine mammal; material: Swab sample of the gingival sulcus; isolation source: swab sample of gingival sulcus... | reverse complement strand
TTCTACTTTAGTACCTTCTACTGCTGTTACATCACTTGTAAGTGCTTTTCCATCAAACTCTTTACTTACATTATTTGCTACTAATTTAAGTTCATCTGCAGGAGCTATAGTAACTTCAAGTGTACCATTTTCTAATGTAATATTTTCAAAGTTTTCAGTTACATCCTTACCACTTTCATCTCTAATTACATATCTTAGTACAGTATTAGCTGATGTTCCCACTTCAGTTTGGCTACCTTCAGTAGTTGCATCTACTTTAAATCCTTCTGGTAATCCAATTACTGTTACCTTCTCTTCTGTAAGAGGTGTTCCATCATATTGTTTTGTCTTACTATTTGCAGTAATTACTATTTCTTTTGTATTTTTTGTAATAGTAAATACTCCATTTGTATATTTCTCTACTCTATAGTTACCTTGATTTTTATCTCCAGAAACAGTGATTTCGTATGTTCCAACATTTTCACCTTCTTTTCTAGAAATATTTACATTTGGTAATTTAGCTGAAGTTTCACCTTCTACAAGTCCCTCTACTGTGAATGTTAATTCTGGGTCTTCTTGGCCAAATTCTTTTGAGTTATTATCAGCAGTTACTGTAACTGTTTTTCTATTGATTACAAAATAAACACGAGCTATAGGTGATTTATAACCTTCTTTTACTGCTGTTACTTCATAGATATATCCACCTGCATTTATTTGTGATGGAACTTCTGTAGTCCACTTTCCATAAACATCATTTGCATTTTCATCTTTTGTTACAGATCTATATTGAATCTCTGCTCCTTCTATAGCTGTTGCTACAGGTAAATAATGTTTCTCTCCATTATATTCTCCTAAATAACCACTTGCTTTAAGATCTAATGCACATGGAGGAAGTAACTTTTTAATATGTAACCAACCTGAATAAGAAATTACTTGATAATTTCCTTGATACATATCTGCCGCTGCAAACACCTCATATACCCCTGGTTTATTAACATTTGGTTTATCTCTATTGATTAGATAATCAACCTTAAAATCATCTACTAATCCTTTAACTTCTGCTTTAAACTCAGGATCTTCTTGACCTACATATTTTTCATATGATCCTACTAAAATCTTTACTATTTTTGGCTGTACGAAAACTCTACCATCTAAATATCTAATATCAAACTGATTTGTTACATCTTCATTTAATTCATTTGTAACAATAGCTTTTCCTATAATTTCATTATCATAAAAACCAGCATCTTTATATGTAACTGAAGCATTTACACCACTCACAATAAATTTATGTCCATTGAACTCAAATTCTTTTGTAATAATACCTTCTAAAGTATGGTCTTTACCATCATAAGTTGTTGTTTCACTTTTTGCTTTTAATTTGATAGCTAATTTTTCTTCAAGTGGCTTAATTGTAAATATTCCACTTTGATATGTAATATTATAATTATCTAATGTATCTTCTGAAGTAACAATAAGATCATAAGAACCTACTTTTTCACCTTCTTTTCTTGTTACATCAACCGTAACATTATCACCTGATAATAAACTTCCCTTAGTTATTTCAGTTTTAAATATTGGATCATTATCATTAAAGAATTTTTCTGTATCTACAGCTTTAATAGTAATATTTCTCTTTGTAATAACTAGAACCGCTGTTCCTCTAAACTCTTCATAACCCTCTTTTGTTACAATTACATCATATATATGAGTTCCTGGTTCTACTTTACTAGGAAGATCAGTACTAGGTTCTCCACCTACTATATATTGAATTGTAGCACCTTCTATAGCTGTAACAGATGGCGAATGACCCTCTCCATCATATTCCTTAGTAACAGGTTTAATAATTACATTTAAATCTTCTTTTGGATTAAGTGGAGTGATTGTAAGTTTCGCATTTTCATAAGATACTATATAGTTTCCTTGAACTGCTTCTCCAGAAACTTCAATAAGTTTTACTAAATCATCTTCTGTATTAACATACTTTTTAGTATATGCTAATTTATAATCATCTACTAAACCATTGACATCTACTTCAATTGCTGGCAGCTTACCATCATTTCCTAATGCATCATAATTAATAGTCTTATCTTTAGCAGTAACTGTTACTTCTTTACGGTTAATAATAATTGATGTTTCTTCCACTGCTGTTAGATAACCTTTTTTAGTAACTGTTACTCTAACATCTACATTACATACATTTGCACTTGAAGGAGCAGCATCTACTTTAGTCCACTCACCATTTTCATTCTTAACTTCATAAGAAATCTCAGCACCTTCTATCGCACTAGCTGATACTGCATGAGCTTTTCCATCATATGTTCCTTTATATCCCTCAACAACTACTTTTAACTCTTTAGCTGGTTTAAGTACTCCAGTAATAGTAAGCGTTCCTTCTACAAACTCATCTATAATATAATTTCCTTGAACATAATCTCCAGAAATTACAATACGTTTTTTAGATGAATCATCAGTATCAACATATTCCTTAGTAGTACACTCTACTCTTTCATTAGGAAGAGCACCTTCTATATTTACTTCAATCTCTGGGAACTTAGCACCTTCAGGAATAGTATTATTTTTAGCAATAACTCTTATATGTCTACGATGGATAGCAATTGTTCCTACTGCTTGTGCAGGCTTATATCCTTCTTTTCTTGCTGTTACTCTAACTTCTGTAATACCTAGTTCTGTACGTGTAGGAACTTCATTTACTTTAACCCACTCATTATTTTCATTCTTAACTTCATAAGAAATCTCAGCACCTTCTATCGCACTAACTGATACTGCATGAGACTTACCATCATATGGATTTTCATAATTTTCTATTTTTAATAAAAGCTCATCTGACTCTAGTAATTGTTCATAATTTGCTCTTACAATTGTATTTTCTTTAACATCAGTATAGCTTCCTATCCACTCTTTAAAGATAAACCCATCTACTACTGGTGCTTTTGGAACTTCTTCTTCCGCAACACTTTCACCATACTCTACAGTTATTTCAGATAGAATATTTTTATCATTATCTACAAAAGAAATAGTATAAGTATCCTTTTCAAATACTGGATATACTTCTAAATCACTTTGTACATTTGTAAAATCAGCATTCCACTCTTTAAAATGATATCCTTCTTTGAAACCTATTTTTTCTGGTGCAGTAGCATCAGCACCTTCAATAACAGTTTCTCTTTTTATTATATTTTCTTCTCCATCATAGAAAACTACTGTATATTTTTTCACTTCAGGAGTTGGATCAGTACTTCTTAGATAAACAGGCGTATCAATATCATGATCATCCGTTTTCTTATAATTTTCTGACCATACCCACTGACCATTATTTAACTGCCAATTTGTATTCCAGTTATATTTATCATTACTTAAATTAGGAATATCAGCCTCTGGTATAATAGTAGCAGGAACCCAACCTTCTGCTTTATAATCTGGGTCGTACCAATTTTTACCATCAACTACTGGAGGTTCCTCCCCTTTATATACAAACCATGTAATAGGCTTCGTTCCCCATTCAGCTCTTACCCCAGAAATATTAGCTTTTCCAGTTGCATCAAAAGCTTTTATTGCTACAAATGAATTATCATCTAATCCCTCTATTGCATATTTATTTAAAACATTATAATTTCTAGGTTGATTAGCATGTTGCTCTCTAAGATTTTCAACTGAAACATTCTTTTGAATCGTTTTCACGCCTTCAAAAGATTCTACATAGTAATCTCCAAATGCCTCTGAACCATTAATATATACTTTATAATAGTCATCACCTGATATAAAGAAATTATATTCTGCTTGTTCTTCTTCTGTTAAATCTTTAACAAAACACCAATCCACATAAATTGAAATTGTATCACAATTGCATGGGAAAGTATATGTTATGCCTTCATACACTAAATGATTGTTTTCATTAACAACTTGAAGAAGTTGATAAACTTTTCCATTAAATACTCTTTGGCATTTCTCATCTAATTGAAAATGCTCTTTAAAGTCTAGTTGAAATGTTTCTTGGTCTACTGTCCAACTCTCAACAGCAAGAGGATGATAGATATCCTCAATATCATAATGTTCAAAATTCACTGTATATTGTCTATGATAATCTGTTGCTGCCTGTATAGACGTATCCTCAGCTTCATTTGCTGGCTCCTCAGCTTCTTCTGCTGGCTTTTCAGCTTCTTCTGCTGGCTCCTCAGCTTCTTCTGCTGGCTCCTCAGCTTCTTCTGCTGGCTCCTCAGCTTCTTCTGCTGGCTCTTCAGCTTCTTCTGCTGGCTTTTCAGCTTCTTTTGCTGGCTCTTCAGCTTCTTTTTCCTCACCTGATTCATTTTCAGCCGTAGTCACGCCATTTGTTTCTGTTTTATCAGCATCATTATTTACTGATAAATCAGTCGCACTTTGTCCTACTTCTGTAACAGTTTCAGCATAAACTGCTACTCCTGATAGATTCATTGTGAATAACATTGAAAATATCAGAAATAGAGACAAATACTTCTTAAATGTTTCCTTCATAAATCCTCCTTATAATATATACAATAAAAAAGGTTACTTAAAATTCTTTCAAATTTCTAGCAACCCGACTATCATGACCATAAGGCTTTAGATTCGTAGCTTTCCGTCATTATCTTTCAATAATTTTGGCAAGTAACATTTTTTATATATCAACTAATTTATTTTGTTCATTTTTAAGCAATAAATGACAATATTTTAATAAAAAAAACTCTAAAAAAAAGTCGTATTGCCTTTTAGCAACCCGACTATCATAGTACTATATACCTTAGATTCGTAGCTTTGCGCCATTATCTTTCAATAATTTTGCCCACAACAGCATTATAATATAAAAAGAAACAAAAAAAAAGATTGTTTATTTATTATTACAAAAATTAAATAAACAATCTTTTTTAAAACTTTTTACACTAATTTAAAACTATTACACTTTCAATAATAACATCTTTTTTAGGCTTATCTCTAAAATCAGTCTTTCTATCAGCAATCTGATCTACAATTTCTATTCCTTCAGTCACTTTACCAAAAGCTGCATACGATCCATCTAAATGCGGACTATCTTTGTGCATAATAAAGAACTGACTACCCGCTGAATCTGGATGCTGGCTTCTTGCCATTGATATAACCCCTCTTGTATGTTTTAAATCATTTGTAAAGCCATTCATAGAAAATTCACCTTCAATATTCCAGCCTGGCCCCCCCATTCCTGTGCCATCTGGACATCCACCTTGAATCATAAAACCTTTTATTACTCTGTGAAAAGTAAGCCCATCATAAAACTTATCACTTACTAATTTCAAAAAGTTTTCTACTGTTTTAGGTGCTATATCATGATAAAGCTCTATTTTAATATCTCCTAAATCCTTTATCTTCATATTTACTTTACTCATTTGTACTCTCCTGTCTTTCAAAATATATATCATAATTGTTGATCTCAAATATTTCATTGAATACATCCCATACATCATACTTACCATATCTACTAAGTGTTGATGTTGGAACAATTAATGAATCATTTTCAATATCTAATGCTTTTTTTATAATATCAATATGCTTTTTATACTTAGATTTTGCTATCTTATCACATTTTGTTGCAATAACAATCCCATTAAATCCATATGATTTAATCCAATGATACATCTCAATATCTTCAGTTGTTGGTTTATGCCTTAAATCCACTAAAAGAATGACTTCCAGAAGATTCTTTCTCTTTTTTAAATACGTTTCAATAATCTTTCCCCAGCTCTTTTTTTGCTCTTTTGAAACCCTAGCATAACCATAACCAGGAAGATCGACCAAGGTAAACTTCCCATCAATATCAAAGAAATTGATAAGCTGAGTCTTCCCTGGTGTAGAGCTTGTTCTCGCTAAATTTTTTCTATTTAAAAGTAAATTTATTAAAGAACTCTTACCAACATTTGACCTACCAACCACCGCTATTTCAGGAAGCTCACTATCTAAATACTGACTCTCAGTTACAGCAGAAGTCATAAATTTTGATTTTTTAATCTTCATTTTAATCCTCGTCTAATGCATATTTTAAAACTTCCTTCATCGTCTTAACAGGAATCATCTCTACATTTTCCTTTACAGACTCTGGAATATCCTCTAAATCTTTTTTATTCTCATAAGGGAATAAAACCGTTTTAACACCTGCTCTTTCAGCAGCAAGCGTCTTTTCTTTTAATCCCCCAATTGGAAGAACTCTACCACGAAGCGTAATCTCACCAGTCATCGCAATATCATGCTTTACCGGAATGCCAGTGATCGCTGAAAGAATAGCAGTTGCCATAGTAATTCCCGCACTAGGACCATCTTTTGGCGTTGCTCCTTCTGGTACATGAATATGAATATCTATCTTCTCATGGAAATCATCTTCTAATTTATATTTTTTAGAAATAGACCTAATATAAGTAAGTCCCGCTCTTGCTGATTCCTTCATTACATCTCCTAGTCTACCTGTAAGAACAAGCTGACCTTTTCCCTGAAGTTTTGTCACTTCAACATTGAGTGTAGTACCACCAACAGCAGTCCATGCAAGACCTCTAACAACACCAACTTCTGATTTCTTTCCAATTTCATCAAAAGAATAAATCTCTTTACCAAGATACTCTCTTACTCTCTTTTTAGACATATTTATTTTCTTTGCTTTTTCTTCAACAATATCAAGAGCCGCTTTTCTAAATAATTTTGCAATCTTTCGTTCAAGCTCTCTAACACCAGATTCTCTTGTATAAGAACTGATTACAAAACGAAGTGCATCTTCTTTTAAGGAATATTGAGACTTTTTAATTCCATGCGCTTCTCTTTGCTTTTCTACTAAGTATCTTTTTGCAATTTGAAGTTTTTCTTCTTCTGTGTAACCAGAAACTTCAATAATTTCCATTCGATCAAATAATGGTCTAGGAATTGTAGAAAGCGTATTTGCAGTTGTAATAAACATCACATTAGAAAGATCAAATGGAACTTCTAAATAACGATCTGTAAATTCTTTATTCTGCTCAGGATCTAATACTTCAAGTAGTGCAGAAGCAGGATCCCCTCTAAAATCATTTCCAAGTTTATCAATCTCATCAAATAAGAACACTGGATTATTCGACCCCACTTCTTTTATTGAAGTCATAATTCTACCTGGTATTGCCCCAATATACGTTCTTCTATGTCCCCTGATTTCCGCTTCATCTCTTACACCACCAAGACTCATTCTAATGAATTTTCGGTTAAGACTCCTTGCAACCGACCTTGCTATCGATGTTTTACCAACCCCTGGAGGTCCTACTAAGCAGATAATAGGGCCTTTCATACTATTTGTTAGTTTTTTAACTGCTAAAAATTCAAGCACTCTCTCTTTCACATCATCAAGTGCATAATGATCTTCATTTAATATTTTTCTAGAATTTGAAAGATCTAAGCTATCTTCTGTTGACTTTCCCCAAGGAAGCTCTAGTATATTTGAAACATAATTTCTAATAACATTCGATTCAGGAGAGCTCTGCGATAAGAGTTCTAATTTATTAATTTCTTTAAAGAGTTTTTCTTTTATCTTATCAGAAGCCTCAAGATTTTCAGCTTTTTCTTTAAACTCTTCAATCTCTTCATCTTTCGAATTATCTTCACCAATTTCTTCTCTTATCGCTTTAATCTGCTCTTTTAAATAATAATCCTTCTGCGTTTTATTAATCTGAGCTTTTACTTTTTCATTAATTCTCTTTTCAGCTTCTGATATATCCACTTCATTTAATAAGAATTTATATAAGATTTCTAATCTAAGTTTTGTATCAATTGTTTCTATAATAATCTGCTTTTGATCATGTTTTAATCCCATATGAGAAGCAATCACATCAGATAGTCTTCCATAATCAGATATTTCTTTTATTGAAATAAGAACATCAGGAGTAATTCTAGGATTTAACTGTACATATCTAGCAAAGGTATCAAGAACCCATCTTTTAAGCGCTTCATGTTCTCTATCATACGCTAAAGAATCATCCGCATATTTTATTATTTCTACACTCATATAAGGATCATCAAATTCAAAATGCTGTACTCTAGCTCTTGATACACCTTCTACCAGTACTCTTATCTTATCTCCAGGAAGTTTAAGCATTTGCTTTACTTTACAGACCACACCGTATTCATAAAGATCATTTTTTTCTGGATAATCAATATTCGGATCTTTTTGAAGTGCTATAAATATTCTTTGATTCGTAGCCATTGCCTCTTCCAGTGCTTTTATCGATTTTTCTCTTCCCAAATCAAAATGCACAACCATATATGGAAATATAGTGATTCCTCTAATAGGTATAAGAGGTAGTATTTCTTTTACTGTACTTTGCATAATCTCCTCCATGCCAAAACGAGCCATAGGCTCGTTTATGAAACTTGTTTACTCTCTTTTTTTAATACTAATTCAGGCAAATTCTCTTCTATTGCTTTTTTTGTAATGATTACTGTATCAACATCCTCTCTCGATGGAATATCAAACATTATATCTACCATTACTTTTTCTATTATTGTTCTAAGTCCTCTAGCACCTGTTTTTCTCTCTATAGCAAGTTTTGCTATAAGCTCAAGAGCGTCATCATCAAACCTTAATTCAACATTGTCAAATTCTAATAATTTTTGATATTGCTTTACTAGAGAATTTTTAGGTTCTTTTAAAATACTAACTAAAGTTTCTTCTTTTAATTCATGAAGTGATGTTACTACAGGTAATCTACCAATAAATTCAGGTATTAAACCATACTTTAAAAGATCTTCTGTTTCCAGCTTTTCTAGTAATGCGCCTATCTCTAAATCCTTCTTACTCTTAATATCGGCACCAAATCCCAGAACCTTCTCTCCAATTCTTTTTTCTATGATAGATGATAGCCCATCAAAAGCTCCACCACAAATAAATAAAATATTTTTAGTATCTATTTGTATAAATTCCTGCTGAGGATGCTTTCTTCCTCCCTTTGGTGGCACACTTGCAATCGTTCCTTCAATCAATTTTAGAAGCGACTGCTGTACACCTTCTCCACTAACATCACGAGTAATCGAAACATTCTCACTTTTTCTAGTAATTTTATCGATTTCATCAATATATACAATACCCTTTTCAGCAGCTTCTACATTATAATCAGCAGCTTGAATAAGTTTTAATAGAATATTTTCTACATCCTCTCCGACATATCCAGCTTCTGTAAGAGCTGTTGCATCTGCTATTGCAAATGGAACTTTTAAAATTTTGGCAAGCGTTTGAGCTAAAAGTGTCTTTCCAGAACCCGTTGGTCCTATTAAAAGGATGTTACTTTTTTGAATCTCAATATCACTATCTTCATTATTAATTCTCTTATAATGATTATATACAGCAACAGCAAGTGCTTTTTTAGCAGCATCCTGCCCTATCACAAAATCATTTAATATATCATTGATCTCCCTTGGTTTAGGAAGTACTTTAAGATCCATACTCGAAAATTCAATAACATCTTCATCAATGATATCTTTACATAATAATACACATTCATCACATATATAAACATCAGGACCAGCAATCAGTCTTCTAACCTGATCCTGAGATTTATTACAAAATGAACAATGTAAATCACTTTCTCTATATTTCAAAATATCTCCTATCTTGATTCTACTATTTTATCTACTAATCCATAAGCTAAAGCCTCTTCAGCTGAAAGGAAATTATCTCTTTCTGTATCAACACAAATCTCTTCATAAGGTTTGCCTGTATTTTCAGAAAGGATTTTATTTAATTTTTCCTTCATTTTTACAATTCTTTCTGCATGAATCATAATATCAGTAGCCTGACCCCTTGTTCCACCAAGCGGCTGATGAATCATTACTTCTGAATTTGGAAGGCAGTATCTCTTTCCTTTTTCACCAGCAGCTAATAAAAAGGCACCCATACTAGCTGCCATTCCAACACAAATTGTTGAAACATCTGGCTTTATATATCTCATTGTATCATATATTGCAAATCCAGCAGTAATCGAACCACCTGGACTGTTAATATATAAATGAATATCTTTATCTGGATCATCTGCTTCCAAAAATAACATTTGAGCGACTACTAAAGAAGCTGTTACATCATTCACTTCATCACTTAAAAATATAATTCTATCTTTTAATAATCTAGAATAAATATCATACGTTCTTTCGCCTCTATTTGTCTGTTCTACAACATAAGGTATTGTTGCCATAATCTCTCCTTTATACTAATTTAGCATTATCTACTAAAAGATCAATAACCTTTCTAACTTCAATAGAATCTCTAATTTCATCTAAAGCATATGAATTAACAGCTTTTTTAAACTCTTCTAATTCCATACTTGAATCTTTAGCATATTTTGAAAGTTCTTCATCTAATTCTTCATCTGAACATGAAATATTTTCAAGTTCAGCAACTTTTGCTAATACTAAAGCACTCTTTGCTCTAGCTTCAGCAGTTTCTCGTACTTCACTTCTAAAATCTTCAATCGTTGAACTACTCATTTTTAAGAAATCACTTAATCCAAGACCTTGGCTTCTTAATTGATAATCAAATTCATTTACCATTCTATCTGTCTCAGACTCAACTAATCCATTTGGCATATCAAAATCAGCAAGTTCTACAACTTTTTCAACAATCTTATCTCTAAGAGCTGCTTTATCAGCATTTTCAGCTTGCTCTATCATTACTTTTTTAAGGTCTTCTTTATACTCATCTACTGTTTCAAATTCAGAAATATCCCCTACAAACTCATCATCTAGTGTAGGAAGTTCTTTTCTTTGAATCGAGTTGATTTTCACTTCAAATACAACTGGCTTTCCAGCTAAACTCTCTTCATGATATTCTTCTGGGAAAGTGACATCAATATTCACTTCTTCACCAGATTTCTTTCCAATAAGACCCTCTTCAAATCCTGGAATAAATGAATTAGAACCAATTTTAAGATTATGACCTTCCATACTTCCACCTTCAAAAGCCTCACCATCTAAAAGACCTTTAAAGTCAATATTCACTGTATCAGAAAGTTCAACTGTTCCATCTTCTACATCAACTAAACGTGAATGTCTATCAAGTACCATTTTAATTTCTTCTTCCACGTCTTCATCTGTTACTTCATGAACGATATTTTCAACTTCTACACCCTTATATCCTTCAATATCAAATTCTGGCTTTACATCAACAGATATTTCAAGAACTGCACCATCTTTGATTTCTTTAATATCAACATCTGGTCTATCCACTACATCTAATTTTAATTCATCTAATAAATTCCCATAATTTTCTCTTAACGCTAAATCAATAGCCTCTTCAAAGAAAACGCCCTCACCATAATGAGTTTCTATCATTTTCTTAGGTGCTTTCCCTTTTCTAAAACCAGGCACATTAAATTTACCTTTTGTTTTTTTGTACGCTTTATCCACAAATGCTTTAAAGTCTTCACTTTCAATAATCATCTGTGCTGTTACTGTATTTCCTTCTTTTTTTATAATCTCATATTTCATAAGATTCCCTCCTTTTTTCAAACACTTATACTTATACATACTATTATATATATGAGTAGATGTAAAGTGATTTTAGATATTTTTTATAAACTATTGATTTTACAATATTTTTTTATCGCTTCTTCTACTCCATAACTTCTTTCATTGTCGCAAATATAATCCGCTATCCTCTTTAAATCATCCACCGCATTATGTACTGCTATTTTAGTTCCAGCCTGCTTTAAAAGCTCTATATCATTATAATTATCCCCGCATGCCATCACTTCTTCTTTTTTTATATGATATTTTTTCATAAGATACACTAAAGCAGATCCTTTATTGATTCCCTTTGGCATAATTTCGATTAAATGGTCTTCTGACTGCGTAATAAATACATTCTCTTTAAAGCGTTCTAATTCCTTTAAAATATAAGGAATCTCCTTTTTTTTCGCTGCAATTAACATTTTAGGCGATTGAACGCTTTCATTAAAATTCTCTACTTCTCTGCACGGTGCATATAGCATATCAGGATCATCATGAAGATCTGGCCTTCTTTTTTTCACTAGAATTTCATCCTTATGATAGAGCTGAAAATATAAATTCTTTTGTTCACAAAATGAAAGTAAGTCTCTTAAAATACCTTCTTCAAGATAAGAAGCTAAGATAATATCCCCCTCACCATTTCTTATCATCGCCCCATTATAGCAAATAATAAAAGAAGTAGCGCCAATTTTATCCGCAGTATATTTTGCAGATAAAAAAGACCTTCCTGTTGCTATAGAAACTTTCACATTACTTTCAAGCACCTTTGTAAAGACATTTTTTGTTGACTGAGGCAGTTTTTTTTCTTCATCCAATAGCGTATTATCTAAATCACTTACAATTAATTTTATCATATTCCTCCCATACTAAACTCTACTATAATATCAAGTTTTTTAAAAAAAATCAAAGTTTTTATTTTTTATAGTATTATACTCTATTTTAGAGTAAAATAATAATAGCAATAAAAAAGAGGTATTATGAAATTAA
>PDWI01008099.1_pt1 | contig 12480 bp, 10 predicted proteins | sample 1430891 | NCBI WGS metagenome assembly PDWI01 (sample SAMN01162508, study PRJNA174530) | Oral metagenome, whole genome shotgun sequencing project. | biome: Marine environment; feature: Marine mammal; material: Swab sample of the gingival sulcus; isolation source: swab sample of gingival sulcus... | reverse complement strand
TGAATATTACCGCACAATGAAAGGGCTGCCTGCCGATTTTATGGCAAAGGTTATCGACGTTACCACCTTTTTCGAAAAAGAGAAACTGGTGGCGCGGCTTACGGCGATGAAACGCTGGTCCCAGCCAAAACGGGTAAGTTGGCATGATCCATGTCATCTGAAAAAACAGGGCATTATTGCCGCACCCAGAGCCATCTTAACGGCGCTGCCCAATGTGGAGTTTATTGAAATGGAGGGTGCGGATCGCTGCTGCGGGCTGGGCGGTACCTTTTCGGTCTATCACTATAAACGCAGCCGTAAAATTGGGGAAAAAAAGATAGAGGGTTTACGTGAGGCGGCTGTTGCCGCCGTCGCCACGGCATGCCCGGGTTGTATCCTCCAGCTGCAGGATAGTATTAACCATGTGCAAATGAAGGTTAAGGCTATCCATCTGCTTGATCTTGTTGTAGAGGCTCTTGAGGAGGAATTTCCTTCTTATGGAGCTGGATGAGAGTTCATTGGTTTTTATCTGGTTGTGGAGTGTTTTGCTGGAGCTTAGAGCTTCAGAATCATAACACGCAAAAGAAGGAAAAAGACTACGCGATAAAAACCAGCTCAAGCCACTATCGACCATGGCTGATAGTGGCTTGATATGAAAATATCAGACTTTGGTGTAATTTCGTTAGCTTGTTATAACTCTACATACTGGTACACATGTTTTTTCTCCATCGGGTTTGTTAACAGGGAGACAGTTACCAATATAAGGATATTAAGAGCCAGTCCCTGGAGCCCGGGATGTATCCCTGCAAGTTTTGGGATAATTTTCAGTACAATGAGATAGTTGAAAATGACTCCGGTCAATATACCACAGATAGCTCCTGCTGAGGTTGCCCGTGGCCAGAAGAATGTTGCTGCCACTAATGGCAGTAGCTGGACAATTGCGCCGTAGGAACCCAAGAGCAGAGAGACTAGAGTTTGTCCACCAAAGATTGCCACCAGGTAGGAGATAAGGCCAAACCCAAGAACAGAGATACGGATCCAGAGGGTGGCTTGTTTGTCGCTTTGTGGCTTATTTTGCAGAACCTGTACCACATCCTGTGCGAAAATGGAACCTGCCGCATGGGTAATTGTATCCTGGGTTGACATCGCTGCGGCAAGTGCAGCTGCCAGAACAAAGCCAACGATAAAAGGGCTGAAATTCAGATTAGCAAACATCCAGGGCAGAATACGGTCAGGTGCGCCCAAAACGTCTGGTTCAACCTGCATAATGCCTGAAAAACCAATAAAAAGTACAGGAATGAGAAAGATCGCAAAGGTTGGATACCAGACGATGGTGCGTTTCAGTACCCGTTCACTTTCAGCAGTATACGCTTTCATGAAAAGATGCGGCCACATTGAAAAACCGAGAACTGATACCAGTACCGCGGTTGCAAATTCCATGTAGCTTATTTTGGTACCTGGTCCCACAAGCAGGTGAGTTGGTATCTTTTCAGCAATCTGGGTGAACATATTAGTCGGCCCGCCATACAGAGAGAAAGCAAAATACAAACCAAGACCCCAGGCTGTAACGACCATAAAAATTCCCTGAAAAACATTTGTCCATGCCACGGCACGGACCCCACCGAAAAAGACATAGGCAACCACGACAATATAGGCGATGGCGGCTCCAGCCCAGAAGGGAATTCTTCCGCCTGATGCCACTTCAAAAACATAGGCACTGCCTTTCATCTGTACGGTAATATATTGAATAAAGGCCAGTATTGAAACAACCGCAACGATAATGGAGAGGGCCTTCGATTGAAAGCGTCCGGCAAGGAGCTGTGCCTGGGTAACATAACCAAGTTTTTTTCCGGCCCTTGACGCCCTCGGCCCCCATATCCACCAGGGCAAGAGACCGGCAGCACTATAGCCCACAATAAAAAATGCAGCCGCACCTTTTGAGTAGGCCCAGCCAGGACCACCCAGATAGGCAAAGGCAGAAAAAATAGCGCCACCCATAAGAAAATAGAGAACAATCGGCCCAAGGCTCGAACTGGCGGCAATATATTCATTCACTGAATTACTCCGACCTTTGCCTGCCATCGAGCCAATAAAAAAGACCACAATCAGATAGAGGAAAATAATCGACATGGTAATTATCCAGCTCATTGTGTCCTCCCTGTCTGAGTATTTTCTTCGGGTTCTGTCAGGTACATAATTATCAGGACGATGAATTCAAGCACAATCAAAGCGGTGATAAAGAAAAGACCAAAAGGAAGCCCCAGAATGATAGGTTCAACGCTGTTGGCAAAGACCCAGTAAAACGCCAGTGCCAAAACCAGTAGGACAAGAATTATGAAAAATAAGATGTTTTTGCGTTTGACAGAGGCAGGGGTTCCCTCTTTGAAAAAGACCAGACCATAATCTTTTTTCCCGATATTGTTCATATACAGTTCCTCCCTTTGTAAATGATTGAAAGAAATAAATCCGTCCTGTGCTTTTCTCCTTGTTTGGAAGAGAACAGTCTCTGCAGTTGGGCAATATTGAGTTTTTTTGCGAAAGAATGTGTTATCCGCAAAATCTCAAGGTAAAATGGGTCATGGTATGGCAAAAACAGTACCACTCCAGCCACAGAGTATATCTATGATAAATGGTTTCAGTTTGTTTCGTCAATATTTCCATTGGTTCTAGAGAAAGAGAGTTGCTGGTTCGCCGTCAGGCATATGTCACTTTTATTATAGTTTGTTTTCGCGATGGCAAAGAATTTCTATGGAAAATGACCTCTAATCGTTAAAAAAATTATCACTATTAATTTTTCTTACATTTTTCTATTATGCACCACAGCCAATATAGTGCTGTGAACTAACCAACGCCCTGTTTTTCTTAGGAATAGACAATACCCAGTATCTTCAATAACAATGGCACAGCTTTTGCTTCGGGAAGGTGCTTCTCATCTTCACAGGGCCAGACCCCTTCGGACACTTTACGAGGCTGGGGAATGTGTGCGTGCTAGTCAGAGGTTCCAGACAGCCTGCCGCATCATTATTCTTTAATATTGGAGGTATAAAATGGAATGTAAGTCGCGTCAAAGTAAAAGCAGTATGGTTGTTGTTATCAAATACACCAGCGCCATCCTTTCTGTCATTGCAGCTTTCGCCATCTCTATGGCCACACCTCCCGAAGGATTGACCACAGAGGCTATGAGAGCCATCGGTATTCTCATATTCGCCGTGGGATGGTGGATATGTCAGATCGTGCCTGAATATGTGACTGGCATGCTAATGTGTACTCTCTGGGCGGCCACCGGTTGTGTTAAGTATGAGGTGGCATTTTCTACATTCGCAGGTAAAGGTTGGTGGATGATGGTGGGTGCTTTTGCTATGGGGGCCATTGCAGGTCGTACTGGCCTATTACGACGTATCTCGCTGTATGTATTGACCCTGTTTCCTGCCACATTCAAGGGCCAGGTTCTCGGCCTGATGGGCGCTGGCACGGTGATCAGTCCTTTGGTGCCAAGTATGAATGCCAAGTCAGCCTTATCTGCGCCACTGGCGCTGGCTATCAGCGACTCTTTGGGTGCGGAACGTAAAAGTTCTGCGGCATCCGGTCTTATGGCCGCCTGTTACACGGGCTTTGTTCTCATGGGGCATATCTTCCTGTCCGGCTCTTTCAGTCACTATATGCTCATCAGTGCCTTGCCTGAGCAATATAAAAACGTATCCTGGTTTGATTGGCTTCTATGGGCCCTGCCCTGGGGTATTATTGCTTTTACAGGGCTAGCTTTGTACATCTTCTGGGCACATTCTCCTGAAGTCCCGTTGGCTCTACCCAGGGGATACGGTCGTCAGCAACTGCAAAAAATCGGTCCGATGTCCAAAGATGAAAAGATCGTCCTTGGTGTCATTCTTTGCGCTCTGCTTGGCTGGATGACATCCTTTTTGCATCATATTTCTGGTGCGGCCATCGCTGTAGGAGCCATGTGCGTGCTGCTGGGCGTGAAAACTATGACCGCCGACGATTTCAAAAGCCGTATCGAATGGCCTGCTATTTTCCTTATCGGTTGTGTTTTCAACATGGCCAAGGTCGTCAAGGCTTTGCATATCGATACATGGCTGTCCCATGCGATTGCTCCGATTCTCAGCATCGTTATGACCAACAACGTGGTTATGGTTCTGTCCATCGTCACAGTTATCATCCTTATCCGTTTTTTGATCACCAATATGACCTCCGGTTCAATTATCGTCGCTATTGTCATGATGCCGGCTGTTATAGCCGCTGGGATTAACCCCTGGATTATTATTTTTGTGGCCTTCACTGCGGCAAACCTGTTTTTCTTCAAATATATGAACACCATATATCTCTGTGCCCAATTCACAACCCATGGGGAAATGTCTGCTCACTGGCCTATGGCCAAGTTTTGTATTGCCTTTACTGTGGTGAGTACCATTGGTTTTTTGGTCAGTATCCCTTATTGGGAAATGATTGGTTTGATGTAATCTTTAAGGAGTATATACCATGAAGACAACATCTTTGATTCAGGGCAATGAGGCAATAACCCAAGGGGCCTTCTATGCCGGTGCCCGATTTTATGCTGGTTATCCAATCACCCCATCTTCGGAGATTGCGCAGATCTGTGCTCGTGAGATGCCAAAAATCGGGGGGATCTTTATGCAGATGGAGGACGAGCTTGCCAGTATGGGGGCAATTATCGGTGCTTCACTCTCCGGGGCAAAATCTTTCACCGCCACTAGTGGGCCGGGTTTTTCTCTGATGCAGGAAAATCTGGGCATGGGCAGTATGGGTGAAGTGCCTCTGGTAGTGGTCAATGTGCAACGTTCTGGTCCCAGCACAGGACTGGCCACCAAGCCTGCCCAGTCTGACATGATGCAGCTGCGCTGGGGACGCCACGGCGATCAGAGCGTCGTCGCGCTGATCCCGTCCACGGTGGCCGAATGTTTTGAATTGACTGTTAAGGCTTTCAATATCGCAGAAAAATATCGTACTCAGGTTATCGTCGCCCCGGACGAGGTGGTCGGGCATATGCGTGAAAGCTACCGTATTCCTGAGCCTGGGGAACTTGAGGTGATCGACCGGATCAAACCCGACTGCTCTCCCGAAGATTACAAGCCGTTCAGTTTCGAGCGCGGTGCTGTAGCTCCTTTGGCTGCTTACGGCGATGACCACGTTTTCCATGTTACCAGTTCCATGCATGATGAGAAAGGATTCAGCTGTAATACTCCGGAGAATGCTGCCCGTCGTGTGGCTCAGTTACACACTAAACTGGAGGATAATTTGGATGATATCATTATGGTTCGGGAGTTCGACACCGATGGCTGTGAACTTCTGATTGTGACCTACGGTGTGACCACTCGCGCTGCACGGACTGCCGCCATAAAGGCCCAGTCCCGTGGCCTCAAGGTTGGCGTCCTCCAGTTGCAGACCGTCTGGCCTTTCCCAAGCGCCGCCGTGGTTAAGGCCGCCAGAAACGCACGGGCTGTCATCGTTCCTGAGATGAATTATGCCGGTCAGATGGCAGGAGAGGTGGGCAGGGTTCTGGATGTTTCAGCTAAGATCCGCAGGGTCAATTCGTTCAATGGAACCATCATGTTCCCTGAAGCTATCGAACAAGCACTCTATTAGGAGGAAACATATGAAATATGCCACAGGAATGGATTATATCCGGACCCAGTCCTTGCCTCATATGTGGTGCGCGGGCTGTGGGAATGGAATTACGGTCAAGGCTATAGCCTGCGCTCTTGAGAACCTTCGGCTCGACCCGCGCAAGATTGTCATGGTCAGTGGTATAGGGTGTTGGGGCAAGGCCGATGACTACTTCACCTGCAATGCCCTGCACACCACCCACGGCCGGGCCTTGGCTTACGCCTCGGGAGTTAAGGGGGCTAATCCTGAGCTGACTGTTATTGTACTGATGGGCGATGGTGATGGTACCACCATTGGTGGTAACCATCTGCTCCATGCTGCCCGCCGCAATATGGATCTGACCGCTGTGCTGGTAAATAACTACAACTACGGCATGACTGGCGGTCAAGCCTCGGCGACTACTCCACACGATGCTTTAACCAGCACCTCTGTATTGGGTAACCCTGAACGCAGCATCGATGTTTGTAGTTTGGCCGAAGTCGCAGGAGCCAACTATGTGGCTCGTGAGACGGTGGCCCAAGGCATGCGCCTGTCCAAACGTATTCAGGAAGCCATTGCCAATAAGGGCTTTTCTCTGGTCGAGGTCGCCAGCCCGTGTACCACGTTGTTTGGTCCTAAAAACAAGATGAAACGGCCGGTAGAGATGCTCCGTTGGCTCCGTGAAAAAGGTGTCTCAAGCGCTAGGTTCGACAAGCTTGAGAATGCGGCCGAACTGGGCTATTTCAAGGTTGGCAAGTTCGTTGATCGACAGGCTCCCGATTTTAATACCAGCTATGAAGTTATGCGCAGCCGTTTGCAGCAAAAGGAGGAACAATAATATGGCCAGTCACAGTGAAATCCTTATGGCCGGTACTGGCGGCCAGGGCCTTATTTTTGTGGCCTCCTTTATTGCCCAGTGTGCTATTGTCCAGGGCTTGAATGTGGTACAGACCCAGACCTATGGTATCGCCCAACGTGGTGGGTTCATTTCCGCTGAAGTGATTATTTCCGCTGAAGAAATTCTTTTTCAGCAGGTGCAGTGTCCTGATCTTATCGTTGCTTTGCACGATGTGGTAGGTAATCGTTATAATGACGTCAAAACACCTGTTATTTATGATTCCAGTATCATGATGGAGCGCTCTTTCGATAACTGGATTGCCATTCCATGTACCAGAATGGCCGAAGATATGGGGGCGCCTAAGTCCGCCAACCTTGTCGCCTTTGGCGCAGCTCTTTTGTGTCATCCTTTCCTGGAACTCGACAGTGTCATCAAGGCGGCGAATAACCGATTTACTCCCAACATCGCAGAAATGAATATCAATGCCGTTAAACAGGGAATGGCCCTGGCCGATACGGCTCTCCGGAAGAGGTAGAGATCATGGTACACACCGAGAACAGATATATTATTACCGTTACTGAAGAACGTTGCAAAGGCTGCGGATATTGTAAGGAAATCTGTCCCAAGGATGTCTTCGAATTCGCCGGTAACTACAACGCTAACGGGTATTTGGTGTCTGGTGTCAAGTATCTGGAACGCTGTATTGGTTGTAACACCTGCGTTATGACGTGCCCTGATATGGCACTGACTCTGACAGAAAACGAATAGTAATCAATCTGCTCAAAAGAGCCATTTTTGTTTGGTTCCGGCGTCTTGAATAAAACCCCGGAACCGTAGATTTATGAGGATTATATGTCATACACTTCTTTGCAGCAACTTTTCGACAGGGTACAAAGCAGCGATTACGGTACCCGTACGGTTTCTGTTATTAACGCCACAGAAAGCCATGTGTTGGAGGCAATCCGTGACGCTGAAAAGGATGGTTTGGTCACTCCCATTCTCTTCGGTGATCAGGTGATTATCAATGAACAGCTTGTAAAACTCTGTATGGAACCGACCGACTATATAGTGGAACATGCCGACTCACCTGAGCAGGCGGCGATTATGGCCGGGCAGTCGCTGGCCTCAGGGCGGGCTGATTTTCTGGTAAAAGGTAACATCTCCACTGGCAAAATGCTTAAGGCCCTGTTCAGCACTGAGGCGGATTTCCGGACTGGTGGATATATTTCACACCTTAGTATCATTGAGCTTCCGAATCATCCAAAACTCTTCGGTTTGACCGATGCTGCCATTAATATCGCTCCTACACTTGAAGAGAAAAAGGCGATCATCAGGAATGCCGTAGGCACCATGCTCGCCATGGGTTTTGCTACCCCCAAGGTGGCAGTGCTGGCGTCCACAGAGGTGGTTGACGAAAAGACACCTTCAACCATTGACGCGGCAGCTCTGAAGGTTGCAGGCATGGCAGGTGAGTTTGGTGATTGCGTTGTAGAGGGCCCCATTTCCTATGATTTGGCCATGGACCCCGGATCTGCCGAGATCAAGCAGTTCGACAGTCCCATTCAAGGTGATGCGGATCTGTTGGTTTGTCCGGAAATCGTTTCGGCAAACATCTTGATCAAGGCCCTGCGTTATGCTGGCTATTCCCGTAGCGCTGGCATTGTCGTCGGTGGACGTGGTCCCATCGTGCTGACCTCCAGAGCGGCAGCCACCCAGGATAAATACTGGCCTTTGGTACTCGCGGCTTCGGCGACTATCGGTAAACATCAGCAATCATCAAGGTAAAGGAGGTCTCCTGTGTCCCAGGATATAAACGTCATTCTCACTATCAACCCCGGCTCCACATCCACCAAGATCGCGGTTTTCGACGACGAGAGCCTGCGGTTTGAACACAAGGTGGAACATCCGTCCGCCGAATTGGCGAAGTTTACTAATAGTATGACCGAGCAGTTTTCAATGCGTAAGACCGCGTTACTCAATGCCCTTGCCGAAAAAAACTTTGATTTAGGTACGTTGTCTGCTGTTGCAGGACGTGGTGGCAAGCTCCCTCCTCTCAGGCAGGGCGCCTATGTTGTAAATCGCGAAATGTTTGAGTTTCTGCGTGACCGACCCATTGATGATCACGCCTCAAACCTTGGCGGTCTGCTGGCATATGATCTGGCCTTTGAACAAGGTGTTCCGGCTTATATCTATGATGCCGTAGTCGTCGATCAGTTGGATGACGTCGCTCGTCTGAGCGGCTTACCCGAGATGAATCGCCGTGCCTCCTGTCATGTCCTGAACATGCGGGCCGTAGCACGACGTGTTGCCGAACAGCAAGGCAAACGATTTGAGGACTGCCGCTTTGTGGTATCTCATATGGGTGGTGGTATCAGTGCTTGCGTGTTGCGTAACGGTATCATGGTCGATGTAGTCACTGACGAGGAAGGGCCCTATTCGCCAGAACGCTCTGGTGGATTACCCGCACGGCAGCTTATTGACGCTGCTTTCACGGGAGTCTATGATCACCAGTCTTTGACCCGTCGCACGCGGGGCAAGGGCGGTCTGGTCGCTTACCTCGGAACCAACAACGCACTGGAGGTGGAACGTCGCATTGACGACGGCGATAAATATGCTGAATTGATATACCGGGGAATGGCCTATCAGACGGCGAAGACCATCGGTGGGCTGGCCACGGTCCTTGCCGGACAGCTTGACGGTATCATTATTACTGGTGCAGTAGCCTATTCCGAACGACTGACTGGTTGGATAAGAGAAAGTATCAATTTTATAGCCCCGGTTTTCATTGAGCCGGGAGAGGATGAACTACAGGCTCTGGCTCTTGGTACTCTAAGGGTTTTACGCGGTCAGGAAGATGTCCATGAATTCATCATGGCAGATTGATTTGTCATTCCGAAATTGTTGCCCATCAAGATGTTAAGTGGTGGGCGGCTGTCTACTGTGTTATTGTCCGGTCTTGGAGGTGCTTCCATATGGTTACCCGACTGATCCCCAGTAGTTTGGCGGCCCGGGTCTGATTGCCATTCACTCTGGCCAATACCTTGTCGAATATTTGTCTTTCCATACTTTTTAGTGAACCAAGATTGATGCTCATTGCCTCATTATCGGGTTTTCTTTCGTCCCATTTCTGCCACGACGACATTTGCATGCGCTCCTTTTTCTCGGCAAGGAGTCGTTCGGCTGCGTAGTCGAAGTTGCTCTCCAATGGGTGCAGGATGACGAGTTTTTCGATAAAATTTTCCAGCTCCCGGACATTTCCTGGCCAGTTGTATTCCTGCATCAGTGCCAGGGTTCGATCGGATAGTTCGTTATGTGGCATGCCATACTGAGCGCCTTTAACACTGAGAAAATGACGGCATAGAGCCTCAATGTCATCTGGTCGGTTGCGCAATGCTGTAATGCGCAGGTTCAACAGGCTGAGCCGATAATACAGTTCACTCCGGAAATTGCCCTGCTGCACCATGGAGAAGAGATCTTTATTGGTGGCGGCGATGATGCGGGCATTGACATCAACAATTCTGTCACCACCGACACGGAGTACTGCTCTCTCCTGGAGCACCCGGAGCAGGCGGCTCTGGATTAAAGGGGAGATATCACCGATTTCGTCAAGAAAGATAGTTCCATCGTGGGCTAACTCGAACAGCCCGGCTTTACCGCTTTTTTTGGCTCCAGTGAATGCCCCCTCCGAATAACCAAACAGTTCACTTTCCAGCAGTGTTTCAGGCAGGGCGGCACAGTTTATCGCGACGAACGGTCCGCTGCTGCGAGGGCTGAAGTTGTGTATACCCTGGGCGAAAAGTTCCTTGCCGGTGCCGGTCTCACCCTCAATCAAGACAACAGCATTCGTGCCGCTGAAGTGCTGCGCTCTAAGGATACTCTCGTGCATTTGTGCGCTACTGTGGATAATGTCCTGAAAAGATTTTTTGGCAATCAGCCCGGCTTTCTTGAGTGAGGTGCGTGATTTTCGCTCCAGAGACTGGATTTCGGAGATACTTTGGAAGGTGACCAATGTTTCTTCGACACTTTTGTCAATATGAAGATGGATACGGTTGACAATGAAGGCCTTGCCGCCACTGATAATGGTCTCATTAACGATGGGGCTGCCATCGCCGTAGATATCGCGAAAAACCTGGGAAATATCAGGGTCGTTAATGGTTCGTCCCACCACATTCGATAGTGGAACATTGGAAATTTTCCCCGCAGACATATTCATAATGGAGACCATTTTGTCTCTATCTACGCTGAAAATACCTTCGCGCGAATAATTGAGAATATTCATTACCCGGCTGGTAGTCAGTCGCTCCTTGCGGTTCAGGGCGATGATGTTTTTAGCTGCAGTGAGACCACTTCGTATTTTATCCGCTGAGGATTTGACCATAACATAGCGGATATCAAGTTCTTTGACATGGGCATAGACACAACTTCCAAGCCCAATGATCGTGTGGTTGGACAGGGAGAAGACCGTTCTGATCTGTTTCTTGAAATCCGCTTTACTGGAGTAGGTGAACAGACTGAAATCAATTTCCGGTGTCAGGGAAGCCAAGCTTTCCAGCTCTTTGACTAGAGGACAATGATAACTGATAAGTGCGATTTTCTGATTAGTTGTTTTCGCTTCGTTGAATGCCTGGAGATAATCTTCGACTGTTATCGGGATGGCGATGACGGGTTTGCTGACTAATTCCTCCAACAGCAGTGCTGTACCACCTTGCGAGATAAAGACGTCATAGTCAGCCTGATGTTTCTTGGCGAATATATGTCCGTCGGTTAGAAGACCACCCTGACGGACATCCAGGTTCAGTCCAAGTTCTCTGGCGATAGAGGTTGCTTCCTTGGTCAATTCGTCCGAGGTGGAAATGAGCAGTGCCCTGTGCTTCATATGCTATTCTCTTGATCCTGGAGTATTTACGCTATCTCAGCTCTTGATACGCAAGCTGCTTGATTCTGTACTCAAAATCAGGTCTCATTATGATGAAAAGTCAACTTCTTTGCAATCATTGTTGAGACTCTTTATTCCGGAGCAACGACAAAATTTCTTGGGTTAATGCGTTACATAATAATCTGAAATCACTACTGTCCGGTTAAAGATTTTCAAAAATAAGATAACTATCTGTATATACTGATTATCGACAACAAAATGTCCATAATCGACTTGAAATCACATCTCTTTCTGAGGAAGATATTCGGTAAAAGCCTGTGGGGGTACACAGATGTTTACCGGACGATTGATTTTCAAGCAGTTGGTGGATTTCATGCCGTTGCCAACTTTTCGCCGTTGCGTAGCCAAATACCGAGGCGATTTCAGAATAAGAACATTCTCATGCCTAGATCAGTTTTTATGTATGGCATTCGCTCAAATTACCCATCAAGAGAGTTTACACGATATCGAAATTTGCCTGCGTGCTCAAAAAAAGAAGTTATACCACATGGGCATTCGTGGCAACGTTTCAAAGTCAACTCTTACCGAAGCCAACGAAAAACGCGACTGGCGTATATACTCAGAATTCGCCCAAAGTCTCATCCATACCGCCAGAGATCTGTACAAGGAAGATACCTTTCTCGAAGAATTCAACGAGACCGTATATGCTTTGGATGCAACCACTATCGATCTGTGCCTGTCGGTATTTCCCTAGGCATCTTTTCGAAAAAACAAAGCTGCTGTCAAACTCCATACTTTGTTGGATCTCAAAGGCAACATTCCTTCGTTTATCCATATCTCAGATGGCAAGTTACACGATGTCAACGCTTTCGATCTTTTGCAGTTGGAAGCCGGTGCATATTACGTAATGGATCAAGGCTATCTGGACTTCGAAAGACTTTACGCTTTCAACCAGATTCCTGTATTTTTTGTTACCCGAGCCAAGAAGAATATGCAATTCCAAAGGCGTTATTCGCATCCAGTCCAAAAGGATACAGGGCTTCAATGCGACCAGACAATCGTTCTAGCTGGGTTCTATACAAGCAAGCACTATCCAGACACTCTGCGCCGAGTGAAGTTCAAGGATGCTTATACCGACAAAACACTTGTGTTTCTCACCAACAATTTT
>PDWI01008098.1_pt1 | contig 12480 bp, 12 predicted proteins | sample 1430891 | NCBI WGS metagenome assembly PDWI01 (sample SAMN01162508, study PRJNA174530) | Oral metagenome, whole genome shotgun sequencing project. | biome: Marine environment; feature: Marine mammal; material: Swab sample of the gingival sulcus; isolation source: swab sample of gingival sulcus... | reverse complement strand
AAAAAAAGATGGCACAGCGATTCAAACAGTTTTTGGCGAGGTTGTTGAAGGCGTTTGGGAAGAAAAAGACGGCAAGGTTGTGATAAGTAATTTATCTGCCAGTGTTGTCTGTTCAATTGATGATGAGGGCAGATTATATCATTCGGTAAATGGCATGTCTTTGTATTATCAAAGAATAGGCGATGATAAGCCAAGTGAATAGTTGCGTCAATTTAAAAAAGGTGGTTTTGATGTCTTTAACAGATAAGTACAAGGTAATACAGCGTATTTCGCACGGTGAAATCAGCAAAGTATATTTAGTTGTTGATAATAAGACAAGTGCTAAATATGCTTTTAAGGTAGTTAATTTCAGCTCAGCTGATGATGTAAAAAATTTTGAGGAAGTAGAGATTTTAAATAGTTTGGATTATGTTTCATTGCCTAAAGTGAAACTTTTCTTTGTTGATTATCAACACAACAGAGCTTGTATGTTGATGCCATATATTGATGGTGAAAACTTAGATATTTATTTACAACGAAATGGCTGTGTAGATATAAGTACGGCTTATCAGTGGTTTTGTCAACTTGCTAATATGTTGCGCTATATTCATATGAGAAATATTGTGCACTGCGATATAAAGCTTGCTAATGTAATTTTAGATAGAAATCAGAAGTTGTGGCTGATAGATTTTAGTAGTGCGTGCCATGAAGGGGCAATTACCAAAAAAGTGCTAACAGTGGAATTTGCTGCACCAGAATTAATGACTGAGCGCAAAGCACGTTATTATTCTGATGTTTATTCTTTAGGAAAATTAATGTTAGCCTTAATTGGTGAAGACGTTTATTGTAATATTATTAATAAAATAGACAGTGAAAGTTTTTATGATATTGAGTTGAACTTACAAATAAAGGTTGTTAAAATAATTAGGCGATGTCTGATGCAAGATCCAATACAACGTTATCAAAAAGCGTCTGATTTATTGGTTGATTTATTAGAGGCGGTAGAATAGTGAGGTGTCTATAATGGCTTTGAAATGCGAGAAATGTAATATACTTTATCAAGAAGGGGACTTTTGTGAAAAGTGTATTGGGCCTTTAAGCAAAACTGATGATGTTGTAGATGTCTTGGGGTTGCTTAGCCAAATAGATGAATACGAAGAAAACATAGCGAAAGATCTAGAAGATGAATCAGCTGAACCAGCAATAGTAGACTACTGGTCAAAGACTGTAGCGCTACCTGATGAAAGCGAAGCGCTATTGGCGCTTGATGAAGAGGTGGTAGTGATTGGTAATACGGCTAATAATCATGTTAATTCAGATATAGGCGAAAAACCAGATGAAAAATCAAATTGGAAAAAAATTGGATTACTCGTTGGATTATTATTGATCGTTGCTGTGGGGGGGTTATTTGTCAGCAGAATTTTTAACAATAATAATGATGCTACGGAAGTTGCAAGCAAAACGACTGTAGCTTTAGAAAGTGAAACAGTTACGACTGAACCTGTTGCGACAACAGTAAGTAATGAAGCTTTAAAAGCAGAATTGCATGATAAACTTATTAGTGAAATGGCGGTTATTGATGAATCAATTAAAAAAATTCATACTGAAAATGGCTTACCAATTTATACTGTTGCGTCAAATGGCAAACTATATTCGGTTACTATGCAGAAATATCTAACTTTAGAAGATTTGAACGTTAAGGATATTAATGCCGATGAATTATACGCTGTCGATAATAGTATTTGTCTAGGCGAAAAATTAGCCGGAGAGTTTTATTATGCCACTTATAGCGCCGAAGCGGGTTTTAGTGAATTGATGACAACAAGTGATAAGCAGAGTTTTTTACAAAAAGTGAATTATAAAGACTTACCATTGGGTGAGGCAACGCTTTTGGCTGAGGGAGATGCCGATAGGCAGCAAATATATGATTTGATCATTGGCGATAAAGCTGATGTTGCGGCTGTTTATTTTAGATATTTATCGAGTGATGGAAAAAATGCATTTGCGATTTGGTCTCCTCAGAATAATTACCAAAGCATTCAATATAGCTACTTACAAAAGACTGATGAAGGTGTTTGGCAAAGTAAATATCATTATGAAGGTGATATAGATTTAAATATTATGATAAAAGATATAGTAAGTACAGATAGTCATAATTTAGCTGTAATTCCATCAGTAAATCCCGCTGATTTTTCGACGCAACTCTATGATCAATCAGAGCTTGATCAAATTTCTGATTATTTTATAGCTAAAAACATTGTTGCTAAAAATGAAAAATTAAACTATTTTTCACGAATTAATGATAATGCTTACTTGGAGTTTTCGGGTAAGACGCGTGTGCTCATTTTGTTTAGGCCTGAGTCAAAGATTGCGTATGATGAAATTATCGAGTTGGATAGTAATCAACCAAATCGTTATTACTATAATAAATTAAAGGGCTTGCCTGAATACGCTAACTATTATCCAATCTATTTGTTTACACAAGAATGATTTTGGTTTAGTTGCTAAATATTTTAGTTGCTAAATTATAGAATTTATCTTGAGTGATGTAGCCCAATTATGTCATCTCGAACGACCATAGGGAGTGGAGAGATCACGGTTTTCCTTTCCACTTTCGCCTTTCTCCTTCAACTTTCAACTTTTCACCGTCTCCCTTCTCATGATATAATAATGTGGTGAGGTCATTATGAAAGTTAATTTAAAAACAACTGAAGAAACTAATGCGTTTGGCGCTTGTTTAGCGCGCTGTTTACAGGCGGGTGACGTTATTGCATTGGTCGGTGATTTAGGTGCCGGCAAGACAACGCTCAGCCAGTCAATTGGTCAAAGTTTAGGTGTAACTGACTACATGACTAGCCCAACTTTTGCCATTGCCAATCAATATGATTTAGCAAATGGTCTGTTTGTACACGCTGATCTTTATCGACTAGACGATGAAAACGCGCTTTATGACATTGGTTTTGAACAGTATTTTGATGATGCCAATATTGTCGTCATTGAATGGGCGGACAAGTTTCGTGATTGGCTAAACGCGCAGACTGATAATATTTTATGGCTAGAACTTAGGTATAAAGACACGGGGCGCACTGTTAGGTTGAGCGGTGCGCCGCAATTAATTAAAAAACTGGAGGTAGCATGTTTTTAGCGGTTGATGCGACAACCAAAACTGCCAGTGTGGCAATCTATGACAATCATGCACTCAAAGTGCTCAATACGGTTAATAATGGCTATACGCATTCTGAAACACTACTGCCATTAATTGACCGTTCAATAAGGTCGATTGGTAAAACTGTCAGTGATATCACGGCAATTATCGTCGCCAATGGGCCGGGGTCATTTACTGGTATTCGCATTGCCCTATCGACGGTTAAGGCATTGGCACATGCGCTTAGTATTCCAATTTATACGGCATCGACTTTGCAGTCGCTGGCTTATCACGGCAAGTATTTTAATGGGCTTGTTTGTCCAATTTTAGATGCCAGAAGAAGCCAAGTCTACAGTGCAATATATGATAGTGAAGGTGAGGCCATTGCAGCTGAATCAACTTATAAAATTGAGCAGTTGTGTGCGATACTGTTAGATTTATTAAAAGACAATCAGTCAGTTTTATTTGTTGGCGACGGTGTTATTGTTCATGCCGATTATATTAAAGACGTTTTGGCAGAAAGTGCTGTTTTAGGCAACTTAGACCTTGCCAACAACTGCGCTGCTGGCTTAATTGACGCCCACATGGCTGGTAAGTCACAGTGTTATCAGTACGATACAGTTGCAGTTAATTATCTGCGTCAATCGCAGGCTGAACGCGAAAAGGGCATCAAATGATTGTTCGCAAAATGACAGGGCAAGACATTGACCAAATACTCATTATTGAAAGTGCGTCATTTAAGTCGCCGTGGTCACGCCAAGCCTTTGAAAATGAACTCGCTAATAATCTTGGGCACTACTTTGTGGCTGAACGCGATAACACGGTCATTGGCTACGCCGGTTTTTGGCAGATATTTGATGAAGGTCATATTACCAATATAGCAATACTGCCAGATTGTCGTGCTATGGGGTATGGTAAGCAGTTAGTCGGCGCAGTCATTGAACAGGCGCGCCAGTTAGGTGTCAACTACCTCACTTTAGAAGTGCGCCCCAGCAATGCAGCGGCGCTTTCGCTTTATCGCAGTTTTGGCTTTGCAGTAAAGGGTAGGCGGCCGCGCTATTATTATGATACAGGTGAAGATGCGCTGATAATGTGGGCGAAAATAAATAAGACGGCGTTTGATGAAACTAATTTATAAATGGAAAAAGATATGAAAATTTTAGCAATTGAAACCAGTTGTGATGAAACATCGGTTGCCGTTGTCGAAGACGGTCGTAAGGTTTTGTCAAATCAAATTTATTCACAAATTGATATACATAAACTATACGGTGGTGTCGTGCCCGAAATTGCCTCGCGCAATCACTTAGAAAAGATATCGCAAATTGTCGACAGCGGTTTAGCTGAGGCAAACCTTTCTTTTGACGATATTGATGCGCTTGCCGTCACTTACGGGCCAGGTCTCGTGGGGGCGCTATTGGTCGGTGTCAACTATGCCAAAACATTGGCCTATGCACTAAAAAAGCCACTGATTGCAGTACACCATATTGTCGGTCATATCTTTTCTGCCTTAACCGAATACCCAGAATTAAAACCACCCTTTATCTGTTTAGTGGCATCAGGTGGTCATACGCAACTCGTTGTCGTCGAAGACTATCACTTGTTAAAAGTAATTGGCAAAACGCGTGATGACGCGGTGGGTGAAGCCTATGATAAAGTGGCGCGTACTTTAGGACTGCCTTATCCAGGTGGCCCGCAAATTGATAAATTAGCTAAAAAAGGTGATGGCAGTGCGATACACTTTAAACGCACTTATCTAGAAAAAGACGGTTACGATTTTAGTTTTTCTGGTATAAAGTCAGGGGTTTTAAACTACATTAATCAGCAAAGGCAAAAAGATTTAGCGATTAATGCCGCTGATGTCGCTGCGTCATTTCAAGAGGCAGTGGTCGATGTTTTGGTCGATAAAAGCGTGATGGCGCTAAAAAACTACAATATGAATACGCTGGTTTTAGCGGGCGGGGTAGCCGCTAATTCGCGCCTGCGCGACCGCTTAATGGCAGCCGCGCAAACTGAAGGTTTTAATTACTATGCGCCATCGTTAAAACTGTGTACAGACAACGCTGCAATGATCGGCTGCGCCGCCTATTATACAGGTGATGTCGCAAAACCAGTTGACTTAGCGCTTAATGCCGTACCAAGCTTAAAACTGTAGATTTAGCGTTTACTACATTTCGCTGTTATCTATCTGCTCAGCTAAATCTTCCCATAATTTTATTTTTTCGTCGAGTTCAGCTTTTAAGGCGCTTTCTTCTTTAGTAAGCGCTTTTGCTTTTTGCTGGTTGCTGTAATTTTCTACTAAACAGAGCGCGTCGCCAATTTCGCCAAGGCGCATTTCTATTTCAAAAATGGCAGTTTCACAGTCGTTAAACTGTTTTTTTAAAGCTTTAATTTCGGCTTTGCGTTGTCGTTCTAACTTCTTATTTTGTTTAATTGCCGTTTTAGTCGTCGCCTGTTCAGGTGCAGCGACTGGTTTATTAAGCGCCGCTTTTTTTTCGATATAATAGTCGTAGTTACCTAAGTATAAAAACGCTTTGCCATCTTTAAGTTCAATAATTTTTTGGCAGGTTTTATTTAAAAAGTAGCGGTCGTGCGAAATAATTAGCATGGTGCCATCGTAATCGATCAGCGCCTGTTCTAATACTTCTTTGCTGTAGATATCAAGATGATTCGTCGGTTCGTCAAGCAGTAATAAATTTGCATCTGTTAAAAGCAGTTTTGTCAACATCACGCGCGCTTTTTCACCGCCGCTCAGAACGTTAATTGGCTTAAAAGCGTCGTCGTTTGAAAATAAAAATCTACCCAATATCGCGCGCACATCACCTTCGGTAGCTGTTGGTATCATATTGTGTATTTCTTCGACAATTGTCAGCCCATAATCTAAGTTGTCTTGGTTTTGGTCATAATAGGCGGGGCTGACGCGGTGACCAAAATTAACTTCACCACTATCAGCCGCTAGGTTGCCAACAATAATTTTAAGTAAGGTCGACTTACCGCTGCCATTATCACCAATTAAGCCAATTTTTTCACCTTTTCGTATGCTAAAGCTAATGTCATTTAAGACGGCTGTTTCATCATAGCTTTTACAGATACCTTCAACTTGCAGTACATCGCTACCCGAACTGTGACTGGCTTTTAAATTGAGTTTCATTGTCTTTGTCGACTGCTTAAACTGGTCGGGTTGCGTCATTTTTTCTAGCATTTTTTCGCGGCTCTTAGCGCGCTTTGCTAGCAGTTCAGTACCGCGCTGTTTAAATCTTCTGATAATTTCTTCTTGTCGTTTTTTCTCGGTTTGATATTTTTGATAAGCGCGTGCCATCTGTTCAATTTGGGCTTGTTTTTTTATTTTAAAGGCACTGTAATTGCCGCTGTAGAGCATAACTTTGCGGTTTTCAATTTCCATTGTCTTATTGCAGACGGCATCTAAAAAGTAGCGGTCATGCGATATGATAACAAGCGTTTTAGGGTACTGTTTAAGATAGTTTTCTAGCCAAGTTGTGGTCGTAATGTCTAAGTGATTGGTTGGTTCGTCAAGTAGTAAAATATCAGGCGCGTCAATTAATAAGCGTGCCAATTTAATGCGTGCTAATTGACCACCACTGAGCGATAGTATTGACCTATTGTGTTCACTTTCGGCAAAACCCATGCCGATTAAAATGCCCTTGGCTTTAGAGCGAAACAAATAGCCACCACGTGTTTCAAATTGTTTAACCATGTGGTCGTATTCAGCCATAAAGGCTTCAAAAGCAGCATCGTGTTCGGTGAATTGACCCATTTTTTGTTCCATTTCGGCAAGGGTAGCTTCAAGTTTTATTAAATCATCAAAGGCTGCTAGAGCATAGTTAATTAACGATACGTCGTCACGCAGTTCAGTTTGCTTCATATGGCCAATTGTCAAATTTTTGGCATGGTGAACCTCGCCGCTGTCGGCGTTTTCAAGTCCGCATATCAATCGAATAGCAGTTGTTTTGCCGCAACCGTTTTTCCCGATAAGGGCGACGCTATCACCTTGATTAATTGAAAATGACATATTTTCAAATAATACCTGTTGGTCAAAGCGCTTATTCACTTGGCTAAAAGATAGTGCAATCATAAATTCTCCTCTACAGCAGTTTAGCATAAAAATCGAATTATGAACAGTGTTATTAGATTGATATTTTTTGCTTTTTATCGGCGACACGGCGCTATTTCACACTGTTTTTTAATTGACATCATCACTTGGTAATGCTATACTTTTTATGATTAGCAATAAATAGAAAAATAGATTATTTAACTGCTTTATGAATGATTTAAGCAATGAAATGAGGTAAGATATGGCGAATAAAATATCGCGTGCAGTCATTAAACGCTTGCCTAAATACCATCGTTATTTAAAAGAGCTTATAGATAAAAATGTAAAACGCATTTCTTCTAAAGAATTGAGCGAAATAATGGGCTTTACTGCCTCACAGATTAGACAAGACTTTAACAATTTTGGTGGTTTTGGGCAGCAAGGGTATGGCTATAATGTCGAAGATTTATTTGAACAAATCGGTCGTATTCTCGGCTTGGTTAGCGACTATAAAACGATTATTATTGGTGCAGGTAATTTAGGTCAGGCTTTGGCAAATTATTCCAGTTTTGAAAAGTTCAATTTTAAATTACAGGCAATGTTTGACCTTAATCCGCGCTTGGTTGGTTTAAATTTTCGTGGTGTTAAAGTATTAGATATCGCAACGATTGTCGACTATTTAAAGGAAAATCAAATTGATATTGCCTATATTTGTACAAATAAAGAATCGGCTCAATCGGTTGCTGATACATTGGTAGAAAATGGCGTTAAGGCAATATGGAACTTTGCGCCTGTCGATTTAAAACTACCTGAACATATCATTGTTGAAAATGTTCACTTAATTGAAGATTTATTTACGATTTCTTACTTCATTAAGGGAGCAAAAAAATAAAGGTTGATAAAAAATTGGAGGTTAGTAATGAAAGAAGTTGTTATTGTTTCTGCGGTAAGAACACCAATTGGTTCATTTGGTGGCACATTGTCAAAGGTTAGCCCAGCTGACATGGGGGCACATGTCATTAAAAGCGCAATGGAAAAGGTTAATTTAGACCCGGCAGCTGTTGACGAAGTGATCATGGGCTGTGTCTTACAGGCTGGTCATGGACAAGGTGTTGCACGTCAAGCAAGTATTAAAGCAGGTATTCCGCAAGAAACGCCAGCATTTACAATTAATATGATCTGTGGTTCTGGTCTAAAGTCAGTGTCACTTGCTACGCAATCAATTATTAGTGGTGATAATGAAATTGTCGTTTGTGGTGGTACTGAAAGCATGAGCCAAGCACCGTATTTACTTAAAAAAGAGCGTTGGGGTGCACGCATGGGCGATTCTAAAGTTGTCGACAGCATGGTAAATGATGGTCTTTGGGAAGTGTTTAATAACTATCATATGGGTCAGACAGCTGAAAATATCGTTGAAAAGTATGGTTTAACACGCGAAGAACAAGATCAATTTGCCGCTACAAGCCAAAACAGAGCTGAAGCAGCTATTAAAAATGGTCGCTTTAAAGATGAAATTGTACCAGTTGTCATTCCGCAGAGAAAAGGTGATGACATCGTCTTTGATACTGACGAATTTGTCAAGTCAGGTGTTACAGTTGAAAAATTAGCTAAATTGCGACCTGCTTTCAAAAAAGACGGTACAGTAACGGCTGGTAATGCATCAGGTATTAACGATGGCGCAGCTTGCTTAATTTTAATGAGCAAAGAAAAAGCAGACGCACTTGGCATCAAGCCTTTAGTGACAATGGTATCGCACGCGTCAGCTGGTGTTGATCCCAAAATTATGGGTATTGGACCTGTACCAGCTAGCCAAAAAGCACTTAAATTAGCGAATTTAAAAATAGAAGATATCGATTTAGTAGAAGCCAACGAAGCCTTTGCTGCACAGTCGCTTGCAGTTGCTAAAGACTTAGGCTTAGACATGGAAAAAACCAATGTCAATGGTGGTGCAATTGCATTAGGTCACCCAATTGGTGGCAGTGGCGCGCGTATTTTTGTCACACTTATTCACGAAATGCAAAAGCGTTCTTCACAGTATGGTTTGGCAACGCTTTGTATTGGTGGCGGCATGGGTGAAGCCGTTATCGTTAAAAAGTAACGATGTCGCAATACAGTGCAGACATACACAAGTTAACGACGAAAACGCTGTTTCAGTTTTATTTGCAACAGCAAAAAGGGCGTGTCTTTTATTATAAGACGCCCCTTGACTTTATTGATATTCGCTTGTTGCTTTTAATTTCAGAAGCACCGAAGTCGATTAAACAGATGGTTGATTTAACTGGTTTTGAACGTAAGGAAATTACCAAACACGTCAATAAATTTATTTTGGCAAACTTTGCCAAAAAAACTGCTGCAAATGATGATCGGCGCATGACGATTATTACAATAACGCAGGAAGGGTTGACGGCTTATCGTAAAACTATTGAGAATATTGACGGTGCTTTGCATCAAAGCGTCGAGGGCTTAACCTTAAAAGAGGAAAAAGCGGTTCTAAAGTATCTTAATCAGTTATATGAGGCATTGCGGACATTATAAATAAGTACTAAAAAAGACACTCATGCGCGGGTGTCTTTTTCAGTGTTGTTAACTGTTTACTGTTGTACAGGTGCTTCTACCGGACATACGTTTGCGCAAGCGCCACAGTCGATGCATGAAGCTTGGTCGATAACGTAAATGCCTTCGCCTTCGGTAATGCAGCTAACCGGACATTCCGGCTCGCAAGCACCACAACTGATACAAGTATCTTTAATTTGGTAAGCCATGATATACCTCCCAGTGATATCATAAATGGTCTTATTTGCTGTTTACAATGTGCATTATAGCCCATTACTAAATGATAATCAATGAAAAAACGGATGAATTATTCGTTTTTTTGTAAATAATAATGAATTTCAATATAATGTTAAGTGTATTATTAAAAGGGAGGTATACGCCTTATTTAAAAGGGGTATAGAATACTTCTGTATAATAGCGATGATGTTCTCCACCAAAGCCGACGCCAACGCTTAAGTGTTTTGCTGGCCCTAAAATGTTTTCGCGGTGGTGCGCTGAATTCATTAAATCGTGGTGTGCATATAAAGCGCTGTATTCACCACAAGCAATATTTTCGCCACTATAAGAAAACGCTAAATGATAATTTTCAAGTCGTTCGTGTGGGGCGATACCGTCTGGGTTAATATGTTCAAAAAAATTTCGCTTTATCATATCGTTACTGTGGTTACGTGCCACTACCTGAGCTTTATCGTGTTTTTCAAATAATGGTAAGTTATAATAACGACGATCGGCATTACATAAGGCAAAGAGTATTTCTTCGTAAGCTAATTTGACAGCTGGGTTGTCTTTACCATAGAAGCCTTCAGTATTTTGTTCGATTGTAGATTCAATGATAAGCGTGGCGGTCACTTTATCATCATTAAAGTGGTCGTAAAAAGCGCGAACATAATAGGTATCATTTTCAAATAAATCCGAATTCTTTTCGGCAACATTATAGATTGTGCGACCTTTTCTGATTGTCTCTATTGGACATTGATAAAGTTTACATATATCGCTTTTGCTATCGCCATATTTTAAGTTGAATTCGCCAAAAGTCTCTGTAGTCTTGTTGTAAATTGCGACGATTCTTGCATCTTTTATACCAAACATTTTGAAATCGTGGTAGTTATTATGATAAACGTACCAGTCAAACCCGTACATGCTCAATAGTATTTGTTGAGGTTGTCCATAGTATTGCGTTAGAACATCGACCGATTTACCCATTGCAGGTTTTTCTGTTGCTGATTTTTTGTTTTCTGAAGCGATTTTTACTGATCTCGTTGCGTTATCCCACTTTACATTCAAGCCAAACGATTCGCTGACAAAACGCAGTGGAATAAAAATTCTATTATTAATGAGAAGTGGGGGGGCGTCGAGTGTAACAGCTTGATTGTCAACGATAGCACTGTTTTTATCAAGCGTCATTGCAAGTTGGTGTTCAGCGGTTTTGGCTATAGCAGTTCTAGTTTCTGCTTGCCATTCTATTGAGGCATTAAGCGCAGTAAGTAAGGCGCGCAAAGGTACCATGACGCGCTTGTTGACAATGCGAGGCGGGTCATCAAATGTCAATAGTGAATTGTTTAAATATATTGGAATGATTTCAGATTTGTCAGCAAAAGCAAAAGTAAAACAGTTGACAAATATAAAAAATGCTAGAATTAAATAAACAAAATATTTGCGCACAGTTGCTCCCTTTAAAATATCATTCTTAAACCCAGAATATTCACACCACTACCCAAAAAAACACGTCAATCTTTGGAATATCTGCATCCTAAAACTTTTCACCGTACACTCATTCGGTACGACTCAAACTTTTAAAAATGCACCTATTCTCAAATCTTATAGCGCTTTTCACGCACTGGCGTGAATAATCTGGGTTAAACTGTTTTCCCTATAATTAATATCGGCTTTTTGCGCAAGATTGTTAGAATTGGCACGTTTTTTTAAGTATGACAAATTCTCTTGAATAATCTAGTTATATTATGGCTATAAACAACATTGAATAGAAAATTGTTTGCAATGAGGAGGAAAACCATTGAAACAATTACTCGTCATGCCATTTGTTAGCTATCTGACAATTATTCTATTTTTTATTGCATATGTTTTAATAGAGTGGCATAAGCAAGATACTAAAAAAAACACAACATTTGCTGTGTTGTTTATCGTGCTTTTAATTAATGCCAACAATGTTATGCCTAGTCTTGAATCACACTATTTGCTGTCTGCCTTTAATGCTGATAGCATAGTTATTAAAAGCGATACGACTGAAATTACAGTTGCGACCGATGATTTATTTGCAGGCGAATATGGCATTTTTTCTGAAAACGACGGTATTGAGCAGACTTTGCGTAACTTTATTGAAAAACCGTTGTTTGAATTGCGCTTTTATAAAAAAGGTAAACGCGTGTTAAAACTTAAAGTATTTCAAGTAGAAAATAAAACTGAATACACGCATGAGGTCAATGGTAAATTAGTTGTGATTAAGTTCAATGGCAATACAATAAAATATAATGATATTTTTTATAAAAACATTGGCAAGTATGTTGATTAAAATGATTAAAACAGGCAAGAAATTCAGTGTAATTTAAAGTGGCAGTTTAAATTACACTGAGTTTTTCTTGTTTTTTGGTGTGTTTTTTTATACAATAGAGTTAGTTAAGGTTTTTATTGCGTTTTATGCTCTATGCCAATCGCTCAAATTTTATTCGGTTTGTCATCTCGACCGAAGTGGAGAGATCTCGGGTTTTATGGCGATTGAAACGCTCTTGGTGCTGAA
>PDWI01008097.1_pt1 | contig 12481 bp, 10 predicted proteins | sample 1430891 | NCBI WGS metagenome assembly PDWI01 (sample SAMN01162508, study PRJNA174530) | Oral metagenome, whole genome shotgun sequencing project. | biome: Marine environment; feature: Marine mammal; material: Swab sample of the gingival sulcus; isolation source: swab sample of gingival sulcus... | reverse complement strand
CAGGCAAAATTGCCGATGGCTTTATTTGTCAGCGTACGGCATCGTCGTTGTTGTATTAGATTGATAATTTAAATGGTTGTTATTTAAAACTTCTCTTGACCGATAATAAAATTATTAAAATTGAAGATTCATTCTATATCACCTCCCAAAATTTAGAAAAAGCTCAGGAGCTTATTGCTGATTATATCAAAAAAAATGGCTCTATTAAAGTTGGCGATGCCGGAAAAATTTTAGATAGCTCCAGAAAGCATATGATTCCTTTTTTAGAATATTTGGATTTAATTCATTTTACCAAAAGAGAAGAGAATGAACGAGTTTTATACTAAAATTAAAAATAATAAAATGGATTTTTTGGATTATTTTAAAATGCTAATAAATACTTAAGGAAAAAAATGAAACTTAGAAAATCTTTTATCTTAGGAATTATAATTGCGTTATTAATTCCGGCTTTAGAAACAAATCTTTTAAATAAGGCAGATTTTAATAGTAGCCTGACCAATTTATTAGCTTTTAAAACGACTAAATTTCCTGCCGGAGAAAAAAAATATCAGCTTGCAGGCTATGATGGTCCCTATATCTTCAACAAAACCTTGTATAGGGTAAATGCTAACAATGAATTAGAAAAAGCTACAATCAAGCAAACAGATCCAATTTTAGTTAAAGTTAACAATCAAGATTCAGATAGCTTTTATTTTAAATTAAAAGACGAAATAACTGTTTTTCCTGATACTTACGAAATGCCGAAAAAACTAATCGCCATCTCGGATATTGAGGGTAATTTTAATGCTTTTGTCAGCTTTCTCAAGAATAATAAAATTATAGATAATAATTATAACTGGATCTTTGGTAAGGGACATCTGGTATTAGTAGGAGATTTTTTTGACCGAGGGAAAAATGTCATGCCTGTTCTATGGCTAATTTACAAGCTGGAAACAGAGGCTAAAAAAGATCAAGGTGCTGTCCATTTTGTTTTGGGAAATCATGAATTAATGAATTTACAGGGTAAATACAAGTATAATCGCGGTAAATACCGAGAAATAGCTAGGTTGATTTATCAAGATTTTGATTCTGAAAAAGCATCTCAAGCTGACTATACCAAATTTTTATACTCTGCTGAAACAGAACTTGGTAAATGGCTCCGCTCTAAAAATGGAATCGAAAAAATCGGGAACTATCTCTTCGTTCACGCCGGCCTAAGCCCTAAACTTTTAGATTATAATTTATCGCTCTCTGAAATAAACAAAATTTCCAGAAATAATTTGGATAAAAACCTATATCAAAAACCACAAAAAGATAAAAAAGCCAATTTCTTATTAGGTCATCAGGGCATTTTTTGGTATCGAGGATTTTTTATGAAATACAAAGATTATTATAGCCAAATAAAAGAAGAAGAACTTGATCAGCTTCTCGCTTATTATAAGGCTAAAAAAGTTGTGGTTGGGCATACAATAATAGCAGACAAAATTGTTTCAATTTTTAATAATAAAATTATCGATATTGACATCCATCATGGGAAAGAAAAAAATAGCGGAAAAACGAAAGGTCTCCTGATTGAAAATGGAATTGAATATCAGCTCAATGATCTAGGGCAAAAAGAAAAATTTAAAAGCTTTTAGATAATAATCTCTATTACTTCGACTAATTTTTATGCTGGAATTTCTTTTAAGAGAAGCCAATTTCTCAACATTTCTCATTTTTATTTTGGAATTATCCTAATTTTCACCTAAATTGATATATTGACAAGGTATTGTTTAAATTGGATAGTCCACTTTCAATCTTACCAACTATTTAGAATGTATTTCTGATACATTTTAAATTAAATATCATTTTTAACTAAATAATGGAGGAACAATGGGAAAACTAGTAATTTTGGTTTTATCCTTTATCTTTTCACTGTCACTTTGGGGCGGTGGATTTCAGATAAACGAACACGGAGCAAAAGCTATGGCAATGGGAAATGCCTTTACAGCTCTTGCCGATGATGCCTCTGCAATATATTTCAATCCTGCTGCAATAACATTTCTTGAAAAAGATCAACTTATGGCAGGGTTTTCAATTATCAAACCAAAGGCAACATTTAGAGGTCCACTTCCCTCTAAGAAAGAGTACAAACTTGACGATCAATATTTTAATCCGGTTTCATTGTACTTTACCAAGAAATTAAATAAAGAGCTATCCTTTGGCTTAGCTTTAAATACACCATTTGGAATGGGTACGAGATGGCAAGAAGATTGGGTTGGCAGATTTATATCTGTAGAATCTGAACTGAAAACTTTTTTTATAACCCCGGCAATTTCATTTAAAATATTCCCAAATCTTTCTATGGGATTTGGTCTTTCCTATGTTTATGGAGATGTTTTTATTCATAAAAAACTATCAGCTTCTCCGTTTGCAGCTGAAATAGATGCCAAACTTAGCGGAGATGACCTTGCGTCTTATGGCTACTCAGTTTCCATATTTTATAAAGCATTGAAAAATTTAAGTTTTGGAGTGAGCTATAAATCGGAAGTAAATTTAACATTTGAGGGAGAAGCAGATATTAAAGCCCCTACTCAATTAGAATCAGTTATGCCAAAAGGCGATATTCGTTCAAATCTTGACCTACCGGCTAACCTGCTTTTAGGAATTGCTTATTCTCCAATCAAAAATCTTACCATAACAGCTGATTTGCAATATATTTGGTGGAGTTCTTACGATAAAGTAGAGGTTGTTTTTCTAGAAAATAAAGACTGGAATATTTCTTCTAAAAGAGACTACCAAGATACTTATATTTTAAGAAGTGGCTTAGAGTGGAAAGTTCAGCAAAATCTTGCCCTAAGAACAGGAGTTTTCTACGATAAGCATCCGGTAAAAGATAAACTGGCAGAGCCAAGTTTGCCGGATTCAGACAGATTAGGTTTAAATTTTGGAGTAGGCTATAAATTTTTAGATAATTTTACTCTTGATCTAGCCTATTTATTTCTAAGATTTGCTGAAAAAAGAATCGAAGAATCAGAAGTTAGTTACACTAATGGAGATGCTCCATTTTTAGGTGTTTACAATGCAACAACCCATGTGATAGGTCTCAATCTATCGTATGATTTATAGGGAGGCAGAAATGTTTAAATATATCAAAGTAATTTCATTTATAAGTTTTTTATTGTTCTTAATTTCTTGTGAGGATCGCTCTTCAATTACAGATGCACCCCCAATAAATTTAGGAGAAGCCGATTTTTCTAGATTTTATACAGTTGGGAACTCTCTAACAGCCGGCTATCAAAATGGAGCCTTATATCAATCTGCTCAAGAATTTTCCTTTGGTAAAATAATAGCAGATAGGGTTGGAGCATCTTTTGAACAACCTATTATCTCCGATCCCGGCTTTGGAGGTAGATTAGAATTTGAAGGATTTGACAGTAATCAAAACCCGGTAATAGTTACAAATAGTGAAACAGGAGGACCTTTAAATATTAACTATCCAGCTCCTTATAACAATCTTGGAATTCCGGGAGCTTTGCTTTTTGATCTCTTAAATGCAACTAATGCAAACAACTGTGCTTCAGGATTAAATCCAATTAATCCGAGGCCAAATCCCTTTTTTAATTTAATCTTAAGAAATCAAGCCTTAAACCTAGGATCTCAGATTTCTCAATTAAAAGCTTCTAATCCCACTTTAATTACTCTCTGGGCCGGTAATAATGACATCTTAGGCTACTATCTCTCGGGAGGAAAGATCCCTTTTACACCTTTAGTTAATTTTAATTATCTATTCAATAGTTTGGGGGATTCTTTGGAGCTTACCAATGCTGATGTTTTTATAGCCAATATTCCTAATGTGGAAAGAATTCCTTTTGTGGCTACTTTTGGACCTAAAATTGCCGAAAGCATAAAAGAAGCTTATCAAGCAGGTACAATCATGGGACTCTTTCTCGAAAATGACCCTGTTCCCTATTCTCCAAACGAACTTAAAAATTTAGAAGGAATGGTTACTCTTGCAGGTAAAAAGCTAGCACCTTTGATAGGAATTCCAACCGGAAAAGCCTACCTAGATTCTGATGGCAATTATAATATTCCTCCGGGAATTGATACTACCAAAGCTTTTGGTTTACATCCTCAGAATCCTTTTCCTGATAAATTTTCCCTTAGTAGAGAAGAGTTAGCAGATGCTTCTGGCATGGTTGAACAGTATAATGAGGTAATTGCTGATCTTTGCGAAAATAAAGGATTTTCTCTAGTTGATATCAATGCACTTTTTAAAGAAGTTTATGATGGAGGATTGGTTGAAAATGGAATCAAATTTACAACTGACTACATTACCGGAAATCTTTTTAGCTTAGACGGTATTCATCCAACATCACAAGCTTACGGAATAATAGCCAATAGATTTATTTTAGCTATTAATGAAAAACTTGGAGCCGAAATTCCCCTAGTTAATGTTTCAATAATTCCCGGCTCTCTGCCTCTCACCAATTAGCGAAATAAGATTAAAAACTTTCATTTTGCCACTAAGAACGCAGCTAGATTAACTCTAAAAGTCGACTTAGTGGCAAATCTATTGGTCTTATTGATAAGTCAGCCTGAAATAAGAGCAAATCCGCACTTCAAATCCCAAGGAACATATCCAATAATATATAGTTTAAAGAAATAATTATGGACAATTTAGTTTACTTTGCTTATTTTTGTTCTAATAATAATAAAAAAGGAGATAAATTTAGTGAATATCTTTAAAAGAATTTTTATAATAATTTTAGCTACATTGCTTCTCAGCTGTAGTGATGAAAAAGCTGATAATACAATTACTCCGCCCAGTAATTATTTTGAAATAAATATGGATCAAACTATTATTCCAAGTAAAATTCAATATGATAAAAATCAAATTTACTTGCTCAAAGTGGCTGTTGATGAAAATTATTCTCTAACAGACTCTCTAACTTGCAGGGGGATTTTTAGTAGCTCCAATGATAATCTTCAAATTGTTTTTTATAACGATGGTGGCTTAGCTCCCCAAAGCTTTGATCTCGTTGCCAATAACAATATTTGGACAGCTTCGGTTAATGGTCAGGATTTTAAAGAGCAGGGAAATTACCAATTAGAAATTGATTTCGTGGATAAATTCAATACCAAACTTGGAAGCCTCAAAAAAGAGATTGAAGTTTTAAAAAATACTTCTCCCGTTTTAGAATCTGTACTGGGAATTAGTGATGGTTACCATTTTTTCTCGGGATTTGAGCCAACCACTCTAACTGCCAAAGTTAGCGATAATAATAATGATGATTATGGGCAGAGTGATTTCCAAACGCTTTTCCTGGAAGTGATTTGGTCAGATCAAGTAATGAAATCATTTAGTTTTACTAGAGAAAATAATCTTTCAGATTTTGAAATAGAATTAGATTCTACTCTGGGAAGCAAACTTATAGGTAACGATTATAACCTCAGATTTTATGCCAAAGATTCTTTTGAAGAACTTTCTAATGAAATTGTTTTTAAGCATGTTTTTATAGAAAATAAGGCTCCTGAAATCCTTGAAACTTCCCAAGAATATCTTGGAGATAGAATTTATTCCATTTTCGCTGAAGTAAATGATCCACAAGGTAATCTTGCGACTCAAGATATCAAGAATGTAAAAATGGTTTTTGAAGTAGGCTCAACTTGGAGAGAGCTTTATGATGATGGTGGGGATGTTATTCACGAGGGAATGCTCAGCGGTGATAAAGTGAAAAATGACGGTATTTATACCATTACTTGGTCTTTCCCCGAAGCAACCCCTGTAGGATATTACGCCTTTAAAGTTCTAGCAGAAGATTATGCCGGTAATTTTAGTGAATTAAAAACTGATTCCCTTTACTACAATCCTCAAACTAAGCTAAAGAATAATTTCAAAAATAATTTCCCGGTATTTAGTAGAACCAAATAATAGCAGGTATTAAATGAGAAAATTAATTTTTATAAGTACAGTAGTTTTAATAAGTAGTTTATTTTCCCACTTTCCCTACACTAAAAATTTAGGTAAAGAAAGAGGTGGAGAAACTCTAGATAGACCCCTAAGTAATTTTATTCTCGATATGCTTAAAAAGAAAAACGATGACGGTAAAGCTTTTTTAGCAACTTCCAAAGGACTCAGTGTTTCTGAAAATTTAGACGAATCTTTGGCAAAAATTAAGTGGACTACCTATCGCTTTGGCAGTAGTGGAGCTAGTTCTTTTACTTTTTCTCAAAATAAAGATTATCTTTGGTACACAACCGGTAAGGATTCTTTTGTTACCGATGTTGATGATTTTGTTCATGTTGGAACCGGAGTTTTTGTAACTGATGACGAAGGCGAATCCTTTGTGAGATTTAAACAGCCGGGAATTACTCCTGTGCAGGGAATTACCTATGATAGTGCAACTGATACGACTAAATCCTTGTGGCTGGCTTGTTTTGGGCAATCGCTCCAGAAATTAGATTTTTCTAAAATGGGTGATTTAGCCACTCTCAATCCCGATACAATGCATTTTAAAACCATAGTTCCCGATAATAATGAGGTTGATCCTCTAAAATATTTAAATCATCGCGTGTTTTCTGTTTGTCACTCTCCCAAGAATACCCTTTGGGTAGGAACTGCGGCAGGAGTTAATTATTGTAGGGATTATTCTAAGCCTGATGAGGAATTAGAATGGGTTAATTTTAGCTATCCTGTACTAGTAGGAAATTTTGTTACGGAAATAGAAGCAGCCGTTAAAGATTCCGGCGAGGAAATTCTTTTTGTAGCAGCTAGAAATTCCGGGGGAATAAATGAAAAAAGTGGTCTAATGATTACAGAAGATAAAGGTCAGACTTGGAGAAGATCTTTAATTGATAAATTAATTTACGATCTTTATTTTGAAGACGGTCAACTCTTTGCTGCCACTTCAGAGGGACTTTATCAATCAGCTGATTACGGCAGAAATTTTGAAAAATTTGTTTTTAGATATTACGATCCGTTTCAAGAAGAATTTGTTCAAGTAGAAGATTTTAAAGTTTATAGCTTTTTAATCCAAAATGGAAAATATTTAGTAAGTACTAAAAAAGGACTTTTACTCAGCGAAGACAAAGGTAATTCTTGGAAAATCAATAGTGCTTATCAAAAAACAAAAAAAGAAACTTATGCTTACCCATCTCCTTTTTCTCCCAAAAGAAATCAATTTTCCAAATTGCAATTTGATCTAAAAAAAGCTAGTCGAATAAAATGCAAAATCTACAATTTTGCAATGGAAGAAGTAAGAAATTTATCTTATAACAAAATCTATTCACAGGGAGATCATTATCTTGTTTGGGATGGTAAAGACAATAATGGTAGAATTGTAGCTAATGGGGTTTACTTTTACAAAATAGAAGCTGATTCTTATACAGCTTGGAATAAAATAATGGTTTTTGATTAAAATTTTAAGAGAGTGTGATCTAAAATGAAAAAAATAGGAATTCTTTTATTTATTATATTTTCGGCTTGTTTGGCAGATTCTGATGGCGGCTTTGCAGGATCTTTTTTAAGATATGGACTTGATGCCAGAAGTGAAGCTATGGGAAGAAGCGTAACGGCAGATTCCAAAAATGGTTTTTCTTCCTTTTATAACCCTGCCAATTTAGCTTTTATTCAAACAGATCAATTTTTGAGTAGTTACCGCTTTTTATCTTTAGATAGAAAATTGCTCTATGCCGGTTTTCTACATCCAATCAGCCCAAAGGCTTCCATTGCTCTAGGCTGGCTCTATGGAGGAACAAGCGATATTGAAGCCCGTAATAACGACGGAATTATTTATGATAATTTTGATTTTAATGAAAATATGTTTCATGCCAGCTTTTCTCTAAGTCCTAAAGAAAATTTTTCTTTTGGTCTTAATATCAAAATTCTTTACTCTTACATTCCTTCCTTCACAGTTTTAGATGAAAGCGTTCACTCTCTTACTTTAGGATTTGACTTGGGATTAAAATATCGCCTTCAAAATTTTAAAAATATTGCTTTTGGAGCCGCTATTAGAGATTTCAAAAGTAAGTATAAATGGAATAGTAAACAGATCTGGGAAAAAGAATCTGAAAAAATTGATAATTTCCCCTTATTCTACGATCTTGGTTTCAGTTTTACTCTGCCAACTAATCCTAATCTAATCATTGATGGAGGAGTGGAAATTAGTGAAAACAAAAATGCCAGAATCAAAGCCGGAGCTGAATATAAATTTAATTTTCAAGACGATTACAATCTCTTTCTTAGAGCCGGATCTTATAATGAAAATTTAGGATTTGGACTAGGATTTGATTTTTCCTTCTATGAAAATTATAAAATCTTATTTGATTATTCTTTTGTTTATGAAGATCTTACGGAGTCTAATCCTCATACAATTTCAATAATAATAGAAAGAAACTAACAATGAAAAAATTACTGGTTTTTATTTTTTTAATAACTGTTTTCTCCCATGCTAAAAGCACAGGGTACAAGCCGATAGATATTGATCTTTCACCAGCCTTTATCACAAGTAAAGCAATGACTATTTTAAGAGCCGGTGATGGCGAGAATATTTTCTATAATCCTGCGACCCTAGCGAATACTAACAGCCCAAGTCTGAAATTATCTTATTTAAATTATATTGAGGATGGCGTTTTTACTTCTCTAAGCTATGCCAATAAGACTGATTTTTTGAACTACGGAATTAGTCTCAAGTATTTTCAAATGGATAATTTTGAAGGACGCTTAGTTCCTTCTGACGATCCGGAATACACTTTTGAAGCTCGCAATTTTTCTTTAGGAACCGGAGTTTCCTATAATTTAAGCGAGAAGATTGCTCTAGGTCTTGCAGCTCTTTACACTTATGAAAAAATAGAATACGAAGAAGCCTACGCTTTCTTTACGAATTTTGGTCTTTTTGGAAAGGATATTTTGCTTCAAAACAATAATTTAGAAATCCACCTCCAAAACCTTGGTAAAGGCAATGAGATGCTAAATAAAGAAGAAAAACTTCCTTTGAAAATAGGAGCAAGCGATACTTATTTCTACCAAATCCATGATTTTGAAATTGAGGGTGGGATTGGCTTCAATTATTATTATCATGAAGAAGAATTGATCTATGATTTATTTCTTTCAGGAGGTTATAAAAATACTTTTTATTTAAAAGGCTCTCTTTCTCCTGAAAATGAAGGTTTACCTTATGCTCTAGGAATGGCTTTAAAATTTAAACAATTTGAATTTGAGTATGCCTATTCTTCTTTTGTGGATGAGATGGGTGATAATCACGGATTTTCTCTAAAGTATAATTTCTAAAATGGATATAGACTGATGATTAGTAGCAAAGCAGAACTTTTGGCTCCCAGTGGAGATTTTGAAAAATTAAAAACAGCAATTCTTTATGGAGCTGATGCGGTTTACCTTGCCGGAGAAAAATATGGAATGAGAGCTTTCTGTAAGAACTTTGACAATCAAACCCTCAAAGAGGCGGTAGAATACGCCCATCAGCACGGAGTCAAAGCTTATATAACTGTTAACATTATCCCTCATAATAGCGACTTAAAAGGCTTAGAGGAGTATCTATCTTTTCTTGGAGAAATTAAAGTTGACGGAGTCATAGTTTCTGATCTTGGCATTATGGCTACAGTTAAAAAAGTAATTCCCCAAATCCCTCTTCATATCTCCACCCAGTTTTCAGCCGTTAACTATAAGGCTATCAATGAACTTGAAAAACTTGGAGCTACTAGGGTTGTGCTGGCAAGAGAGCTTTCCTTTGAAGAAATTAAAGAAATTAAAGAAAAAACTACGGTTGAGCTGGAAGTTTTTGTTCATGGAGCGATGTGCATGGCCTACTCAGGAAGGTGCATGATTAGTAATCATACTAAAAATAGAGACGGTAATAGAGGGCAGTGCAATCAATCTTGCCGCTTTTCTTATAAATTATTTTCCAAACAAATGGGAGAAGATATTTATGTAGAAGAAGATGCTAACGGCTCCTTTTTCTTTAATTCAAAAGATCTTTGCTTAATTGAATATCTTGATAAACTAATGGAAATTGGCATTTCATCTTTTAAACTAGAAGGTAGAATGAAAACAATTAGCTATCTTTCTTCAGTCGTCAGTGTTTATAGAAATGCCATCGATGCCTACTATCAAGATCCCGCTAATTATCAATTACCGCAAGGCTCTTTAGAGGAACTGGCTAAAATTTCCAATAGAGGCTATACAACTTTTAAATTTTTAGATAAAACAGTTAAAGAAAGTCAAGAGGTCAAACTTTCCAAAAAGCCTGCTATTTATGATATTTGCGGGATTGTTAAAGAAATCATTGATCGTAAAGTAATGGTTGTAGAAGTTAAAAATCCATTCCATCCGGGAGATGAAATCGATATTATAATCCCCGGTAAAAGAACTTTGAATGTTTCGTTTAATGATATTAGAGATGTGCTTGGTAGAGAGGTAAGGAGAACCAATCCTAATCAGATAGTAGTTCTCAAACATTTTAAATCAGTAGTTCCGGGAAGTATTTTAAGAGCTAAGGCTTAATGAATAATTTTTATGAAAATGCGATTGTAATTAAAGTTCAAAAGCAAGAAAAATCACATTTAGTTTTATTTCTTTTAGAAGAATCCGGACTGGAATATCACAATATTTATGGGCTCAGAAGAAATATTTCTTTGGCAGCAGCTCTGCAAGCCGGCAACCTAATTAAAATAGGTTTTTGTTTGCAGAAAAAGAAAAAAAAGATAATTGATCTGAAAATTTTAAATAATTTTCTAAATATTCGTAGTAATTATGTAAAAATATCATCACTATACAATGTCCTATTCAGCAGTTATAGATTGAAAAATCACTTTTCTACAAATTTTGACAATAAATTGGTATATTTATTGGTTGCTAAAACTATTTTTTTTTTAGATATTTGTACTGGTGCTAATAATAAAATAATTGAACTTTATTTTTATTATTATTTATCTTATTGTTTGGGCTATGGAATTATTCTCCAAGAAATCCCTAACAAAATAAATAAAACAATGTTATATGATTGCAATTTGTCAAAGTTAAAGCAAAGCTCTAGTAAGTCTTATGATATTCTTATTAGTTCTGGACTCATCTCTCTTTTTGGTCTTTTCAATGAGCTAAAATTTGAGCAAATTGAGAGACTGCGAACAATTGATGATAATTTATTTGAAGAAGGAAAAACCTTTTTTAAAAATTACTATTACTATCATTTAACTTACAATATAATTGCAACAACTGATTGTTCTTGAAGTATTGGAATAACAAAATAAAATTACAAAAGCTGTTTTGGGGGTATAATGCTATCTTTGTTTAGAAGAAAGAAAAAAAATAAAGATGATTCTAGCAAAAAGCAAGAAAGTATGACAATTGATCCTAATGTATTGAGAAAGAGTACAGAGGATGATACCGAGCAATATGTAGAAAAAGTTATTTCTAATAGAACTTTAAAAAAATCTAATGAGAGTCTTTTTTTAGATAATGAGCTAGAAGAAAGTGAGCAGCCGAAAAATGAGCAGCAGGAAAAAGAACCCGAAAAAAAAGAAATTCAGCAAAATGAACAGAAGCAGCAAGTACCTGAGAGTTCTCTTTTAGATGAAAGTTTGGATATATCTTTTCAGACACCTATTTCTCAAAGATATTTTTCAGAAGAAGATATGAATGAGCTTTATCTCCTCTTGAGAAGTAAGGGTTTCTTCATCTTAGATGAGTCTAATAGACAAGGTTATCTCCAAATTGATACAAAAAAATGGAAAATAGGACCTATTGGAAAACTGATTAGAGAAAATGTTCTTAGATGGTGGTGGATAGAAGTTGTTCAGAAATTAAAAAATATTATTGGTATCGAAGAGATACGCAATGAGACCTCTCTTTTCCAAAATTATCAAGCCTATGCTCGAATTCACGATTTAACAATTCCTTTTGGAATCAGCAGAGTCAAGAAAACAATGAGAGAACAATTTAAAAATAAAGATTTTGTTTTCACCAATGAAGATTCTAGAAAGTTTTTCTTGGAATTTTTTGTGCATCCGGATCAATCCCATTCTTGGCTAAATACTTGGAAAGAATATCTAAATGATATTTTGGTAAATATAGGACTAAGTCAAGAAAATCTTGATCTAAAATACGAAAAACTTGAAAATACAATGTACGCCGACTCCTATTTTTATGAAAGATTTACTGTTTCTTTTAAATATCCTTTTGGAGAAGAAATTATTATGATTATCTCTAATAAGATAGATCTTGATTTCCAAAATATTACGGATCCAGAAATGTCTGAAAATTTAAAAATAGACGATAGAAAGAGGCATACAACTTATTTCCCACATATCATTGAAATCAAACTTGATGTAGAAAAATTGGTTCTTGCCTTAATTTTGGATAAATACCATTACAATAATTACCAAGGGAAAAAAACAAGTTCTATTGTCTTAACACCTAAAATAGCACCGATTAAATGCGTTATTTTTATTGGGGAAGAATCCAAAGAAATTAAAGACAAAGTCAAATTATTATACAAATATCTTT